>ERZ761602.963-NODE-963-length-56362-cov-10.386346_pt1 | contig 56362 bp, 39 predicted proteins | sample MGYA00512165_ERZ761602 | MGnify/ENA primary metagenome ERZ761602 (study PRJEB28899, sample SAMN02445085) | bioreactor sludge metagenome | biome: EBPR sludge; isolation source: Thorneside wastewater treatment plant | place: Australia: Brisbane, Thorneside... | reverse complement strand
AAACCAAGGCCTTGCGGCATGTTTGGTGAGAGTTCCGGTCGCCCCCAGGGCGGTGTGCTTGTTCGCGCATCGAGCCTGTGGGAGCGGGTTTAGCCCGCGAAAGTTGTCGCGGAGTAAATCCGCTCCCACAAAGCTGTCGCGGAGTAAATCCGCTCCCACAATAAAATCAGGGCCTTGCGGCATGTTCTGTGAGAGTTGCGGTCGCCCCTGGCGGTGCGCTTGCTCGCGCATCGAAGTTGTGGGAGCGGGTTGTGCATCGCCTTGCCCGAAGGCGCAGCGTCGGTTAGACGACCCATTTGCGAACTTACTCGAAGCCATTCTGGAAGATCAGCGGCGTCTGCGCCGGTGGCGCCGTGATCACCTGGCTGGACTGGTTGTTGGCCGGCTGCGGATCGCTGGCGCTGGCGTCGGCGTTGACTTGCGCCTGAACGCTGCCGGGCGAGGTGGCTTGCGCCCATTGCGCGGTGATCACGAAGGTCATCGGCGTGCGGTTCGGCAGCACGCTGGCGTTGCTCAGCGAGACCACGTTGCCGGCGCCCACAGTGAGACTGCCGCCGCAAGGCAGCGGGCCGCGGTCGCAGGTGGCGCTCTGCACGATGAGCCCGTCGGGCAGGTCGAGGGCGACGCTGTGGCCGAGGGTCTGGCTCGGCCCGGCATTGCCGACCACCGCGGTCACGGTGAGCGTCTGTCCTAGCCAGGCATGCGTCAGCGAGTTGATGCCAAGGTCGGTCTGGCGGGCGATCGGCGCCTGGTATTGCACCGTGTCGTTGAGCGGATTCGGATCGCGCGTGCCGCCGACCGCGAGCGGAGTCCAGACGCGGCCGTTGACGGTCAGCAGGCCATCGCCGGCCAGTTCGGTCAGCGTGCCGGTGGCGAAGAAGGTCGCCGTGCCGCCGACCGGCAGGCTCAGCGCAGCGTCGATTTCAGCGCCAATACAGGCGCCGAAACAGGGGATCAGCGGCGTGCAACTGCCGCCGGCCGAGGTCGAGCAACCCCACGCCGGGTTATCCAGGCTGTCGCTGAGTCCGGTCGGCAAGCCGGCCTGGAAGCGGCCGTTGCTGGTCGCCACCGGGCCCAGGTTGGTGATCGTCCAACTGAGGTTGACGGTGCTGCCGGCGACCGGCATCGGTGGGCCGCTGACGGTGGCGGCAAGGTCCGACAACGCCGGCGCCGAGGCGCTGCAACCGAGATCCAGCGACCAGTCGTGCAACTGGCCGGCGTCGCCATTGGCCAGATCCTGCACGCGCAGCACCCAGGCGCCGCTGGACGACGCGCCGTTGTTGCCGGTGGTGCGGCGGCCGATCAATTGCGACAGCGCCTGCGCCGGGCGCAGATCGCCCGAAAGCGCCGGTTGGTTCAGGGGCTGGCCGCAGGCGAACTGACCTTCGCGAACGGCGTCGTCGGCATAAACCGCGAGCACATCGCGGCGACCGCAACTGCCCGGATTGGCGCCGGCGCTGCCCGGCACGCGGTCGACCAGGTTGACGATGCCCTCGCTGCCGCCGATGAACACGATGCCGTTGGGATCGGTCAGCGTGATGCGCAGATCGCCGACGAAGTCGTGCGTCAGGTCGATGCCGATGCGCACTCCGGTGATGAAGTTGCAGCTGCCCGGATTGACCAGGTTGAGGGTGCTGTCGACGCTGCCGTTGTCTGGGATCGCGGCGCTGCAGTTGCTGCCGCCGCCGCTGCTGCAACGCACGCCCGGCAGCGCCGGCTGGTCGGCAGTGACCACGAAATTCGCCTGCATCTGGGTGCCGAGGCCGATCCAGCTGTTGTGCGCGCGAATGCCGCCGACAAACAGCTGCGCCGTGCTGCTCTGCCCCGGCGTGGCCGGCGCCAGCGCGCGCACGCGCAACTGGTCGCTGTTGCGCACCATGGTCGGCAGGCGCGTATAGGCGCCGCCATTGCGCGACAGTTCGCCGCCGAGAACGTAGGCCGGCACGTACACTCCGCTGTCGAGGCCGGCGACGCTGACCACCTCCGAGCGCACCTCGGTCGACGGACGCGTGGAGACCGCGACGAAACTGATCGCATTGGGCGTCAGGTCCCAGGCCGGCGCCGCGTAGGCCGAGCCGAAATGCCGCGTCAGCAGCGGGCGACGCACCACCGGCGTCGCGCTGGCGGCGTTCGGATAACCGTGCACGATGGTGCTGGCGTGCAGGATGCGGCCGCTGCGGTCGAGCAGCACATCGCCGACGCTGTCGACACCATGTTGGCAGTCGCTCGGATGAAACACCGGCGTCAGCGGGAAGCGGCTGTGCTGGCCGTTGCTGCCGAAGCTGGTATCCGGGCCACCATTGGGCAGCCGGCGGGCCAGATGCAGAAACCCGTGTTGGCGACGGCAGTTGTCCGGGGCAATGTCGTGGCGGCCGAGGATCACCATGCGCCCGTCCGGTCCGGCAACGATGCCGTTACTGAACAGATCGTCGTTGGCGCCGGGCGGTTCAAGGATGAACGGAGTGATCGGTCCGGTAGCGCCATTGGCGAGCCAGTGATGCACGTTGGTTTCCATCTGGTCCGTTGGATCTTCGTCCGGCCACATCAACCGCATGCTGCTGTCCGGCAGCACACCGAGGGCGTTGCTGGAGAGCCAGGCTTCGCTGTAGGAGCGCCACAGGCCGGCACGGAATATGAAAGTCTCATCGAGGCTGCCGTCGTTGCGCAAACGGATCAGCCGCCAGCGCAGATTGAAGCGGTCCACCAAAAAGACCAGCAGACCCAATGCGGGCTGTTCCACCAGCGCCTCCACAGCACTGCGGTCGCCGTCGACATTGAAGCGCACGTAACCACCGAACGCGAAGCTGCTGTCGAGTTCGCCCGTCGACGTCAGGCGCAACAAGGCGGGCTGGGTACGCTGCTGCGCCGCAATCAACGAGCCGCCGGCGACCACCACGCGGCCGTCGCCCATCAGTTCCAGTGCATCGCAGCTGAAATCGTCAAATCCGGGTGGCTCGGCGAAGTAGATGCCAGGGGTGCCCGATGCAGCAGCGAACGTCGGGTCGAGCTGACCGCCCGCCTGGAAGCGGGCGACGAACGCCCAGCTCCGGCTGGCCGTGGTGCCGCGATAGTTGCCGCACACCAGCGCACCACCGTCCGGCAGCGCGACGAGATCGGTCACGCGCATATCCGTGCGTTGATCGAGTACGCTGAAGCCGCTGCCGGCCCAGGTCGGATCGACACTGCCATTGACCAGAAGGCGCCCGACGATTCCGCGGCGACTGCCAGAGGCACCCTCAGTGCCGGCGAGCAGGATGCGCTCGTCGTGATCCAGACCCAGACGATCCAGATAGGCGTCGCCGCTGCCAAGCGTCAGTCCCGGGAACGGATTCATTCGCTCGCCATCGCCATCGAAGCTGGGATCGAGGCCGGTCGGCTGCGCCTGCAGGGTGAAGGTCAACAACAGCCCAAGCAGCAGGGCCGCGATGGCCATGGAACGAAGCATCGGAGTCTCCAGACAAACGGGTCTGGGCTGCGGTCAGCAAGCACCGTGCCATGTCGTGGCGACGCGAAAATGGCACTCACCTGCCGTTTCCAGGTGCGCGACCGCGAACGCAACACGCGGGTGCTGCAACTCAACGTTCGCGTTCGCGAACGTTGCGCGGCCGGTCCGCTGGATCGGCAATCGGTGGACCTCCCGGCGTTTTCCGACCGACGAACGCCTGAAGGCGCCTGGCCTCCTGCTGCAGCACGGTGCGCACGGTGCGGGCCTCTGCCTCAAGTGCCGGGCTCGGGGCGGCGTCGTCTTCCATCCAGACTCCAGGGCACCATGTGCCGTTCGCAGTATCGGAAATTCAAACGCCCCTTTCGGCCTAGCCGCGCCCGCCATCGCTTCGCGCAGGGCCCAGCGGAGAGAGGCCGTAGGCGACGGCCGCGTGCGCCACCAGTTGCGGCAGGCTCAGGAGCCCGGTCTGCTCCTTGGCGCGATCGAGGTGATAGCGCACATTGGCATAGCTCATCCCGGTGAGCTGTGCGGTGTCGGCCAAAGACTTGCCAGCTACGATCCATTGCAGACATTCCAGTTGCCGATCGCTCAGCAGCGCGCGCGACTGCTCGGCGTGGTTCCGCCACGGCTGGCGCGCGAGGCAGGCGGTGGCCAGCATCACCAGTTCATCGGCGACGGTCCTGCTGGCGGGTTCGAACAGCCCGATGGTAGCCCCGAAACCGTGGCTGCCCTGCCGGTATGGGACCACGATCAAATCCCCCAGGCGTCGCCTGCCGGGTGGTGCGGTCGACCTCAGGATGACTTCGGCCGAAAACGGAACAAATCGGGTAAAGCGCCACAGGTGGAAGGGCAGTCGCCGTCGCAACACCCAGCGCTTCAGCCACGCGGGCGACTCATTCATGCTGCGAGCCGCCAGGTCGTTGAGGTCAATGCCCGCGAGTTCCCCCGAAATGTCTTCCACCCACAGCGGCCGCATGTCGCTGGGGTTGTCGTCGCGAGGCGAGAATTCGAAGCAACAGACGCCCGCGACTGCCCGCTGTCGACAACTGGCAATCAGTCGCTCGCGGGCGCCGGATCCAGGCTCGGCCAGCAGCAGCGCTTGCAGTTCACTGTGCAGACCCTCGGTCATGTCTCCCCGCCTGTCGGGCCCCTTGCCCGGCGCGAACATTGTCGCCCCAGTGCACCGGTTTTGCCATTCGATTCAGGGGCAGGCGAGCCTGCCGCTTGTGTCTCCCGCGCGCCCGGACGGCGCCCTCGCGACCGGCGTGAGAAATGCGGACTAGCAGATCTGCCAGTGGAAGGCCGGGCGGTCGCTCCGCAAACTTGACCACAGGGTCGTGCGCGGTTTCGACGACGTGGCCCACGAATGCAGGCGTGGCGTCGATTGCGATGGGGATCGTGCTGCCCACCGTGGGTCACCGCCGATCCCACTTGGTTTCCTGTCAATGGAGTGTGCGCCATGCGCCCTGTCCTCCTGATCCTCCATCGAGCCGGGGATGCCTGCATCGCTGAGGGATTCGCCATGTCCCGATGCCGGCACCTTGCCATCCGTCTCGTGCTGATCTCGGTCCTTGCGTTGGCGACCCAGCCAGCCCTGGCCGCCAGCGGCACCGTCAGCACCTGCGACTGGGCTTCGTTCGACGCGGTCCACGGCGCCGCGCCGGTGGGCGGGACGATCACTTTCGCCTGCGCCGGCACCATCACGCCGCCGGCGACGGTGACCATCTCCTCGAACACCGTCCTCGACGGCAACGGCAACGCCGTGGTCTTCGACGGCGGCGATGCCCTGAGGCTGTTCGACGTGGCCGTCGGTGCCTCGCTGGAACTGCGTGAGCTCACGCTGCAGCGGGGACGCGCGGACGAAGGCGGCGCGGTGCGCACGGCTGGCGTGCTGACGGTGGTCGATACGGTCTTTCGCGGCAATCGCGCGGTGACCAACGGTGCACCCTACGGAGGCGCAATCCACGGTAAACCGTCCTCCACGATCTCGATCACGGGTTCCACCTTCGAGGACAACCGGGCGGAGGGCGACGCGGCGGCGCAGGCGCCAAGTGGCGGACCTACCCCGATCGGCAACGCTTTCGGTGGCGCCGTGTACACCACGGGGACCCTGACGACGCTGACCCAGACCGTGTTCCGGCGCAATCGGGTTGATGCCCCCAGCACGGGCGAAGGGGGCGCCGTGTGGATCGAAACCGGCGGCCCGGTCGACTGGACCGACCTCGTGTTCGAGGACAACCAGGCGCGCGGTCAAGGCGGGATGGCCGCAGGCGGGGCCATCTTCCTCGAAGACGTCGGCTCACCGAGCCGTCTCGAGCGCGCGAGCTTCGTGCGCAACCAGGCCATCGCCGGATCTGATGGGGGTTTTGGCAATAGCGCGGAAGGCGGAGCCCTGCGCGAGGATGGCGGGGTCGAGACGCTGCGCGACTTGACCTTCCTCGACAACCTGGCCCAGGGGGGCGCCGGCACCGCTTTCGACGGGGGCGATGCCAAGGGCGGAGCGCTGACCGTGCTGCGAGGAATCGGGCGCAACCTCACGTTCTCGGGCAACCGGACCATCGGCGGGGACAGCGTCTCCGGAGTCGGCGGCTCGGCGCGGGGTGGCGCCGTGATTCTCGCGGATCCCCTTGGGCTGAAGCACTCGACCATCACCAGCAATCAGGCGATCGCCGGTGCTGGCGGAGCCGGCGCGGGCGTGGCGCAAGGCGGCGGAATCTACGTGATCGAAGTCAGCGGCGAGCTTGCCTCCAACCTCCTCGAAGGGAACTTCACCGAGGTCGGCGGGGTGGCGACCCCGCAGGACTGCTACGTCGACGGCACGGGGCAGGCCAGCCTCGGCTACAACGTGGTCTCGGCCCCCGGCAACTGCAGCTTCGCCGCCATCGGCGACCAGGTCGGCGCGCCGCCCTCGCTGCTGCCGGTCGGCCACCGTGGCTGCGTGTTGCCGCTTCCGGATGGAAGCTGCCTGCCGACCCATCCCGTCGCCATCCTCAGCGCGGCGGCCGACGGCGGCAGTTGCACCGCCTCCGGCCTCAGCGCCGATGCCCGCGGTGCCCCCCGTCCCTGGGACGATCCGCGGATCGCCAATGTCGCTGACGGTTGCGATTCGGGGGCCTTCGAGTCCCGGGACGAAGACGGTGACCTGGTCGAGGACTCGGTGGACGCCTGCCTCGAATTCGTCGATCCGACCAACGTCGACTTCGACCAGCCTCCCGGGACCGTTGCCCACTGGGGCTTCAACGATGCCGCCGGCGCGGTGGCGACCGATTCGGTGGGCGGTCATGACGGCAGCGTGACCGGGGCCAGCTGGGCGCTCGGTGCGGTGAACGGCGCCCTCCACTTCGACGGCAGCGGCGACTCGGTGGCGGTGGCCCACCACGCGGACCTCGACTTCGAGAATGACGACGAGATGACCCTGGCGATGTGGCTGAAGTTGCCTGTGAACCAGGTGGACACCAGCGCGCCGAGCAACGCCATCCTGATCAAGCGCAGCACTGGCGGCTTCGCCTACCACGTGTACCTGCGCAACCAGACCAATACGCGGCCAGGCCAGATCTCGCTGTTCCGGGGCGACGGCGTCGGCTCGCGCACCCTGCACACCGGGGTCGCGATCAACGACAACCAATGGCACCACGTCGTCTTTGTCGCCGCCGCCGGCGAACTGCGAACCTACGTCGACGGGACCCTCAGCAACACGCTTGCGAACAACCTGACCGGGTCGACCGCGAACACGGCCAACGTGCAGATCGGGACCCGCCTGGCCGGCGACATCGACGGCATCACCGTGGTCCGGCGTGCCCTCTCGAACCTCGAGATCGCCGAACTGGCCGCGTCCTGGCCCGGCCGCGACGGTGTCGGCACGGCCTGCGACAACTGCCCTGCGGTGCCCAATCCCAGTCAGGCCGACGCCGACCTCGACGGCATCGGCGACCTCTGCGACGCCTGTCCCGACGACCCCAGCAACCTGTGCCCGATCTTCCGCGACGGTTTCGAGACCGTGGCCCCGACGCCATGAACCAGCGCTATCCCGACCAAGGACATCCGATGGCCCGCGCCCACCTCGCCCGCCCCGTCCAACTCGCCTTCGTCGTCCTGCTGCTCGGCCTGGCGTCGCCACTCGCACAGGCCGCCAGCGGCACCGTGAGCACCTGCACCTGGGCCGGATTCAACGCGGTCTACGGCGCCGCGCCGGTCGGCGGGACGATCACCTTCGCCTGCGCCGGCACCATCACGCCGCCGGCGACGGTGACCATCTCCTCGAACACCGTCCTCGACGGCAACGGCAACGCCGTGGTCTTCGACGGCGGTGGCAACAAGCGCCTGTTCGTGGTTTCCTCGGGCGTCTCGCTGGAGCTGCGCAGGCTGACGCTTCGGCGCGGATACGGTTCGCACGAGGATCTCGGCGGCGGCGCCGTGCGCAACGACGGCGGTACGTTGACGGTGGTTGATTCCGTACTGTCGGCCAACCGCGGATACCAAGGCGGCGCGATCTACAACGCAGGGACGCTCACGGTTCGGGGAACGACCTTCGCGAACAACCTCGCCAGCTTGTCGGGTGGCGCCATCGAACATGAGTCCGGGTCGTTGGTCGTTTCGGACTGCACCTTCTCCGACAACGAAACTTCCGGCTGGGGCGGGGCGATCTTCAACTACAGCACCGCGCGCATCGAGAACAGCGCCTTCCTTCGCAATCAAGCGAATGAACTGGGAGGTGGGATCGATCACGAAGGCGGATCTCTGGTCGTCACGAACAGCACCTTCAGTCAGAACAGCGGGGTTGGCGCGATCGCTGCCGCTACGGTCGCGACGGTCACGTCCTCCACGTTCTTCGAGAATGACCAACACGACAACTACGCCGGAGCTACCTTTTGGATAGATGGGAACCTGCATCTCGCCGGCAACCTCGTGGTCAGGTCGCCGACTTCCGGTGGCCAGGCGAACTGCAATGGCACCCCCGTCGATCACGGCTACAACCTGTCCAACGACGACAGTTGCGGCTTCACCGCGGTCGGCTCCCTCAACAACGCCACGGCCATCAACCTCGGCGCCCTCACCGGGAGCGGCCCGGGGCGGCAGGTCCACACCCCCCAACTGCCGACGGCGGCGACACGCATCCCGAACGGCACCAGCCTCGACAACAACGGCGTCACCCTGGCGTGCAACGGCACCAGCGCCGACCAATTGGGCAACACCCGTCCCCTCGTCGCCGGCGACGCCTGCACGGTCGGCGCGGTCGAGGTCACCGACACGACACCCTGCGGGGCCTATGACTCGCCCTACGTCCTCGGCACCGTGAACCCGAACCGGGTGGCGGATCTGCGCGCGGTCATCGCCTGCGCCAACGCCGGGAGCGGCGTCGTGGGGATCATCGACCTGGCCGGGCAGACCGTCACCCTGCCCAACGCTCCGGTCTCCTACGACGGCCACGGCTACAACGGCCTGCCGGTGATCGTCGGCGACGTCACGCTGCGCAACGGCACGATCCAGCGCAGCAGCAGCTTGCTGGCGTGCAGTGCCGGGATCGACCGCCAGCGCTTCCGCCTCCTCGAGGTGGACGGCGGCGACCTCACCCTCGAGGGCCTCACCCTGCGCAACGGCTGCGCCTACCAGGACACCACCCCCAGCCTCGCCAACAACGGCGGTGCCGTCCTGGTCGCCTCCGGCGCCCTCAAGGTGCTCGGCAGCCACTTCGTCGGCAACAAGGCCTACGGCGGCGGCGCGGTCTACACCGAGAGCCCCTACACCCTGGTCAACAGCTCCTTCGTGGGCAACTCGGCAGACAACGTCGGCAGCGCGCTGTGGACGAAGGTGACCCCCGTTCCCATATCTCGCCCGTATGACTTCGGCGCTGTCAGCGGCAGCATTCCCGTTGGAGGCAGTCTGGTAGCTGGCAGCGTGACGGACGGTGATGTAGTCAACCTCGCGGTTCCCGCTGGTTTCAATTTCAGTGTCTACGGCACGGCGGTGACGGGCGGCAGCGTCTTGCGGGTGAGCAGCAACGGCAACCTGCAGATGGTTTCATCCGGAGGTTCCGCTCAATGGCTGAACACGCAACTCCCCGCCGCCTCGGGTTTCCCCGCATCGCGGCCCGTGCTGATGCCCTATTGGGATAATCTCAATCTCCAGGTCACCGGCGGTGGTATCTACCAGCACATCATCGGTAGCGCGCCCAACCGGACCTGGATCATCGAGTGGCGCGGCAGACGCTACTCTGCGCCTGGCACGACAATCACAACCAACTTTGCCATCGAATTCTCCGAGGGCTCGTCGAGCTTCTCCTACCTTTACGGTGCGATGGACAACCACGGTCTGAGCGCCACCATCGGTGTGCAGGCGGCGACCAGCGGTACCCAATTCACACAATATTCGTTCAACACGAGTTCCGTCGCACCGGGTCAGCGTCTGAGGGCTACGCCCCGTACGAACCAGATCGTCAACACCACCTTCTCCGGCAACGGCGACTACGCCTACTACAGCGACGACGCCGTCGGTCTCGCCACCTCGTTCATCAACACCACTTTCGCCGGCCACACCGGTTTCACCCCGCTCTACGGTGCGAACCAACCCTCGCTGACCTTCCGCAACACCATCGTCGACCATTCCGCCGGCAGCGGCCCTGCCTGCGGGATCGCTGGCGCCACCGTTATCGAGTCGAACAACTTCGCCAGCCACAGCAGTTGCGGATTCAGCAACAGCACCGCCGCGTCGGCATCGCTCGGCGCCCTGACCCAGGCAGCCAACGGCGTCTACTACTACCCGCTGGCTGACGGCGCCGCCGTGGACGGCGGCAACGCGACCTTCCTGCCGACCGAAACGAGCCTCGGGCTCGACGTCGACGGCGATGGCAGCATCTCATCGGCTCCCATCAACGTCGACACCCGCGGCGCCGGCTTCGCCCGGGTGTCTTGCGGGCAAGTCGACCTCGGCGCCGCCGAGCGGCAGAACTGCTCGCCGACCGGCGTCCAGCTCTCTTCCTCGTCGATCCCCGAGTCCGCCGCCATCGGGACCCTGGTGGGTACCTTGTCGACCATCGACCCCAACCCGGGCGACACCCACAGCTACAGCTTTGTCAGCAACCCGGGCAATCGCTTCCAGATCAGCGCGGGCAACCAGTTGCGCACCGCGGCCCTGCTGGACTACGAGACGGCCTCCAGTCATCCGATCACCATCCGCACCACCGACGCCGCCGGCGCGAGCTTCGATGCGGCCCTGACCGTCACCGTGCTGGATGTGCAGCACCAGGTCACGCCGAGCGCCGGCAGCAACGGCAGCCTGTCGCCGTCAACACCACAATCGGTGGACCACGGCGCGACCACCGCGTTCACCGTGACCCCGTCCCCCGGCTACCAGATCGCCTCCGTCACCGGCTGCGGCGGCAGCCTGGCCGGCACCACCTACACCACTGGAGCGATCACCGCGGCCTGCACGGTGAGCGCGAGCTTCAGCCGCATCGCCTACACGGTGACGCCGAGCGCCGGCAGCGGCGGCAGCCTTGCTCCGGCCACGCCGCAGTCCGTCTTCCATGGCGACAGCACCACGTTCACCGTGACGGCGGACCCCGGCTACCAGATCGCCGCAGTCAGTGGCTGCGGCGGCAGCCTGGCCGGCAACACCTACACCACCGGAGCGATCACCGCCGCCTGCACGGTGAGCGCGAGCTTCAGCCGCATCGCCTACACGGTGACGCCGAGCGCCGGCAGCGGCGGCAGCCTTGCTCCGGCCACGCCGCAGTCCGTCTTCCATGGCGACAGCACCACGTTCACCGTGACGGCGGACCCCGGCTACCAGATCGCCGCAGTCAGTGGCTGCGGCGGCAGCCTGGCCGGCAACACCTACACCACCGGAGCGATCACCGCCGCCTGCACGGTGAGCGCGAGCTTCAGCCGCATCGCCTACACGGTGACGCCGAGCGCCGGCAGCAACGGCAGCCTTGCTCCGGCCACGCCGCAGTCCGTGTTCCATGGCGACAGCGCCACGTTCACCGTGACCCCGGACCCCGGCTACCAGATCGCCTCCGTCACCGGCTGCGCCGGCAGCCTGGCCGGCAGCACCTACACCACCGGTGCGATCACCGCGGCCTGCACGGTGAGCGCGAGCTTCAGCCTGCTGCCCTGCGCCACAGTCGTCTCGCCGGCGAATGGCGCGACCAATGTGGCGGTCGCGGCGACGCTGAACTGGGGCCTGCCCGCCGGGGCGACCGGCGCCAGCCTGTCCTTCGGCACCGATGGCGGTGGGCTGCTGCCGCCGAGCAATCTCGTCAACGGCGCCGCGATGGGAACCGGCACCAGCTTCGACCCATTGCCGGATCTCCAGCAGGGCGCGACCCATTACTGGCGGGTGGTGCCGGCGAACGCCTTCGGCACCGCCCTGAACTGCCCGATCTGGTCGTTCACGACCCTCACCGACACCGACGGCGACGGCATCCCGGACGAAGGCGATACCTGCCCGCTGATCCCCGACCCCAGCAATGCCGACCTCGACCGGCCGGCGGGCAGCGTCGCCCATTGGGGCTTCAACGACGGCGCCGGCGCGGTGGCGACCGATTCGGTGGGAGATCACGACGGCAGCGTGACCGGGGCTACCTGGGCCAGCGGCCAGGCCGACGGCGCCCTCTCCTTCGACGGTTCCGGCGACTCGGTGGTGGTGCCTCACCATGCCGATCTCGACTTCGATACCCACGACGAGATGACGCTTGCGATGTGGCTGAAGTTGCCGGTGAACCAGGTGAACGCCGGTTCGAACGCGAACCCCATCCTCGACAAGCTGAGCGGCGACCTCTTTCCCTACAGTGTCTTCGTCCGCAACCAGACGCATGCGCGGTCCGGCGAAGTCGAGCTGCGGCAGGGCAACGGGACGAACACGATCACGCTCCTGAGCTCGGTTCCGATCAATGACAACCAATGGCACCACCTCGCCTTCGTTGGCGATGGCGACCACCTGCGGGCCTACGTCGACGGAGTCCTCACCAACACGATCGCCAATACCCTGTCGGGGTCGACCTCGAACACAGCCAACGTCCGGATCGGGTTCCGATTGACCGGAACCATCGACGGCATCACCGTGGTCCGGCGCGCCCTGGCCGGCTACGAGATCGCCGCGCTGGCGGCGTCGCCGGCCAGCGCCGACGGGGTCGGCAACGTCTGCGACGTCTGCCCGGGCCTGCCGGATGCGGATCAGCAGGACAGCGACGGCGACGGCCTCGGCGATGCCTGCGACGCGGTCGACCTGTCGCTGACCGTTGTCGACACCGCCGACCCGGTGCTCGAAGGCACGCCGCTCGGCTACACCCTGGCCGTGGCCAACGCCGGCCCGAGCGCCGCTACCGACGTCGTGCTGAGCGCGGCGGTGCCCGCCGGTACCAGCTTCGTGAGCGCCGCCGGCAGCGGCTGGAGCTGCTCGGAGAGCGCCGGCACGGTGACCTGCCTGCGCGCGACGCTGGCCGTCGGCGCGGCGCCGACCGTGACCCTCGCGCTGACCGCGCCCGCCGACGCCGGCGCGCACCCCACGGTGCAACTGGCCGCCAGCGTCGAGTCGGCCGACGTCGAGGCCTGGCCGGGCGACGAGAGCGCCACGCAGTCGACCACCATCGGCCCGATGCCGGTGGTGTCGATTGCCGACGCCCAAATCCTGGAGGGCGATAGCGGCATCACGGACATGGTTTTCGCGGTCACCTTGAGCGAGCCGCCGGTGCTTCCGGTCGAGATCACCTTCGCGACGGCCGACGGGACGGCGGCGCTCAACGAGGACTACAACACTGTCGAGGGGTTCGTGAGCTTCGCTGTCGGTCAGACAACCGGCACAGCCACCGTCTTGGTCCGCGGCGACCCCATGTACGAACTCGACGAGACCTTCAGCGTCGTCCTGCAGACGGGCGAGCTGATCAACGCCGTCCTGGGCGACGCCACCGCCACGGGGACCATCCTCAACGACGACCCGCTCGTGCAGCGCACCCTCGTCGTCGATGACGCCGGCGACGCCGTCGCCAACGACGGCGTCTGCACCCTGCGAGAGGCCATCCAACGCGCGAACGCGCGGGCTTGGTTCGTCGATGATTGCGGGTGGGGCCAACCCTACCTCCCGGGCGAGCCGCTGACCCGTGACCGCATCGTCTTCGCCATCCCGGGCGCGGGGCCGATCGCCAACGAACTCAACAAGGCCCTGTCCGCCATCACGGGCGTGGGTCCCACCTTCACCATTCACCTCAACAGCGCCCTGCCCGCGATCACCGACGCGGTCGAGATCGACGCCACCACCCAGCCCGGCGCCGCCTGCACGACCTGGCCACCGACCCTGAAGGTGGTCCTCGACGGCAGCGCTCTCTCGGGCACCGAGGACGGGCTGGCGATCAGTGCGGCGGACACCCTCGTGCGCGGTCTCGCGATCCACTCCTTCCCGGGCGACGGGGTCGACATTACCGGCGACGGCGCCCGGCTCAGCTGCAACTTCATCGGCACCGGCGCCGATGGCACCGTCGACCTCGGCAACGCCGGCGCCGGCGTGCGCATCTCCGGCAGCCCGGTGGGCGTGCTGGTGGGGACCGACGGCGACGGCGTCGGGGATGTCGCCGAGCGCAACCTGATCAGCGGCAACGACGGTGGCGGAATCCACGTCACCGGCACCGGCGGCGTGATCGCGGGCAACTTGATCGGCCCGGACCGCGAGGGTGCCTGCGGCATCGGCAACGCCACCGCCGGGATCATCGCCGACTCGGTCGAACTGCTGGTCGGCGCCGACGTGGACGATCCGGGTGGGGTCGAGGGCAACTTCATCGCCTGCAACGCATCGCATGGCCTGGTCGTCACCGGCGCGGCGACGGACGGCCTGACCGCCCGCGGCAACGAGATCCAGGACAACGCCGATGCCGGGATCTTTGTCAGCGGGGTGCCGGGAGACGTGTACCTCGACGACAACCACGTGGGCGGCAACGGGGGCGCCGGCGTTCTGGTCGCCAGCGACGCCCACGGGGTGCACCTGCGCCGCAACCGTCTGGTCGGCAATGACGGGCTTGGCATCGACCTGGTGGCCGCCGGCGCGGTTGCGGACGGCGTCACCGCCAACGACACCGGCGACGCCGACACCGGCGCCAACGGCCTGCAGAACTTCCCGGTGCTCGAATCGGCGCTGTACACCGGCGGCACCGTCGCCGTCACCGGACACCTCGAGAGCGCCGCCAACGCCGACTATGTGATCGAGTTCTTCGCCATCGACGAGGCCGACGCCAGCGGCCATGGCCAGGGCGACCGGTTCCTCGGCGAACTGGCGGTCACCACCGACGCCAACGGCCAGGTGAGCTTCGCCACCAGTCTTTCCGGGAACGCAGAGGACGATTGGCTCAGCGCGACCGCCACCGACGCCAGCGGCAACACCTCGGAGTTCAGCGCGGCGCGGTCGATCCACATCGCGAGCGTGACCACGCTGGCGTCGACCCCGAATCCGTCCGACGTCGGCCAGTCGGTCACTTTCACCGCCTCTGTCACCGCCGATGGGGCCACGCCGACTGGCAGCGTGATCTTCCGGGATGGCGCGTCCATCCTCGGCACCAGCCCGCTCGACGGCGGCGGCGTGGCGAGTCTGGCGATCGATACGCTGGCGGCGGGTTCGCGCTCGATCAGCGCGGAGTACAGCGGCAGCCCAAGCCATGGCGGCAGTGCCTCCGCGCCGCTGATACAAGTGGTCAAGCACGCATCCACAACGGCGATCACCGCAATCGCCCCGGCGGCCAGCCAGACCATCGGCGTTCCGTACGCGGTCTCTGTCAGCATTGCCGGTGCAGCACCGACCGGAGCGGTCACCGTCGACGACGGCGACGGCAATAACTGCACGATCACGCTGCCGGCGACCCACTGTGCGCTGACCAGCACCTCGATCGGCGCGAAGACGATCACCGCGACCTACGATGGCGATGCCAACAACTCGGCATCGTCGGACACCGAGAGCTATTCGATCACCGCCAGCGCCGGCAACCCCGGCGGCCTGCAGGTAGGCGCGGTGACGCTGCCGCCGACGGTTGCCGCGCCGGGCGTCAACGCGCCGGTGATCGTCAACTTCGCGCAGGCGTTCAACGCGATCCCGGTGGTCATCGTGCAGCCCTCGGACGAGGACGCCGATCCGCAGGCGGTGCGCATCCGCAACGTCACGACCACCGGTTTCGAGCTGCTGCAGGTGGAGCCGCCCGGCTGCATCGGCTGCACCGGAGCCGGCGGCACGATGACGGTGCACTGGCTGGCGGCGATGCCGGGCAGCTACCGGCTGACGCAGGACACCAATGTGGTTCCGGCGTGGGCGCTGACGACGCGTGGCAGCGGTGTGGGCGCGCTGCTCAAGGTGGGGGCGATCACCACGACGGCGACCCAGTACAACAGCCTGCTCGGTGGATTCGGCATGTGGCCACTGCCGGCGTGGGAGGCCATCCACTGGCCGGTGCTTGGCAATGGCCTGGATTTCGGCAGCGCGCCGGTGGTGCTGACCTCGATCCAGTCGTGGAACAACGAGGGCGCGAACCTGACCGGCGCCGGGCTGGTCGGGCCGTCGCAGCCGTGGGCCACCAGCGTTGCGCGCAATGTCGGTGCGAGTGGCTTCGAACTGGCGATCGAAGCCTCCGAAGTCAGCGCCGATGACCTGCCGCCGCCGGGCTTTGCGGTCGGCGAGAGCATCGGCTACGTCGCCATCGAGGGCGATGTGTCGCAACTGCTGTTGCCGATTGGTGGCCCGCCGTACGTCGGCCTGGTGACCGGCACGGCAACGGCCGGCAGTGGCTGCACCAGCAGCGACCACCAGTTCCCGGCAGCGACGCCGATCGACGCCGCGAACTTCAAGGCCTTCGCTGGCAAGCAGTCGCGCAATGCGCCGGCTGGTGGCTGGTTGCGTCGCTGCCTGCTCGGCAGCCCCGGCGGTACCACGGTGACCGTGGGCATGCGCCTTGAGGAAGACCAGTTCGCCGAGGCCCCGAGCGGCAATCCGGCAGACAGCGCCGGTCTGACCGCCTTCAGCGGCAGTTTCCTCACCACACCGGTGACGCTGGCGAAGATGAGCGTCGAGCGCCAGGACGGCGGCCTGCGGGTGCGCTGGAGCACGACGCATGAGGTCGGCCAGGTGGGCTTCCGCCTGTGGGGACGCAGTGGTCCGGCCGGCGATTGGCAACTGCTGACGCCGAACCTGATCGCCAGCGTCGGCGAAGAGTCGCGCGCCGCGCGCGTCTACGAGCACGTCGTGGCCACTGCCGGTTCGATCAGCGAAGTACGCATCGAGGATGTCGACGTCGTCGGCGCCAGCCGCTTCCACCCCGCGGTGGCGGTTGGGGCCAGCCGCGGCGAAGAGCCGGTGGACGCGTCCGTGGACTGGACTGCGATCCGCGCCAGCAATGCGCAGACACCAGTGGCGCGGGCATCCACTGCGCTGGTGGCCACGGCCCTGGCCCAGGTGAATGCCGATGGCGTGCAGCGCATCGCCGTGGCCGACCTGATTGCCGTCGACGGCCGCTTCAATGGCCAGCCGGCCGCCAGCCTGGCGGTGCTCGATGGCAATCTGCCGATCCCGCGGCATGTGGATTGTGCGCTGCTGCAGGCGGGTTGCACGATCGAGTTCCTGGGTGTCGCGCGCGTCTCCCGCTATGGCGCGGAGAACGCCTACGCGGTGACGCTCGATGCCGGCGCCGCCCGTCCGGTGGACAGCGGTCACGCGCAAGCCGGCAGCGGCGTCTTGCACGTCATCACCGACCAGGTGGTCCATTACCCGAACCGGGAGTTCAACAGCAGTGCCCCGGCGGATGATCCGTGGCTCGACGAGCGACTGATCGCCAGCAGTGGTCCTGCGCAACTGACCCGCAGCTTCGCGCTGCCGGAGCGCGCGCCCGGGCCGGTGCAACTGACGGTCGACGTCTGGGGTGGCCTCGACTTCCCGGACCTGCCGCCCGACCACCATGTGCAGATCCTGGTCAATGGCCAGGTCCTGGCCGATCGCTGGTTCGACAGCTTCGTTGCCGAGCGCATCGAAGTGGCAGTGCCTGAGGCGCTGCTAGCCGCAAGCAACACGCTGACGCTGCGGATGCCGCGCGACACCGGCTACAGCGTCGATATCGTGATGCTGGACGGGTTCAAGGTCAGCTATCCGCGGCGGACGCGCGTCAGCGGTGGGTCGCTGGTGCTGGGAAGCATCGATCCGACCGCCGTGGGCACCGGTGTCGGCGAGTTCCGTGATGGCTTCGAGACGGCGGCGGCGCCGCCGCCCGCGCGCTTCCAGATCGATGGGCAGGCGCAGGGTGCCGTGCTTTGGAGCCTGGTCGGCGGCGAACTGCGTCGCGACGAACTGACCGCGGCGCCGGTCCTGCTTCCGGTCGCCAGCACGGCGTGGCGCGTTGCGGACCCGGCAGCGGTGCGCACGCCGGCGCTGTCGTTGCCGGCGGACGCGTACGCCTTGCCGCCGCAACTCGACTATCTGGTGATCGCGCATCCGCTGTTCGAATCCGGCCTGGCGCCGCTGCTGGCGCTGCAGAGCAGTCGCGGGTTGAGCACCGCGGTGCTGCGCACCGATGCCGTCTACGCCGCGCACAGCGACCACGTGCGCGATCCGCAGGCGATCAAGGCGGCGATCGCCGCCGCGGCGCAGCGGGGTGCGCGTTACGTGCTGCTGGTGGGCGGCGACAGCATCGATTACCACGACTACCTGGGCAGCGGCAGCCAGAGCTACCTGCCGACGTGGTACACGCAAAGCAGTCGCTACATCTTCCATGCGGCGACCGACCACCCGTATGCCGACCTGAGCGGCGACGAGCAGCCGGAGCTGGCGATCGGACGTCTGCCGGTGCGCACCACGACCGAACTGACGCGGGCGATCACGTCGATCACCGCGCGCGGCAACAGTGTGGCACAGCGCTTCCTGGCGGTGGCCGGTGCGTCGCAACCCGGCGAGTCGTTCGCCCTGCACAGCCGCGCGATCGTCGGCTACCTGCGGCAGCCGGGCCAACAGCGCGAGTACGCGCTGGCCGACGAAATCGGGACTGCGGCCGCCCGCACGCAGGCGCGCGCCGGCCTCGCCGGATCGGCGGACTGGGTGACCTACCTCGGGCATTCCAGCGCGCACCGCTGGGCGATCGACAACCTGCTCGATGTCAGCCAGTTGGCCAGCATCAGCCGCACCGGCGCACTGGCGGTCGTCAGTCAGTGGGGCTGCTGGAACAACAACTTCACCGCGCCGACGCAGGACACCATGGCGCATGCGCTGATGCTGCGCAGCAACCGACTGGCGGCGGCGGTGCTGGGTGCAACCAGCCTGGCCGAGGACGCAAGCCATCTGGCGCTCGGCACCCGATTCTTCGACATCGTCGAAGACGGGCGCCTGGGCGACCATGGCGGTTTGCCGATCACGACGATGGGCGAGGCCCTGCAGGCGGCCAAGGCAGACCTGCTGCAGCGCGAGCCGGCGCATCGCAGTGCGGCCTACACGATCGTCCTGTTCGGCGATCCGGCAGCGCCGTTGCAGTAATGACATGCGGGGAGAGCGGCGTGCTCTCCCCGCGATAGCGAGCCAGCGAGGTGAAACGCGATGCAAGGACACTCTGGCGAAAAGCCTGACGAGAACCCACCACGCCTGCCCTGGGAGACTCCCCGACTGCAAAGGCTCGGCGATATCCTGACGGCAACGCGCGGTGGGCTCGGCCAGGAACTGGAGAGCGGCGGCGCCGGCGCCACCTTCGAAATGCTGACTTCCTGAGGCGGCGCGAGGGTCCGATCGTGCGCAGGTACGGCGCTGGCGCGCCAGCGCTCGCCGACGCGCAGGGTCTTGGCTGACCATTGGCTGTCCCGAAGGACGAGATCGTTGGCATTTCTGCTGGCCTGGCTGGACTGGAGTGGGCGTTCGATACCGGGCCCTGTTGGCGACGCCCTTCTTCGGCGCGCCGGTTCGCGAACCCACTGGCCAGGCGAAGTGCGTGCGGGGCGCAACTGGTGCCTCTACGCAGCGCGCCAGCGCCAGTTGGAACCCGCGGTGCTGCTCGAAGCCGCCGATGAGGCGGACGATGGCCTGCTGGCGCTTGACCGGGCGCTCGGCGATGAGGACGGCGCCGACCGCCGCCGGATGTCCTGGACCGAATCCCGGTTGCTGGATGGAACCGCATGCGCGGCCGTTCGACTGCAGCCGACGCGCGAAACGCTGGAGCTGACACGCGATCCGCTGGGGCAACGGCCGTTGGTTTACGCGCGGGTCGCCGGCGCCATTCTGGTCGCGTCGGGTGAAGACGTCCTGCGGGCGCATCCGGCACTGGCGAGCGATCTCGACGAGGAATTCCTGGCCGCCTATCTGGCTTGCCTGTCGCCGGCGCCCGACGCCACGGTGTTCAGGGCGATCCGATCGGTCGCACCCGGTGAGTCCCTGGTGATTTCCCGGGAGGGCGTGCAAGGAAAACGCATTCGTCTGGAGCCGGACTGCAGTTGGCGTGGACAGCGCGACGAGGCCATGGTCGAGCAGTTCCGCGAATTGCTCGGAAGCTCGGTGCGGCGGGCCTGTCGCGGCGCGCGACGTGTGGGCATTTCGCTCAGTGCGGGAATGGATTCCAGCAGCGTGGCGGCGCTGGCTGTCGCCATGCCGGAGCCCGATGCGAAACGGTTCGTTGGCGTGTGTTACGGCTTCGACCAGCGACCGGAAACCGACGAACGGGCGATGGTGCGCCGCCTCGGCCAATACCTCGACATCGAAGTTCGCGATGTCGCCGTCGACGCTCTGCACCCGTTGGCCGCGGAGTACCGGCGGCCGCTATCGCCGGATACGCCGGTGGCATCGCCGTTCCGGGAATTCAAGCAGGCGGCCTACCGCGAGTTTGTGGATGCGGGTGTCGACATCGTCCTCGACGGCCACTTCGGCGACCACCTGGTGCCGAACCCCGCCGACCTGATCGCCGACAGCGCCGTCGGATTGCGGCTGAAGCCGCTGGCGCGCGCGCTCTGGAGGCTCTACCGCCGGGTCGGGATCGGCGGACTGGCCAGGTCGTCGGCCTGGCGCACGCTGGGCGCGAGCCTTTGCGGTCGCGACGATCACCCGACAATGCAGTGGCTGCGCGAGCCCTGGCGAACTCGCCTGCGCGATCGTCTGGCGGCCGAGGTGAGCACGTTCCGCCAGTTCCCGCGGCCACGGCAGGCGCACCACACGCTGAATGCCTACGCCGGATTGAGCGGCGCCGCCGAGCAGTATTACGCGCAACAACAGGCCATCGAATTCCGCTCCCCATTCCGGGACCTGGCACTCACCCGATGGTGCCTGAGCGCCCCCAGCGATCTCCACCATCGGCACGGCATGCGCAAGTGGCTGCTTCGCGAAGCCATGCGCGGGCTGCTGCCCGACGAAATCCGACTGCGGCCGAAGGGTTCGAGCCTGGCGCCCTTCCTTGCCCACGCCCAGCAGCATCGACACGCCGAACTGGCGCAACTGCGCCGCCTTTCGCAGGCGTGGACGCAGCGCCTCTGCCTCGATCCGCAGGGTCAGGACGATGCACTCCGGGTCTGGCTCGAAAGCTATCTGGGATTGTGGCTGGATGCGACGGCGAAAGACTGAACTGCGGCAGCCGCAACGGTCTTGCGTGCGAGCTCGATCCGCGCGCGTGGGCAGCAGCGATGCCCGGATTCAGGCGCGCAGCCGCACCAATCCGGCGTCGATCAATTGCCGCAGGAACGCCGCCGACTCGCGCTCGCAGGTCGTGGCATCGACCGCATATTCCTTGCCGAGCGCGGTGGAGATCTCCCGCAGGGAAATTGGCTGGGCCAGCAGTTCCCAGATCCGCGTGCCAACATTGCCGGTGGCGAAGTAGCAGCTGCTTAAACTGAGGAACACCAGCTCCTCTCCGAGCGATGCACTCAGGGCGTCGTTGCGCCGTTCGAAGACGTCTGCAGCGGTGAATTCCACCGTCATTCCTTTCGCTTCTGTCACCCCAGGATCACGCCGCCAGTGCGCGATCGATCGGCTCGCGGCAGGCATCGTTCCTCGCGCAATCGCCGCATCATCAGATCGAGATCGTCGTGGATTCGCGAGAAATCCATGGATCGCGTCAGTCGGAACACCGGGACTGCGCGCGTCAGTCGAACGCAATGTACCAGTATCGAGGCGGGGCTCAGCAACGACGATCCGATGTCCTGGCGGTAGATGCTGGTTACCCACTCCTGCAAGGCGTGGCTTCCCTGGATCCGATCAAGCCGGGCTCCATCGTACGCGGGATCGCCGCCGAGAACCACGACTGCTGCCAGTAATGTCGCCCGGTTCGGGATCGTCCAAGGCTAACCCGGATACTGCCGGCGTTGGCAAGTGAGCGTGCCGGAGTTCGGCTGAACGACGCGCCCCGTTCCGCCAATCCGCGGAGACGCACTGCCAGCCCCTCGGGCGCACGCGTCAGAGGCAATCACCGACGCATCGGAGTCGTCATGGCGTTCGACTTTGCGTCGATCCAACGAGGCATGCACGCCTCAGTCGGGACACTGCTTTGTGGCGGCATCGCCGTCCAGCGACGCCGGCGCGGGAGGCACTTCCCCGCAGTCACCCGAAGCCGCGAGTGCGCGCTGCAGCAGGTCCCGCGCGCGGCGCGCTTCGCGGCTGTGGGCGCCGAAAGCGTCGCCAAGTGCCGGCGCGGTTTCGCGCAGGATCGCCAGGGCCGCAACGGCGTCGCCGCGGGCGAGGCGCCACTCGGCGTCGCTGGTGCGCCAGACTTGCCAGCGCGGATGTTCGCGACCGAGCGCCGGTTCGAGGATGGTGGCGCTGCGGTCGAGCAACTCGCGCGCACGCGGCAGGTCGCCGCTGGCGATGCGCGCGCGGGCGTGGTTGTGCAGGGTCACGCCGACGCGGAAGTGCTCGCCGCCGACCGCCGCGGTGAGCGCCGCTTCGGCGCGTTCGAACCAGGGCAGCGCGTCGGCGGCGCGCCCCTGCGCCTCGATGGCGGCGGCGAGATTGTTGTATTCGGTGCCGGTGTGCATCGACTCCGACCCGAGGCGCTGCTCGAAAATCGCCACCGCGCGGCGGTGCTCGGCCTCGGCGCCGACTGCATCGCCGGCGCGCAAACGATTGACGCCGAGGTTGCCGTACACCGTCGCCAGGCCCGCGCTGTCGCTGCCCCAGGCTTTTTCGGTCAACGCGGCGATACGTTCCAGTTGCGCGATCGCCTCGGCGTGCTGGCCGGCCTGTCCGGCATACAGCGCAAGATCGTTGCGCAGGTCCAGGGTGCGCAGATCCTCCGCGCTCCACAATTGCGCGGCGATCGCCAGCGCCTGCTGCTGGGCAACAATGGCCGCCTGAGGATCGCCCTGCGCCGCGGCGATGCGCGCGCGCACCACGGCGAGTTGCTGTTGTCGCTCGCGGTCGCCATCGGCACCGATCCATGCGCTGGCATCGGTTGCGAGCTGCGCGGCCAGCGCCGGATCGTCCTGCAGCAGCGCATTGTCGGCGCGCAACAGCAGGCTGTCGGCCGCCAGCGCCGGCGCGCTGTGCAGATGGCGATCCGCGATCTCCTGCGCCGCCGCCTCGGCAGCGACGTAATCCTCGGCATCGCTGTCGATGCGCGCCAGTTGCAGCCGCAATCGATCGCGCGCCAGGACCTCGTCGCCGGGCACGGCGTCGAGTGCCAGCCGGTAGCTGCGGCGCGCGTCGTCGTACAGCTCCAGGCTGTGTTGCGCGCTGCCGAGGGCTTCGAGAATGCGCTGGCGCAGCGCATCGGGCAGCGGCTGGCCGTGCACACGGCCCGCGGCGGCCGCCAGCAACTCGCGCGCGCTGGCGCTGCCGCCGGGAAACTGCACCGGATCGGCGGCGGCGAAGGTGTCCACCAGCAATTGCACGACCTGTTCGGCGGTGTCGCGCTGCACCCGCGTCTGCTGGTACTGGCGCCACAGTTGCAGGCTGAATGCGGCCGCCATCAGCATGAATGCGGTCAGCCCCAGCGCCGGCCAGCGGTACTGACGCAACCAGCAGCGCAGCCGATAGCCGCGACGCCCGGCGAGCGTCTGCAGCGGTCGCTGCTGCAGCCAGCGCTCGATCTCGTCGGCCAGCGCGTGGGCGTCGTCGAAGCGCGCGCTCGCGGCATCGGCCAGCGCACACTGCAACAACGCGCCGAGTTCCCGGCGGCGCACGCGCGCCAACGGCAAGCCGGCGAGCATGTCGCGCACACAATCGGCCGCCGACGTGTGCTCTCCCGGCACGCGCCCACCGAGCAGGCGCAACAGGCACACGCCGAGCGCATAGACATCGGTGCGCGCATCCAGCGCCTCCCCCGCACGCTGTTCCGGACTCATGTAACCCGGCGTGCCGACCATCGGGCCCGCCTCGCCGCTGCCCACGGCGCGCGCGATGCCGAAGTCGATCACCTTCGGCCGTGGTCCGCCGACGTCCTCGATCACCAGCACATTGGCCGGTTTCAGATCGCAGTGCACGATGCCGCGGCGGTGCGCGTGCCCAACTGCGCGGCACAGCGCGTGCATCAACTGCAGGCGCGCGCGCAGCGATAACTCCGGCTGTTGCGACCACTGGTCGAGCGGCTGTCCGTCGACCCATTCCATCGCGAACCAGGACACGCCCGGCTGGCTGCCGGCATCGAAGATCTGCGCGATGCCGGGATGCGCCAGCAGCGCCAGCGCCTGGCGCTCGATTTCCAGCCGCGCGCGCGCCGCACGATCGAGCCGCGCCTGCTGTACCAGTTTCAGGGCCACCTGGCGGCGCATCGGCTCGCTCTGCTCGGCCAGCCAGACCACGCCCATGCCACCCTGCCCGAGTTTGCGCAGCAATCGATAACGGCCGAAGCGCATGCCCGGCGCATTCTCCGCCAGCAGCGGCGCCAACTGCACCGATTGCGTGAGGGGCTCCGGTCGCGTGCGCTCGTGCTCGCTCATGGCCGCCGGCAATTCCGGTTGTCGCCAAGCGCGGAGTTCATGGGCCGTCCGTGGTGCGGCCGAGACCGTGCTCGCGCAGCTTCTTGTAGAAACTGGTCTTGCCGATGCCGAGCAGCGTCCAGGCGCGTTCGTGCTCGCCGCCGGCCACCGCCAGCGCGGTCAGCAGCGCTTCGCGCTCGGCGCGCAGCAACGCAGTTTCCAGCCGCAGCGCCGCGGCATCGGGCGCCGCGCCGGCGCGCAATGCCTCGGGCAGATGACTGCGATCCAGCGCCTCGCCGTCGTCGAGCAGGATCGCCGCGCGTTCGATCGCCTGGCGCAATTCGCGCACATTGCCGGGCCAGCGCCAGCGCTGCAGCGCCAGCAACGCTGCCGCAGTGATGCCCGGGCTGCGCCGCCCGCTGCGTGCCAGCGCCTGCTGGAAGAAGTGCAGTGCGAGGGGCGCGATGTCCTCGATGCGTTCGCGCAGCGGCGGAATGCGTGCGCTGTAGCCGGCGAGACGATGGTAGAGATCGAGGCGAAAACGACCCGCGGCGACCTCGGCATCGAGGTCGCGATTGGTCGCCGCGATCACGCGCACATCGACGTGCACCGGCTTGCGGCCGCCGACGCGCAGCAGGCGGCCATCCTCGAGCGCGCGCAACAGGCGCACCTGAGTATCGGCGGCGGTGTCGCCGATCTCGTCGAGAAACAGGGTTCCGCCGTGCGCCTGCTCGAACAGTCCCGGCCGCGCCTCGACGCCGGTGGCGGCACCGCGCTCGACACCGAACAGCTCTGCCTCCAGCAGGTCGCGCGGCAGCGCTGCGCAGTTGATCGCCAGAAACGGGCCGGCATGACGCGGCGAAGTGTGGTGGACCCAGTGCGCAATCAGTTCCTTGCCGACACCGGTCTCGCCGAGCAGCAGCACGCTGATCGACGCGGCTGCTGCGCGCTGCAGCGGCGTCAGCGCGGCGCGCATGGCCGGGGCGCTGCTCGGCACGCCGGGCCAGTCGCGCTGCGGCTGGGGGGCGGGTTCGCTACTCACCGATGCGGCCGACGGCAATGCCCAGCGCAACAACTCGCCGCCGGCCTCGACCAGTGCGCGCGCCGCAGGCATCGGCGGATCGCCGGCGAACTGCCACCCGGCATGTTCGGCCAGCAGCGCAGGCGACTGCGTCGGCAGCGCACCGGCCTGCGCCAGCAGCGCGCCGCCCTCGGCGTGGCGCAACTGCAGGTGCGTCGCTTCGGCCAGTTCGCACCAGTGCTGCAGCAGCCGCATCAACGCGGTTACCGGCCACGGCCCGGGCGCCGGCGGGCGACACTCGACGAGCGCCAAGCGCAGCTCGCGCAGCAGGCTGTGCACGGCAGTCGGTGCGGCGGTCGGCAGCTCGTCGATCGCTGCGACCGTCGCCGGCGCAGCGTCGAGCGCCAGCGCCAGTGCGTCGAGTCCACCCCGTTCGCGCAGGCGCAACTGCACGCTGCTGCCCAGATGCACGTCGACATCGCCGCACCACGAGCCCTCGTCGATACGCTGGCCATCGACACGCGTACCGTTGGTGGACTGAAGATCGCGCAGCAGCAGACCGCGGTCGGCGCAGATCATCAACTCGGCGTGCTCGCGCGAAACCCCGGGCGCATCGAAGACCAGATCGCTGCGGCCGCCACGGCCAAGCAAATAGCGGCCCGGCGCCAGGTCACGGCGCGGCTGCCCGGAGTCCAGCCATTCCAGGTTGTAGCGCAGACGCATGCGCGGTTTCCGGCGAGTGCAACAAGGCTGGAGGATAACGCGCGATCAGCGGAGTTCGGCCTGACCACGATCAGGTCCGTGCGCAGTTCGCGGCTGCGCACGGCGTCGCTGACCCAGAGCGGCGGCGAGTTCGCGCACGCGAACCCGCGCGGGCACTGGCGATTGATGCTGTTGGGCTGGACGGCTGGCACGCTCCTTGGAATGTCCGAGTCTCACCCGAGGAACCGGCATGTCCCACTCGACCCCACAGTTAGCACGCACATGAATGGCTATCGCGTACGCCTCGCCGGTCGCCCGGAGTCAGGCGCGTGGTGCCTCGAACCCGGTCGCCACTGCATCGGCCGCGGCGCCGACTGCGCGATCCGCATCGACGAGCCCACGGTGTCGCGCCGGCACGCCGAGCTCGAGGTGCTGATCGACGGTGGCCTGGTGCTGCGCGATCTGGGCTCGACCAATGGCTGCTGGCTTGGCGAGCGTCGCGTGTCCAGCCTCGCTCGCGACGGCGAGTTCGACCTGCGCGTCGGCGCCGTGCTGCTGGAGTTCGACCCGCTGAATGCTGCGGCTGCGCCGCAATCGCGCCAACCCTGATCGCTGCGATTCGTCAGCGCCATGTGGCGACCCACCGACTCGGTCATCGTCGATTTCGCTCAACGCGAAGCCGTCGATCTGATCGTCATGGGCGCCTGCGGCCACTCCCGGATCCGCCACCTGATCGTCGGCAGCACCATCACGCACGTCATGCGCAGTTGTCAGATGACGATACTGTTGCTGCGATAAGTACTTAGAAGAAGCCCGCCTCTGATTCATCAATGCCGGCGCCGGGCACCAGATCGCCCTCCCCCAGGCTGTGGGCGACACGCTGGACGCGACCCGGAGCGAAGGTCTCGCGCCCTCCTTGACCAGGCAGCCAGTCCCGCAGATCAGCAGCGGCCGCGCAGGCGCGCGGCCCTCCAGAAGCTCACGAGCCGCGCGCTTCTGGAGGGCGCCGCACCTGCGGCGCCGCTCTTCAACCAGTCCCGCAGATCAACACCCGGCACGCCATTTGATCGAACAGCCCATCGCCGCGTGCTGCTCGGCTGGCGCCCGAGAGACTTGCGCAATCATGCGCATCGCGTTGAACAGTTCGCGCGGCGCGTCGCTGTCGGCGGCGGCTTTCAGCGAGGCATCCAGCCGTCCGCGGTAACGCAGGCGCAGTTCGCCGTCGAGACCGAAGAAATCCGGGGTGCACACCGCGCCGAATGCGCGTGCGGTCTGCTGGGTTTCGTCGTGCAGATAAGGGAACGGCCAATCGGCGGCAATCTCGACCATGCGCTCTAAGCTGTCGTCGGGATACGCGAGCGCGTCATTGGCATTGATGGCAATCACCTTCACACCGTGCGCCGTCAGCTCGAGCGCGTCGCGCACGAGCCGCGGCAATACCGCCTTGACGTAGGGGCAGTGGTTGCACAGGAAAGCCACCACGGTCCCGCGTGCGCCGGCCAGTTCGGACAGCCGATGCCAGGCGCCGTCCGTACCGCGCAGGTGGAATTCCGGTGCCAACCAACCGAAGTCGGCTGCCGGTGCGGTGGTGGCCATGGCGGTCTCCGTTTCAGCGATAGCGCGACACCATACGCTCAAGCGGTATCGGCTTGATCCTGGGCGCCTGTCCGGCGCAGCCGAATGCTTCGAAGCGCAACTTGCAGACGTCGCGCGCGGCACTCCGGGCAACCGTCAGCAACTTGCGCGGATCGAACTCGGCCGGTTGCTCGGCAAAGATCTTGCGGATCGCGCCGGTCATCGCCAGGCGGATGTCGGTATCGATGTTGACCTTGCGCACCCCACTCTTGATGCCACGCACGATCTCTTCGACCGGCACGCCATAGGTTTCCTTGATGGCGCCACCGTACTGGCGAATGATCGCCAGCCATTCCTGCGGCACGCTCGATGAGCCGTGCATGACCAGATGCGTGTTGGGCACCGCGGCATGGATGGCGGCGATGCGATCCATCGCGAGGATGTCGCCGGTCGGCTCGCGGGTGAACTTGTAGGCGCCATGGCTGGTGCCGATGGCGATCGCCAGCGCATCGACGCCGGTGGCGGCGACGAAATCGCGCGCCTGCTCGGGATCCGTCAGCATCTGCTCATGGCTGAGCTTGCCCTCGGCGCCGGAGCCATCTTCTTCCCCGGCCTCACCGGTCTCCAGCGAGCCCAGGCAACCGAGTTCGCCCTCGACCGAGACGCCGATCGAATGCGCCATTTCGCAGACCTTGCGGGTGACGTCGACGTTGTACTCGTAGCTGGCCGGCGTCTTGGCGTCCTCCAGCAAGGAGCCGTCCATCATCACGCTGCTGAATCCCGAACGGATCGACTGCAGGCACACCGCCGGCGAGGCGCCGTGATCCTGATGCATCACGATCGGGATGTCCGGGTAGGTCTCCACTGCCGCTTGCACCAGATGACGCAGGAAAGCCTCGCCGGCGTATTTGCGCGCGCCGGCCGAAGCCTGCAGGATCACCGGCGCCGCGCATTTTTCCGCCGCCTCCATGATCGCCTGGATCTGTTCCAGGTTGTTGATATTGAACGCCGGCACGCCGTAGTCGTGCTCGGCGGCGTGATCCAGCAATTGGCGCAACGAGATAAGGGCCATGGGGATTCATCCTGGTGGGGGAAGGAGTGCAAATTGCCCAGCGTCGAGTCCGCGGTGCAGACATACGACGCCCCGGCACTCAGTCGATGCTCCCGCATTCGGCTCTGCCTTACCTTGCGGCTGGACAAAGCCGGCGTGGGCCAGATGCCTGCACCCGCCCGAACTGCCGGCCACCGGCTTCACTTCGACACGGGTGCCGCGAGCACCGAAACCCGTGCGCGGCAACGTCAACCTGATCCGCTAGCCCTCGACTGCCAATGCCGCACGCCGATGCCTGCAGCCATCGAAGCGACAAACAGCAGGATCTCGGGAGAACCGGACACGACAGTGGCAATTGCAGGCCCGGGACACAGCCCGGCGATGCCCCAGCCGACCCCGAACAGGACCGCGCCAATCAACAGGTCGGCATCGACGTCGGTGCGCTCCATCACGAAATACTGCGAATCCAGCAACGGCCGTGGATGACGCCGCACCCACTGGAAGGCCGGCAGGCTGACCGCCAACGCCGCAGCCATCACCAGGGCCAGGGTTGGATCCCAAGCCCCGAGCACATCGAGAAATCCAAGTACGCGGGCCGGATCGGTCATGCCCGACAGCGTCAATCCGGCGCCGAACAAGGTGCCACAGCCCAGAGCCACCAGCGGCCTCATGCGAACACTCCCGAATGGCGCAGCAACGCCACAGTCAGGATCGCCACCAGCATGAAGGTGCCGGTCGCCGCGAACGAGCGTGGCGACAGGCGTGCGATGCCACAGATGCCATGGCCCGACGTGCATCCGTTGCCCATGCGCGTGCCGTAGCCGACCAGCAGGCCGGCAATGACCATGCCAACCGGCCCGGTCTGCAACTGGAACTCGCCCAATTCCGGGCGCCAGACACGGATCGCCAGATAACCCAGCGCCAGGCCAACGAGGAAGGTCAACCGCCAAGGCCAATGACCATGGCGACGCTCGAACAGCAAGTCACCGAAGATGCCGCTGATACCGGCGATGCGCCCGTTGAGCCAAAAAAACAGCGCCGCTGCGGCACCGATCATCAGGCCGCCGTACACCGCCCACAGCAGTCCAGCGTCGAGCATCAGCCACCCTTTCGATTCACCGAAAAACGACGGAAAAGGCTACCACGGCAGTTGCTCAGGCGACGATCACGAGGCCGCGCCGAACGCCAGCTGGCACTCCTGGCCTTGCGCTTCGATCAGCGTGGCGGCGATGGCGTCGGCGGTATTGCGGATTTCAGGCATGGCGATGCACTCGAAGCGGCTACCGCGCGCCAGCGCGCCGATCACATGCGCATCGCAACGGACATATCCGCTGCCATCAAGCAGCCGCTGTTCGGCGTCCACGGCAAGCCCCATGTCCAGCGCATCGGGACGCGCAAGGCGCTGATCCAGCAAACTGCGCAGCAGCGGCAGCGTGCTGTTGCTTACCTGCGAGTTGAGTCCCGTCGCCTGCAGCACCAGATCGGCCAGTACCTCGTGACGTTCGTTGCTGCCACGCGTGCACCAGGTCAAAACAATCCGCCGTGCCTGCGGTTCGGCGCCGAGGAATCGACCCTGATGCACGCTCAACTGGCCCGACTTGCGCAGCGCCGAAATGGCTCGCGCAATTTCTGGCGCCATGCGATGGCGCACGCGATCCCAGGCCCAACGCGCGTGGCGCAGGAAGCGTCGCTTTTCGGCCACCGGCCATGCCTGCCAGCGATCTGCCGTGCCTGCACGCAGCGCATCGATGCCCTCGCGCCAATCGGTCAGACCGTCGCAATGGCTGCGGATCAGCCGCAACAGTTGGCTTGCGCTCGGCAAGCAGCGTTCGCCATGCAAGGGATCGCCACCCACAGCATGGACATTGGCGTGGGTAGCCGGCAGCGCAGCATGCCGGGACAAGACATGGATCTCGGCTTGCGGGTGGTGTTGGGCCGCAGTGAGCGCCAGGTCCACTGCAGTCAGCCCACTGCCAAGAATCCAGATGCTGTGCGGCACACCGGAACTGCGCGGTTGCTCGACCCAGGCGTACGGGTCGAGGCGAAAACGCCCCTGGCCGAGCAAGGCAGGCGACACGCCGGCCAGCGGCATCGGCGTTTGTGGGCCGATCGCCAGCAGCAGATGGCGGGCGCTGCGATATTGCCCGTCGGCACCGCGAATCTGCCAAGCGCCGCTGCGCCGGCTCAGCCCGATCGCCTGCGTCGACCAGCGTTCGGCCTGCAAACGCGGCAGGCATTCGGCGATGCGATCGACCAGGTACTCGCCATAACGTCGGCGTGGGTAGAAAGCATTAGGATCGGCGTGACCATCGCGCGCGATCAGGTAATCGACGAAGTCGCCGGGAATGTCGGCACGCGCGCTCATGCGTGCGGCGCGCACATTGAGCCGATGCGCCGGATCGCGCGTCTTGTACGCCAGCCCGCGCCCATCCTCGCCTGGCGGCGCCACCCAAAGCACTGAAGGCGACTCCCGCCCTACACGTGCCGCCAGTGCGATCAACAGAGCGGCTGCCGCCGCGCCGCCGCCAATGACTGCAACATCTGCAGTTTTCAACATGGGCGCAATCCTCGCGAAGCAATCCGGCAGAACGTCGGCGCAGTCATGGCGTTCATGACGCCCATCGGGCGCGTCAACCGATCAGCGTTTCAAGCCGTGGTTGATGCTCACGACGCTCATGCCAGCCATCGCCCTCGTCCACGTAGATGCCAAAGCGGTCGAGCGGCCGTCCGTACACGTGCAGCGAAACCGCCGCCGCGCGCGGCGACGGGTTGCGGCACAGGTGCAGGCCATGCTCGGCATCGAAGGTTTCGATATCGCCACTGCGCAACTCGACGAGGTCGGTCGGCTCCAGGCGCAGCGAGGTGCCTGCAACTTCGCGAATCCGGTAGCGCGAGACCTGCAGTTCACCGTGCATCACCGCTTCCACGCCCCACAGATCGTTGTGATCGTGGATCGGCGTACCCTGCCCCGGCCCCCAGACCATCGCCAGGATCTGATAGCCGCCGATCGGGCAGTGATGCAGTTCGAATCGCCGGTAACCTTGCGCATTGACCTGCAGCAACTGCCCCGGGAGTTCTGCTCGACGTGCGTGGATCAGCGCCGGCAGTTGCTTGCGAATGTGCGCGGTGACCGCTTCGGTACGCCGCAGCGCGAGCGCGTCGTCGACCAGCTTGATGATTTCGCCGAGGCCCGGAAAGGACTGCGCCTGGGCGACCGGCTGGGCCGACGCATGGTGGATGACACCACCCTCGTCGAATCGGCCGTCGAAGGTCTGTCGGATGTCAGAGTAGGTCTGCATGGTCTGCCCTCGCTTGTTGAGACAATCGGGTCAAACCCATACTGCTTTAGTGGGAATTAGGTTCCGGTAAGATTGCCGTGAGCTGAGCGTTAAATCCCACGTGATTTCGGCAAATCAGTCGACCTTGATGACGCGCGTGCTCGCGCATCGAACTGGCGGCCATGCGGGCTGCATTTTTTGTCCGCAAAGGACGCAAAGGACGCAAAGAGAGCCAAGAACCAAGGCGTTCATGTTCTGCTGGCTTTGCTTTCCTTTGCGTTCTTTGCGTCCTTTGCGGAAAAGGCTCTTCTTTCAGAGACTTGCGCGATGTCCGGTGAGAGTCACGACCGACCCGCCGGAAACCAGCTGGCGTGCGTCGGCGCGAGATGGATCCATTCGCCCTGCGGTTGCAGATCGCCGATCTGGTCGCTGGCGAGATCGACTTCCAGGGTCACGCCGGGGCCTGCCATTTCCACGTCCAGCGTGGTGCGCCCCGCCAAGGTTCGCAGTTGACGGATGCGGCCGCGCAGTCCGCCGGCGTCGGGTCCGACGATCTGCAGATCGTGCGGGCGCACCGAGAGCAGCGCCGGCCCGTCGATACGCACGCGCTCCGGGATCGGCAGCATCACGTCGCTGCCCTGCGGGGTGAATCGTCCGTCCCTGGCATGCCCGGCGATCTGCGCGCCACGACCGATGAAATCGAACACGAACGAGGACACCGGCCGCCGATAGATTTCGTCGGGTGTGCCGACCTGCTCGATACGCCCGCGATTGAGTACGACCACGCGGTCCGCCAGCTCCATCGCTTCTTCCTGATCGTGAGTCACGAACAGCGTGGTGTAGCCGGTGTCGTCGTGGATCTGGCGCAGCCAGCGGCGCAGTTCCACGCGCACCTTGGCGTCGAGCGCGCCGAACGGTTCGTCGAGCAACAACAGGGTCGGGTCGATCGCCATGGCGCGCGCCAGGGCGACGCGCTGGCGCTGGCCGCCGGAGAGCTGATCCGGCAGGCGCGAGCCGAGATCGGCAAGTTGCACGCGCGCCAGCAGTTCATTGACGCGCCGGCTGATTTCCGCCGGCGCCGGACGCTCGCGCCGCGGCCGCGAGCGCAGCCCGAACGCGATGTTCTCGAACACGTCGAGATGACGGAACAGCGCGTAGTGCTGGAACACGAAGCCGACGCGGCGATCGCGCAGCGAAACCCCGGTAGCGTCGCGTGCCCCGAACAGGATGCGGCCCGAGTCCACCGGCAGCAGCCCGGCGATGGCGCGCAGCAGCGTGGTTTTGCCGGACCCTGACGGCCCGAGCAATGCGACCAGTTCGCCGCTGCGCACGTCGAGATCGACATCGTGCAAGGCTACGGTGGCGCCGAACTGTTTGCGCAACGATTGCAGGTGCAGGTCCATCAGTCTCGGTCCTCAGTGGCGCCCGGCGCGCACCGCGAGGGCGTCGCCATGGCGGGCTTCCAGCCAGATCTTGATCAGCAGCGTGACCAACGCGAGCAGCGTCAGCAGCGAGGCCACCGCAAACGCGGCGGCAAAACTGAACTCGTTGTGCAGGATTTCGACATGCAGCGGCAGCGTATTGGTCAGCCCGCGGATATGGCCGGAAACCACCGACACCGCGCCGAACTCGCCCATCGCGCGCGCATTGCACAGCAGCACGCCGTACAGCAGTGCCCACTTGATGTTGGGCAGCGTCACCCGCCAGAACAAGGTCCAGCCATTTGCACCGAGCGATACCGCCGCTTCTTCCTCGTCACGACCCTGCGCCTGCATCAGCGGGATCAACTCGCGCGCGACGAACGGGAAGGTGATGAACACCGTCGCCAGCACGATGCCGGGCGTCGCAAAGATGATCTGCAAATCGCGCTCGGCGAGCCAGTCGCCGAACCAGCCCTGGGCGCCGAACAGCAATACGAAGACCAGGCCCGCCACCACCGGCGAGATCGCGAACGGCAAGTCGATCAGCGCCAGCAACAGGCGCTTGCCGGGGAACTCGTACTTGGTGATCGACCAGGCTGCGGCGATGCCGAAGACCGCGTTCAACGGCACCGTGATCGCCGCCACCAGCAGCGTCAGCTTGATCGCCGCCACTGTATCGCGATCGCTGATCGCGCTGAAGTAAGCCACCCAGCCCTGCGCCAGCGCCTCGACCGCGACCAGCGCCAGCGGCAGTGCAATCAGACCGAGCATGGCGACGACGACGATGCCGATCAGCGTCCAGCGCAGCCAGGCGGGTTCGGAGAGGGCGGAGTCGGCGTGCGATTCGGTCAGCATGAGTTTTTCGCCTCGGAACAGCCGACTCGACGAACCTGTGGGAGCGGGTTCATCCCGCGAGCTTTGGCGGTGTGCCAGAAAGGCTCGCGGGGTAAACCCGCTCCCACAGGGTTCGCAGCATCGGGCACTTTGATGCACACCCGCTTCATCGGCTCTCTCCAACACCAACACCAACACCAACACCAACACCAACACCAACACCAAAATCCAACACGGAGTCGGGATGCGAGTCAATCTGCATGCTCATTCGCTCTCGAACAGCCGGCCCGACAAACCTGTGGGAGCGGGTTCATCCCGCGAGCTTTTCTGGCACACCGCCAAAGCTCGCGGGGTAAACCCGCTCCCACAGGGTTCGGAGCATCGGGAACCATGACGCCTGCCCGCCTCACCGACTCACCCGCTTCTGCACCCAACTGATCGCCAGCAACAGCACGAAGCTGATCAGCAGCATCAAGGTGGCGACGCCGGTGGCGCCGGCGTAATCGAATTCCTCCAGCTTGATGACGATCAGCAGCGGCGCGATTTCGGAGACGAAGGGAATGTTGCCGGCGATGAAGATCACCGAGCCGTATTCGCCAACGCCGCGCGCGAAGGCCAGGCTGAAGCCAGTGATCAGTGCCGGCAGCAGTGGCGGGAACACCACGCGGCGGACGATGGTCCAGCGCGAGGCGCCGAGCGTTGCGGCGGCTTCTTCCAGTTCGCGCGTGGCGGTCTCCAGCAACGGCTGCACGGTGCGTACCGCGAAGGGCAGGCCGATGAACACCAGCGCCAGCACGATGCCGACCGGCGTCTGCGCCACGGTGATGCCCAGCGGTTCCAGATACTGACCGAGCCAGCCGTTGCCGGAGTACAGTGCCGTCAGCGCGATGCCGGCCACGGCGGTCGGCAGCGCAAACGGCAGATCGACCATGGCGTCGAGTACGCGACGCCCGGGAAATTCGTAGCGCACCAGCACCCAGGCGATCAGCCCGCCGATCACGGTGGCGATCGACGCCGCCAGCAGCGCGGTGCTGAAACTCAGCCACAGCGCGCGCTGCACGCGGGTGCTCGACAGGATCTGCGCCCAGCCGTCCCAGCCAAGGTCGGCGGCGCGAATCACCAGTGCCGACAGCGGCAGCAGCACGATCAGCCCCAGCCACGCCAGGCTCCAGCCCAGCGTCAAGCCGAAGCCGGGCAAGGGATCACGCCAGCGCCTTGCTGGCGCAATCTCTTGCGGGGGTGCGACCGCCACTAGGCTGCTCATTTTGCGGGCTGGAAGATCTGATCGAAGATACCACCGTCGCCAAAATGCTCCTTCTGGGCCACTGCCCAGCCACCGAAATCGGCGATGGTCAGCAATTCCAGCTTGGGAAACTTGGCCAGGCTGGCGGCATCCACCAGCTCAGGCTTCGACGGCCGGTAGTGATGCTTGGCGGCAAGTTTCTGACCCTGTTCGGTGTAGAGAAATTCGAGGTAGGCCTGCGCCGCGGCGCGCGTGCCCTTGGCGTCGACATTGCGATCGACCAGCGCCACCGGCGGTTCGGCCAACACACTCAAGGAAGGCACCACGATCTCGAACCGGTCGCCACCGGGATTGCCGAGCACCAGATAGGCCTCGTTCTCCCAGGACAGGAACACATCGCCAACCCGGCGATTGACGAAGGTGGTGGTCGATCCGCGTGCGCCGGTGTCGAGGATCGGCACGTTCTGGAACAAGCGCGTGATGTAGTCGATGGTCTTGGCGCGATCACCACCAAAGGCACGATCCGCCCAGCCCCACGCGGCCAGATAGTTCCAGCGCGCGCCGCCCGAGGTCTTGGGATTCGGCGTGATCACGCTGATGCCCGGCTTGGTGAGGTCGCCCCAGTCGCGGATGCCCTTGGGGTTGCCCTTGCGCACCAGGAACACGATGGTCGAGGTGTACGGCGAGCTGCTGTTCGGCAACCTTGATTGCCAGTCCGGCGGCAACAGCCGCGCGTTCTGCACGATCGCGTCGATGTCGCCGGACAGCGCCAGCGTCACCACATCGGCCTTCAGCCCATCGATGACCGAACGCGCCTGTTTGCCGGAGCCGCCATGCGAGGCCTGGATGGTGACGCTGTCGCCAGTCTTCGCTTTCCAGTCGGCGGCGAAGGCGTCGTTGAACTCGCGATAGAACTCGCGCGTGGGATCGTAGGACACGTTGAGCAGCGTGATGTCCCTGGCCTGCGCGACGGAAGCCGCCAACAGTGGCAGGGCGAGCAGCAATTTCGAGAGGGTTTTCATGATGCGATTCCTGTTTCGGAAGGCGTTCAGAACGCCACCTGGATGCGGGAGGTAATGGTCTTCTCGTCTTCACGGTCGCCGCCGCCAGCTGCGCCGCCACTGAAGCGCGCGCGCGCATGGTTGACCACGAACTTGAGGTTCGATGTCAGGTACCAGTTGAGGCCGATGCCCCAGGCACTGGAGCGCGTGGCGGCACTGTCGGCGCTGGCATAGATCGGAAAAGCGTCGTCGTCGACGTCGAGTTCGCCGTAGCGGGCGACCAGTTCCAACGCGCCCCAGCCCTCGGCGCCGACGCCAAAGGGCGAGTTGGGTTTGGCCACTCCGCGGTAGCTGGCGTCTTCGCCGGTCAGCACCCAACTGGCGGTGAGTTGCCAGGCGTCGTGCTTCAGCGTGGTGTTCGCAGCGGCGTTGTTGCTCAGACCAACATCCTGCTCGGAGACGATGTACTCGCCGAGCAGTCCCAGCGCATTGCGGTAGTAGTACGCCTGCGGCGACCAGCGCTGGTGCTCGCCGTTGGCGATCACCGTGCTGCGATAGTTGAAGAACACGTTCTGGCCAGGCGTGCGATAGCGCGGCAGGAAGTTGTTGCCGGCGCCTTCCTTGTCGCCGATCGACGCGGCAATGCCGAAGCCCAGGCCCGACAGCGCGTTGGCCTCGTTGCGCCACGGCTCGGCGAACACGCGCCCGGCCCATTCGAAGTTGTTGTCGGCATCGGTGGTCGGAGCGTCGCGACCATCGGCGGTGCCGTTGTAGAGGCCGGCCGTGTAGTTCAGACGCCCGCCGAGCAACTCGCCCTGCAATTGCAGGCCGATATCCCGATTGGGTGCGAGTTCCGTCGGGTAGGAACGCTCGGCGAAGTTGATTGCGCTGGCCGATTGCAGGCGCTCGAGTCCGACCGGCCCTTTAACTTTGCCCACGCGCAGGGTGTACGCCGGATCGAAGCGCACGTCGACGTAGGCATCGACCACGGTGGCACTGTCGCCGGCGAACTCCGGCGTCAGGCGATAGCCGATCAGACTGCCGAGACTGCCTTCGATGGTCGGCCGGATACGCCGGAATCCGTGGGTATCGTTGAACGACAGGCGGTCGTCGTCGAAGTAGAGGCGCTGGTCGAACTGCACGATGCCGCGGAACTTGAGATCGAAATCGCCTTTCGGCGTCTTCACCGCCAGACCCTTGTCGTTGATCGACACCGCCGGCGTCGTTGGCGCCTTGGCTGCCGCTTCCTCGGCCTGGATTTCGATCTTGCGTTCGAGAATCGCCAGGCGCTGCTGCAAATCGGCGACGACCTCGTCGGGTTGCGTCGGGGCGGTTGCCGTTGGCTCGGCGCCGAGGCGTTGCTCCAGACGTTCCAGCCGGTCGAGCAAGGCGCGCAACGTTGCATCGTCGACTTCGGCCGCGGCGAGCGGATTGAACGCGGGGATCAGGGCAACCGCAATTGCGGCCGCCAGCGTCCTTCTATTCACAGACATGGTTTGCTCCATCACAAGGAAAGGTGACGGCGCCTCCAGTGGTCTGGTCGGTCGCTCGATATGAGTGGGTGTTTACTCGGATTCGAAGCGGGTCTTTTCGCTGCGCGTCAGTTGCACGATGCGCGAGTGATGCACCGTGATCTCGACCGTGCCGAAGCGCAGTTCGCGCAAGGCGGCGATCACCGCGCGCTCTTCCGAACGCAGTTGATCGTGCGTCTGTGGCAGGGGAAGCGGTCTCAGTGCCTCGACGCGTGCCATCGGAACCTCCTCTGAAAGCAACTATTCGATCAACGACTCGCGACCGCTTCGGCTGTGCTCCGCCAGTTGCAGCAGGCTGCGCCGATCGAGCACTTCGCACATCGCCACGCGCACGTCCGCCATCAGATCGCGCAGCGCACAGCGCTCCGGATCCTCGCAGTCGTCGCACGGCTTGTAGGCGCTCAGGCTGGCGCATCGCAGCGGCGCTATCGGGCCGTCGATGACGCGGATGATGTCGCCGAGCATGATCCCGGCTGCCGGTCGCGCCAGCATGTGTCCGCCGAGCAGACCACGACGGCTCTGTACGAAACCGGCATTGCGAAGATCGACCAGAATGCTTTCAAGGAACTTCTCCGGTATGCGAGCCTCGGCGGCCAGCGCGCGCGCCGGCTGCAACGCCTCGGGGCGCAGAGCCAGTGCGCACAGGGCGCGCAGGGCGTACTTGGCTTTCATCGATAACATAATCCTAGTGCCTTTATAGGAAATCTCGAGTTAAGCGGCAATCAACGATTGGTTATGTACTTATGCTGAAGGAACTCCGGCCTCCCACCCTGCGAAGCATACGGTGCACATGACTGCAGACGCCTGGATCGCGCTGACGACAACGATCGTCGTTGTGCTGGCACTGGCCAGCGATCGCTTCCCGGCCCATCGCGTGGCCCTGGGCGGCTTCGCCGTGTTGCTGATCAGCGGCGTCATCGACCGCGAGCTGGCGCTGGGTATCGTCGGCAGTACCGGCCTGGTGACCGTGATGTGCATGTTCCTGATTGCCTCGGCCCTGGAGCACACGGGCGTCGTCGATGACGCCGTACGGCGACTGCTGCGGCTGGCGGGGACCCGACCGACCAGCGCCTGGGCGTTGTTCTTCGCGCTGGTGCTGGTGGGATCGATGGTGGTGCCGAACACCCCCGTGGTAGTGCTCGCCTGCCCGGCGGCGCTGCTGCTCGCCCAGCGCACGCGCACCGCCGGAACGCGCGTGTTGCTGCCGATCGCGCAGTTGGCGACGCTCGGCGGCAGCGTCACCATCATCGGGTCGTCGGTGAATGTGGTTGCCAGCAATCTGCTCGAAGACCATGGCAGCAGCCCCTTCGACCTGAACACGCTGGTTCCGATCGCGCTGCCGGTCGCGGCCGCGGGTGCGCTGACCGTGTGGCTCATGGCCCGCTGGCTGCCGGCGGGATCGATCAGTGCCGCGTTGCGCTACAACCCGCAGCAGGCCTATGACTTCGAGATGGTCGTGAGCGCCGACGACGATCTGGTCGGCAGGCCACTCGCGCAGACTCTGCTGCTCGATCCGGGACTCGATGTCCGCGAGTTCTTTCCATCGCAGCCGGAATCCAGCGCGCGCGACGCCGGGCCGGGTTTGTCCAGTTTTCGCCCGCAGATCGGCGACCGCCTCCTGGTGCGCGCCAAGGCCGAGCAGTTGCTGTTGCACCGCACACCGGAATCGTCGGCGAATCCGCCGCCGATCGTGCTGGATGTGTGGGTTCCGTCCTATTCGCGCCTGTGCGGATTGCGCGTCGACCAGTTGCGGCTGGAATCGATCTACGGCGTCGAACTGCTCGGCGTCGCGGCCTTGCTCGGCACGCTGCGCGATTACCCGGCGCACCGCATCGGCACCGGCGACCGGCTGCTGATTCGCGGACCGCGCCCGGAGGTCGAGCGCTTTCTGGCCAGTACCGCGGTGCTCGGCCCGCTGCAGATCGAACGCAGCCAGCAAGCGCGCGACAAGGCGCCGCTGGCGCTCTGCGCACTGGCGTTCGTGATCCTGGCGCCGGCGCTGGGTTGGCTGGAACTGGAGACCGCGGCACTCACGGCGGCGATTGCACTGACCATCGGCGGCGTCCTGCGCGGCGGCTACCAGCCACCGCCTTTGCTGCTGCGCACGCTCGGCGTGCTGCTCGGCATGCTTGGCATCGGCGCGGCACTGGAAGCCAGCGGCGCATCCTCGGCGCTGGTTGCGCCACTTGTCGGCAAAGCGGCCGAACTGGGACCATGGGCCCTGTTGATCGTGGTCTATGTGATCGCCAGTCTGCTGTCCGAACTGATCACCAACAACGGCGTGGTGGTCCTGCTGATGCCCCTGGCGCTGGCACTCGCCGAGTCCCAGGGGCTCGCCCTGCTGCCTTTCGCGCTGGCGGTTTTGTTCGGCGCCAGTGCCAGTTTTGCCACACCAATACCCTGGTGTATCAACTGGGCGGCTACCGCTTTGTCGACTTCATCCGCGTCGGTCTGCCACTGAAAATCGTGGTGGGCGTGATTGCGCTGGCAATGATCGGATGGTGGGTTCCGATGGCCTGAATGATCGGCGGAGCTACAATCGCGCCACTTCATACCTGCCCGAGTACTGGAGACCTTCCATGTTTGGTCTGTTTCGATCGCCATCGGTGAACACCGATGTCAGCCCGACGCAAGCGCAGTCGCTGATCGCGCAAGGGGCGCCGGCGGTCGATGTGCGGGAGCCCAACGAGTTTGCAGCGGGCGCGATCAAGGGATCGATCAACGTGCCACTCGGAGCGATCCAGCAGCGTGGCACGGAAGCGCTCAAGGCCGCAGCGATCGACCTCGATGCGCCGCATATCGTGCTGGTCTGTCGCAGCGGCAATCGCAGCGGCCAGGCCTGCTCGGCGCTGCGCTCGGCGCTCGGCGAACGCGGGCACAATCTCGCCGGCGGCGTGATCGCCTGGGCCAATCAGGGATTGCCGTTGACGCCGGGCGGGGGGTGAGCAGTGACCTGTGTGAGCGAGCTCTTGGGGGTCCAGACTTGTCTGGACGCCATTCGCCCGAACCAGTGAACCGCGTCCAGACAAGTCTGGACCCACCCCACAGGTGGCGCACAGCGCCGGAACACAACTCTCAGAACTGATCCAGCGGCAACTTCAGATAACGCACGCCGTTGCCCTCGGGCTCGGGCAACTCGCCGGCACGAATGTTGATCTGGATCGAGGGCAAGATCAGCGTAGGCATGTCCAGTGTGGCATCGCGTGACTCACGGATGCGCACGAACTCGGCCTCGTCGATGGCGCTGCGCAGATGGATGTTGCCGATCTTCTGCGCGCCGATGCTGGTCTCGCAGCGGAACTCGCGACCGTTCGGACCGTAGTCGTGGCAAACGAATACGCGGGTGTTGTCGGGCAACTGGTACAGGCGCTGGATCGACTGGTAGAGGCGTGCCGCGCTGCCGCCGGGAAAATCGCAGCGCGCGCTGCCGCCATCGGGCATGAACAGCGTGTCGCCGACAAACAGCGCATCGCCGATGCGATAACTGACGCTGTCGTTGGTGTGGCCCGGGGTGGCGATGACTTGCGCCACCAATGCGCCGATCTGGAACTGCTCGCCATCGGTGAACAGATGATCGAACTGGCTGCCGTCGGTGGCGAATCGATCGTCGAGATTGAATACCGGCTTGAACGTCCGTTGCACCTCACGGATGCCCTGCCCGATCGCCAGTTGCGCGCGCGGACGCTGCGCCTTCAGCCAGCGTCCGGCGCTCAGGTGGTCGGCGTGGGCGTGGGTTTCGAGGATCCACTGCAGTTCGAGCCCCTGAGTGTCCAGAAACTCGGCCAGTTGTGTCGCTGAGTCCACGCCGGTGCGGCCCGACCTGGCATCGAAATCCAGGCACGGATCGATCACTGCCGCTGCACGCGTCTGCGGATCGGACACGACATAGGTCCAGGTGTTGCTTTGCGGGTGGAAGAACGGTGTCACTACGGGATTCATTGTGAGCGGCCTGATTCGGTTAGATGTTCCATACATTCCATAAACCCCGTCATTGCGAGGGTGAGAACTGGTTGCTTGCGCCGCATGCGGCGCACCAGTTCGAACGGGCGGCGGCTATGCCGACGCACCGGACCGTAGCGACGAAGCAATCCAGCTGCCTTGCCGTCGCCTCTGCCTTGGCAAAACAACGGCGCTGGATTGCTTCGCTGCGCTCGCAATGACGCATCAACATTTCGCGGCATTTGTTCATGAAAAGCCCAAAAACTACGCCAACAGCGGCGGCACGCTGCGCCACAGCATGTAGACGCTCATCAGCAGCAGCAACCAGGCGAACGCGCGGCGCAGCGACTGTTGCGGCAACCGATGCGCGATCTGCTGGCCAGCCAGGCTGCCGCCCGCGCCCACCGCAGCGAAGATACCGATCAGGCGCCAGTCCAGCGCCAATCCGGCCGCGGCGAGCACCAGATAGTGCTTGGCGAAGCCGCTGAAGGCGTTGATGCTGATGATCGACAGGCTGGTGCCGATTGCGCGATGCATAGACAGACCACCAAGCAGCACCAGCGCTGGCAGGATGAGGAAACCACCGCCGATACCGACGATACCGGTCAACACGCCCACCCCGAGCCCCTGCATCACAAGCCGCCTGCGCGGTGCCGGCGCCATCTGCACGCCGGGTGCCGGACGCAACATGCGCGTGGCGGCCAACAGCATCACGACCGCGAAGATCGCCAGTTGCAGCGCGCCCGGCAAATACGCCGCCAGCGTCGCGCCCAGCCACGTGCCGAGCATGCCGGGAAGGCCGAACAGCAGCACGCTGCGCCATTCCACCTGCTGTCGCAACGCCCACGGAATGGCGCCGGCGAGCGCGATGGCGCCGACAATGATCAGCGATCCGGCGATGGCGATCTTTTCCGGCTGGCCGAGCACGTAAACCAGAATCGGTACGGTCAGGATCGAGCCGCCCGAACCCAGCAGGCCGAGCGACAAGCCGATGATGACGGCGCCGATCAGCGCGAGAAGCATGACGGCCTCGATTGCATCGATTGATTCACTTCTTCGAACGGACGGCGGAACAGGCGGATCCAATGCTGCGCTCGCGGAGCATGCGCGCTTCGGTGGAGAATATTACATGATTTAGTTCTAAAGTAGGTGCATCTAAAGTATAGTCATTGGCACGCTGTTCATCACCGGAGTGCCCCATGCGACTGAATGTCCAGGATCTCGTAAGCGCTGCAAAAGCCACCATCAAGGAGATCGATGGCGACCGCCTGTTGCAACTGCAGGGTGCCGGCATTCCGGTCGTCGACGTGCGCGAGCCGGCCGAATTCGCGGCAGGACATGTGCCTGGCGCCGTGAACATTCCGCGCGGCGTGCTCGAGTTCGAGATCGACGGCCACCCGGCGGTGAACGGCGTCAAGGACCCCGCACTCGGGCACCGCGACTTGCCCGTCGTGGTCTATTGCCGCAGCGGCGGCCGCAGCGCGCTGGCCGCCGAAGCGCTCAAGCGCCTGGGATTCGTCGAACCGCTGTCGTTGGCGGGCGGTTTCAATGGCTGGGTGGAGCAGAGGCGCGCGTTGGCGTGAGGGGCAGCTGTGCCACTGTGGGAGCGACCTTGTGTCGCGAGCTCCTGCCACCAGAGCTCGCGACACAAGGTCGCCCCCACAGAACATCCTCTAAACGTTTGATTGTAGAGCATTTATTTGTACATCACGTTGCCTGCGCAGCGGGCTACGTGACAATGGACAGCGTCACGTAGCCTGCTGCGCAGGCAACGTGACCTACTTCCGTGTGTTCTTTGCGCGAATAAGCGCACCGACAGGGGCGACCGGGACTCCCACAGGAAACTTCACTCCGCCAGATTGATCCAGGTCGCCTTCACCTCGGTGTATTTCTCGAAGGCGTGCAGCGACTTGTCGCGGCCATTGCCGGACTGTTTGTAGCCGCCGAACGGCGCGGTCATGTCGCCGCCGTCCCAGTAGTTGACCCAGACGCTACCGGCGCGCAGCTTGCGCGCCATGCGGTGCGCGCGCGTGATGTCGCGCGTCCACACACCGGCGGCCAGCCCGTATTGGCTGTCGTTGGCGATCTTCAGGCCTTCGTCCTCGCTGTCGAACGCGATCACCGACAGCACCGGCCCGAAGATTTCCTCGCTGGCGATACTCATCTGCGGCTGCACCTGGTCGAAGATCGTCGGCTGGATGTAAAAACCGCCGCTCTCGGCGAGCGCCTGCGCGCCGCCCAAACGCAGGCGCGCGCCCTCACCGCGACCCTGGTCGATGTAGCCGAGCACGCGCTGCATCTGCATCTGGTCGACCATCGCACCCATCGGCGCACCGGGATCGAGCGGATGGCGCGGCTGCATGTTCTTGCCGGCCTCGATGACCAGCGCGACGAACTCGTCTTCGATGCAACGCTCGACCAGCAATCTCGACGCCGCGGTGCACACTTCGCCCTGGTTGTAGAAGATGCCGGACGCCGCCGCAGCCGCCGCCTGCTTCAGGTTGGGCGCATCGGCGAAGACGATGTTGGGACTTTTGCCGCCGCATTCCACATAGGCGCGTTTCATGTTCGAGCGCGCGGCGCAGCCGAGCAGATGTTTGCCGACAGCGGTCGAACCGGTGAACACCAGGCCATCGACATCCATGTGCAGCGCCAGTGGCTCGCCGGCGGTTTTGCCGAAACCTGGCAGCACGTTCAGAACGCCCTCGGGCAAGCCGGCTTCCAGCGCCAACTCGGCAATTCGCAGCGCGGTCAGCGGCGATTTTTCCGACGGCTTCAGGATCACCGAATTGCCGGTCGCCAGCGCCGGCGCGATCTTCCACACCGCCATCAGCAGCGGGAAATTCCACGGCACGACCGCGCCGATCACGCCGAGCGGCTCGCGCGTGATCAGGCCCAGCTCATCCAGACCCGTGGGAGCGACCTCGCCGTAGACCTTGTCGATCGCCTCGGCGGTCCAGTTCATGCAGCGCACGCTGGCGGCGACATCGACAGCGAGCGCATCGCCGATCGGCTTGCCCATGTCCAGCGTTTCCAACAGCGCCAGCTCTTCGCGGTGCTCCTGCATCAGTTGCGCGAAGCGCTGCAGCACGCGCTTTTTCTGCACCGGCGACTGATTCGACCAGCGCCCGGACTCGAATACCCTGCGCGCGACCGCGACCGCGCGCTCGACATCCTCCGGCCCGCAGGACGCCACCTTGGCCAGCACCCGGCCGTCGATCGGGCTGATGCAGTCGAAGGTCTCGCCAGAGGCGGCATCGACATGGCGACCATCGATGAAAGCCTGGTGCGGGATGCGCGCGGCGGCGGCGCGGGCTAGCCATTGGGCCTTGCTGAGTGTGGTCATATCGCTCGTTAGTCTTGAAGGTCTGGCGCGAGGATTCTGGGGTGTTGCAGGAGCGACGTGTACGTCGCCACGAATCGATGTGGGTGAACAAGAACCACACTTGAAAAGTCAGGTCGGCGGCGGTCGCGACGTACACGTCGCTCCTACCTCTGCCCTGGCCTAGAACGTGGGAGGAGTGCTGGCACTCACCAGCACCGCGTCGCCGTCGCCGACATTGCGGAATCGATGCGGTAGCCGGCTCTCGAAATAGTAGGCGTCGCCGGGTCCGAGCACACGTACCTCGTCGCCGACGGTGACTTCCACCTCGCCACTGATGATGACGCCACCCTCCTCGCCTTCGTGCGAAAGCATCTCGTCCCCGGTGTCGCTGCCGGCTGGCATGAGCTCGCGCAGGATGCACATCTGGCGCCGGCGTCGATCGTGGCGACCGACCAGAAAATAGTGGATGCCGTTGTTGCCGAGGTCGGGCAACTGGTCGGCGCTGAAGAAAGGCCCGTCCTCGGCATCGCCGCCGTCGGCGGTGAAGAATTCGGCGAGCGTGATCGGAATGCCGTCGAGCACCTTCTTCAGCGAACTGATCGACGGCGAGACCTTGTTCTGCTCGATCAAGGAGATCGTGCTGTTGGTGACGCCGACGCGCTTGGCCAGCTCGCGCTGGCTCAGGCCCTTGCCCTTGCGCACACCTTGCAGGCGTAACCCGATGTCCATCAGCTCCGGCTTCTCATTGCTTGTGTGGGTCACGTTGACCGCGCAGCGGTCTACATGACAGCGATTCCTCATGTAGGTCACGTTGACTGCGCAGCGGTCTACGTGACAGCGATCGTCCCCAAGCGTCACGTAGGCCGCATGCGCGGCCAACGTGACCTACGAAGCCGCTCCGTGTAGCAGAATATTAGACACCCGATCAACAGACGGTCAATTTCCGCGCAGGGATGCGCCGGAATCCCCGCGCACGTTGTAAAGTTTTTTCGACACTGATAGCGTGAACGCATTCGTCACAGGAGAGTTTCGATGGCCGGCGACAGCAATACCGAAGGCGCCCCGGGCAGCTTCGAGGCCCACTACAGCGCCGAAGCCACCGCGCAGCCCGAGCATATGGATGCGTTCTGGATGCCGTTCACGGCGAACCGCCAGTTCCGGCACGAGCCGCGACTGCTGGCAAGCGCCAAGGGCATGCACTACCGTTCGGTCGACGGCCGCGAGATCCTCGACGGCACGGGTGGCCTGTGGTGTTGCAATGCCGGTCACGGCCGCCAGCGCATCGTCGATGCGGTCAGCCAGCAGATCGCGACGATGGACTTCGCGCCCACCTTCCAGATGGGCCATCCGCTGCCGTTCAAGGTCGCCGAACGTCTCGCCGAGATCGCGCCGGATGGCATCAACCATGTGTTTTTCACCAATTCCGGGTCGGAGTCGGTCGACACCGCGCTGAAAATTGCACTGGCCTATCACCGCGCCCGCGGCGAGGCTTCGCGCACGCGCCTGATCGGCCGCGAGAAGGGTTATCACGGCGTCGGCTTCGGCGGCATCTCGGTCGGCGGACTGCCCAACAATCGCAAGTTCTTCGGCTCGCTGCTGCCGGGCGTCGACCACCTGCGGCACACGCTGGATATCGGCCGCAACGCGTTCAGCCGCGGGCTGCCCAAGCACGGCCTGGAACTGGTCGAGGACCTCGAGCGCCTGGTGCTGCTGCACGACGCCAGCACCATCGCCGCGGTGATCGTCGAGCCGATCGCCGGTTCGGCCGGTGTCGTGCTGCCGCCCGACGGTTACCTGAAGCGCCTGCGCGAGATCTGCGACAAACACGGCATCCTGCTGATCTTCGACGAGGTGATCACCGGCTTCGGCCGCATCGGCAATGCCTTCGCCGCGCAGCGATTCGGCGTCACGCCGGATTTGATCACCACTGCCAAGGGCCTCAGCAACGGCAGCATCCCGATGGGCGCGGTGCTGGTGTCCGACAAAGTGCACGACGCCTTCATGCACGGCCCCGAAGGCATGATCGAACTGTTCCACGGTTACACCTATTCGGGCCATCCGGTGGCTTGCGCTGCAGCGCTGGCGACCCTCGACATCTATCGCGAAGAGAAGCTGTTCGACCGTGCTATCGAACTTGGCCAATACTGGGAAGATGCGATCCACGCTCTGAAGGATCTGCCGAACGTCATCGACATCCGCAACTTCGGCCTGATCGGCGCCATCGAACTGGCCTCGCGCCCCGGTGCCGTCGGTGCCCGCGCCTATGACGTCTTCACGCGCTGCTTCCATCACAAGAATCTGCTGATCCGCACCACCGGCGACGTGATCGCGCTGTCGCCGCCACTGATCATCGAGAAGTCGCACATTGATCAGATCTTTGAACGCATTGGTGAGGCGATACGGGAGACCGTGTAGGAGCGACGTGTACGTCGCGAACAGGGCCACGGCATGGCAGGAGCGGCGTGCACGTCGCGACCGTCAGATCCGCCGCGTGCCGCGGTACCGTTCGCGACGCACGCGTCGCTCCTACAACAGCCCTACCCTTTGCGCGCTATTGGCACAAGACACGATCATGCCCAACGACCCACACGACGACCCCGCGCACCCGAAGACCTGCGACCTTGCGTTCACGCGCGCGTCGCCGTACGGCAGCGTGGCCGAGCCGACCTATTCGGGTGCACTGAGCTTCCTGCGCCGGCGCTACACGAAGGAGCTCGCAGGCGTCGATGTCGCCGTGGTCGGCGTGCCCTTCGACCTCGCCACCACCAATCGCCCCGGCACCCGCCTCGGTCCGCGCGGAATTCGCGCGGCGTCGGCGTCGCTGGCGTGGTGCGCGCCTTACGCGTGGGACGTGGATCCCTGCGCAGCGCTCAACATCATCGACTGGGGCGATGTCTATTTCGATGCGGGCAGGCCGGAACGCGTACCCGACACCATCGAGGCCGCGTTCGTGCAGTTCGCCGCCGCCGATGTGACCTGCCTGGCGCTCGGCGGCGACCATTTCATCAGCTACCCGATTCTTAAGGCGCTGCGCGCGCATCAGCACCAACCGATCGCACTGATCCATTTCGACGCCCACAGCGACACCTGGGCGGACGCCGAGCCGCGCATCGACCACGGCAGCATGTTCTTCCACGCTGCGCAGCAAGGCATCGTCGATCCGGCCTGCTCGATCCAGCTTGGCATGCGCACACGCAACGACCATAGCCATGGTTTTGAAGTGCGCGACGCGCGTTGGCTGCATCGCGAGGGTATCGACGCGGCCATCGCGGCGATCCACGCGCGCGTCGGCCGACGACCCTGCTACGTCAGCTTCGATGTGGACTTCCTCGATCCCGCCTACGCACCGGGCACCGGCACACCGGTGGTCGGCGGCTTCAGCACTCACCAGGCGCTGCAATTGATCCGCGGCCTCAAAGGCCTCGACATCATCGGCATGGACGTGGTCGAAGTATCGCCGCCTTACGACTACAGCGAGATCACCGCACTGGCCGCCGCCAGCGTGGCGCAGGAGTTGCTGGCGGCGTACGCGGCGCGGCCGTAACTCGCTGCCTTGAATTTCGTCGGGTGATTCTCACGAGTAAAACCAGAAAGTGATTCGGCAGGGGGAAATCCGGCCGCTGCACCAACACCGCCTGCTGCTCTCTTTGCGTCCTTTGCGGACAAAAACAGACTCCGTGTCACTGACTGTGCGCGAAGGTGCGCAACGTAGCCGTGCACAGGGAGTCCCGAAGTTCGCCGGCCCTCCCTCAGTCCCGGTTGAAGTCGCCGATTCCCGCGATCAGCGCGCCGACCGCCTCGCGTTCGACCGCGCTCAGGTGCGGGTTCCAGGCGTCCATCAGCAGAATTACCCGGCGCTCGCTGCTGCGATTCCAGGCGTGGTGTTCGAAGGTGTCGTCGAACACCACCACTTCGCCCTCGCGCCAGGCGTGGGTCTGGCCACCGACCTCGATCGCGCAGTCAGCGGGAATGATCAGCGGCAGGTGCACCACCACACGGATGTTGGTCACGCCGGTGTGCGGCAGGATGTGCGTACCTGGCGCCAGCACCGAATAGCAGATCTCCGGCGCGTGCTCGCGAATGCGCACCAGCGGCAGCGACTCCAGCACGCCTGAAGTCGCCGGGCAGCGCCGGTGGTTGCCATCGATGCGCACGCCGTCCCGATAGAAGAAGAACGCGTCCCACGCTGGTGGCTGCTCGGCGCCACCCAGGTAATGCCGCAACTGTTCCTCGGACTCGAACGTCAGAAATGGTTGCAGTGCATCGTCGGTCGCCAGGACTTGCTGCGCGTCGCCACGAATCGCGGCAGTCGCGGCTTCGAGCGCTTCGATCCACGGAAACAGCGATCGATCGAAGTAACGCGGTGCCGGCAAGTCCGGGAAATACAGGAAACGCGGCTTTTGCCGGGCGTCGGTCGGCGGCAGCGTCAACGCTTTCAGATGCCCTTCCAGGCAGCGCCGAACGCGCGCCAGAGCGGCATCGCCATGCCTCGCGCGCCAGGGCTCCAGCGTGGCCTCGAGCACTCGTCGCCGCTCGCGGTCGACCACATCCATCGCGTGCAGGATGACCGGCTGCAGCGGCGCCGGCGTGCGCGCATGATCCAGCCACTGGCCGCGCGCCTGCGCCAGCACGAGCGCGCGGTAATAGGCTTGCGCGGCGGCCTGCAGGCGCCCCTGGCGCTCGCGCACCTGGCCGACATGCAGCCGGGTCAGCGGATCGGCCGGCTCCAGTGCGCGCGCGCGATCGAGTTCGACGGCAGCGGCATCGAGGCTATCCACCGCCAGTAGCGCAACACCGAGGCTGCGCACCACCGAGGCATTGTCCGGTGCGTGGCGCGTTGCCTGCTGCAGATGATCGACGGCGACCGCCGGTTGCCCTTGCAGCATCGCGCAGCGCGCGCGGCCGATACGCGCCGGCAGCGATTGCGGCTGCTCCGCCAGCAGCGCATCGAACATGCGCGCCGCCAACGCCCAATGCTGGCAACGCATCGCGTTGTGCGCCGAGTCGAGCAGATGCTGGTTGGACAAGGGAAACTCGACGGATGCAGGGCTGCATAGCATGCCGCGGAGCGGCGGTCGAATGCAGGGGAACCCGCGCAGCGGATTCCACCGGCGGTGACGCGGCGCGATTCAGGTGGAATCGTAGGCGCCACCCAATCCACGGAGTCGACATGGGCCATGGTGCGTTACCATCGGCCGGTTGCTTGATCCTGCGGGCATGCATTCCGATGCGCGTTCCGCGAACCCGCTTGGCGCCGCCAGGGACGACCCTGACTCTCTCCTGGACCATCGTCAGGGATTGATGCGCGAACCCGCCCACCTGCAGGAGCAGCCGCATGGCCGACGAATCTTTCTACTCCGCCCATTGGCGCGAGTCCGGCACCGATTGTCACGTCAGCGCCAGCCAGTATGGGGTGAGCTTTTCGTGGTCGACTGCCCCGCACGAGCGTGATGGCTGGGGCGAGTCCTACACTTGGGAGCGCTGGTACGCCGAGGGCAAGGCCCGCGGCGGCGGGCCGAGCGACATGCTGGCGCGCATCGAGGCGGTCGGGCGCTTTCTCGGGCATGCGCCGAAACCCGCGCCGGCGTCGCATTACGACCGTCGAGTAGAGGACGCCAGCGAGCGCGAAGCGCAGCAGCAGCGTTATCTCAAGGAACTGCAGCGACAAGCGGCACACAGCACGCCGGAGACGCTGATCGTCTCGCGTCGGCAGTTCGAGAAGCTGCGCAAGCTGGCGCTGCAACGCGCGCAGATTCTGTGGGACTTGTTGTGCCCGGGCACCCCGGTGAAGCGCGGCCATCCGTCGCGGGTGCAAGAGGGCACACGCATCAAGCGTTTCACCGAATTCAGCGTGGCCGGCTCGGGACCCGGCTATACGCTGGTCGAGACCGAGGATCGCTTCGAGGGCGAAGCTGGCGTGTCGGTCTGGTATTCGCTGCGCGTGCAGTGCGCGCTCAGCAACACGCGGCAGTTCGGCATCTGGTTCGTCGACGGGCAATGGCAGCTCGAGATCATCGTCGCCGACGAGGCAAGCGTCGAGCGCATTGGCAACGCGCTGCGCCAGGCACATCCGGAATGGGGCAAGGACCCGACCTTGTGCGGCGCGGTGCGCGCGTTCGTATACACCGCCACCCGCAACACCATGTTCAACCGTTGTTTCGGCCACACCGGCCCGACGCGCCTTGCCGAACAGCACGGCAATCAGTTGTGGCCGGTCAAACCGTCGAAAGCGCCTGCACTTGGCAGGGGGTTGCCCAAATTCAGGCCGTGGTCGGCTCAGGTCAAGCGCATCCTCGGATTCGCCTTCGACGCCGACGCCGACGCCACGCTCAAGCGCCGGGCGATCGATTCCGGCCTGCATTGGATCGTGCCGATCGGCACCACCACCAGCGGTTGCTGGCTTGGTCTGCGGCGCCTGCCGCAGCTTCCGCTGGAGCGTTGTCCGGTGCTGCTGTGCCATGGCGTCAATGCCGTCACCGTGGCCACTGAACTGCGCGATTCGCTGGCGCAACTGGTGTCCGGCAACAGCCTGCAATACCTTGCCGCGTGTGCACGGATCATGGGCAAACTCGATCCCGCTCAGGCGGATTATCGCAACCACGTCGTGGCGCTCTCGGAGACGCCCGGATATGCAACTGCGCATGGACGACGTGGGAGCGGCGTGGCAGCAGGCGTTGCTGGCGACGGCTTATTCGGCCAGGGTTGCCGATCCGGAACGCGCCTGGGCCTTGGCCGGCGCCCTGCCGTCGCTGGACCTGGCAGGACGCATCGGCGTCAGTCATCACCTCAACGTCAAGGTCGAATCATCGCTGCCAACGTTGGCCGCTGGCGTCGCGCTGCGGCAGCCACCCAGCGGGCCCCTGGCGCACGCATTGCAGGCCATTTGCGACGCACAAGAGGCGAAGGTCGCCTACGACGGTAGAGCCCATGTCGAAGCGGCCGCACGCGCCAGCGTCGATGGCGATCACCAGGCCGCCTGGCAGTTGCTCGGCGCCGCCGGATACTGGTCAGCGTGCGCCCGAGGCAAGGCCGACCCGGTGATCTTTGAGGGCGCGCAGGCAATCGCGAAACAGGCGGGGTACGGCGAGCTTGCTTGAGCCGGGTCCGCGCGCCCGCAATGCCCGAGCTTGCCCGAATACGATTACGCGCGATGCCTGGCAGGCCTCGCGGCCATTCCGCGCGAATCGCCGTGCGGCACCATCGGGCTTTTCACGCGCGCGGACCGCGCCACAAAAACCGCGCATTCCAATGCTCGATCCGCGAATCCGCGTAGCGCCGTCAGGGAACCGGAGTCGGACGCCAACACCTCTCTCCGGGGACCAAGGTCAGGGATTGATGTGCGAACCCGCCCATCTGCAGGAGCAGCCGCATGCCGACGAATCGTTCTACTCCGCCATGGCCTTGGTAGCGCGACCACCGCGCGCGAAGTGCCCGATGGTGCCGCACAGCGATTCGCGCGGACTGCCGCGGGGCTTTGCGGCGAGGCCTGCCAGGCATCGCGCGCAACAGTTTTCTGGCAAGGTCGGGCATCGGTGCCGGACTCGCGCCAACTGCGCGGAGCCGATGCTCGCCATCGTGCGCTACCATCGCGCTCCCAGGTAGGCGCTGCCAAGAGCGCACATCCCGCATGCCCCCAATCCATCGCCCCGGGCGCCGCGTCATCATCGACGCGCCAGCGAACGACGCAGCTTCCAGCGATTGGCTGGAAACGGTGCCAGGATGGATCTACCTGAAAAGCATGATTCAACCATGACCATCAGCATCGAAGACGCCGACCGCAAGATCCGCGACCTTGCCGCCTTGACCGGCGAGCCGATGACCGTGGCCATGCGAATTTCCATCGAACAACGGTTGCGCCGGGAGTCGGCGCGCCGGAGTCGCGACCCGCCTGCTCGGCGTTTCCCTCACCGCGACCGGGACAAGGCGCTTCGACGAAAGCGGAGTAACGCGATCGGCTACGACGAGAACGGCCTGCCGCGATGACTGGTGATGAGTACAGCTGTCCACGATGTGCAATTCTCCGAGTTTCTCGTCATTTGGCCGCGCCGCGACTGTCAGGCTTCTGGCGCGTTGCGGAGCGGATGTTTCGCTGCGTGCCGCAGGGTGCGCATTATCCGGTGGGCTCAAAAACCAGCCCGACCAATGTTTTCGGTGAACGCGATTGAGGGATGTGATGCCTACCAGCGATAGAACGGCCGCGAATCGTTCCCTGCTCGGCAGCCTGCTTTTCTGGATCGTTGTCCTGTCACTTTATTCATCGTGGACATGGACCTCCGAGATTAATGACTATGGCGGCGACAGTGCGATGTACCTGCTCACCGCGCAGCACTGGTCGCCTCTGGGTTCCCACAACGCCGCGGCGGCGCACTTCGCGTCGATGTCGATTTTCCCACCGTTGTACCCACTACTGTTGGCGTTGTTTTCGGCGGGTGATAAATGGCTAATCGCTCACCAAATCACCGCATTCTGCGGGGTGGCCGCGCTGTTCCTCTGCTGGAAATGGCTTAGAATCTCCGAATTTCCCATGTTGGAAAGCCTTGCGGCGATTGTGCTGCTGGCAACCATTCCCGGCTTCTACCTTCAGGCTCTTTATATTCACTCGGAGTTCTTGTTCATTCTTTTTGTCGCACTTTGCATTTACGCCATTTGCCTTTTGGAGCGTGACGGGAAGGGCATCCACGTGGTGATTGCCGCGCTCGCCGCCTTGGGCGCGTATCTGACGCGCAGCGCTGGAATAGCACTAGTTGCTGCACTGATCGTCTATTTTGTGCTGAACCGCCCCAGGAGAGAGTGGCCGACGGTTGTCACGCTGACAATGGCACCTGTGTTTGCCTGGATGCTTCTTGGTCAGAATTCAAGCAGCTACTTCTCATACTGGTCAATGCAGTTGAGCGCGGTTGCATCGGGGGGCATAACCGACTTTCTTGCGGGTCAGATTGCGTGGATCAGTGACGGGTTTGGGCAGAACCTGAACGGGCCGGGGTCCGGAAATACTTCTGCGGTGTACTTCCTTGCTGCGGGTTGCGGCGTCGCCTGGCTTATCCGGCTCTGGCAGCGCAAGATTGATGCGTTGTTTCTTGGCGCCTATTTCGCGATTCTCGTGATTTGGCCATATCCGGCCGAGCGAATGAGGTACCTTTTTCCGGTCATTCCGATTCTTCTGGTCGAGTTGCTGTTGGTCATTCACAGCCTCGGGTGGCAAAGTCCTCGTTGGAACGCGCGGATTGCCTCGCGTTTAACCATGCTGGTCATCGCAATCACCTTGCTACCGAATCTGATATTGACGCTGCAACGAAGGTTCGAGCCGTTGCCGGCGTCGCTGGAGTCATTGCGGCAAAGCCCGGAATGGTTCGGCCCAGGCAGTCGAGACGAGCGCCTGGCCGCAGTCTTTCAATCCCTGAGCCGGCGTTCAAGTTACCAGAAGATCGCCGCTCATGTACCCGAGGCGGATTGCGTCTATGCAACGAAGGCTCCAGTCGCGGCCATTCTATCCGGGAGGATGAGTCTGAATACTCCGCTGCCCGACAGCAGTCTCGGGATGAAATTGGACCCTGACGCCGCGGCGTGTCGTTACGTTTACATGGAGACATTCAACAGCCCGACCTATGCTGAACACTTCTATCCTCTGTCGAGATGGGAGGCAGACCTGCAACTGCTGCAAGCCACGTACATGCTCGATGGCAGCGAAGAGAAGATACTGATGGGGCTGATTGCCGAGATCAAATGAGCGCAGCAATCGATGCCGCGCGACGGCAGTCGACTCATTCCTCCGGTTCGGGATTTCCGAACCGCGCGACGGTGCTTCGGTCAGGACTGAGACGGCACCGAACCGCGCCTCAAGGCATCCAGTCCTTCAGCCGGTACCAGAGCATCGCCAGCATCAGAGCCGGGGTGCGCAGCGCGCGGCCACCGGGAAACTTGTGATGCGCGATGCGCGCGTAGACGTCGAGCCGCGTCGACTGCCCGTGGATGGCCTCGGCGATGACGCGCCCAGCCAGGCCGGTCGCCGCGATGCCGTGGCCGGAGAAACCCTGCGCGAAGTAGAGCTTGTGACCGAGGCGCCCCCAATGCGGCGCGCGGCTCATGCTGATGTCCACATAACCGCCCCAGACGTAATCGATGTCGACGTCCCGCAACTGCGGGAACACCTGGTGCATGCGGGCGCGCATGCGCGGGCCGAGCGCGGGCGGATCGATGCCGGAGTAGCTGACCCTGCCGCCGAACAGCATGCGGTGGTCGCTGGAAAGGCGGAAATAGTCCAGCACGAAATTGATGTCGGCAACCGCCATGTTGTTCTTGATCAGCGCCTGCGCACGCTCGACGCCGAGCGGTCGGCTGGCGCAGATGTAGGTGCCGACCGGCATGATGCGGTCCTCCAGTTGCGACACCAGGCCGCTCAACCAGGCGTTGCCGGCGAGCACGCCGAAGCGCCCGAGCGCCTCGCCCTGCGCCGTGCGCAGGCGGACTTCGGCGCCCTCGTCGATGCCGACGACACGACTGCGCTCGAAGATGCGCACGCCCAGCGACGCGGCGGCGCGCGCCAGGCCCAGCGTGTAGTTCAACGGATGGATGTGCGCGCCGCGCGGGTCGTACAGCAGCGCGGCGTAGCGTTCGCTGGCAAGCGTTTGCTGCAGCCGCGCACGATCCCAGAACTCGGTACCCGTGTAGCCGTAGTTCTGTTCGAGATCATGCTGCCAGTGCTTGAGCTCCTCGACCTGACGCGGCTTGATCGCCGCGTGCGCGTGGCCCGGCGCCAGATCGCAGTCGATGTTGTAGCGGCGGCAGCGCTCGGCGATCAAATCGATGCCTTCGACCGACCAGTCGAACAGCTTGCGCGCGTCGTCATGACCGAGCTGCGCTTCGAGCGTCGACATGTCGCAGCCATAGCCGAAGATTGCCTGCCCGCCGCTGCGCCCGGACGCGCCCCAACCGACGCGCTCGCCCTCGAGCACGATTACCGAATAGCCGCGCTCGGCCAGTTCGATGGCGGTGGACAGCCCGCAGATGCCAGCGCCGAGCACGACCACGTCGGCGCGCTCGGCGCCGCGCAACTGCGGGTGATCCGGCGCCGGATGGGCGGTGGCGGAGTACCAGGAGGGGATGTGGGCGTTGCGGAGCATGGCGGGCGGGCTGGTTGACTAAGGGTGGTGGGGGCCAGGCTGAAAGG
>ERZ761602.962-NODE-962-length-56396-cov-29.691734_pt1 | contig 56396 bp, 44 predicted proteins | sample MGYA00512165_ERZ761602 | MGnify/ENA primary metagenome ERZ761602 (study PRJEB28899, sample SAMN02445085) | bioreactor sludge metagenome | biome: EBPR sludge; isolation source: Thorneside wastewater treatment plant | place: Australia: Brisbane, Thorneside... | reverse complement strand
TAATCGAAATGCCTCATAGTTTTCAAAGAACGGAGATTTTGATGAAAATACTAAAATATGTACTTTCAGAATTCTTAATTTGATAAACTTTACTACTTTTGTTGTGAAAGAGTTAGTCTATTACTTTCCTAACCACTTAGCGATTTTCTAATCAGCATACCACAAAATATTTTCTCCAAGATTTCCCATATCATATCTGCCTATACTTGTTTCAAGAATATCTAATTTATTATGAAAAACTCCAAAGCACATTGCATTCAGAAAAAAAGTTTTTCCTTCCGAGTCTTTTATTGAAAATATTCTATCGTCTATCGTTATTTTAAAACCATAATCTTCTATCAGATATTTCCTATCGTTGATTTCTGCAATTGAGATTTCTATCCCTTTTAAAGTGGAAGGAATTAGAATAGATAATACACCCTTGATGATAATATCAATGTTATAATTCCTGTTCTTACTTTTCATACTCCTAATCAGCATTTGATTATGAGTAGGTGAATAATCAAGTATTTGAAATTCACTCGTTAAATTTGAATATATCGTCATTGTTTTACGGTTTTATTTTGAATACCTCAAATCCTTTGTATATATTTCCTCTATAATGGAAGATCGTATTCTCAAATGCAGGGCTATTATAAAGCGTGTGCATTTCCCAATTTATACCCGATCTTCTTGGATTAAGTATCATTTGCATAGGTGCCTCATCAATTCCATTTAATGTGAAATGAAGCTCATTGTTTGAGTTATTAATGATTTTCTTGAAGCTACTCTTCCAATTAGGGTCTTTCATTAAATGGTTTGCACCTATTTCATTTGCAAAGCCTCTCACCTCATTTTTCAGTCCAAAAGCATACTTTCCCCCAACACCCTCCGCTACATCTGCTCCAATCCTCGGAATATCTAATGTTTCCGAACCCGCCACCTCATCAACTGTAGGTTTAGTTGGCTTTTCCGCTTTGGTAGGAGTTTTTCGAGTTCTCGGAACAAAATTACCTATTTCTGAGTCAAATTGGTGTCTTAACAGTGTGTCTATGGCTTAACTATTTAGAAACCACTGTAATAATCCAATTTATCTATAGGTATCCCAAGTAGTAATAGTTCATTCTCCAATAAAGTTCTATAGTCTTTATTAGTTCTGAAAAAATATTCTTGAACACCAACTATAATATATTTATAGTTATGTCCTTTCCTACAGACAAAAGCAATACGTACACCATTGTTTGTCTCTATTAAGGCATCGTATGTTTCACCTAAATCATCAATGAAAAATTCAAACTTCATCCCCAATATTTGCTCAAAGTCTTCTAAAGATATATGTAACTCAGTTGGAAAAATATAATTTGAATTTGCTTCTTTCATTGTTAATCTCTTAAATAACATATTTTACTTACCTCTTGTTTGTTATCATTGAAAATATGTATGTTGTTACTACCAGACGGCATATCCTATTTTTATGACTACTCTAAACTCAATAAATTCTGAGCTTAAGTACCAATACGCATCATTTCCATTTGGCGAGATGAAAGTAAAAAGACTATTGGGTTCCCTCAGCCTGAGTCTGCTATCATGTCTCGGTATTTTCCTGTTTCTAAAATTCAAAAAAAAATGATTATTATTTATAAATTCAAAAAATTATCGTTAAAATTTGTTTCATATATCTTGTCATTTTCTGCTTTTTCAGAGAAAAAGTCTTTTTTTTTACAAATAATTTTGTCAAGATTTTCCCCACAAAAAGGACAAAATTTAACAACTTGCTCCATAAGAACGCCACCGTTTTTTTTTATATCACTATTTGTTTTTGCTTGAAATATAAAACAAACCTTATTAAGAATTTTAACGTTGATTACCGAAAAACCTGAGTCACCTGGTGTTGAAGCCAAGCCGGAAAAAGACTGACAACAATAAGGAGAAAAAGATGGATTAGTTGTACAAATTTTATTCCTTAACGTTGTATTTTTCATAAAGTTCTTTAGTAATTTTTGGACTGAATCGAATTTCATTATTTATAACTCCTGTTAACTGATCACAATCTATTTTATACGAGATTAATCCTTCTTGTTCCCATTTTTTAAATTTAATAGTCGGTATTCTGAACGTCCAGACTTGCCCTTCCCTATCTAGTTTACTAACAGATATTTTATCTATTCCCGTTGATAACTGTCTTGTTTCATGCATTTCTCCGTTATTTAGTTTACCTTTATGATAAACCTCAATGTAAGTTGAAAATTCTTCATTTACTTCTACTATCTTTGGCTTTGCCGCATTGGGAGAAGTTTTTCGAGTTCTCGGAACAAAATTACCTATTTCTGAGTCAAATTGCGACTTTAATGGATTAGTTCCATTTCCTCCGCCTGCTGCCATGGCGAATTCACCGGAAGAAACAACATCATGACCTCCGTTTTGTAAGGCTTCTGTCAATTGAGTCAGTACATTAGCCCCTTTGTCTGATTCTATATGGACAATGTATGTTGGCTTGGTATAAGTGGAGGGAGGAAGTATTCCCACTTTACCTACTATTCCGTCATTAGTTACAACGTCATACATTTCGAGGGGCAATATGGATTTCCCTCGATACACCAAGCTAACATCTTGTCGTGTTGCTAATCTAATTCCTTCAGGAATTCCTATACTTGGTGTTTGTGTGGTATTCGCTAACTTGACAGCAGTCTTACTAACATTTTTATTGGAACTACCACCAACATTAACAATAGGGTCTTTATTAGTACCCGCCCCGCCACCACCTTCCGGCGGTACTAATTGATCTGTAGGAGCATTATTATTATCCGTTCCCGGTGTATCTCCCAACGGGTCGCTGAACAAAATAGGATTACCAGCCATAGCCGAGTAGGGGCTTTCCCATGGCTGAAACACAGGGTCGCGCGTGAGCCATTGCCCCAAGCGCGGGTCATAAAGACGAAAAAATTCCCCTCATTGAGGGGTGGCAGACGCAGTCTGACGGGGTGGATTATTTACCAAACCCAAAACTCCGCCCCGCTTTTTTCGCCTTCCCCGTCGGGGAATTGGGATGGGGCAAATCGAAATGCCTCATAGTTTTCAAAGAACGGAGTACTCAATCAATCTTGAAACTCTGCTTTCATACCTAATTCTTTCTCTAACAATGGTAAAATTGAAGTCTCAAAATCTTTAAAATACGGTTCACTTTCATCTTCGTCAAGATCTCTGTAGAAATAGATATGGCGATAGTCATTTTTTTAACAAATCCTTTTAAACTTAATGTTGTAGATGTATCACGACTAAATTTTATTGAATTAATGTGTGTTACATAATTAATTTCTCTATATTTCTTACCCTTCATATAAATTTCATATTGATACTCAAAAGCAGCCTGACCTATATAATCATCTTTTGTATGAATAGAAGTGTCGGGATTTAGAAATCGGTATTTTTTTCTTATTGTTTGAATGGCTTTTACAAAGGTTGTATCATCTGTATGAAATCTATAATATTTAGTTTGATAGCTACTTCCCACATAAGAATTAGCTAATATCCAAATGCAAAGCAGTATAAATCCATTTGCTGCAATGGTAATAATAATTTTTTTTGTTTCGTATTTCATCGTTTGGGCAAAGGTTTATTAATAGGATCGTGAATATGTTGTATAGGTTTGCTATCTACTTTTTTTTCGGTACCGTAATCGTAATTGGATTCATAAAAAAACAATTTTACAGCAGTTGTGTAAGATATTTTTGGCAAAGGAGACATAGTATCTAATTGGTTGGCAGTCAAAGCTACAAATAAAGCAGCATTTTTAAAAGATGCTAAAAAACCTAATCCTAAACCTATAACCACGGCTCCGGCTCGTGTCGCAATATCATTACGAGAATCGCTCGCAATATTCATATGGTCATTAACAAACGCCATATCTGCTCCTAAACCGCGAACATCAAACACTAAACTAAGACCACCGTTCAGTCCTAAATTTTTATAACGTAAATCATGCAAGAACCCCGGAGTGTCAAGGACAGAAATTTCCGGTTCAAAACTATCTCGCTTTTTGTATGTTAAAGGATTTCTATGACCTGTATATGTTGTATAAAAAATATTACGCCCTATAGTAGTAGGATTTGTACAATCCTAACAAAGATCCTTAGGAAAGTAAAAATCATTTACTTGGAATGAAGTTGCATCACTCACAATGCTTTTATCGGATTCTGAATACGGTAGTTCTGAAATTACTTTATTTTCTACATACAAAGATAAGGATTGTGGGTCGCTGTGTGTTATCTCCAGTGACTTTTCTGAACTCCGCTCACCCCACCAACCACTGATTAAGGTTGAATTGTTATCAGCTTTTTTTTCAGTTTTTTTTGTGTTGTTTGTTGTACCTGCCGACAAAGCTTGTGGATTAGTTTGAGGTGAGCCGCCACCACCTTCCGGCGGTACTAATTGATCTGTAGGAGCATTATTATCACCCGTTCCCGGCGTATCTCCCTGCGGGTCGCTGAATAAAATAGGATTGCCTGCCATAGCCGAGTAGGGGCTTTCCCATGGCTGAAACACAGGGTCTCGCGTGAGCCATTGCCCCAAGCGCGGGTCATAAAGACGAAAAAATTCCCCTCATTGAGGGGTGGCGCGAAGCGACGGGGTGGATGGACGTATTGATTGAGATTTGCCCCTCTTTTTTTCTCCCCGACGGGGAGAAATCATTTATGCCTTCCCCGACGGGGAAGGACAGGATGGGGCAAAAAAAACAAATATCATAATTCTATAAACCTGTCATCCCGACGGGATATAATTTAATTTAAGCTCCGCAGGAGCGATATAATAATAGAGCATGTCATCCCTTCGGGATTTGATTTTGTTATTAACGCATTTTTCTATTATCATTCCATCCCTACGGGATTATTTGGTCATTGAACTTACCGAAATGTTCAATTATCATTTCTTCCCTGTGGGATTATTGGGTTATTGAGCCTGCCGATATGGACGAGGTGGGTGAATTTGCACGAAACAGTTTTTGGTGAAAATGGTTTTTGATTGTTTCCCATTCTTCACGAATAATGCTGTAGCTGATGCTGTCGCGAATATAATTATTATGCGTTATCAGATGAGAGCGAATTATGCCTTCTTTTTTTGCACCTATGCGCTCAATGGCTTTTTGCGATCGAAGATTGCGACTGTCTGTTATAATCGAAATACGATGAAATTGCAGATGCTCGAAGGCATATTCAAGCATGGCATATTTTATTTCTGTATTAACGGAACTTTTTTGATGGGATGGTTTTATCCATGTCCACCCGATTTCTGCATTATTATTTTCTCGGTCAATGCACCCAAAGCGTGTGCTGCCTATATAATCACCTGATTGTCTGTCTTTAATAACGAATGGTATGGCAGAGCCCGAAGCATGATCGCGCAAGGCACTGCGGACATAGTTTTCCATATCCTGTCGTGTATAAAGACCCTGCAAAGTCCATTGCCATAATGAATCGTCGGTGGCATGGAGTAAACCGTCAATATCATTATAACTGAGCGGACATAATTCGACAGTAGTACCAATTAAATGAGGTATATCCCATGCAATATTGCTTTGGGGAAAAGTATGACCAAATAACCATTGAAAAGTGCCGTCCGAATTTTTATGATATATTCTCCGTGATTGTGATGTGGTATGATATTCTTCGCCAGCCCATATATAATGGTCATGCACCAGATATTCTGCTGTTGTTAAAGGGTAATTTTCTTCTATATTCAACGGATAGAGTTGTTGGGCTATACATCGCATATTGTCGGACAGTACAACATTGTTGATATATTGTTGTTTTGTAAAATTATGACCTTGCTTATTGATATAGAGAAAGGCATCATGGAGAAAGATGTCAAAAAAACGGCTGTCTTTTGTGCATAAAGCCGCTATAGCATGTTCCGCTTGTTGATGTATGGTGATAGTGTCCATGAGATTGATAGGATATGTTTTTTTTGTGATTGATTGTATGGTTTTGCAAGACGAAACGTAGAGGTAAACACTGTATGAGTGCAAAGGTATATATGCTAAAGTAAAGGCAATACATGGAAGTCACCTTATTGTATGGTATGATGTCATTGCATTTTCGGCGGCACGAAAAAAAGCATAGTAGCGTCAAAGTTTTTTTCAATTATCAATAGGAAGCAACCATGTGTGGAATAGTGGGGTATATCGGTCATCGTCAAGCAGCACCCATAGTGATGGAGGGGCTGAAACGCATGGAGTATCGAGGATATGACTCTGCGGGTTTATGTGTGTTGGAACAGGGCAATCTTCTTGTCTATAAAAGAGCGGGCAAGGTATCGCAAACAGAGTCATTACTTGATTATACGACGATGCATTCTACATTGGCAATAGGTCATACGCGATGGGCTACGCATGGCGAACCTAATGATATCAATGCCCATCCTCATACCGATAATTCGGGTAAGATTTCCCTTATTCACAATGGTATTATTGAAAATTACAGTAGTTTAAAGAAAAAGCTGATTTCCGAAGGTTATACATTTTCTTCAGACACAGATACCGAAGTACTTGCCGTATTTATAGGTCATTTGTATGAAAGAACGGGCGATTTTGAATTAGCCGTTCGTTCTGCATTATCGGAGGTTGACGGTACATTCGGCTTGGCGGTATTGTGCGCTGATCAACCGGACACTCTTATAGCGGCGCGTCGAGGCAGCCCTATTGTTATCGGTATTGGCGATGGCGAGTATATAGCAGCATCGGATGCGGCGGCAATTATCCAGCATACACGCCAAGTGATTTATCTGAATGATGATGAAATGGCGGTGATGCACCGTAGCGGTTATGTGACCAAAACGATTGACGATCGGGAAATTGACGGCGAAATTCATGAAATAGATTTCGATATTGAACAAATGGAAAAAGGTGGCTTTGACCATTTTATGTTGAAAGAAATTTATGAACAGCCGGCAACATTTAAGGATGCCATACGCGGACGTTTATTGGTGGAAGACGGCAATGTCAAATTGGGTGGCTTGCGTCCCATAGAAGATAAATTGCGCAAAGCCCGACGGATTATCATTCTTGCTTGTGGCACTTCATGGCATTCCGGGCTTGTGGGCGAATATATGATTGAGCAATTGGCACGCATTCCTGTCGAGGTTGAATATGCTTCCGAGTTCCGGTATCGCTCTCCCGTGATTTATTCGGATGATGTGATTATTGCTATTTCCCAAAGTGGTGAAACTGCCGATACTATGGCGGCAATGAAAGAGGCAAAATTAAAAGGCGCTACCGTGATGGGTATTGTCAATGTGGTGGGCAGCACCATAGCCCGTGAGTCACATGCGGGTGTTTATACTCATGCCGGTCCTGAAATTGGTGTGGCGTCAACAAAAGCGTTTACTTCACAAATTGCTGTATTGTCCTTGCTTGCTTTGCATCTTGGCAGAATGAATCAAGTATCGCAAACGCAAGGTAAAGTTATTGCTGAAGCATTACGTGCCATCCCCGACCAAATAGAAAAAATACTCCAAACAAGTGATGCCATAAAAGAAATAGCTTTGCAATATTCCCATGTAACGAATTTTCTTTATTTAGGGCGCGGATTTAATTTTCCGGTGGCTTTGGAAGGTGCATTAAAATTAAAAGAAATATCGTATATTCATGCCGAGGGCTATCCTGCTGCGGAAATGAAACATGGACCCATTGCACTTATTGATGAAAATATGCCTGTGGTTATTATTGCCACCAAAGATGAGGTGTATGAAAAAGTAATTTCGGGTATTCAGGAAGTAAGGGCACGTCGCGGTAAAGTCATAGCCATTGCTACCGAAGGCGATATGAGTATTGCGGAGTATGCCGATCATGTGATTTATATTCCGGCAACGTTACCGATGCTTACTCCTGCTTTAACGGTAATTCCTTTGCAAATACTCGCGTATGCTATTGCTGCTCAACGTGGTTGTGATATTGATAAACCAAGAAATTTGGCAAAAAGTGTAACAGTAGAATAATAAGTGTGTATTTTTTGATTTTAAGATAATTTTCATGAATTATTCCGAACATATTCAGATGCTTCGCTCTGTGGCGGAGAAATTTTCTGCACAATCCATACGCTCCTTGATGGATAATGATGCGCAACGTATTGAAAAAATGACTGTTGATTTTGCAGATATTCGGGTGGATTTTTCCAAACAAAGGCTGAATGATGATATTCTTCTTGCATTAGAACATTTTGCCGATGAATGCCGATTTATCGAAAAAAGGCAAGCAATGTTTGAAGGCGAACGCATAAATAGTACGGAAAACAGGGCTGTATTGCATACTGCGCTCCGTAGTGTTCATCGTCAGGAATTATTGGTGGATTCTGTAAATATTATGGATGAAATTCGCGATGTTTTGCAACAAATGGAACAATTTTGTGCACGATTTCATCAAGGTCATATTTGTGGCTATACAAATAAGCCATTAAAGACTATTGTGAATATTGGTATCGGAGGTTCCGATTTAGGTCCTAAAATGGTATGTGCGGCATTAAAACCGTATCATAAGAAAGGAATTGAAGTCCATTTTGTGTCAAATGTGGACGGAACACATATTGCAGAAACATTGCGCCTTTGTAATCCCGAAACCACTTTATTTATTATTGCTTCCAAAACATTTACCACCGAAGAAACAATGACCAATGCACGCAGTGCTCGTCAATGGTTTTTGGAACATTGCAATAATGAAGAAATGATTGCACGACATTTTATCGCTGTTTCCACGAATATTGCCCTCACAGATGCTTTTGGTATTCGTAAAGAACATGTTTTTCGTTTTTGGGATTGGGTTGGCGGCAGATTTTCTTTATGGAGTGCGATTGGATTACCGATTGCTTTGACATGCGGTTTTGAAATATTCAGTGAATTACTTTCGGGCGCAGAAGCAATGGATGCACATTTTAGGAGTGCGCCATTACGAAAAAATATTCCCGTGATGATGGCATTATGCGCTTTTTGGAATACGACACTATGTGGTGAAAAAAATCATGCTGTTTTACCGTATGATGAATATTTACGATTATTTCCGGCTTTTCTGCAACAATTGGAAATGGAAAGTAATGGTAAATCGGTGCAAATTGACGGTGAAAGTATAGATTATCAGACATCTCCTTCTTTATGGGGACAGCCGGGTACGGACAGTCAACATTCATTTTTTCAATTATTGCATCAAGGCACTCACACTATTCCCGCCGATTTTATTGTGGCTGTGCAGTCCCATAATCCGCTTGGTGATCATCAGTATCGCTTATTGGCAAATGTGCTTGCACAAACCGAAGCATTAATGAATGGTAAAACTGCCGATACCGTCCGACAAGAGTTAATGACTATGCCCGGAACTATGGAAGAAAAAGAGCAATTAGTAGCCCATAAAGTTTTTGAGGGCAATCGTCCCACCACGATGATTATGTGTAAAAAGATTGATGCTCGCACACTTGGCTCACTTATTGCCATGTATGAACATAAGGTTCTGACCTTGGGGATTTTATGGAATATAAACTCATTTGATCAATGGGGTGTGGAACTTGGTAAGCAATTGGCAAAAAAGATATTGCCGGAATTGATGGATACAACACTTGAGCCGCAACACGATGCTTCGACGAATGCTTTGATTCACTTGGCACGTGCTTGGAGTGAATGACTAAGTGCTCATGAATTAAGGGTATAAAGCAGCAATACGTTTAGCCGAGAGCTGCGAGTCTTCTCACATCATTTTATTATTTTTGTAAATAATCAGCATTTTTACGTAACATAAGGGGGATTTTTTATGCTAAATTACAGACTAATTCATGCAATGGCAGTATTTGTTTTTTCATGGTGTATGGTAAGCGCGGATGCATTACTTTCAGCGCAATCATTTACATTGAAAAAGAGTTTTCCATTGATGGAAGAATCGCTCACAGCCATCTATGATATGGACAATAATGGGCAGGCAGAATTGATAATTCAAAAGCCGTCATCGCTGCGTTTTTTTGATGGTAAAACAATGGCTGCGCAATGGACTATTGTTCTTGACAGCACAAAAGGCGAAGCATTGTTTTCCGAAAGCGATCAGAATATATCTCATATCCGTGATATGAGTTTGTGGAAAGATTATAATGGTAATGGTGTGGCTGATGTAGTGATTGGTGGCGGCGATGACCTTGGCGGATATATACGTATTGCCGATCCGCAGACAGGCGAAACACTGTTCAGAACAAGTTATATACCCGGTGTATATTCACTTTTTGTTACCGATACCGATAATGATGACTTCTATGATATTGTTATTGGGCGTGGAGATAGTGTTTTTATCTATTCCACTTTAGCCAAAGTAGCACAAGGCGGCGGTGGCAGCACCGATGTGAAGGAAATGCGCAATGCTTCCGATAGAGGAGTAGCCATCGTACCCAATCCCGCACAAGGTGCAATGCGTATTTATGGGCATAGCGCAATGGTGAGTGAAGTGACTGTCTATGCTGTCAATGGCGAAAAAGTAGCGGTACTCTCACCCAAAGAACAGGGTGTGGTTGTGTGGAACGGTAATGATGATGCCGGAAAAAAAGTTGCGCAGGGAACATATTATCTGATAGCAAAAATGACAGATGGTACATCTTATACGGAAACAATGATTCGTCGTTAATGGCGGTAGTACTTTTATGGAATTACAAGATTTAGAACAAAGACTGCGGCATGTTGAGCACAGTGTCAGATTCTGGAAGCGATTATCGCTTTTGTTCATGGCGTGCTTTGTGGCAACATTAATTGTCGGATGGACGGCGAAAGATCAAATTTTACGGATAGCACGTATCGAAGCCGAAGAAATCTGGCTGCGGGATGCCAAAGGTGTTTATAAATCCAAATGGACTGCCAATGCTGCCAATAATTATTCCTCATTGTCTTGGTTCGGAAAAGACACAAACAATGTGTTGATGACACTTGCTGTTTCCAATGTGAGCGGCGATGCGGGATTATTGGTTAAAAACCGTATGGGAAAATCGCAGATCTATATAGGACATGAGGATGACAGTGTAGCAAAAATCTTTATGTTCAATAAAGATGGCGATAAATTGGTGACCTCGCTTATCCGTAGCGGACAAGAAGCAACATTGACAATGAACGGTGCACGTAATATTAAAGAGCAAACAATGCTGACATCACGCGGCATCAGTTCCGGCGCGGCGGTTATGAAATCCGTCGCTGTTCTTGATTCTGCCGGTAAACTTGCTGCATTGATTTCGACAAAAGAAGGTAAAGATGCAAATAGATTTGTAGCGCTTTATGATCAACAGGGAACGGAAAGAGGTACTTTTTTCGTAAATAAGTCAAAATCGTCGGGTGGTTATGCCTTGTTCGACAATAAAGGACGCAATCGTATTGTGAGCGGAACCAAGCCCGATGGGGTGGGATATTTTATTGTTGTGGACTCGACAGGCGCAATTCAATGGAAGTCACCGTAAAATTTGGCTTACATTTTGATAACCATGTCAAGTGAAATGGATATGTATGATTTTTCATACATATCCGCCAATGCAGTGAAAAAATAACAAAGGAACTAATGGTCTGATTTGTAACAAATTACGCCATAAGATTCCTTTTTGGGGAAGTGTAAACTCTTTTTCATAGTGAGAAAAAGTTTTAACACTATCGCCTTAATTGGTAATTTTGTTAGCCGAGTTGGGGTGAAAACCCTCAATTCATACTCTTTCTGTCTTTGAACAGGAAGCGTCAAATAAAAAATAAACATTACTGAAAGAACTTCATAATGTATCCATTAGGTGAAAATCAAATAAATGTATGTTTCATTAAAAATTGAAAGGACGAGGTAATGAAGAAACGTTCCTCGATACTTATCGCGCTGTTTTGTGCGGTCTTACTCGGTATGGTCAGTCCTTCATTTGCCGCTACGTGGTATGTGAATACGACGACCGGTAATGATGCGAATACGGGTGTGAATCCGACCAATGTTCCGCCGGGAACTGGTCCGAAAAAAACCATTCAAGCAATGGTGAACGGTACGCTTGCTTCGGGAGATATTATCTCGATTGCGGCGGGTACGTATGACGAGCAGGTCGTCGTCACGGATAAATCCATCACCTTACAAGGTGCCGGTGCCGGCTCTACAATCATTCGTGCTGTCGCTTGGGCAGGACTCAGCACCTATACAGATGCTGTGAATATCACATGGACAGGAGCAACTCAGGGTCGTTTGCCCGGAGCATCTTTCCGTCCCGTGATTTATGTAAATGCATCCAACACGAACTTTACGGTAAATATTACCGGTTTGACAGTTGATGCTAATAGTGTGCAAACAGGTAATACCGAGTTTTTGGTCGGTGTGATGTACAAAAATGCGCAAGGTCGCATTGGCAGTACGGCACAAACTGTTTGTAGTCCACATGATGTACGCATCATCAATTGCCGTCGTTCCGGTGCCCCGGGTCCAAATGATACTACTCTCGTAGGTTTCGGTGTTGTGGCAATGGCTAACTCAGTTGTGAGAGTCTCCAATTGCGAAATCAGCAATTTCCAAAATGCGGGTGTTCTTTCGCTTGGTCGTACAACCAATACGGTTAACCGTAACTTGCAACCTAATCCGGAAGTAACATATTGCCGTATTAAAGGTTTTACAAGAAATACTACTTCTAATACCTCGGGTTCTCATGGTACAAGCGGTATCAATGCAGGATATATGGCTGTATTCGGCGGTCGCGGTGTTGTGCAAAATAACTTTATTGATAGCTGTACAAATACAGGTAGTGGTATCGGTGCCGGTATTGCACTTATTGATCCATTTACTCATACAATCGGTGGTAATAATCGTACACTTGCCAATACAGTCACAGCAAATGAAGTTGGTTTATACTTCGAACGTCAAGTTGTGCCTGTTGGTCTTTTCCCTCCGACATTTACTATTCAAAACAATACTTTTGCCTATAATGGTAATGGACTAAGTGGTGCTACAGCCACAGGTGGTGTTCTTTTAAATGACAAACCTGCCGGTGCATATACCCTCAATGTATCGCAAAATGCCTGGGGTAATGCTGCTGCTTCTACATTATATAATGTGACAGGTTTCGGTTCATTAAATCCTACAAATGCATTTTTCAATTTCCGTGATTGGGGTACTGATGATAATATCAATCGCGGTTCAGCGCAATCAGCAGGCTTGGAATATGTGGACTGTACTCTTCCTGCTTGCGATGCTCTTTTAGGATATGTGAACTTCCCGACAATTCAAAAAGCAGTTGATGCTGCGGCTATCAATGTGCTTAATCCTACTATTGTCAATATTGCTTCTTGTAACTATGCTGAAAATGTTGTTGTACAAAAGCCGATTAAGCTTCATGGCGATACACTTTCTTCTTGCGGCGGCGGTACAAAACCGGTTATTATTCCTACAAGCGGTAATGCTCTTGAAATCAGTTCTACATCAACAACAACAACACAAAATGTGACCGTTAATGGTGTCTATTTCAAACAAGCAGGTACACAACGAGTTGGTATTCTTGTTGTTGGACATGATAATACAGCGGCTGCATCTAATCGTCCTCCACAAGATGTAAGAGTTCGTAACTCTTGTTTTGAAGGATATGCAACACAAGCTGCTAATGGCGACAATACAATAGCGAGTGCAGCTATGTCAACAGAAGATTTACCTACTCCAGATGGAGCAGGTTTCTCGGGTCGTTTCGCTTATGGTGGTGGTGTTGATGCTTCTACTGACGATGTTTCTGATGTTGATGCTTCAGCGAATAATAATTTTAATTATTTGGCTACTTCCACAGATAATAATTTCAAATTATGGGAAAAAACCGACGGTTTTATTGCAACCGGTAGCGGTAATTATGACATCGCTCGTATCATCAAAACCGACATTATTATCATCTATTGCGGTGATGATATGGAAGCCGTTCTTAATTCTTTAGGTACAGGTCCTGTGACAGTCTATTTACAAGGTGACTGTGTGTATAAATCAACCATAGCAGGTCCGGGCGCAGATGAAATCCTTACTATCAATGGTAATTTTGAAATTAAAGTTGATTATACAGGTCGCGTGCAATTACCTCCTGTTGTTGTTGCGAAAAACGGTATCCGTTATAGCAATGGTGCAGTAGCGGGTATTAGCTGGGATACTGATTGTACAATACCGACAAAACCGGGTGTACGCTTTATCACACGTGATGCAGCCGGAATGCCTGATCCGGATAGTTTAAGCAATGGTGATCAACCATCCGGTACTATTGCGAATGCTTCCGCTACACACATGAAATCATTTGTACCGCTTAATTATGGTGCTGGTGGATTTGATTATGAAGTAGCGAATTATGGTTTCAATCGTCCGACAGATATTGCTGTTGATGCAAGTGAAAACGGTGCTTTATTAGATGCTGTTTCTCATATTGCTGACTCTAATGGCTTTGCCGGAACTGTTACTTTGGATAATGCGGCTGCATTTACAACCAATCTTACTTTGCAAAAACGTATTCGTTTTGCAGTAGCAAGTGCGGGTAATGCAAGCACAACAGGTTGGATTCGCTTAATCAATAAAGCAATCGGCGCAGGTCCTTGCTTTGCTCCTTGGGGCAGCGGTGCAATCAATGGCATCCTTGATACACGCGTCACAAGCGGTACATTTACTTCATTAGCAGTAGAAGTTGGTGTTCCCGCCAGCGCAACTGCAACGGATTGGGCTGATAATAGCGACACAACCAATACTATTCAGCAAGGTCTTGTCTTCACCGCAGCGAGTGGTACATGTACTGTTAACTATCGCGGTAATTATACTAACCAAGCTCCGACAATTTCACGCAACAATGTGACATTGACATCCGATAATCCGGGCGTAGCAGGCAATTTCGTTGGTGGTACTCCTGCGACAGGTCCTCTTGCTTCGATTACCTTAAATGGTTCCGGTGCTTGCGGTGGTACAGCGTCTGATATTGTGAACTTCAATGTTCCTATTGTTTATATGGCTAATAATTTAGACTGTATTCAAACCGCACTTGGTAACAATATGGGCAATCAACACTTCGAGGGTGTTGGAAATTCTACTGCCGGAGGTTTGGTCATAGCAACTGCGGCAACACCAAGAACAGGTACTGTTGCCTTTACCTATGGCGGTGCTACAGCAGTTTCGCAAACGCTTACTCTTGATAAAGATGTCAAATTTGACGGTGACAATACCACAGCAAATACCAATGCAGGTAGCTTGACGATGCGTCTCGGTGCTTATGGCAATCCGAACACCATTGTAAACTCCGATAATTTCTGCAATACAACAGTCAATGTCACACAAGAAACAGGTTCTACCTATACCACAATTCCTGATATCCAAGACGGTATCTTATTGGCTTGTACTTCCGGTACTGTGAATATTGGTAATGGTATCACCGTAGCGGCTGCTGCAACTACATGGGGTGCAGTCGGAAATGATTATAATCGTGATAATACTATCAATAAAGCACTTACTGTTCAAGGTTTGAATAATCCGACAGAATGTGCAAATGATCCTGCTTTTGTTATTGATGCAGCAACAGCATGGGGTACTAATGCTGCTCGTATTAATACAGCAACATTCTCGACCTTCACAGCAAATGCTCCAATCTTTACACTTGCAAGTGGTGTGAATAATATCACATTGCGTGGTTTTGATTTTTCAGGTATTACTTTAGGTGCTGCCGATGCTGTTATTTCAGCTCCAAGCACAGGTGTAAATGCAAATAATAATGTGACTATTCAGAATAACTTTATTACAAGTTCAGGTGAGCGCTTTATCCGTAGTGCAAGTACAGGTGCTGCTTCTACTTTCCATACAAATTGGAATGTAAGTTGTAACCGTATGACAGGTTTAGCTGCAAGTAGCGAATGGTACACAATTGAAATGATTGACCATACACAAACAACATTGGAGCGTAATTACTTTGATGGTACAGGCAGTAATGTTAACTGGGCAATTGTTTTACGTGGTTTTGGCGGTCCTTCTGCAAATACAATTACTCGTAATGTGTTCCAAAACGTACCGGTTGCATCTAATTTATTTGTTGGTAATGCTTCGGCATCAAATAGTATTCAAAATGTGACTATCAGCCAGAATCGTCTTCGTGGTGGTGCTGCTGAAAACTTAGCATTTGAAAATGCTCATCAAATCACCGGTAACGTTACCGTCAATAACAATTTCTTGAATAATAGTGCCGTTGGAATATTTATTCATGGTAGTACTATTTCTCATCAGTTCTTTGCAATTAACAATAACTCCTTTGAAAATACCAACACAGGTATTCGCTACGATGGTGCTGTCTATAGCGGTACAGTATGCCAAATCAATGCACGCGGCAACTGGTGGGAAAACGTTTCCGGTCCGACATCGGCATGGAATCCATTAAACCCAACACCATGTACAGCAGCAGCTTTCGGTGATGCAATTTTACAGAATGGTACTTGCTCAAGCGGCGATCAAAGTATGATCAGCTTTATTCCTTGGTGGACGCTTGGTACAGATGCTAATGCTGCCGTTGACGGTTGGCAACAACCTGCCGCAACAAATGTTCTTGCACGTGTAGTGCGTACAGATGCAGCAGGTACATGGCTCAGCAATCATGCTACAATCCAAGCAGGAGCTACTGCAATTGCAGCAAATAATGAAAGAGTTATTGCAATTCAAGGTATTTGGGGACATTTACCTGCACCGGGTCTTGGCGATGACTGGGGTGAATTCTTCTCTGAAGAGGTATCCTACGATGGTAATGCCGGTAATTATGAAGACAATGAATTCCGTGGTACAAGCATTAAAGCTTATGATTGTACTGCTGCAACGATGAGAACATGGCATACCTATTTGGTTGGAACGAATAATGTTAATGGTCCGGTACCAAGTGGCGATGGCGTTGCTCATGCTCCGGCTGTTACCATTGATGGTCTTGAAGAAACAGGCTTCTATATTAATGGTAGCGGAGGTGCTGATGCTGACGGTACGATGATTCGTAATTTCCGTATCCAAGGATTCAGCTCAGTTGCAGGTTCATTGACCGGTTTAGATGGTCAGGGTATCATATTCGACCGAGTAGATGCACCTGATGTGGATGCTTGCTGGGTTGAAGGTTCGAATAATGCAGGTAGCAGCAGTATTGGTATTTATTTCGACCGATGCACGAATGGTACTATTCGCAGTACAATGATTGGTCATAATAAAGACATTAGCGGTAGCAACTCAGGTCTCGGCATTATGCTCGCTGATAGAAGTGCAGGCAATGTAGCCTATGGTCCAAATACCGTTGGTCAAAGTGCTGCCACAGCATTTGCTTCAGCTTTAGGTCTCGGTATCACAAATGGTCATAATATTATCCGCAATTGCGAGCGCGTTGGTATCAATGTTGGTTTCAATGGTGTAAATGCGGGTAGTATGGGTGCAACGGTATTACAATACAACACTATTCGTGGTATCCGTGACAGCAAAGGTCTTACAGGTTCTGCTGCCGTCGCTGCTATCGTTGCCGATGCTACGGGCGGTTCACTTACTCTCACAAGCAATACAATCGGCGGTAAAGGATTGCAGACTTCGACTGAATCTGATAATAATGTGGATGTTGAATTATTCAGCAATGCATTCACATTCAGTGGTACGAATAATATATTCCGCGATTCAGCATCAGTTGATGGACTTATTGATGGTGAAAGCCACGTGGTACGTTCCGTAAGCGGTGGTGCTCGCGGTGCTGAATTCCGTACATTCTTCAATCCGGCATCAGGAAATACATTCAGCCATGCTGTTATCTTAACAAGAGATGCTCGTGCACCTTGGGATTTCTCCGGTTCATTCAACCGTAATCAAGATGTTGTTGCAATTAGCGGTGCTGTTCATATTCATCGTGCAATTCAGCCTTCACTTTCCAATACATCAACAGTATTCTCCGCAGGCAGCGAAACATACGATAATGTTGTAGAGATTCGTGAAAATGCGGGTTGGACAATTGGTGAACTTGGTGAAGGAAGCCAATATTATTGGGGTGATGTAACATTCCCATCAAATACAGGCAGAATGCATCAAACCATCTTAGGACCGGCAGTAGCAAATGCACTCAATGCAACCTCTGCACACATCCTGTCCGGTACTTTAGTAGCTCCCGGTTCGGGCGTTGCAGTAACAGCAAACGGCGCTGAAAATAAATATATCCGTGGCGGTATCGTAATGCACGCAGTGGGCAATGGTCTTTATGGTCGTATCTCAACAGGTGCTGCTAATAAAGGAGATGTTTACTTGCAACGTGCAGGTGTTGGTGGTGATGCAGGTTTTGTTCAATTTGCTTATGGTGCAACATTCGGCACACAAGCATTGGTAGCAGGAACAGGCGTTGAAACAACAGGTAATAATAGCAATACAGATAAACCGACCATTATCAAAGCCGGTTTGGATGATGCGAATGATGATGCTTATACAACTACTTCAGCTCAAAACCGCCGTACAGGTGTGTTCCAAGCAGGTAATGGTACAGCCTTCACACGCGAAACTGAGCCGACAGCACTTGCAGGCGGTAATACAGTATTGAGCATCACACCTAATCCGACAACAGGCACAGATGTGACAGTCACATTCCGTGTTCCTTATGAAGGTATGGTTAAAGTAGCTCTTTACAATGCTTTAGGTCAAAAAGTAACTGATTTGCGCAATGATGTACTTACATCAGGTGTATATTCAGCTCGCTTTGATGTTAATAACTTGGTGAATGGTCAATACTATGTGCGCTTTGAGACAGAATACTTCTCAATGTCACAACCGGTATCAATCATCAAATAATCATAACCCGCAAGGGTTGCGCAGACACAAAAGGCGTGGTACTTCGGTATCACGCCTTTTTTTATGTTCGATATTCCATAAACCTATAAGGTTTCTAAAACCTTATAGGTTTTGAATTTATTCATCATGGAGTCACTTTCGGCTTCTGTGTCGCTCCATTACGTCTTCTGTAACAGAGAAGGGGATGAAATCCGGTAACGATGTCATGATGATAGAATTTCTCCGTTTGCCACAACTCAAAAGTGGAGTGAAGAGGGTGAAATAATCTGCAAAAACAAAATGTAAAAAAAAATATGTGTTGCAACACACAAAAATTTCGTATATTTGCATTCAGAATGGGTACAATACTTCAACATAGAATAAGTCAAACAATGCCATTAACCGCTCATGCGGAGGCAATGCTGAATATTATAGTCTGTGCGGATTACTTTCGTCGTTCGACGATGAATATTTGCGAACAGCATGGAATTTCATTTGTGCAATATAATGTGTTGCGCATACTGAAGGGGGCATTTCCGGGAGGTCATCCCAGATGTGAAATCAAAAAACGATTGCTTGAACGCGGCACAGATATAACACGTCTTATTGACAAGTTAGAAAGAATGGAACTTGTTGAAAGAACAAGAGATTTCGATGATAAACGCTTGTCTTTGACACGCATCACACAAAAAGGTGTGGACTTGCTTGATGAGATAAAACCGCTCATTGACAATTTTGATGAAGCACTTCAACATTATATCACTAAAGAAGAATGTTTGGAGCTTTCACGCCTCTGCGAAAAAATTTATGCACATGAATTGTAAAATTTTACAATATTGTGTGTTGCAACACGTTTTTGACCATGCTTTGACAAAATCACTTATCAAGAACGTCCATAAAAGCGTTGAGTGATTATAGAGATGAAATAAATTTTTTTTACAATATTATGTGTTACAACACTAATTTTTCACTTTTTATTGAGAGGTTCTCATGAAAAAATTCTTTGTTTTCTTTTTGTCGTTTATAGTGGCGGCATCTGCACTTAGTGCACAAACTACACGTTGGGAATTAGATCCTTCGCACAGCGAATTGGGCTTTAGAGCCAAACACCTTCTTATTGCCACAACAAAAGGCAAGTTCACTGACTATAAAGTAACTGTGTTATCAGACAAAGCTGACTTCACAGATGCAAAAATTGAGGTAATTGCAAAAGTCAAAAGTATATTCACTGATAACAATGACCGCGATAATCACTTGCGCAGTGCTGACTTCTTTGATGCCGAGAAATATCCTGAATTAAAATTTGTCGGTAAATCCGTCAAAAAAGTTAGTGGTAATAAGTACAAAGTTACCGGTGACTTAACAATGAAAAATGTGACAAAAACGGTAACCCTTGACATGGAATTCGGTGGCGTAGTGAAAGATCCGTGGGGAAACACAAAAGCTGGCTTTACCTTAACCGGAGAACTTAACCGTTTCGATTATGGGTTGGCTTGGAACAAAGCAATTGAAACAGGTGGTTTAGTTGTTGACAAAATGATTAAACTTGATATCGAAATCGAATTAGGAAAAAAATAATCACCACATCATACTCATCAACAAGGAACATCGTCCCCTCAAAAGGACGGTGTTTTTTTATTTCAACCTTATTCGATAGCGATTTATCGGCAATTGTGACATATACTTAGTCAGTAAATCCGTAATTTTGCGATTCACTTTGGAATATATGTATGTCTTTTGAACTGCTTAAAACACTATGCGAAACAGCAGGTGCGCCCGGTTATGAACAAGAATTTGCAGCACTTATCTATCGAGAGTTGCAACCGATAGCCGATGAAATGTTTACCGATACTATGGGCAATGTCTATGCGGTCAAACGAGGATCTTCGCCCTCGCCGCGAACTATTATGATTGCTGCTCACATGGATGAAATTGCTTTTTTAGTGCGCGGTATAGATCCAAACGGCTTTGTGAGCATCTATCCGCTCGGTGGTTTTACAGCAGCTCATTTGGTTGCACAACGTGTTTTAATTCATGGTACAGAAAAAATCGGTGGAGTATTTGGTACAAAAGCAGCAATGGCAGAATATTCACCCGGTAAAGTTACCGATATGTTTATTGACACCGGCTTAGATGCAGCCACCGTGAAAGAGAAAATCCGCATAGGTGATGTTGTGACAATGGTTGGTCCTTTACAAGAAATGGGTAATTTTTATACGGGAAAAACGCTGGATGATCGTGTTGGCATTTATGCTATGATAGAGGCATTCAAACGTATGACACATAATACCGACACTATTGTTGCAGTGGCAACAGTCCAAGAGGAAGTCGGGATGCGTGGCGCAAAAGGTGCAGCATTTCGGATTGAGCCGGATATGGGTATTGCTTTGGATATAACAGTGGCAGGCGATGCTCCCGGATCGGACAGTGCAATGTTCGGCGTTAAAATGGGTGAAGGTGTTGCCATAAAATTGGTTGACCAAGCAGCAATTTCACATCGAGGTCTCGTGAATTTTTTCCGAAATCTTGCAGAAAAACATTCCATAAAATATCAATGGGAATTATTGCCTGCGGGCGGTACGGATGCAGGTGCAATGCAAATTGTGAAACGCGGAGGTATTCCTGTCATTACCTTATCTATACCCAATCGTTATACGCATACGGTCGTGGAATCATGTCATAAACAAGACATAGAAGCAACGATAGCTCTTTTAACTCATTTTATGGAATCTTCACATGAATTTATACCATAATCTAATCATAGAATTCACATGCATTAATATGTATTATTCACTGTAATTGTAATTATTCGATTTTTTTTATTTGTTATTATGGCACTCACGAATCTTGATCCAATTTTATCGCTTTCAAAAAGACGAGGATTTGTTTTTCAATCATCCGAAATTTACGGTGGACTTAATGGTTGTTGGGATTATGGTCCACTTGGCGTAGAATTATTGCGCAATGTGAAAGAAGCATGGTGGAAAGCAATGACCTTCCGTGATGATATCGAAGGTATTGATGCTTCTATTTTAATGCACCCTCGCGTATGGGATGCAAGCGGTCATACGGCACAATTTTCCGATCCGATGATTGATAATAAAACAAGTAAATCGCGTCACCGTGCCGATAATTTAATTGAAGATTTTATTGATCGTTTACGAAAAAAAGGAAAAAACAATGATGCCGATCGTATTGCTGTACGACTTTCTGCTGTGGAGGAATTATCGGATTATCATGCTATTATCATGGAAGAACAAATTCCCGACCCTGTCAGTGGAACAACAGATTGGACAGAAGTGCGGAATTTTAATTTAATGTTTAAAACATTTTTAGGACCTGTTGCCGATGACAGTGCAGCTATTTATTTACGTCCGGAAACTGCACAAGGTATTTTTGTGAATTTCAAAAATGTCATGGACAGTGCTCGCCAAAAACCACCCTTTGGTATTGCACAAATAGGAAAATCATTTCGTAATGAAATAAATACAAAAAATTTCTTATTCCGTACTCGTGAATTTGAGCAAATGGAAATGCAATTTTTCATTAAACCGGGCAGCGAAACGGAATGGTTTGAATACTGGCGCGAGCAACGCTGGCAATGGTTTTTATCTTTAGGTATGAAATCTGATTCATTGCGTCGTAAGCCGCATGAAAAACTTGCTCATTATGCAGCCGCGGCTGAGGATATAGAATACTTGTTTCCATTTGGATGGGGCGAAATTGAAGGTATTCATTCCCGCACCGATTTCGATTTGGGAAAACATCAAGAGTTCAGCGGTAAAAAATTGGAATATGTGGATACTGTCACCGGCGAACGTTATACGCCATATGTTATAGAAACGGCGGTCGGTGCTTCGCGTTCATTTATGGCATTTTTATGCAATGCCTTTGATGAAGAAGAAACATCCGGCGAAGACGGTAAAACCGATAAAAGAACAGTGTTGCGTTTTCATCCATATTTAGCACCGCTCAAAGTGGCTGTGTTTCCTTTGGTGAATAAAGATGGTATGCCGGAAAAAGCCACCGCACTCTACAATGACTTGCAAAAGAATTTCAAAGCGACTTATGATACTTCGGGTGCTGTCGGCAGACGCTATCGTCGTCAAGATGAAATAGGCACACCATTTTGTGTTACCATTGATGGACAAACGCTTACCGATGATACAGTGACCATTCGCGAGCGCGATACCATGCAGCAAGTGCGTTTGCCTATCAGTAATGTTAAGCCCTATTTATTGGAAAAACTTGCGCTGTAATATCAGCATACATTTCGTATCTATGAAAAAGCGATGGGGAAATATCTCCGTCGCTTTTCTTTTTTAAGTACCTTCATTCTCTGCCGACATGATATTTTTGTAATGGAAAGCAGCATACTTAAGGAAAAACAATGTCTAAATATACGGGTCATATTGATTGGCTTATTTTATTGCCTGTTGCAGGGCTTATGCTTTTTGGAATCTCTTTTGTCTATAGCGCAAGTGCCGCCTTTGCTGCGGTCAAAACCGGATCAAGCGAAACGATGTTTTGGAATCATGCGCTGCGTATTCTTGTCGGTTTAGTCATTATTATTGTTTTTTCCCGCATTGATTATCGCATAATAAAAAAATACTCCCATTATGGATTATTTGCTGCCATAGCATGTTTGGCTCTCGTCTTACTTATTGGTCGAGATGTCAAAGGAGCTTCTCGCTGGTTAGATATAGGACCATTAAGTTTTCAACCATCCGAGCTTGCCAAATTTGCACTTATCGGTCATTTATCTTTACTAATCGGTTCGCGCGATTATTCACGATTAGATTTCAAAACGGGGATGCTGCCATTATTGGGGTGGGTGGCAGTGGTGTGTGGATTAATTGCTTTGCAACCGAATCTATCAACGGCATCGGTCATATTTCTTTTATCATGGCTGTTGATGTTTATTGGTAATGTCCGTTCACAATATCTTATACGCACTGCTGTTGTAGGGATAATGATTGCCGGCGCTTATGCTGTTTCGGCACCCTATCGCTTACGACGTATTCTCGCATTTATCGGCTATGGTGAGGGTACGGAATCGGAAGTTGTGAATTATCAATTAAAACAAGCTCTGATTGCTTTCGGCAGCGGTGGTTTATTCGGCGTGGGTCCGGGAGAAAGTATTCAACGGGAATTTTTCTTACCGGAAAGTTATGGCGATTTTATTTTTTCTGTTGTGGGTGAAGAATACGGCTATTTCCTTGGAGTTTTACCTATTATTGTGGCATTTGGAGTTATCACATGGCGCGGTATGCGTATTGCGAAAAATGCACCTGATATGTTCGGCACTCTCTTAGCCACAGGTATTACCTCAACGCTTGCCCTTTATGGATTTATCAATGCAGGAGTAACTTGCGGCATTTTGCCCACAACGGGATTGCCTATGCCATTTATCAGCTATGGAGGTACTTCGGTACTTTTTTCTGCTGCGGCTGTGGGTGTTTTATTAAATATTTCTGCACAATCAGGCGTTTATCCCCGTAAAAAAATCATTACGGCAGCTCCGCCAAAAGAAACAGAACAAGAATAATAGAGAGCAAAGGACTAACAACGTAGCGTGCAACTTCTTTGTGTGGAAGAGGGGTGTCGCAGGTTTATAGATATAATCATGCGCAATGATGCAGGATGCGTCAAATTTATAGATGAAGAAAAACGATAGAATGATACGACCCCATCGTGGTCGCAGGTTTATAGGAATGAATTATGAATTGGTTTCTACGACCCCATCGGGGTCGCAGATTATGTACGTTTGATGTTTCTATAAACCTTTAATCCCTTCGGGATATGTGGTATATCGGTATATAATCATGCGCAATGATGCCGTAGGTATGAAAGGTTTATAGATTGAATTATGATTTGGTTTGCATGACCGCATCATGGTCTTATATACGTTCGTTTTTTTATACACATTTATCCCTTGTCGGGATATGCAAAATATAGGTGGTGAAGCATGAATGTTGAATTGAAAAACAATGATCTATTTCTGAAAATTGCCGAGCTGTTGCAAACGGCAAGGCAAACGGTAGTGCGAGCCGTAAACCAAACAATGGTTTATACCTATTACGAAATAGGGCGAATGATTGTTGAAGACGAGCAAAAGGGAAAGGAAAGAGCCGAGTATGGTAAGCAAGTGCTGAAAGAACTCTCTAAAAAACTTACAATAGAATTTGGAAAGGGTTTTTCGGTTCAGAATCTTGAAAACATGCGAAAGTTCTACCTGCTTTATACCCTAGACACGAATTCCCAATCACCGATTAGGATTTCTGAAAGTACAAACACAACCTTGAGCTGGACACATTATTTAGTTCTTATACGAATAGAGAATAAAGACGAACGCCGTTTTTATGAAATTGAAGCCTTGAATAATAACTGGAGTGTAAGGGAATTGCAACGCCAATGCGATACTTCTCTTTACGAACGATTGGCACTTAGCCGAGACAAACAAGGCATAAAGCAACTTGCCGAACAAGGGCAAATCATCGAAAAACCAACAGATATACTCAAAGACCCCTATATTTTAGAGTTTCTGAATTTACCCGAAAAACATCAATATTCCGAAAGCGACCTTGAAGCCGCAATTATTGATAAACTCGAACATTTTCTGCTCGAATTGGGCAAGGGATTTACCTTTGTTGCACGGCAATTTCGCATGACAATTGATGAAAAGCATTTTAGAGCAGATCTCGTATTCTTTAATCGCTTATTGAAATGCTTCGTAGTCATTGACCTCAAAATAGGTGAACTGAGCCACCAAGACCTTGGGCAAATGCAGATGTACGTAAACTACCATGACCGCTTTGTAAAACTGCCCGACGAAAATAAAACCATCGGCATTATCCTTTGCAAACAAAAAAGCGATGTATTGGTTGAAATTACCCTGCCCGAAAACAATGACCAAATTTTTGCTCGGCAATACCAAACCGTATTGCCCGATAAACAAATGTTTATTAATGTGATAAATGAGAGTGAAATATTGATATAGAATCCTGCGTAATGATGCCGTAGGCATCAAATGTTTATAGCAATGAATTATTATTTGTTTTGTACGAGCGCATCGGGGTCTTATGTACGTTTGATGTTTCTATAAACCTTTAATCTCTTTGGGATATATGAAATATTGATATAGAATCATGTGCAATGATGCCGTAGGTATCAAATGTTTATAGGAATGAATATGATATGTTTTGTACGAGCGCATCGGGGTCGAATGTTTATTGAATGAATTATGCGCAATGATGCCGTAGGTATCAAAAGTTTATAGGAATGAATTATGAATTGGTTTCTACGAGCGCATCGGGGTCACACCATAAACATGAAAAAATTTTACACATATAACACAAAATAATTACGGCAGCTCCGCCAAAAGAAACAGAACAAGAATAATAGAGAGAAAAGAACTAACAACGTAGCGTGTAACTTCTTTGTGTGGAAGAGGAGTGGTGTTGATAAAGTTTGTGTGTCAAATGTTCAACATTTTGTTTTAGTCAGCATACTTAATCATTAATTCATCCTCAAATCCAAAAATTGTCAATGCTTGTTTTATTCTGTCGAACTTACCCACATTATCAATATTCGTTTCAATAAAATAAGTATCGCTAATCCGAACCGGTTGCCTTAATCCGTCTGATTCTGGAGATTTTGTCAAGCTGATACGATTTCCAATCTCAGATGTGAAAAATGTCTCAGGTTGTAAATCAAAAAGTTGCTTGAATACTTCAATGTAAAGTTTTGCTACTTGCGTAACATCAAGTTTTTGATTGAAAAATATGGCGTATTCTAATTTTTTATGTTTTGGGTCTTCTGCGTCAAAAATGTTTACTTCATCACTGTTGGACTGTTCTTCAACTTCTATATCGGGAATTTGCCATATTTTTAAAAACCGCTCTGCAATTTGATGAGCCCTCATTTCAATTTCTTCTTTATCCCATTTTGTCTTTTCTTTTAAGTCACGATTTAACCATAGTCTGCTGAATTTATAGCCTTGCTCTTTACCGTCAATATTCATGACCTGTTTATCCTCAAATGATTTATTGCCAAGTTTTCCGTTGTTTCCAGAAAGTGTCAAGTTCCCGATTGTGTTCAGATAGTTCTCTTTAATAAAATTGTATTCGTCTGATCCAAGTTCTATTTTCCACTTCGGGTCGGGATTTTGTGGAAAGATATGTTCGATTGTGATGTCCGAATTACCTTCAATAATTACTGGTTCGTTGTTTTGAAAGTTTTCTATTCTTTCAAGTAAATATGTTCTGTTTTTTGGTTTTATATTGTAAACATCCTTTTCCTTCAGTGCGTTAACGGTTTCTGTATTTCGAGGAAACCGTTGAACACCTGACCTTTGCATTAGCGACTTTTGTATCGAAACAAGATAGTTATTATACTCTACCTTGTCATATAAGGTCATAAAAATTTTATTTAGAGCGTTAGTTGGCAAGCCCAAAATGAATCGTCTAAATGTAAATGACTGTACCAATGATAAAATTGAAATCAAGGTTGGCTTATCAATTAAGTTCTTTGAATAATCTTCATAAACTTTCATTAGGAATGGGAAAGCTACATTTATTTCAAGTCTGCTGATATAATCAAGTTGTTGCTTTATTTCTCGGTCTGTTTCATTCTTTGGGTTTACAAGTGTATTATAGAACTTACTTAGAGATTTCAACTCTGACAAAATCTCTTCCAATTGATCAACTGTTGTCGTCGGGTAGTTTGTCTTAAAGGTTATATATACATCGCCCTTGTTAGGGATTTCTTTGTTCTTTAATGTTAGGTAGTCTCGAATAAATTCTGATACTCTTGTTTTGTTGAGTGTTTCATCCTTTGCATTTTTCTCTATTACTTCCCAGTAGCTTTTGTAGATTTTTTCTTGGTTTGTCCGAGAAAGTCCCATCAGAATGTAGTTTCTGATTAAGTCAGCTTGTGATAATTCCAGTCCTGTTGAATTAAGACTTTCAAAAATTCTTTGAGGATTGTCTTTTTGTCTATCGAGTGCAATATCAACGAATATTAGTTTGGATAAACCACGTTGAACAGTTTCGAGGTTTTCAGATGTTATTGCTGACTTGAAATACTCGAAGTTTTCGATAATTTTTGAATAACCCCTAAATTCTTCCCCTTCGGCGGAGTTTAGAATATGTCTTAAAGCTTCTTTGTTGTTTTCAGTCGGTTTGAGTTTTAGTTTTTCTTCATCGGGTGAGTCATCATTTATTAATCTTTTGAAGCATCTATTGGCAATAGATTCGTCATTGTTTTTTTTCGCTAACTTATAAAGAGCAATGTAAATTAATGTTAATGTCGTTAGCCGTTGTTGCCCATCAATTATAGTAAGCTCTGTTAGTCCTGATGCTGTGTAAACATCGTCATGAACATAAACTATACTTCCGATGAAATGTGCATTTATACTATCATTTTTGCCTGTTTCAATAATATCATAAAGAAGCTGTTTGCATTGGGATAGAGTCCAATCGTAATTTCTCTGATAAACAGGAATTGCAAAAATTGTTTCATTTGTTGCTAAAAACTTATCTACTTTGGTCTCGTTTGCCTTCATATTTTCTTCTTTATTATTAGTATATGGTCGTATTAAGTTTTATGTCTGAATAGGCGGATTTACTTAGCGCGCCCATGAATGGGCTTGCTATACTTCCCTCAAAACTACAAAACTTTGGCTACAAACACAAGTAGGTGGTCACAGCATTTTTTCTGTTCTCATTGCGGCATTACATTAACCCTCTGTCCATCAAACTTGTATAGGTTTCGCCTGCAATGATGAGGTGATCAAGAATTTTTATATCGAAAATTTTGCCTGCTTCTTTGAGTTGTCTTGTGATGGCTATATCTTCATTGGAGGGTTCGGTATTGCCGGATGGATGATTATGTATTAAGACTAATGCCGCTGCACTTTCTATAATTGCCGGACGGAACACTTCTCTGGGATGGACAATACTTGCCGAGAGTGACCCTTCGCTTATACGTTCGGATTTGAGTATGCGATTTGCTGTGGACAGCATCACCACATGAAATTCTTCTTTGCGTGCACCACGCATTCGGGGAATAAAATAACGTGCGATATCTTCCGGCGAACGCACCTGATGTTTGGAAGAAAAAGGAGCTGATTGCACCCGTCGTACTAATTCAAAAGCCGCTGCTAATGTGATGGCTTTTACTTGCCCCATACCTTTAATTTTGGCTAACTCGGTGACATTGCGCGATGACACTTCCGTTATTGTGCCGTATTTATTTAAGAGATCATTGGCAACATCAAGCGCGGAATATCCTTTTGTGCCTTTGCCTATTAAAATGGCAAGTAATTCACTCTCGCGCAATGATGCAGCACCATGGAGCAATAAACGCTCACGCGGTCTTTCATCGGCGCGCCATTCACGTATCGGGCGATACTCTATTTTTTCTTCTTCATTGTGTGCAGATGTTTCCATGCAATTTAGCGTTGATTTTTAAGGATAAAAATCTCATGTTTGATTTCTGATGCTGCGCCAAATGCCCCGATTGCACCACCTTCTATATTTGTGAGTAAAGGATTAAATGTATTGCCGCCGAAACGTTGTTTGAACCAACGAAGATAATTGCTTTCCGGTGCAAGAACACTTACTTCTTGTTTACCATACCACTTAAAAGCAAGCCACGCCACAGGTGATGCAGTCGCATTACCCAAAAAAATATATTGTGCCGTATTGCGATATCGTGCACTTCGTGTGTTTTCAAAAAAACGAAACACACGGCGATTTCTTTCTTCTGTCGGCGGATTTAAATATTTACCATATTCCAGCGTATCGAGGCATCGCAAGCGCAACACAAAATCGTTCTGATTTTGCGGTGGTTCCCATGATGTAAATACATTAAAATCAGGTCTTTGTAAATTGTTGGTATCTTTGGGGAACTGTAAAATATCGGGCAATTTTTGCTTCCACACAAATGGTGAAGGTGTGGTCATTGCCGACGTAAACACCCGCCCGTCTTGCATTTGTACGCGCAAATTGTAGCGAGTTAAGGGCTGCACTATTTTTGTTGTATCGGGGCAATAATATTCGCTTGAGAAACGCCCTTGACGATACACTAAGCGCATGGTATCTTTGTCTGAATATATCATGACCTGCGCATCACGAACAAAAGAATCCTCAAATCTGAAAGTATCAGCTATTGGTGTCGAACGCGATATAAGCACTCCCTCCACCGGTTGATTCACAGTGAGTAATGCTTCGATAAGAGTTTGTTCTACATATAAATCTGTTGGAATGGGATCTTCGCACCCATTAAATACCACAGTTCCTACAATGGTGAATACTATGACAATATATGTGTGGATGGTACGACGCATCATAACGTTAAAACTCCTATGGTGAAACTACATTGCATAACGTCTATGTAGTAAAAATTATTTTCGTGGATATTTGATGAGCATTATTTGAGAATATGCTTGCGATGCAGAACCAAAAATCCCTATGCCATTCCCTTTGATATTTGATTTCAAAAAATCAAAAGTATTACCCGTAAATGAGAGTTTGAACCACTCTACAAAATTTCGATCAGCAGCATAAATAACAATTTCATGCGGACCGAACCATTTAAATGCATTCCATACTGTGGGGACATTGGTCGTTGTAATAAATCCATAATCCGTCGGATTATTACGGCGAGGATCAAATTCACTGTCAAAAAAACGTGTGCGACGATAGTTCTTTTCCATTGTCGGTGGTGTGAGATATTTACCGTATTCCATAGTATCTAAGCAGGTAATACGTATTAAATATTCTTTCGTATTTGGCTCTGCTGTCCATTTCAACATTAAAGAGTCATCCTGCGGAGCGTTTAAATTATTGGTATCTGCGGGAAAATAAAGCACCGGACGCGGCGGTTGCGTATAACGGATTCTCCCGGGGGTAGTGGTGGATGCCGTTAACAGCGTGCCGTCTTGTAAGCGGACTTCAAGAAAATACTGTGTATTCGGTTTCACCAATACAGTTGTGTCAGGGCAATAATATTCCCCGCCATGTGGAGTATCGCGAAAAGCAAGCTGTACTCTGTCCGTTGCCGTAAATATTGTCACATTCGCATTTTTAATGACAGCTTGTTGATGATTATATACTTGATTTATGGGTTGTGAATATGAAAGTAAAATTCGCTCAATCGGTTTATCAACAATCAGAATTGCTTCCACAAATGGACGGCGAATATAATCATCGGTCGGAACAGGATCTTCGCATCCCATTACTATCATACCCAAAAGGGCTATGCTCATTACCAAGGAGTAATGTATTCTATAGATTCTTTTTTTCATCAGTATTTCTTACTTAAAATTTTACTTCAAGAGCAACAGTCGGGATAATCGGTAAAAGGCGTATATCTTCGACGGTGGTCACATCCGTATTGGTGCGATATAAACGGAACCACACATCACGTCGTGAATAGACATTGTAAATATCAATCATCAGTCGTGCAGGTAAATCAAATAATGTGGTTAAATAATTCACATTAAAATTCAATTGATGAGAATTGGGTAAGCGCAAGCCATAACGATCACCCGGAACAATATACGGAGAAGGAATAGGGTCGCCGGGCTGAAAACTGCCAATGCGTGATGTCGCTGCCGTATAAGATTGGCCGCTTTGAAAAGTAAATGTTGCACCAAATTCCCAATGATCATTTAATTTATATAAACCCACTACTTTAAAATCATGGCGACGATCGAATTTCGGACGGAAAATACGCCCTTGATTCACGCTGTCGAATTTTCCTTCTACAAAGCCGAAAGCATATCCAGCCCAGCCCGTAAAATCACCTATTTTTTTCTGGAGAAATACCTCAAAACCATAAGCCCATCCATCACCATTAAAAAATACATCTGCAACACGATTGGCTGATGTGGCGGTTTGATTTAATTCACTCAAGTTATATAATCGTTTGTAATATGCGTCAAAATTTAACTGATAGCCATCATAAGGTTGTGTTTCTACACTTAAAATATAATGGTCTGCGCGGCTTGCAGGAACGGAGCGGTCGGTTGGCAGCCATGTATCAAAAAATGTAAAATCAGGTTGAGAAGCAAGTCGTAAATATTGATGAAAAATACCTACGGCACCTTTTACTGCAATATCTTCATTCACTTGATAACGCATAGCAAGACGCGGGTCAAATACTTTTACTGAGGATGAATCCCAATAATTAAAACGCAATCCTGCTTGGAATGATAAATCATCCGTGATGCGATAATTTGCTTGTGTAAAAACTGAAGTTATAAAATCAGGTACACTGAAATTCACCGAGCCGGCACTGTTCGTACCTTGCTGGGGTATGGAATCTTCTGCACCGAAGCGTTGGAAATACGAAAAATTATACCATGTTTGCTCTATACCACCTTTGATAGTTAACTCATTAGTGGCAAGCCACTCTAAATCATATTTTGCTGTGTAATCAACAATGCTATTTTTTATTTCAAAAGTAAATCCAGAATTATTGCCATCAAAATTATTGCCATAACGACTTGCGCTAAGATTAAATGTTGAGAACAAATCATCACTGAATATATGTGTCCAGCGCAATGATCCGGCTCTATTGGAAATACCGAGATTAAATTCGATACCCGCACCGCCAAGTCCTAAGTTGTCGGCACTGTAAAATCCGGCTAAAAATAAACGGTCATTGGGACCAAGGTCTTGAGAAATTTTTGCATTTAAGTCATAAAAATTAAAATCAGGTATGGGGTTTTGTGGGTCTTCCGGTAATGCACTTGTGATTAAATCAAGATAGGTGCGTCGGGCACCCAAGAAAAATGAACCGCCATCCCAAGGAGTAGGACCCTGCAAAGAACCCCGCGATGAGATAATACCGATGGAGGCAACACCTTCCACTTTTTCACGATTACCGTCTTTTTGTGTTAAATTAAGCACCGCCGACAAACGTCCGCCAAATTCGGCAGGGTAGCCGCCTTTGATAAGTTCCACATCCTTGATGGCATCGGGATTAAATGCAGAAATAAATCCAAATAAATGGGACGGATTATAGACTGTTGAACCATCCAATAATACCAGATTCTGATCCGGAGACCCACCGCGAATAAATAAACCGCTGGAAATTTGTGACGAAGTGAGTACTCCGGGTAAAAATTGCAATGCACGAAAAATATCCGCTTCGCCGCCCACTCGCAATTGTTGTAGTTGTTGAACTGGGATATTGACTTTACTTACCGAAATTTCTCGTAATTCTGCTGTGCGATCAGCTTCGACAACTACTTCTTGTGTTTCGCCTTCGAGAACATTCAATTCCAGAGTTAACTGTTTCGACTCCTTTTCTGCGAAGTCCATAGTTTTTTCATATTTGCGATATCCCACATAAGAAACAATAATCGTGTTTTTACCCGCGGGTATGTTCTTCAAAGTGAAAAAACCATTTTTATTTGTATATGCACCTATCTTTTTACCTTTAACCGTTACGGCTGCCCCTATGAGAGTTTCTTTCGATTTGGCATCTTTCACATAGCCGCTAAGCGTCGCTGTTTGAGCATCGGCAATCGCTGCAATTGCCTGAGTTTCTTTTGCCATGCTTCGTATGTTTAGCCCCACTAAACACAGAATGGTGATCATGGCATACTTCATCAATACCTTCATGTTTTCCTATAAAGTTTTATAATAATTTTTATGCATAGATTAATTCAAAAACTACGGGCAATGAGGACGTAGCATAGTATTCATTGTTTCAGCAAGTCCCCATATTTTGCAAGGAATTATCATAGGTGAATATGTTGTGTTTTCATCACGTAGCTCCATTGCCATTAACAACTGCATCTCATCTCTGTTTCATGTCTAAGCATTGTTGAGTGGTCAGTTTCCTGTGCGTTTACTCACATAAATCTCTAAAATTCAATGAATGAGTAAGAAAAAACCTAAAGCCGGAGTTCCCTTATGAGTTTCCATAATTTCACTTCAGGCGATTATTTCTTGTCCTATTAAAAAAACTTTTTCGTATGTTCGCTACCCATTCATGAATGCAGCAAATAATGAACTCACTTTGGGATATACCTTTTGTGGTGGTTGATGTGGAGACCACCGGTGCAGATGCGAAAAAAAATCGTATCATGGAAATTGCATGTATTGTTGTCAGCGGCGGGGAAATAATTGAGCGTTTTTCTTCACTGGTCAATCCGCATCAATTTATTCCGTCATTTATTGCTAAGATGACGGGCATAGACAATGCTATGGTGTTTAATGCCCCGGAAGCTCATGAAGTTATGCCGCGAGTCCATGATTTACTTACCTTGCCTAATGCAATTTTTGTGGCGCATCATGTGCAATTCGATTGGCAATTTGTCATAGAATCATTCAAAGCCAATGGTATAGTAATTCCCGAGATACCTCTGTTGTGTTCTTATAAATTAGCACGCAGATTATTACCCCAAAAGGTTAAAAAAAATGTTGGTGATGTTGCCAAATATTTTGACATTACCATTCAAAATCGTCATCGTGCCGAGGGAGATGCTGAAGCAACCGCTTTATTTACCGTAGAGTTCTTGCGCCAACTCAGTGAGGATTTCGATATAGAAACAGTCGAGGATTTACTCCAATTTCAAAATAAACAATTGGCAAATGTGCGTACTGCTCCGGCTTTTGTGAAAAGAGTGGCAGTGTATTTGGAGCAATTACCCGAGGAACCCGGTATCTATAAAATGATTGATGCCAAAGGTGACATTCTTTATGTGGGGAAGGCAAAATCATTGCGTGACAGAGTGCGAAGCTATTTCCAACCCGGTGCACAACATACCGAGAAAATTGCTAAAATGGTGACATTGGTACATAGCATCGAATGGGAATGTACGGCTACTGAACTTTCTGCTTTGTTGCTGGAATCGAAGGAGATAAAACGCCTCAAACCACCATTCAATACTGCAAGCAAGACTGTACGACGCTTTCCTTTTTTGCGTCTCACCGTCAATGAAAAGTTTCCGCGATTGGAATGGAGTTCATCTATCAATGATGATGGTGCGGAATACTATGGACCTTTTCGCAATCGTACCATGACAAGAGAAATAGCCGACACTATTCAGCAAGATTTCACTTTGCGCTTGTGTCGTGACGATATACAACCTTCTGCCGATTTCTCACCATGTTTTTATTATCATATCAAACGCTGTCATGCGCCTTGTGCGGGTTTGCAATCGCATCAAGAGTATCATAAAGAAGTGCAACGTGTGCGCACATTCCTTGGAGGATTCTCCGATGGTGTGATTGATAAACTTACTGCCGAGATGAATAAAGCAGCAGAACAATTGGATTTTGAAACAGCGATTATATTACGCAATCGTATTACCGAATTGCAAAGACTTTTTCTTCGCAAAGAACAAGTGTCCACTTCCGTTAATTCCAATAATGTGATTATTATTTTGCCGGTATCGGAACGTGAAAAAACACTCGAAATATTTGCTATTAGGCGCGGACGGCTTGCTCATCAGCAAATTGTAGGTAGAAAAAGTCCGCTCCGTCATCTAACCAATCGCTTTGCGGAATGGTATTTCGATAATCAAGAAATTGTTGAAGAACTGACACCACAAGAAATAGATGAGATACAAATCATTACTTCATGGATGCACCGCAATCGCAATAATGGAATTTTTTTATACATAGAAGGAAAATCTATGGAAGAACTCAATGAGTATTTCACACTTGCTGTGCGTACTGCTTTTGTCCGAACAACCGATATTGAACAAACAATGGATTAAGAAATTATGTTTTAACAATATATCTCTAAAAGAAATACACGACATTTTTATAATCAGTAGCGCACTACTTCCACATCCGATACACCGACATCAAAGGAGACTAATGCTCTTTTTGTAGCTTTCCCATAATTATCACTTTGATAAATTCCCTCAGATGTTTCTGTGAAATTGTCGAAATTTATGTCTGATAATGCTTGTTGAATATGAATTTCACAGCCAAGATTTTTTGGAATATGTAAACGCACAGATGAAGCACCGCCATCATATGTTATTTTTATGTTTTCCTGTAGTTCACCAATTTTTATGTCCACATCTGCGACTCCAGCATCAATATCTAAGGACTCAACTTTAATATTTGACACATCAATATCAGCATCGGCAGCACCAATATCGAGATTTAATTTCCACAATATAGAGTTTGATAATTGAATAGTTGCTTCATTATGATTACCTTGAAATCCCGATAAAGAAATATTTTTTTCTTTCGGTTCAAACCATAAAGTACGTTTACCGTTTATGGTCGTATCGGTAAGAGAGAAATTACTGATATTTGACTTTGTAGCAGCGGAGAATAAAAAATCATTTCCGCCATTGATAATTAATTCACCCACCCCCATGCTGATTGATGCTTCTGCTTGTGAGATTGAACTATCAGATTCAATAGTGTAGTTCATCTTATTGAAAGAGTGATGTCTTTTATTTTTATTATGTATTTCCCATGTACATGAATCGGTACTGCTCTGAATTCCTGCAAATATTGTTGTTCCCAGAAAAATACCTGATAATATTGCTATAACAGCTTTGACATTGTCTTTGGGAAATAATACGGCAATGCCAATAAGAATTAATGCAACGGGTGTGATTTTAAACCACTCAAAATTACCAAAATCCACAAGGCCATAATTGCCAAGTAATAAAACACATCCTGAGCTCAATAAGAAACCACCCCAAAATAATGTACCTGTTTTCATAGCTCACCTCCCACATGAGGTTTATCCTTGCTGTTGTTTTGTAAGCCATTTATAATAAGGATAACACCGATTGCTACAAATACTATGGGGAATAAATCGGAAAAATCAATTGAAGGAATAAAATTAGCTGCCAGCATAATTGCACCAAAAATAATCATGATGATACCGACAGGTATTGTCAGTGAATATGATTTCTGTTTGAAATCAGGTGTGGTACTTGTGTGATGTGCTTCACTCGCCGTTTCACCGGAATTGTTGGGCATACCATAAAAAGAATTATACGATGAATAATACATGTTTTCCTCCGGCATTACCATCCATAAAATTACATATAAGAGAAGAGTAGCGCCCCATGCAATTGTTCCTATAACAAAAGCGACCCTTATTATGGTAACATCAATACCAAGGTATGCGGCTATACCGGCACAGACGCCACCTAATTTTTTGTCTGCGGTAGAACGTTGCATTTTTTTCATAGTAACCTCCGGAAAATAAAGAGTGAATGTTTTGTGAACTGCTACGCTTACTTATCCAATAAAGTTTCATACATCAAGGGATTATAGGTGTTCTTTGTTGGCTTGTGCGGAGAAAGATACATGTATGGTTATGATTGAAGCCGTATTTTTGTACTTTATCATGAACACATAGCAGCATATTCATGATTTCATAGTCATCGTTCATCGTTTATGTATCGTCTGATTGAGCTGGTTGTGCGCTTCAAGGAAATAGTGTCTTTGTGCGCGCTTATTGTTATTTGTTTTTCGCTGATGAGTTGGACTCACACAGGGCGGCTTGGTGGCTTCCGTGCTGTGATTGTTGGCGGCATCGGCTGGATGCAAAGTGCATTTGCATGGATTCCCAATCCCGTTTCAATGAAAAGCGAGAATGCTGCTTTGCGTGAACTTAATCTTCAGCTATCCGAAGAAAGAGCCAGTATCCGTCAGGCATTGATTGAAAATGCAACGCTTCGCAAAATGCTTGAATTTAAGAAACAAAGTCCTTATCAAGTTATCAGCGCCGATATTGTTGGTAAAACCACAACGGAAGTACGCAACTTTGTTACCATAAACAAAGGCGAAGCAGATTCCATAAAAGAGGGAATGCCTGTGATTACGGATGCCGGTTTGATAGGAACTATTATTGGAACAAGCTCCGGTTTTTCGATTGCGCAATTATTGATTAATCGTGACAGCCGCATCGCAGCCAAAATTTTACGATCAAGGATTGACGGCATAGTCACATGGGAGGGCGAGCAAGATCTTGTGATGAAAAATATTCCCAAATCTTATGATGTGAAGGTTGGTGACGAAGTGGTGACAAGTGAATACAGTAATCGCTATCCGAATAATATCCGCATAGGGTGGGTGTCGAAAACGATTGATGAACCGACGTCCTTATTCCGTCGCATACTTGTCAAACCATCCGCCAATTTTTCGACTCTTGAGCAAGTGTATGTTGCAAAAGTTGTTCCCAATCCCGAACGTTTGAACTTAGAGCGCGAAATTGAAGCACGCTTGCGCGAACGTCGTCGAATTCGTTAAAGTATCTCACTCTCCTATTATTTCATGGCACAATACAGAGAAAAAACACTCTATGAATCATTTCCGGCACTGCGATATGTGCTGTATGCTATTACCGCATTATTACTTTCAGTTATGCACGTGGTATTTGTGCGATTGATTTCAGTACAAGGTATTGCACCGGATTTATTGCTTGTGCTGACTGCATGGATTGCATTGGCTGAAGGGCAGTTTATAGCATTGTATGCAGGATTCATTTGCGGCTTACTGTTCGATGTAGTGTCGGCGGATGTCCTTGGCACAAATGCTTTGGCAAAAACAATGGCGGGTTTTACTGCCGGATTCTTTTTCCGTCATGTTGAAATACCTAAATCACTTGGGGGAATGCGTTTGCTTTTAGCCGTGGGAGTAAGTTCATTTATTCATAATCTGGCGTATTTTTTCTTCTATGTGCGCCCCACCGAAATGTCTTTTACCGGCTTTTTCTTGCAATATGGTATAGCGACAACACTTTATACTGTGGTTGCTGCTTTATTCCCTATGCTAATCTATCGCTCCACCCGACTTGTGCGTTGAGAGTTCCAGAATATCATAAAAAATTACTGTGGAAACTATTCTTTAGCATTATGATTGCTCGATGCTAACAGAGCGGAAAAGTACAATCGTAATGGGATAAGTATGAAGCCCGTGCTCCATAAAAGTCCTGATACTAATAAGGATAATTCAACAGTATCTGACATGATATAGTATGCAGAACCATCCGTTATTAGCGTTATGCTGCTAACAATGGCTGCGCCAACAATAGTACCAATGACCATACCGGAACATATCATCAGTATCCACGGCATTGCTGCAAAGAGTGGTGTTGCTCCGCTGTGAAAAAACATCGAAGCATCAAAAGCCACTTTCGCGCCTACACCATGGGTATAGATTATCACCAAAATCACCAAAAGCATCCCAAGTACAATACTAACCAAAAAAGATATCTGATTATGATGTCGCCTTTGCTCTATGAAGGATTGCTCCGATTTCATATCACGCACAATATTGTCAGTTAAGGGCAGCCGCTCACATAATTCTGTGATGGACGCGAAATCTGCACTCGAAGAGCATTTCATACTCGGAAACACCCCAATGACTGTCGGTAATGAGCTATTCAATTCTATGGAATCAAGAGATGTTCCGACGATATCCTCAATAAACAAACGAGATTCATCGGATGAGACGATTGCTAAACTGTCTATCAGAGGATGTGATCGTAAGGTTTTGATTGATGATGCGCTATCTTGCGGCTCAAGAGAAAGAATAAAACTGATACCTCGAGCAGCGTTTCGGATGGTATGGGTTGTGTCAATGCTATAGAATATGCTGAAAGCCGTAATGACACTACACAGCATACCCATAGCGATTGCTCCTACAAAGCTCGATGGGTATCTACTCATCAAACGATAAGAAAAACGAAAGAAAACTGATGTTTGCATGGCGCAAACTTACGGTATTTCATGGAGAGAAATATCTGCTTTTATCAATGAACACAAAAAAGTACTTATCATTCTATCCTAAGATTCATGGGTCATGCCGGAGCCAAACGGCTTTTTCAAGAAGATATTCTTGTTGTGGGATTAATGTGCCGCGCTTTTCGGTTTCATAGGTACGCACCATAACAGCACCTAATTTTTGCACAGCTTTTTGTGAGCGAATATTGACTGCGCCTATATGAAAAAACACTTTGTCCAGATGAAGGAAGGCATAATCCAAAAGCAATGATTTACAGGCGTGATTGTATGAAGTTCCCCAATAGCTGCGCGACAAAAATGTATAGCCGATGGCGATGGATGAATTATCGGGCTGATAATCATAATAGCGCGTTGAGCCGATCATTGCCCCGCTTGCCGCATCAAGAATAATGAAGGGATAGTGATGTTCAAAAGCCGACAAAAAAAATGGTCGAAACACATCATAAAGATAACGGTCATTTTCGGGATGCTGCGCCCAAAGAAGAGGGTCGGAGGCGATGGCATATAATTCTTCACAGTCATCATTGACCATGGGACGTATATGAACCAGATTGTTCGATAAATAATCGGGTTGCCAAAGTGATGAAGTTCTATTCATAGATAATAATCAAAAAATAAAAGATAACTAATATTTATTCAAATTCTTTGCTCTTTAATGAAGATGTATATGGTCTATTTATTGTACTGTGAGTATATCACATATTGATTTTTTCATTTTGCTATCTTTATCATATACCCCTTCTATGAATTGTACGTACTGCTTTACAGTGCAAACATAAGTATATCCCGGTATTCAATTGAGCCACAGCGATGGCACAAAGGAAAATCTGTCGGTGATAATGTTTCAATAATCATAGTTTTTAAATTTTTTTTACGTATCATTACAATAAATTTGGAAAGATAGAACTAATTGTGTAAGTTTGTCATAGAGTTACATAAATGTATGTCCAATCAATATTAAGGAGCATCCCTATGCATCCAAAAATTTTTGTCAAAACAGACTTTTGTCACATCCTTCCTCAGGAATGTTGTCGTGTTATTCGCTCTGTTTAATCTAACTTCCCATACATCAAAGGAAATATTATGAAAACTCTATTGCGATTATTCACATTATTTATATCTATATCTGTATTATATGCGGAAGAAGTACCCATTACTATCACTTACTTCTTTGAAGTCCCTACGTATTTTGATAAAAATTTTCGATATATTATGAAAGAAGTACCATCGGATTTATATGTACTCCATGAAGCACGTCTTTCTTATTATATCGAAGATGAGCAGGGAACAGCAATGTCTTTGAAAAAGGATAATACCCTTTTGACAAATTTTATAACCCCTTATTCAATGTATCCCGGTGAAAAAAATGTGCCACCTGTTTTTTTTGATACAACCAAATTACGGTTAAAATGGTATAAAAAAGATGAGGAAATGAATGTATATTTTTTTCCAATGGATTTTTATATTCTTAATACAAATCAAGATATAATTGATTCCATAAGACTTTTTATTATGAGAGCTAAGGTCCCTCATGAAGAATACGATATAAAAATTGAGAATGAAATGCGAAAATATATTGACCCGAATCAAAAAACCCTTATCAAATATGAACTTAATAGTATTGATAAATGGAATGTGAAGTATGATGGTGGTAATCTCACATACGAATCAGAACGCGAAGGTGATACCTTGATTTCGGCACAAAGTATATCTCATCGGTGGATACGCGATTCATTGGGTGATAATTTTTATGATCCCTTCGGAACAAATTGGGATAATTTTAATCCTAACTTTGCCCATCTTTATGATAATTGTATTGTAAGTCATAGATATCCCGGATGCAATTTGACTTGTACTTCTCATAATGGTATTGGCTGGGGGATGATGGTGCGCCGCCATATAGCTGTGCATAATGGGAAAGCAGCAGCTAATTTCCGGCAACTTTCCGTTATCGGTAATAATGGTGACAAACGCCGTTATGGACGAGGGCTATGGACAGGAGTTGAAGATACGATACCGGCAACCGATAAAGAAATAGAATTTTATAGAGCATTGATGTGCGTATGTCCTACTTTGCCCATACAACAAAAATTGGTATTTAATGATCTTACCAATGTGGAAGAGAATACATCCTTGATAGAAAGTACAGTATATCCAAATCCTTCTTCGCGCTATTTTACTGTGCAAGGTCAAGCATTCACCCAAGTATCTGTCTATGATGTTTTGGGCACTCTCATAGAACAATCCGTCATTGACGGCGCAGGGCAATGGAAAAATAATCCCACATTATATACGAATGGGTATTATACTGTTCAATTACGCCACAGCGATGGTAGAATGGAAAATCTGTCGGTGATAATGTTTCAATAATTTTTTTTCTTTTTATAGAAGTCATTTTTTAGGAAAAATCAGAACCAATAAAAAATTCACTAAACAAAAAACGGGAAGTTGAATGTGTGTAATAATACCTTATACTCACAGAACAACTTCCCGATGTGAATGGAACAAATATGTCTAAGCAGTTATTTGTGAACTATATTTTTAGTATGTAATTCTATTATTGTTCCGAAAAGTGTGGAAATTACAACTCATTTTTGTCATTAATGTTCTTTCCGATCTACGCTGTTGTTGGTCATGATATAAGCCCTTGTCTGACAGCTTCCATCTTTTTTAGATAACTTCAGTCTTTTTCCTTTCTTCATTATTTTTGTTCGATTATTCCTTTTACAAAGCCATGCAATCCCTCAAAATCCATAGACTTTGTGTGAATATAATGCCCATCATGAAAGGTTTCCAATTTTTGCAATATTCTTTGTAAGGATTGTTTTTCCGAGTCAGATAAATAATCGAACACTATAGTGACCATAGAAAATACGGCAATATCAGCTTGCTGAGCTACAGTTTGTCCTTTGTCCGTTACTTGCAATCGTTTGGAGCGTTTGTCTTGTGCATCGGGCATTTCGGTCATATAACCATTGTGAACCAAACGATTGATAATCTCAATACCCGTTGGAAACTCAGACAAAAGTTGTTGAATGACATCGCTTTTGCGAGGATTGCCCATCATCATTGTCACTTTCAGATACAGCCATTCGTCGAAGTTGCGCAAATCTTGATGTTCAAATGCCTTTTTGGAGTAAATGCTCACATAACGCCACAGTTTACCGAATAAACGTCCAAGTTGCATGCTCACTATCTGATTCATTTGCCGGGGCTCTTCTTGGTCAGATACCGCTGATTGATGCTTATGGGAATGCGTTTCAAGATAGGCAGCACAGAACTCTTCCACACTACAACCAATGTTCTCACGTGCATAGGCACGGTAATGGGTTATCAACTCAACCATATTATCCATATCTGTCATAAACTACCTCTGGTTTTACTATACTTTCATAGTAAAATTAGCATTTTTTTTTGATTTTGCAATAATTTTATAGCAAAAATTTGGAAATTACTACTTTTTTATAGTAATTTTGCGGTATAAACAATTTATTCATACTAATCAGGGGATATACCATGCAGCGATTATTCGCTCTTTCCTTTATTCTGTTCTGTTGCTTCAGCATTGTTTCGTCCACAGCGCAAGACAGCACACGCAAAACAGGGATTATCACAGGTTCTGTGGTGAATGCCATCACACAAGCACCCATTGCAGGTGCAACCATACGGGTTATAGGGACTAAATACGGTGCTGTTTCAAAAGCCGATGGTAAGTTTACCATACGTAATGTACCCGCAGGTATTTATTCAGTGCAAGCCAATTCCATAGGCTTTACTCCACTGAGCAAATCAGACATTATAGTTTCCACAGGTAAACCGTATATCATTGGTTTTGAATTGCAAGAAACATCACTTCAAACCGAAGAAGTGGAAGTCACGGCAAGCTATTTTTCACGTAATCCGGAAACTATCACCAGCACGCAAACTCTCAATGCCGAAGATGTTCGCCGTGCGCCGGGTGTGCAAGAAGATATTGTGCGTGCGGTGGCTATATTGCCCGGTGTAAGTGTTACGCAAGCAGGGCGCAATGACCTTATCGTGAGAGGTGGTGCCCCATTTGAAAATTTATTTATCGTGGACAATCTTGAAGTGCCGAATATTAATCACTTTGGTACACAAGGTTCCACAGGTGGTCCTTTATCCATTATCAATATTGATTTTGTGCGTGAAGCAAGTTTTGCGGCGGGCGGATTTCAGACACGCTTCGGTGACAGGGTTTCTTCTTTGACCAATATCAGTTTACGTAATGGCAATGAGGAACAATTCGGCGGTGAGCTTAATTTATCGGCAACCGGTTTTGGTATTATTGGTGAAGGTCCTATTGCCGACAAAGGTTCATATTTATTCAGTGTGCGCCGTAGTTATTTAGACCTTATTTTCAAAGCTGCCGGATTTAGTTTTATTCCCGAATATTGGGATTTTCAAACCAAAGTAAATTATCGCCTCGATGCAAGTAATTCGCTTACTTTTCTTGCAATAGGGGCATTAAATACCGTCACATTCAACAATGACGATGCCGATGACCGAGCGAATAATGAACGTATTTTGGCACCTTCGCAAAATCAGTATTTCAGCGGATTAACATGGAAATCGCTTTTTGAAAACGGCTATGCTGCCGTGACACTCGGCAGAACATTCTCTACATTCGAATCACGTCAGCGCGATTCAACCCTCACAGATATTTTCCGTAATACATCATCCGAAGGTGAAAACTCATTACGATCGGACATTTTCCTTCAATTATCTCCTTCCACAGAACTTACCTTTGGTAACACGGCAAAATTTGCTTCCCAATTACGATATGATTTGCTTGTACCGGATTATCTGCGACGCGATAATAATGGCATTGGTCGTGGTCTTGACACATTATCGGATTTTACGGCATTTCGTAATGCAACATATATAACATTGACATCGAAATTAGTAGAGCAGCTATCGGTAACCGCGGGTGTGCGTCTTGACTATTATGATTTTCTTTCCAATTCAACCTATTTTTCACCGCGTGTGGGTTTAAGTTATTCAACGCATGAAAATGGTGCAATTAATATTACCGCAGGGCGTTATTATCAGCCGCCGCAATTTATTTGGTTAGTGGGCGATAAATCTAATGGCAATGCTTTACAGCCCTTGCGTGCCGATCAGATTATTGCGGGCTATGAATTAAAATTAACACCATCGTTAAAAATACAAGCCGAAACATATTATAAATGGTATGCTAATTATCCGGCTCGTGTGTTCAGACCACAAGCCGTACTTTCACCATCGGGTTTTGATGATGTCTTTAATGATATTCCTTTTGGCTTAGAGCCGATAGTTAATTCCGGAGAAGGATATGCCCGCGGATTTGAAGTGTTTATGCAAAAAAAATTGGATGATATTCCTTTATATGGATTGCTCAGTATTTCTATTAATCAGACACGGTTCACGGCTTTGGACGGCATAGAAAGAGCCGGTTCTTTCGACAGCCGCTATATAGGTAATATTGCTGTCGGTTATCGCTTTAATGAAGAATGGGAATTATCATCAAAATTCCGTCTTGCGAGCGGTTTACCTACTACCCCATTTATTGAAAGCGGCGACCGCATTGGCTCTCTGGATTTTTCACGCTTTAATGAGGGCGAGCGTTTACCCACATTCCATGCTTTAGATATTCGTTTGGATAAACGTTGGAATTTTACCGGATTGCAATTAGTAACATATATTGACATACAAAATATTTATGGCAGAAAAAATGTCAGTGCAATACGTTGGGACAGACGCACTAATAAAGCAGAACAGAATGAGTCCATAGGGCTGTTACCGAGTATAGGCGTTAATATTGAATTTTAAGATGAACTAGCTGTTATATCATTTTTTTTATTAATCCCTGAGCTATGCTTAGGGCTTTTTATTTTTTGACTGTACATACTTAATTTATACAAATATGATGGATGAATAATCATAGATTCCTGAAATGAATTTATTTTTGAAAAACAAAGTGTTTGAATAATACTATATCAATGTGTAAACTGTTTTTACCATTATTTTCCGAATGAATGATTAGACTTTCCTCTAAGTACACACTCAAATTGCGAAAAACAGCTATGGGACGATCTCATAGAATTAACCGACTATTATAATCCGTTGTGCGGTATAAAGTAAACCTTTCTGTCTTTTTCCTTTGTATTTTTGCCATTGAGCGATAACAAGAGAAGTAACCCATTATTAGGGTCACGCTTGTTGATGACTATGGCATTCTATCACAATTTGAGGAGAAGAAGATGAAAACATTGGTGTACATTATTGCCATAATGTTGATGCCGAGTAGTATATGGGCGCAAAAGCTGTTTTCACTTGGGGTTAATCTCGATGACAATGGCGCATTTATCAATATAATGAACCATACAAATCGGTTCAGCGGTGCTAAGGGATATGACAGCAGAGGATATCCGACAAGTGATTTTGATCTTGTCTTAATGGATGCACGTCCTGTGGCTGAATGGTCTCAAGCAATTGATGACCCTGAGGGGTATCGCGTGGATGTAAGTGGCAGATATAAAGGATGGTGTGAAGGTAAAGCAGATATTACTGTTTCCGGTACAGCCGTCGGCATAGAAAATCTGTTGTATGACGCAGTAAGCAATACCACTGTGTTCGATATTGTGGTGGGTGGTTATCCTAATGCCAATCATGGTTTGGTCTTTATGCAATGGCGCAATACACAACGCACCGCCCAAGACACCGTGGGGTCAGGCATAAAAAATATCAAAATCCATCGTCCGGGTTATGAACTTGATACAAAAAAGATATTTACCGATGAGTATATTAGTTTATGTAAAGCTGCGGATTTTTCGTGCTATCGCTTTTACAATGTGCAGAATATATGGGACGGTGAACCGATTTTTCCGGCAATAACATCATGGCAACAAAGAAAATTGCCCGGTGATGTCACACAAAGACCATTTACGGGAAAAATAGATGGATGGTGTTGGGAATATATTATAGAGCTTGCCAATATTTTGCAAAAAGATATTTGGATTAATATTCATATTTCTTGTGATAAAGATTATATTATCAATTTGGCAAATATGCTGAAATCATCATTACATCCGAATTGTAAAATTTATATTGAAAACAGCAATGAAGTATGGAGTCCTACACAAGCAACACATGGACCATATAATAATGCACAAGCTCAGAGTTATGGTATTACTTTTGATGACAATTATGCTCGTCGTTCGGTGGAATTATCCACGTGGTTTGCGGAAGTCTTTGGCGAAGAAGCAATACACACCAAAATACGATGTATTCTTGCCGGTCAACATGCTTATCATGGCAGAAGCGATAATCATTTACGGTATATAGATAAAACATTTGGTCCACCCAAACAATATATATATGCTACAAGCACCGCCTTATATTTTAATGCTGTTTTACCGCATAGCTCAGCCGAAAGTGTTAATAATGGGATGATGGCAGATATTAATGCTCAAATACAAAATAGCAACGCTGCTTTTTATAGAAATAATCATATTGATAAAGCGCGGCAATGGGAATTACCCGGTGGCTGTACTTCGTATGAGGGCGGTCCTCATGTACCTGCGGGTGGCGGTACCACTAATCTTGGCAATGCTATACAAGCGCATCGCACGGAACGTATGAAAAATATTTTGGAATATAATTATAATGAAGGTTGGAAAAATCTGGACGGTGGTTTAGCGATGTATTTTACCTTGGTTTCGGGATATAATCGCTATGGTTGTTGGGGACTGACAGATGATTATACTAAACCCGAAAGAAATTACAAAATGCAAGCAATGCGTTCAATTATTGGACAAATATCCTCAATGGAAGACAAAAGTAAAGGCACAGTATCTGCTCCAATGATATATCCTAATCCATCCGGAACTTTTATCACTATTTCCGGAAAAAATTATGATTATGTGTCCGTGCATACTCTCATCGGCACAATACTTTACAGTGCAGAGCTGCAAGAATCACATAGTATTGATGTATCGCAATGGGCTAATGGTGTATATAGTATTGTTTATTATCGTAATGGTAATATTGTTGATAGACAATGTTGTATTGTCAGAAAATAATATAAGAGAAAATCTAAATTTCGGAATATAATGCCATAAAATCAAAAAAGGAATGCCCTGCTCCGGCATTCCTTTTTGTCCCCTGATTTAGTGTGTATTGTAAGTGGTGATATGTGGTGACTGAAGTGTGATTTATGGTGATGAAATTTTATTAAGGAATTACTGAAATTTTTTCTGATTGTACACCATTGTTGGAAATAATATGAACAGTATAAATACCTGATGGTAAACCGGTAATATTGGTGTTCAATGAATGTGTACCGGCGCTGAAGTTACCCGCATTACGTGTGAACACAGTGCTGCCTTGTATATCCATAATTTTTATGGTCACCGGTGAATCTTGTCCAAGAGTAAATGTTGAAGCAAACATTGATTGAACAGGATTAGGATAAACACTAAAGGATTGACCGCTGATGGTTTCTTCTTCCACACTGACTGTGCCTGTGGTTAATGGAGTAAAAGCACCGCCATCAGGTGAGACAACGAATAAACCGAATGCAGCACCTTGTTGGTTCGCAGCAGGATTAAGAAAACCGCTTGCCAACACAACCATTGCTTTACCGGCTGCTTGTGTCAAGTCTGCTGAGAATGTTGCGATAGGGCTGCCACCTGCGGGTGCTACACCCAAGCTGTAATTTGCCGGTGGTAAGGGAAGATAGCCCGTTGCCATACCATATGATACATTCGATAATGGTGGCAATTTGTTGCCATTGACCAATACATCAACAGCCGGAGCATCGGTAGCACCATGATACACAAATACATTAGCTTCTGTGGAGTTGGATGATACGGTGCGTCCTTCAAAAGGATAAAGGTTAAAACCAATTGGTTTAGCATTAGGGTCTGCATTTGCTGCAAATTTTGATGGGTCAAGTACACCATTTGCTATTGCAAGGTATGTCTTACCCGCTTCTAAAGTGACGGTAAATGTCGTGAGTGTATCGGCATATGAAGTGCTTGTGCCCGGCGCTACACCAATAACGATAGGAGTGCCGGCAGGTAAGTCAACAAATGGGGAAGCAGTACGGAATGCAAAATTATTGAGTGCACCCACAGCCTCTCCATTTAAGTAAATATCAACCTCTGCGGCAGCAGGATCGGCAGCATTATGAATAACCTGAACTTTTGCTGTCTTGGGTTCATCTTCTGCAAGTGGTAAAGGTACGAATGGACCACCAAATGGTGTTACGACAAATAAGCCGAATGCTGCGCCTTGTTGATTAGCAGCAGGGTTAAGAAAACCGCTTGCCACTACAACAGCAGCAACACCTTTATATTGCGTAATATCTGCTTCATATTCTACTAATGCCTCAGTTGTACCTGATGCTGCAACGCCAAGAATGTATTCGGCGGGATCTAATGGAAGATAGCCGGTATTTTCGCCGAAAGAAAGACCTTTGAGAGGGTCGGGAGCTGCTGTGCGATTAACAATCACATCTACAGCCGGCGCATCGGTAGCACCATGAAACACAAGCAATTCTACTTTGTTCATATCTTTTGCCATTTGCTGACCTTCCATCGGATACAGATTAAAACTCAATGGCTGAGCATTGGGATCCGCATTTGCTGCAAATTTTGATGGGTCAAGAACACCGCCGGCAATAGCAACGTATGTTTTACCGGATTCTAATGTTAAGGTAAATGTTTTGAGTGTGTCGGCATACGATGTACTCGATCCCGGTGCTACACCGATAGTAATCGGCATACCGGCAGGTAAATCAACAAATCCTGAAGCAGTGCGGAAAGCAAAATTGTCAAGTGGTGCTACCGGTTGTCCATTTAAATAAATATCAACTTGGGCGGCAGCAGGGTCGGCACAGTTGTGAATAACTTGTACCTTTGCGGTTTGTGAAAATGCCTCAGCGGAGGTCAATAATCCTGTGGCTAAACATAAAGCCGAAAAAAAACGTTTCATAATACTACTACAATTAAAAGTGTGAAAAAAAAATATTATATCCATATATAATGCGCTCCCGAAATTTCTCGCATTATATGGGAGTGTGAAAATATGTATTCAAAAAATATTATTGCGGTCTCCATTGAGCAAAGGTGAAGTTATGCCAATTTTGATTCACCTGAAGTGTATTTCGATCGCCATTATTTAATGGAGCAATACGATCCGGTTCTCCCGGAACTGTTTTTTTCTTTCCTAAATCATATCCTACATCAAAATGAGCAGGAAATTTAACCGGAGTATAAAGGAACTCTTTTACATCATTACTAACAAAAACAATATGTCTGTCATTGATAGCACCCCAGAAATTGCCACTTGTAAGCCAAAGGGAAATATCATTAATTGTGGTACCATCTTTTAATGTAGGGTCACTATGTAAAACAATTCTTGCAGCACCATAATAACCTATCCCGAGATTGCATTGCAGTGGCTCAAAATTTAAGCAATTACCTAAAATCGAAGGGTATTCGTCAAGACGAATTGAATACATATTATTTTCTGTATTAATTTGTCCTTGTCCCCATACGACAAATGTATTTGGTGACTCTATTTTTTCCCATAAAAGCGATACATATAACTTTGATGGAAGTGATAATCCCTGATCATTTTCTATATTGCCTTGTACGCTATATAGTATGCCGTCAGGTACTTTTTCATATTCAAAAATCGTTCCTTTGGGTATATATTCTGAGCCGGACATTTCAACGACATAGCGAAATTTTGTTGTTGACAATTCCAAAAGCTTTGCCACAGTAGTTTCGCTGCCTACCATGACAAGAGTGCTGTCTTTAAGGGTCCATTCACCGGAAGAACTTTGTAGTGGTGAATGAAAAATAAATTGACCGTTTTCATAGAATGAAAGTCGTGTCCCATCATACAAGTCCATGAATTTCTGCTGCCCGAGTTTTACAGAAACAGGGTTCCATAAATTACTAATTGCTTTGGATAAATTCACCGGCTCGGGTGGAGGTGGCTGAGGATTTATCACTCCTTCTTGGCAGCCGATTGCTCCCATGAGAAAAAAGCACAGAAAAGCTGAATACATAGTGTAGTGCAATGTACGAATATTGTTTTTCATAATGATTCTAAGTAATTACAAATGAATATTTACACCATACGATAAGCCAAGTTTTTGGGCACCGAACCATTTGTTTTGATAATTATACATCATGGCACTTGCTTCAAGACCAAAGGACACAGAAAAGCGATTATGCGGTTGCCATGATAAACCAATCAAACCACGCGAGATAGGGCCGTATTTGGTGCCGCCGGCAACAATTTGTGCATAAGGTTGAATATCCAATAAACCGCTTATCGGATTCATGCGATAACGATACGATATACCTCCCCATACTAATGAATAACGCTGCTCTAATGTCGAAGCGGATTGTACATCAAAGATGGGAAATGTTTCTTGCCCTAAATCAAGACCAAAAGCATGATTATTATCTATTTCATATAAAGCCGTCAGAGCAACATTGTTAAAAAGTATATCCGGTGCCGATGCAAAACGATTTGGGAATAATTGCAATCCGTTTATTGCTCGTAAATTAAATGTGAATTTATCACTTTTATCTTCAAAAGTAATTGGAGATTCTTGTGGCATCGCAAAACGCGGTGCATCATTCGAAGAAAATGAGGGTTGTTGTTCAAATGATGTTGATGTTGTTGTAATCTCAGGTATTGCCATCATAGAATTTCTGTCTCGAACAGCTGCTAAATTTTCAGTGGCTGCTGTCAAAGAAGTCAATTGTTTTTGCATTGATTGAATATCCTGTTCCGGTATTAAAGCATATCCTTTAGGAACATAGGGAATATAGACATTTTTCGGTGTTGCCGCTATTGTTTGGCTATTCATCTGAGCAAGGTATTGTTCTTTGCTGCGCTCTAAAAGCTCAATCCGCCGCACAAGCGATTGATCAGACTCGGATACTTGTTGTGTTGTTTGTGCCGGAGTAACTACCTGTACTGTATTGAGGCGATTATGTTCTGCGGCTGTATTCCATAAAAGCAAAGCCCCCACAGCGGTAATACCGGCTGTAATCCAAGGAAGAAATGTGCTTGAAAGAAGTTTGGCTGCCCATGTTCCGGCGGCAGATTCCGACAAAGAATGTGCGGCAGCATAACCGGCAGCGGCTGTTGGCACTGCAAAGCCGGCTTTGGTAAAAAGATCGGCTGTAAGTGTGGACGGAACTGTTGTATTCGCTCTTTCCTGATGAATGGCATGACGCATAGTTATAGCATCTTCAAATTCGGCTTGCAATTCATGGTCAGATGCCATTGCTTTGAAGAGTGCTTCTTTTTCCGCTGCATCGGCTTCTCCGTCGAGAAATAAATACAGCAAATCAGAGCCATTCATAGGGATGTCATTATGATCATTCATTGATATATGTTTCTTTTTGTTGTTTGTACATAATAATTAGTATGATTTATCCGGATTAGTATCCCTGACTTTATCCATATAAGGTGACAAAATTGTCCGTAATTTTTTCTTTGCTCTCACGACCCAATTTCGCACTGTCGTCACAGGCACTTCGAGAACTTCGCCTATTTCCTCATAGCTTAAATCATCATACATCTGCAAGACAAATGCTTCACGGTGATGTTCAGGCAATAATTCTATAGCCATAGAAATCATTTGCGATAATTCTTTTTGTTCTAAAGATTTATCAAACATACCCATGCTTTCTTCATCAAATTCAACCGGTTGCTGTCTTCGTTCTTTGGCACGCAGGCAGTGATTACGGGCAATTTTGTGAATATAAGCAGGAAAATTTTCAACTATGGTAAGTTTTTCTGCTGATTTCAAAACACTCATAAAGGTTTCTTGAAACATATCATCGGCAAGAACACCGTCACCGAGTATGCGTCGGCAATACAAATAAATTCGCGTGCCGTAACGACGGTGCAATTCTGCAAATGCCTGCTCACGATGCACCGTTTCAAGTGCCTTGTACAGTTCTATGTCTGTATGATGTTGCGGTACGAAATTCATAGTCCCCTGTGTCTGTTTGTGTGTAGTGATTGCTGCTTTTCTGATTTGTTTCACGTATTCTGAATTATATGTGCCCTTTTTTCCAAGTATAGTTGCATAATTGCTGATTGTACATTCGTATTCTTAACAATAAAACAGTATTGCAGCGTTCAAGACACCAAAGCCGCATGAATGTTGCAATTGTTTGTCATGATTAGAGTTGTTGATTTGTAATCGTCTGATTCTTAGGACAATGCAAGAGAAATTTTTTTCCGAGAGATATGGTTTTTCACAAAATTTGTGCATTTTTGCGTTCACGAAAGTTATGCGTTTCCAAAATGGAGGGCTCGCATAATGGTATTGCAGCGGTCTTGAAAACCGCCGGGAGTGATCCTGTGGGGGTTCGAGTCCCTCGCCCTCCGCCATCAAATGGCAGCCCTTATGAATGTAAGGGCTTTTTTATTTGTAGCAATAGTTCCGTTACCGAAACGTAATTGCTGTTCATGTGTTAATACTTCGGTTCTTGCTTCTTTTTTTATCTAATTACAAGGGTACATTTATGACTTTACGTTCATTCGCTGTCGGTTTGGCAGCAGCGGCTACGCTTGGCTTTGTTTCGTGCAGCTCCGATTCTACATCACCGGACACAAACAATAATGGCGGTAACAATACTAATACAAAAAACTATCTTCCCTTCAGCATGGGAAGTGCATGGGTCTATGATGATGTGGCTCTCGATACCTTAACAGGTGAAAGAATCCCCGCAACATTAGCCCAAGAAACAGACAGCATCACAGCAGTCGGTACTATTGCCGGCAGAGCGGATGCTTACACATTGCAAACATTCCGAGCAGGTCTGAGCACAGATACAATCATCATGGCAAAAACCACCAATACCTTTGATCAATATATCGAAATACCTTTAGTTTCTAACTTTGTGGAATCACAAGCGGAATGGCGCAGTATTGTGGATTTTACCAAAGATAATCTTACAGTATTCAGTGATAGTTTGAAAAATATCACATTGATAGAAACAGAATTACAACCCGGTTTGGCAGTAACTGTCAAAGCAAGCGGTGAATTGATTATCAATACAAAAAAAGGCGGCACAGCAACGCTTACTATCAATGGTGCCTCTGTTGCAGCCCAAGAATATATCGTTGAAACTTCCATTAATGGTACATTATCCGGTACAGTAAATAATCTATTCACATTACCTCCCGGTTTCTTCAATCCTTTTAAAGTCAATAATATTGCACGATATTGGTTTGCAGAAAATATCGGTATTGTGAAATATAAAGAAGAACCTTATTCTGTTTCAGCATCATGGAATGCAAATCCGGCTTTTGGTGTTCCTGCAGGTTCACAAGTACAAAAAATCTTAGGCAGAGAGCGCACACTTGTTCGTTACAATATAGCCAAATAAGCAATCGTTCACGAGAAGTAAAGCACGCTTTTTTTACAAAGCGTGCTTTTTTCTTTTCCTTTTTTCGTAACTTCGTTGTAGTATAACAGTAAATTGACATCATAATGGCATCACGCAAACCAACTCCTTCTTTGATAGCAGAATTTCCGGTAACAAAAATAGACTTTGTAAAAGGCAATCGTCGCCTTGCTCGTGAAAAAGTGCTGCAAATCCTTGCGGCATGCGAAACTTCCGGCATAGACTGGCGAAGCATTTACACTCATGTGATTATGCGTGAGTTTTCATTTGATCCGGAAGAAGAGCGCGGTAAACCCGAAAAACTCATGACACCCGCAGAAATAGACGAATTTGAGGCAGATACCGCCATACGATGGGAACAAGACGAAGTTGAATTTATGAGGACATTGCTCATCGCATCAAACGATGTGCGTGACTATGCAGATCCTTTGGTGGAAAAATATTCCCAAAATTGGGACTATGACCGCATTGCCATTTTAGACAGAATATTACTGCGTATGGCAATCGCCGAATTAATTACATTTCCCGAAATACCCGTGAAAGTAACAGTCAATGAAACATTGGAAATTGCTAAATTATACTCAACAGATCGCAGCAATGCTTTTATTAATGGTATTATGGATTCTGTGATTGAAGAAATGACCAAAGAAGGGAAATTCCAAAAAACTGGAAGGGGATTGTTGTAATTGACACTCTGCGCTATAATATGTTATTATCGCACATTTTTCCGTCGGTTACGTATATAATCCTCAAAAATATAGCCGCCCAAACCTTCCAAAGAACTGTAAAAAGCCCGTCCATTATTTGCTTCGGTAAATTGACGGACAAAATTTTGTAAATAGGGGTCTTGCGCCACCATAAATGTCGTAATCGGTATTTTTAACCGTCTGCATTGATTTGCCAATACCAATGTACGATTAATGATTTTTCTATCCAAACCGAAAGAATTTTTATAATATTGTCCACCTTCTTTCAAACAGGTGGGCTTTCCATCTGTAATCATAAAAATTTGTTTATTGCCCGATTTACGCCGTCTCAGTAAATCCATCGCTAATTCAAGCCCCGCAACGGTATTGGTATGATACGGTCCAACCGATAAATATGGTAAATCCTTAATTTCTATGGGCCATGCATCATCGCCGAAGACGACAATGTCGAGAGTATCTTTAGGGTAGCGTTTGGTGATGAGTTCCGCCAAAGCCATTGCTGTTTTTTTTGCAGGCGTTATCCGATCTTCGCCATAGAGAATCATCGAGTGGGAAATATCAATCATCAGCACGGTGGATGCCTGCGTTTTATATTCCGTTTCCGTAATTTCCAAATCACTTTCCGTCATCATAAAATCATGAATACCATGGTGGATTTGTGCATTGCGTAAAGAATCGGTCATATCAATGTTTTCGGGGGAATCTCCAAACAAATATTGGCGTTTGTCGGAAGTGCGTTCATCGCCATTGCCCGAGTAAGGGGTACGATGATTACCATAGCCGGAACGACGTAATTTGCCGAAGATTTCTTCGAGTGAGCGCTGACGAATGGATTGTTCGCTTTTTGCTGTTATTTTGAAACTGTCATTGTTAAGAGGGTCGGAAGAAATATAGCCGTTTTTCTTCAAATCTTCGATAAAATCGCCCATGCCATACGTATCATCGGTAAGGCGATATTGCCTGTCCAATTCATTGAGCCACGAAAGTGCTTCGCCGGCATCGCCGGAGGTATAGACAAGCAATTGAAGAAAGAGGTCAAGCAATTGCTGAAAGCCGCCTTGATTCTGTTGCGGAGGTATATAGCGTGTGAAATGAAATGCTCGCATAGTATGATTGTCCGATAATGGTTGATGAACGCTTTAGTATTGCTGTCTATTTTATTCAATGGAATGATTTACACATAATCATTTCACGCTTTCTGCACGATGAGAATATCAGTGGCTTACTCTCGGTTGATGTGCGTATTGAATCAGACGCTAATGACATGATGACAGTCCTCACAGGATGATGAAGATTAAATGATAGCCAGGATAATCATAGCGCAATTCATTCCGAGAATAATGAGAGAATACTATCCTGTTCATCCTATAATCCCTATCATCCTGTTCTGACAATTACCCCGATTGATGCGATGACGACCCCGATTGATGCGATGACGACCCCGATTGATGAGCATCGAGAGCCCTCGTAGTCGCGTCGAGAGCCCTCGTAGTCGCATCGAGAGCCCTCGTAGTCGCATCGAGAGCCCTCGTAGTCGCATCGAGAGCCCTCGTAGTCGCATCGAGACCCCTCGTAATCCTGTCAATTGGCTAAAAATTGGCGTTTTTTGGCAAAAAATGGTAAAAAAGTGGGAAAGTTGAGGTAAAAAGCCGACTTTCTAGTGCAACCGATTGTCTTTTCGGTACAACCGATTGTCTTTTCGGTACAACCGATTGTCTTTTCGGTACAACCGATTGTCT
>ERZ761602.960-NODE-960-length-56543-cov-9.712718_pt1 | contig 56543 bp, 77 predicted proteins | sample MGYA00512165_ERZ761602 | MGnify/ENA primary metagenome ERZ761602 (study PRJEB28899, sample SAMN02445085) | bioreactor sludge metagenome | biome: EBPR sludge; isolation source: Thorneside wastewater treatment plant | place: Australia: Brisbane, Thorneside Wastewater... | reverse complement strand
AGTGCAGGAGCGGGGCTGGGGGCTGGGGGCTGGGGCGCAGGAACCGGGTGCCGAGGGTGCGGGATTTCTTTCAGCAACGCCTCAAGTCAACCCGAAGGCATCGCTGCCCGAGCGCACGCCCCAGCCCCCAGTCCCCAGCCCCGCTCTGGATGCCGTCCGCTGCCTCTCCATCCTCCCCGGCACTGTCCGCCGCCTCCCCGAGTCCCCGGGCGTGCGCATCCCGCATATGGGCTGGAATGCGCTGATACCGCGCCGTTCGCACCCGCTGGTGGAGGGTCTCGGCGAACGCGACTACGCCTACTTCGTGCACAGCTTCGCCGTCGCCGAGAGCGATCTGACCTTGATGGCCTGCGAGCACGGCAGCACATTCTCGGCAATCGTCGCGCGCGGCAATTTCATGGGCGCGCAGTTCCATCCGGAGCGCTCGGCGGCAGTGGGCGCGCGGCTGCTCGACAACTTCCTCAAACTCGATCTGGAGACGCTCGCCCGATGCTGATCTATCCCGCAATCGATCTTCGCGGCGGTCGCGTCGTGCGCCTGCAGAAAGGCGACTACGATCGCGAGCAGCGCTATGAGCTCGACCCGCTGGAACTGGCCCAAAGCTACGCCGACGCTGGCGCGACCTGGCTGCATGTGGTCGATCTGGACGGCGCGCGCTCGGGCGACAGCGCCAATCTGTCTGCCATCGAAACCATCGCCACCCGTGTGTCGATGCAGGTGCAAGCAGGTGGTGGCGTGCGCAGCGAAGACGACTTCAAGCGTTTCGTCGACGCCGGCGTCTCGCGTGTGGTAGTCGGCAGCCTGGCCGTGCGCGAGCCCGACCTGGTCGAAGCGCTGCGCTGGCGTTACGGCGGCGACAGCCTGACGCTGGCGCTGGATGCACGGGTCGACGGCGACGGCGTGTTTCGTGTCGCCACTGCAGGCTGGAAGACTCTCGAGAGCGTCGCGCTGAGCGTGCTGCTGGCGCGATTCACGGCGCAGGGCTTCGCTCACTTCCTGGTCACCGACATCGACCGCGACGGCATGCTGGCCGGTCCCAATGTGGACCTGTATCGCGAACTGCGGGCGCTCGCGCCGCAGGCGGCGATCCTCGCATCGGGTGGTGTCCAGGGTCTCGAAGACCTGGCCGCGTTGCGGCGCATCGGTGTTGCCGGCGTCGTCATCGGCAAGGCCTTGCTCGACGGTCGCTTCACGCTGCAGGACGCGATGACGTGATCGCCCGCCGAATCATTCCGTGTCTCGATGTGCGCGACGGCCATGTCGTCAAGGGCGTGCAGTTCCGCGACATCAAGGTGATCGGCGGGATCCTCGATCTGGCACTGCGTTATCGCGATGCCGGCGCCGACGAACTGGTGTTCTACGACATCACCGCCAGCCCGCAAGGGCGCAGCGTCGACCGCGATTGGGTCGAGCGCGTGGCGCGTGCGATCGACATCCCGTTCTGCGTCGCCGGCGGCATTCGCAGCGTCGCCGACGCGCGTGCGGTGCTGCATGCCGGCGCCGACAAGATCTCGGTGAATTCCCCGGCGCTGGAAAGTCCTGATCTGATCGACGCGCTGTCGGCCGAGTTCGGGGTCCAGTGCATCGTCGTCGGCATCGACAGTCGCGAATTCGCTGGCGAATACCGCGTCAATCAGTACAGCGGCGATCCCGACAAGGCGCGCGAACTGGCGCGACGTACGCTCGACTGGGTGGTCGAGGTGCAGCGACGTGGTGCCGGCGAGATCGTGCTCAACTGCATGAACGTCGACGGAGTGCGCAAAGGGTACGACATTGCGCAGTTGCAGGCCGTACGCGCCGTCTGCAAGGTGCCGCTGATCGCTTCGGGTGGCGCGGGGAGCGTCGTGCATTTCGGCGACGTGTTCGAACAAGCCGATGTCGACGGCGCGCTCGCCGCCAGCGTGTTTCATTCCGGCGAGATCGCCATTGCCGACCTGAAGCGCGAATTGATTGCCCGCGGCATCGCGATTCGTCCGTGATCTGCCGACCACCACGACACTCTCGATACTGCGGAGCGAGCGTTTGCAGGACGGGCGTCCCGCCTTCTCTGATCCACATTCCCCGCACGACCTGACCGACCAAGGCTCAACCCGATGACCCCACTCGCAATTCCTGCCGACATCGACTGGTCCAAGGGCCTGATCCCGGCCATCGTCCAGGACGTCGACAGCGGCCTGGTGCTGATGCTCGGCTACATGAACGCCGAGGCGCTTGCGGCGACCGTCGACAGCGGGCACGTGACCTTCTACAGCCGCAGCAAGCAGCGGCTGTGGACCAAAGGCGAGAGCAGCGGTCATCTGCTCGTGCTGCACTCGCTGAGCGTCGACTGCGACGGCGACACCTTGCTGATCCTTGCGCGTCCGCACGGGCCGACCTGCCACAACGGCACCACCACCTGCTTCGGCGACTTCCCGGGCCCGGAAATCGCCTTTCTCGGCGAGTTGAGCCGGCTGGTCGAACAGCGCCATCGGGAACGTCCCGAAGGCAGTTACACCACCAAACTGTTCGATGCCGGCACCCGGCGCATCGCGCAGAAGGTCGGCGAAGAGGGAGTCGAGACCGCGTTGGCTGCCGTCGCCCAGGGTTCCGACGAACTGCTCGGCGAGGCGTCGGACCTGGTGTTTCATCTGCTGGTGCTGCTGCGCGATCGAGGTCTGGGCCTGGGCGACTTGGCCAGGACCTTGCGGGCGCGAATGAAGTAACCGGATCGATGGCGCCGGGCCCGCTGTGGTCTGGACGTCTGCGCTTCTGTTAGGTCCAGACTTGACTGGACGCTTCTGTATCGGCTTCAGCTTCTGTGGGTCCAGACTTGTCTGGACGCCCCTCCCTGGAGCTAAGCAATAGCGTCCAGACAAGTCTGGACCTACAAGAGCACTCGTGTACGCACTCGCTTTTGCAAATGCCGTGGCTTATGTGGGTCCAGACTTGTCTGGACGCCCCTCCCTGGAGCGAAGCAACAGCGTCCAGAGGAGTCTGGACCCACAAAAGCTGTCCTGCACCCACCCCTGCGACTTTGTGGAGATTCCAAGGAATCCCGCGCGCATGTCTGTCCTGGCTGCGTGCGACGCGCTAACGTCCGTCGCATGCTCCGCATCAAACTCTGGCATCGGATATTCATGGTGACCGCGCTGGCGACGTTGCTGGCGGTGGCGACCATGCTCGTCGTCCAGCAGCAGACCTTTCGCCGCGGACTGCTCGATTACGTCAATCAGGTCGATCGCGAGCGCGCTCAGCGGTTGATTCCCGCCTTCGCGGGTGAATACCGCGAGGCGGGCGGCTGGCAGCGCCTGCGGGCGAATCCGATGCGTTTTCGCTGGCTGCTCGATCAGGGCGGCAGCGAGCGCGGGTTCGATCGGCCGCCGCCGGAGCATGCGCCGCGCCCCGGTCGAGGACCTTTTCCGGGCGGACCGCGCGCTGACCCACCGCCGCTGCGGCCGGGTGCGCTGGTGCCGCCCGGTGCCCGCGATGGCGACGGACCGCGACGTCGTTACGCCCTGTATGACGCGGCCGGCGAGCGGGTCATCGGGCCACCGTTGCCCTGGCCCGAGGCCGTGCATCTGCCGATCGAACTGGAGGGGCGTGCCATCGGCAGTCTGGTGATCCAGCCATTGCCACGTCTGGAGAGCCATTGGGATCTCGAGTTTGCGCGCTCCCAGCTCACTTCCGGCGTGATCACGGCGCTATTGGCACTGGCCCTGGCGATCGTGGCGTCGATGGTGTTCGCCAGGCGTCTGGTGGCGCCGCTGCGCTGGATGGCCGATCGCGCCAGGCGCATCGCCAATGGCGACTACGCGGCGCGGGTGGCCAGCGAACGCAGCGACGAGATAGGCGAGTTGGGTCGCGATTTCGATGCGATGGCCGCGGCGCTGCAACGCAATCGCGATGCGCGCCAGCGCTGGACCGCGGAGATCAGCCACGAACTGCGCACGCCGATCGCGGTCATGCGCGCCGAACTGGACGCACTCGAGGATGGCATCCGCAAGTTTGACGACGGCGCCGTGCGCTCGCTGAGTGCGGAGACCGAGCGTCTGTCGCGGCTGGTCGAAGATCTGTACCAGCTGTCGCTCGCCGATGCCGGTGCGCTGGCCTACCGTTTCGAGCCGATCGATCTGTCCTTGTTGCTCGGCGAGACTCTCGAGACCTGCGCCGCGGCGTTCGTCGACGCCGGGTTGACGCTCGATTCGGATCTCGCGCCGGGCGCCAAGGTGCGCGCCGACGGCGACCGCGCGCGCCAGTTGTTCGCCAATTTGTGCGCAAACAGTTGCCGCTACACCGATGCCGGCGGCCAGGTGCGCATCTCGTTGGCAGATGCCGGGACGCATTGGCGCATCCTCTGGGACGACTCGGCGCCCGGCGTGCCGACCGACGCGCTGCCGCGGCTGTTCGAGCCGCTTTACCGGGTTGACGCCTCGCGCAGTCGAGCGGCGGGCGGTGCCGGCCTGGGTCTGGCGATATCCCGGCGCATCGTTGAAGCCCACGGCGCAACCATCGTCGCCGAGCCCTCGTCGCTGGGTGGTTTGAGAATGCGCATCGAGTGGCCGAAAGAATGAGCCAACTTCTGGGCAAGCGGATCCTGATCGTCGAGGACGAGCGCAAGCTCGCCGAAGTGCTGCGCGACTACCTGCTCGCCGAAGGCGCCAGCGTCGAACTGCTGTTTCACGGCGACGATGCGTTGCCGGCGCTGCGCGGATCGACGCCCGACCTGCTGCTGCTCGATCTGATGCTGCCGGGCACCGATGGGCTGAGCATCTGCCGCGAGGTGCGGCGTACATCGACGCTGCCGATCATCATGGTGACCGCGCGTGTCGAGGAGATCGATCGCCTGCTCGGCCTCGACATCGGCGCCGACGACTACATCTGCAAGCCGTTCAGCCCGCGCGAAGTGGTCGCCCGCGTGCGCGCGTTGCTCAGGCGTTCGCAAGCGTGGCAGAGCGCCGCGCCAGATGCGCCCGGCGTTGAGCTGGAACTCGACGACGAGCGCTTCGAGGCGCGCTGGCGTAGTCAAAAGCTGGAGCTGACGCCGGTCGAGTTCCGCTTGCTGAAAGCGCTGGCGCAGCGTCCCGGCCGCGTGCTGTCGCGCGCGCAACTGCTGGAGCAGCTGTACATGGACCATCGCGTGGTGTCCGATCGCACGGTCGACAGCCACATCAAGAACGTGCGTCGCAAGTTCGAGGACGTCGCCGCCGGCAGCGACCCGATCCGCTCGATCTACGGGGTGGGATACAAATTCGAGCCTTCCGATTGACTCGGGTCACCCAGGGAGGCTCTTGTGGGAGCGGGCTTTTGTGGGAGCGGGTTTTTGTGGGAGCGGGTTTTTGTGGGAGCGGGTTTATCCCGCGATCTGGTTGCCAAAAGCTCGCGGGATGAACCCGCTCCCACAGAAAGGCGGATCACAAGCCGCCGAGCACGCCCATGAACTGCCGGTAGTGCCTGAGCTCCGCGATCGAATCGCGGATATCCGCCATCGCCAGATGTGTGCCTTCCTTCTTCACCCCGGCCAGCACCTGCGGCGACCAGCGTCGCGCCAGTTCCTTGAGCGTGCTGACGTCGAGGTTGCGGTAGTGGAAATAGCGTTCCAGCGTGGGCATCTGCCGGTGCAGGAAGCGCCGGTCCTGGCAGATCGAATTGCCGCAGATGGGCGACGCGCGCTCCGGCACCCACTGGCGCAGGAACTCCAGAGTCTGCGCCTCAGCCTGCGCCAGCGTCACCTTCGACTCCAGGCAACGCTGCCACAGACCGCTCTTGCCGTGCTGATTGCGATTCCAGTCGTCCATCGCCTGCAGGCGTTCCAGTGGCGTTGCAATCGCCAACACCGGGCCGGCGGCCAGTTCGTCCAGATACTTGTCGGTGATCAACGTCGCGATCTCGATGATCGAGTCGTTGTCAGTATCAAGACCGGTCATTTCCAGGTCGATCCAGATCAGGCGGTCCGCCATGCCCTCTTTGCTGCTGTCAGCCACTGTTCCTGCGCTCCTTGTCCTGCGCCCGCTTCGATTTGAAGAATGCCCGCAGGCGTTCGCCGGATTCCACCGCCAGCACGCCGCGCACCACTTCCACCTGATGGTTGTGGCGCGGGTCCGACAGCACATCAAAAACACTGCCAACGGCGCCGGTCTTCGGATCATCGGCGGCAAAGACCAGTCGCGCCAACCGCGCGTGCACCATCGCGCCGGCGCACATCAGGCAGGGTTCCAGCGTGCAATACAGCGTTGCACCGACCAGACGATGGTTGCCGATCGCGCGGCCGGCTTCGCGCATCGCCACGATCTCCGCATGCGCGCTCGGATCGCGGTCGACGATATTGCGGTTGTAACCGCGACCGACGATGCGCCCGTCGAGCACCACCAGTGCCGCCACCGGCACCTCACCCAATTCCTCGGCGGCATCCGCCAGAGTCAGGGTTTCGCGCATCCAGTCGGTGTGTGAGGGCATCACGAGAGAAGGAAAAGGGGAAAAGGAAAAAGGAAAAGGGAAAGCGGTGTGCAGCAAGTTCGGGAATGGGTCGCGTCGCTTGCGGCGAATAGCAGACAAGCTGTCGATTCGCCCGTCGCTGCACTTGATCTCCCCTTTTCCATTTTCCCTTTCCCGTTTTCCTGCTTCACTCCCACTCGATCGTCGCCGGCGGCTTGCCGCTGATGTCATACACCACGCGCGATACGCCGCGCACCTCGTTGACGATGCGGTTGGCCACAAAGCCGAGGAAGTCGTACGGCAGGTGGGCCCAGTGCGCGGTCATGAAGTCGATGGTTTCCACCGCGCGCAGCGCGATCACCGGCTCGTAGGCACGCGCGTCGCCGACGACGCCGACCGAGCGCACCGGCAGGTACACGGCAAAAGCCTGACTGACCTTGTCGTACAGCGCATGCTTGCGCAATTCCTCGATGTAGATGTGGTCGGCGCGCTGCAGCACGTCGACCGCGGCCGGAGTGACTGCGCCGAGCACGCGTACGCCCAGGCCGGGACCGGGGAAGGGATGGCGATAGACCATTTCGCGCGGCAGGCCGAGCGCCACGCCGAGGCGGCGCACTTCGTCCTTGAACAGCTCGCGCAACGGTTCCACCAGCTGCAAACGCATGCGCTCGGGCAGGCCGCCGACATTGTGATGCGACTTGATCACGTGCGCCTTGCCGGTCTTCGACCCAGCCGACTCGATCACGTCCGGGTAGATCGTGCCTTGCGCCAGCCAGCGGGCGTCACCATGGCGCTTCGCTTCTTCCTCGAACACCTCGATGAACAAACCGCCGATCACCTTGCGCTTGGCTTCGGGATCGTCGACGCCGGCGAGCGCGCCGAGGAAGCGTTCGCGCGCATCGACGCGGATCACGTTCAGGTGCATGTGCTCGGCGAACAAGTCCATCACCCGGTCGCCCTCCTGGTAACGCAGCAGGCCGGTATCGACGAAGATGCACAGCAGTTGTGATCCGATGGCGCGATGCAGCAGCGCCGCCACCACCGACGAATCGACGCCGCCGGAGAGGCCGAGCAGCACGTTGTCGCTACCGACCTGCTCGCGCACACGCGCGATGCCGTCGTCGATGATCAGGTCCGCGGTCCACAGCGTGGCGCAGCCACAGGCGTCGACGATGAATCGGCGCAGGATCTCGTCGCCGTGGCGGGTATGCGTGACTTCGGGATGGAACTGCAGGCCGTACCAGCGGCGCGCTTCGTCGGCCATGGCGACGATCGCCACGGTCTGCGTCGATGCCACGCCGCGGAAACCGGGCGGCACTGCGATCACGCGATCGCCATGGCTCATCCAGACATCCAGCGCCGGCTGTTCGTTGTCGTTGGACAGTCCATCGAGCAGCGTGCAGGCATGCGTCGGCAGCACCGCGGCATGGCCGAACTCGCGCTCGTCGCCGGCAACCACTTGGCCGCCGAGTTCCGCGGCCAGCGTCTGCATGCCGTAGCAGATGCCCAGGATCGGCACGCCGAGGTCGAACACCGCCTGCGGGGCGCGGGGGGAATCGGGCTCGGTGACCGACTCCGGTCCGCCGGACAGCACGATGCCGCGCGGCGCGAAGCCCGCGATCTCGGTTGGATCGTGATCCCAGGCCCAGATCTCGCAGTAGACGCCGATCTCACGGATACGGCGCGCGATCAATTGAGTGTATTGCGAGCCGAAGTCCAGGATCAGGATGCGGTCCTGGTGGATGTTGATGCTCATGATCGGTCCTTGAATCGGCTTCCGAATCGGTTTGAAAGGAAAAATGCCAACGGCAGCGCCAGGCGCATGTCGGGGCTCAGCGTGAAGCGCCCCTGCTCGCCACCACGGAACAGCCACTCGAGCTGGATGCCGGCGGGCGAGGGCGACAGCGCCACGCTGGTGACCGCTTCGGTCGGGAAGCGCGCCAGCAGCTTCGGCATCAGGCCGGGCGCGAAACACAGCAGGATATTGTCCTGCAACAACACCAGCGGCAGCGGTCGGCGGCGGCGCCACCAGGTTGCGACCAGACTGCCGATCGCGCATCCGACCACCAGCGACAACGACGCCTGCATGCGCTGCGGCAGCGACAGCGGCAAGAACGTGATCAGCCCGAGTCCGACGACGCACAGCCCGACCATCAGCCACTGCTCGACCCGACGTTCGCGCGTGTACACACCGTCGCTGTCGGCGAGATAGGGACCGGATTCGACCGCCTGCGGCTGCTCGTCGGGCGCATCCCTCATGTCAGTCGAGCCGGTAGTTGGGTGCTTCCTTGGTGATCTGCACGTCGTGAACATGGCTTTCGCGCACGCCGGCATTGGTCACGCGCACGAAGCTCGGCTCGCTGCGCATGGCGTCGATCGTCGAGCAGCCGACATAACCCATGCTCGCGCGCAGCCCACCGATCAATTGATGCACGATGTTGCGCAGCGGGCCGCGATAGGGCACGCGGCCTTCGATGCCCTCGGGTACCAGCTTGTCGGCATCCGAGTCTTCCTGGAAATAACGATCCTTGGAGCCGCGCTGCATCGCGCCCAGTGAGCCCATGCCACGGTAGGACTTGTAGGAGCGACCCTGGTACAGCTCGACTTCGCCCGGCGCTTCTTCGGTGCCGCCGAACAGGCCACCGATCATCACGCAGTGTGCGCCGGCGACCAGCGCCTTGGCGACATCGCCCGAGTAACGGATGCCGCCATCGGCGATGATCGCCGCGCCGGTGTGGCCGATCGCCTTGGCCACCATCGACACCGCCGTGATCTGCGGCACGCCGACGCCAGCGATGATGCGCGTGGTGCAGATGGAGCCTGGGCCGACGCCGACCTTGACGCCATCGGCGCCGACATCGACCAACGCCAATGCGGCTTCGCCGGTGGTGATGTTGCCGCCGACCACCTGAAGATGCGGGAAGCTGCGCTTGACCCACTGCACGCGCTCGATGACCCCCTGCGAATGACCGTGTGCGGTGTCGACCACCAGCACGTCGACGCCGGCGTCGACCAGCGCCGCGACTCGCGCTTCGGTATCGCCACCCACGCCGACAGCCGCACCGACGCACAGTCTCTCCTGTGGGTCCTTGCAGGCGTCCGGGTTGTCGCGCGCCTTCTGAATGTCCTTCACCGTGATCATGCCGCGCAGCTGGAACTGGTCGTTGACCACCAGTACCTTTTCGATGCGGTATTCATGAAGCTTGGCCAGTACTTCGTCGTCGCTGGCGCCCTCGCGCACCGTGATCAGGCGCTCCTTCGGCGTCATGATGCAACTGACCGGTTCATCGAGTCGGGTTTCGAACCGCAGATCGCGGCTGGTCACGATGCCGACCAGATCCGGGCCATCGACCACCGGCACCCCGGAAATCTGCAGTTTGCGCGTCAGTTGCATCACTTCGCGGATGCTGGTGTTTGGCCGCACCGTAATCGGATCGCGGATCACGCCGGCTTCGTACTTCTTGACGTTGCGTACTTCGGCGACCTGCTGCTCGATGCTCATGTTCTTGTGCACGATGCCGAGGCCGCCCATCTGTGCCATCGCAATGGCCAGGCGCGCTTCGGTGACCGTGTCCATCGCCGCGGAAACGATCGGGATGTTGAGCTTCAGCTTGCTGGAGAAGCGTGTCGCCAGGCTGACGTCGCGCGGCAGCACGTTGGAATAAGCCGGGACCAGCGAGACGTCATCGAAAGTGAGCGCCTCGGCCACAATACGCATGGGGAATGCCTCAGGTGGAGCGAGGCGCGACATTATAGCCGCAGTGGCTCAGGCGCTTTTGCGGGCGGATGCAAGATCCCGAACGCCCTTAGCGGGCTTGACCCCGCCTGCCCGCAATCGCGACACCTTGTGCGTTGCCCGTTGGATTCAGGCGCGAGTGCAGGAGCAGGTTGTCAAACCGGGCCCGGCGCACTAACATGCGCGGCTCTCTACGTGCCGCTGTAGCTCAGCTGGTAGAGCAACTGATTCGTAATCAGTAGGTCCGCAGTTCGATTCTGCGCAGCGGCACCAATGGAAACAAAGACTTAGGCATGCTCCTCAGGGGTTAAAATGGCCTCGGGGGAAAATTGCGGGGAAAATTCAGGCGGTTTCGGGGTAAATTTCGCCGCCGAGTTGTCGTGATTCATGCCTGAAATGTAGACGGACAGGATAAAGTTCTGGCGCTGGTGATGCACCCGCCGCGGCCGCCGGAGCGGCCGGGACGGGTGTTGATTCAGCGTTTGCGGTCTGCTGCGATGCCGGCCAGCCGCTTCACCGCAGCATCAATGATGGCCGGCATGTCGGCGCGGAACACGCTGCCGGTATCGGCCATCAGTTGCGGCAGTTCGTCCGGGCGGATGACCAGCGCGCCGTTGGGCACCTGGGTGAGCACCATGTTCAGGCGACCGTCGAAGCTGACCAGCCAGCGCTGGCTGAACAGCATGTCGGCGACGACGCCGTCGAGCAGTTCGGCCGGTACCGCTGGCACGCTCTTGCTGCCGATGGCGGTGGCCTTGGCCCAGGCGCGCATGCGGTGGCCGGCGTCCATGAACTCGGGGGAGACGATGGGGCCGGTGGCCGATGGCGCGGCGCCGGGCGGCAGGCGGCGCTCGTTCCAGTGGCGCCAGAGCACGTCGTCGCACTCGCGCTGGTAGGCCAGGATGGTTTCGCGCAGATCGGCCCGCACGCGGTTGGGACTGACGGTGGACAGCCAGCCGGGGAGCTTGCGGAGTGGGATGCAGTTGGCCTGTTGCTCGCCGCTGCCGGAAGGGGTGGTCATTATGACCACCCCCCAACGCGCCGAGTTCGATCTCAGCTTCCGGCCTTGCGTGGACCAGTCGAGTCCCATGCCTTCGACGACGGGACGCATCGCCACGTACGGCTCGCCGCTGTGGTCGATCAGGGTCAGGGTGGTACTGCGGAATGTAACGGGGATCGTGTCGATGGTCATGATGAACTCCTTGGTAATTGGAGTCCGTCACCCGCTCTCACCCGAGGTGACGGACGACGCGGGTTGAGAGACCGGGAAGGAGCACCCGGCGCACCTTGCGGTGCCCCGCGCCGTCCGCCAAAGAACTGCGGACAGCACGCCCACCGCCGAGCGGCAGGCATGAAAAAAGCGCCGGCATCGACGATGGGCGCTTACGCGCTCGCTTGTTCGGGCTCTCAAACCCGGCCGCGGGACTGACCGCGGCGACGGAATGGTGCACCCGATGGCGCGAGGCGTCAATCGTGCGCGGCGGAATAGCCGTGGTTGAGCCCGGAGAGATAGACGGCCAGGATGGTGTCTTGCAGGCTTCTGCCCTGGTTGACCATCGCCACCCACACCTCGAGCGCGACGCGCTCCATGAGTTCGCGCTCGGGTTTCGGCAGGTGTATCGCGGTCAGTCCTGGTGGCGGAATCCGGGAGACCCGGATCGCGGCTGGTGGTGCGGGCTGCAGGCCTGTGGCTTTCACTGTTCGCTGACCTTCACGACCTTGCCACCCTGTAGCCACACGTTGTACTGCTTCTTGCCGCGGTAATACTCCCAGCGCTCGCCGACGCCGGCGCCGTAGGTGTTTTCAAGCTGGATGGTGCGCGAGGGTTGGCCAGCGCGGTCGATGACTTCGGCGGTGCTCATGCCGGTGGTGACGATGCGGCTGTCGATGCGTACGGTATCGCTGGCGGTGACGTAAGCGCTGGCCAGTGCCAGCGTGAGTGCAATCACGAGTCGTTGCATGGTCATTCTCCTGCGGCCGGCACTACCGGCACGCTCAGATCGTAGGTGTCCATCATGTTGGCGGATCGGTGGCCGGAGCCTTCCTGCTTGTCGGCTCTGGTGCCTTTGGTGTCGGTGATGCCGCGGCGCTTGAGGTCGTGGAGGCCGTAGCGCTGCTCGGCGGTGATGATGCCCTGCTCGATGGCCAGCAGCATGAGGCGTTGCCAGGCGGTATCGAGTGCGCTCTTGCTGAGGCGACCGCCATCGATGGCGACAAGTAGCGGGCGCTGGTCGGCGCGGATGGGCACGGGCCGGCGCTTCCTGGCCCAGATCTCGTCGCGGCGGGTGATGAGGAAATCCCACGCGGCGCGCATGCGGGGTGACCAGGCGGCGATGTTGTCGCGGCTGCCTTTGCGTCGGTTGGTGTGGATGCCGGCCTTGTCGGCGGCGGCTTCGGTGAGGGTGGCCACCTCGATGCCGCGCAGGCGGCAGGTGTAGGCGATCTCAGCGACGGCCCACAGGTAGGGCGCGCAGGATCCTTCCTTGCCGTGGCCCAGTTGGCCGCGCTGAGCGGCGAAGGTGATGACGGCGGCCATGGTGGTGTGGTCTGGCAGGCGGCGCTGTTTGCGCTCGCTGGGCTGGTCGACGCCTGTGGCCGGATTGATGGCTGCGACGTGGCCGCGGTTGGCGCCCCACTCCCACACGCGCGACAGGTAGCGGCGCACGTGGGCGGCTTTGCTGGGGGTTGGTTTGCCGTCTGTGCCGGCGGCGATCGCGTCGACCAGCAACTGCACGATGGGGCGGGTGATCTTGCGCGCGGTGAGGTCGCCGAACTTGCCGGCCTTGGTCTTCCAGTCGCAGAGCACGCCGCGGCAGTAGTCGTAGTCGGCGCGTGTGGCGGCGGACAATGCGTGGTAGCGATCGGACGCGGCAAACTGCTGGCACAGCCAGCGCAGAGAGCCTTGATCTACGCCGTCTCGCTGCTCGGCGAGCTGGTGCAGGTCGGACAGTCGCGCGGTGGCATCGGCGACGCGCTTGCGACTGGTCTTGCCGGCCTTGTTGATCTCGCGCACGTACCAGTACTGGCGCTCGCTGTCCCAGTAGATGCCGCGTGGCAGCTTGGCCGCGTCGATGTGCGCGGGCAGGTTGGCGAGTGGCTTGCGCGGTCTGCCGGCCGGTGGGCTCATGGTCAGAAGATGTCGCCGGGTTGGTAGGTGTCGGCGTTGCTGGCCTGCTGGATGCCGCCGGCGGCGTTGACCAGGTCGAGTGTAGTCCAGACGCCGGACCTCGAAAAGAAATAGCGGATGCCCTGCGACTTGAGGCAACGCTCGACCGCCGGCTGGGTTTGGTAGCCGGTGATCGCGCGGAGCGCGGCGAAGTCGAGGACGGCGGGGTTCATTGCGTGTTCGCCAGTTCCAGCAGCACGTCGGCGTGACATGGCGTGCCCGGCTTGCACCAGCAGGCGAGGTTCTTGCCGCGGAGCATCGGCAGCGTCGCGAGGATGTTGGCCCGCGTGTGCGGGAGGCCTGCGTCGACACCGTCGACCGTGAGCCATGTGCGGAACGCCATAACGGCGTCGGTAGCCGGGCGGTCGGCGGTGACTTGGAACGGGTTCCCGAGCGTGGTGCTCCGGTCGACCTTCACGGTGTTCGCTGGCATGCGCCAACCCTTCTGGCGCGACAACTGGACGCGCTGGGGCTTCATGCTGACCTCCACGGATTCAAACGCCCCGCACGCCTCGACCTGATGAGGCGCGGTCTGCACCAGTGCGCGGGACAGCGCGGGCGCTGGCATCAGGCCCCGTAGGTGGGCGAGTTGCTCTGGCGACGGGCTCCACTCGCAGGCCGATGTGATCGGGGGCGCCTGGCTGAGGGGGCGGTAGTAGATGCAGGTGGGGCAGATCATCGGTCTGCCTCCGCGCTCTCGCCGGCGAGCGCCATGTAGGCGGCGCCGTCCTCATAGTCGTCGCGGTTGAGGCTGCCGGCGGTGGCCCTTGCCATTTTCAAGACGGCCATGAAGATCCAGCCATCGCGCTCGCCGAGTTGCAGCCCGGTTAGCGCGTTGAACGCTGTGACCGCGCGTGCCATGGAGCGCTCGCCTTCCGGCAGATCGCGCGACTGGGCGCGGCTGAGGATGTGGCCGGCAGCGGCTTCGAGGATTTCGGGGGCGGTGCGGCTCATCGGCGCAGCTCCACTTGCCTGCGAAGATCCGCCACCGCCTCCGGCAGATCCTCAACTGCGCACGTCACGCCGGCGTGGTCGCGGATCTGGCTGAGCAGGGTGGTGCTGGCCTCAAGCTGCTCGCGGAAGAGCGCCAGTGCCTGGCGGGCCTTGTAGGGCATGGGCGACGCCAAGTCTGCGATGTAGTGTGCTTCGTCCATGGTCATGGGTTCGTCGCTCACATCCGCCCCCTGCACACCATCTGCGCGGCGCGGGCTTCGGTGGCGGTCTGGCAGTCGATGCACAACGTCGCGCCGAGGGCCTGGCGCAATACGCTGATGTCCTCGCCGCAGTCGCGGCACTCGGGCAGGCCGGTCTGGCGTTCGCGCTGGCGCTCTAGGGCGGCGAGGGCGTGGGCGCGGTGCATTTCTTCGTGGCTTTGGGCCAGATCGATATCGTCGCTCATGGCGTGCCTGCCTTGTCCGGCCAGCGGGTGCGCTTGAGGCGGTCGGCGGCGATGCGGATGAGGTCGGGCAGCAGGGCGAGTGGGGCTTGTTCGTTGATCACCGTGGTGAGGTGGTCGAGGTTTTTGGGGTCGATCATCACGCGGCCTTCCGGGATTGGGGTGAGTGCCATGTCCAGGCGGCTGCCGAAGCTGACCATCCAGCGCTGGCCGAAGAGCATGTCGGCGACGACGCCGTCGAGCAGTTCTGCCGGTACCGCGGGGACGCTCTTGCTGCCGATGGCGGTGGCCTTGGCCCATGCGCGCAGGCGGTGGTCGGCGTCGATGAACTCGGGGGTGACGAGTGGTTCGGCGGGTTTGGCCGGCCGGGGTGCGGCGAGACCCTCAAGGACGTCGAGCACCCAGCGGCGGAAGGCGGCGGCCTTCGCGGTGCGGGCGAACATGGCGATCAGGTGGCAGCCGCGCGGGGAGAAGATGCGGGTCGGTGTCGGGGCTACTTGTCCCCTCCCCATCGTTTCGATGGTGAGGGACATCTCTGGCGTGAACTCGCCAGCGTGCTTGCCGTACAGGACACCGATGATGTCGGCACGTGCGTAGCCAAGCGCGCGGCCAAGGTCGGCAGCGGAAACCCAAGGGGTACCGTTGCGATCGATGATGCTCAAGCTGGTGCCGTCGAACGTGGCAACGGACGGAATCGTGGTGCTGGTGGTCATGGTGATGGTTCCCGGTTCGGATAAGGAACCGTCCACCGCGACGCCAATCAAGGTGGACGGACCGAACGGGTTGGCGTACCGGGAACGCGGAACCGGCGCCCCTTGCGGGGCCCCGTCCGGCCCGCCCATAGGCGTGACCAGACGCAAAAAAGCCGCAACACTCGAAGTTCTGCGGCTTTCACCGCGTGTTCTCAGGACGCCAATCCCGGCCGCGCCATTGAGCGCGACGGCGGGATGGTACGCCCGGAGTGCGGGTGGGTGCAAATGGGTGTGGACACCCGAATTAAACGGGTGTACGGTTAACACATGAACACCGTGATCGAAACCGCCATGTTCCTGCGCTACGCCGCCGATGTGTGGAGCGACGACGAGCGCGCCGAGTTCGTGGATTTCATCGCCGCCAACGCCGATGCGGGCGACGTGATCCCCGGCGCCGCGCCCTTGCGCAAGGTGCGCTGGTCGCGCGATGGCATGGGCAAGCGCGGTGGCGTGCGGGTGATCTACTACATGACGCCGGCCAAGGGCACGGTGAGCCTGCTCGTGGTCTATCCGAAGTCCAAGATCGACAACCTCTCGCCTGACTTCTTGCAGGCGCTTCGCAAGCTGATGGAGTGACGCCATGACCACGATGAGCCAGTTCGAGCAGGACCTGCTGGAAGCCGTCCGCCAGGCGCAGGCCGGTGAATACGCTGCAGTGCATACGCCGGAAATGATCGCGGCCCGCAAGCGCGGGCGCCCGGTCGGCAGCACCAAGGCGGACACCAAGGAAGCCGTGAAACTGCGCCTTGATCCCGACCTGCTGGTGGTCCTGCGCGCCACCGGCCCCGGCTGGCAGACGCGCGTCAACCGCATCCTGCGCGAGCGGTTTGCGCTGTAGGTGGGGCTCACGGTCACGGCGCCGCCCCGTAGAACATGATAGTGCTGGACTCCAACCGGATCCTCTCGGCGATCTCCGCCGACACGGTTTCGATGACCTTGTGCGGGCGGACGAGGTCGTACCAGAGCACCAGGCGCTTGTCGTCGCCGATGCGGTAGCGCAGGCGCGCGGTGATGCCGAACGGGGCCTCGCCGCGGAATGGCGGGATGCCGATCTTGAACTCGGCTGGGATGTCGACCTTGCCCTTGGTGACGGTGCCGCGGATGTCCTCGACGTAGATGAATTCCACCTGGCCGTTGTCGAGGCGCACGCCGGATTCGAACTGCACGGTCTTCTTGGCCTGCAGCTTCTTCACCATCTCCAGCAGCGTGGCGCCCTCCGGCTCCACGATGTCCGGCATGTTGGATTCGATGAACTCGGCAAAGTCCGCCTGGCTCATCGCCTTGCGGTTCTGGCCGATCCACGTGCCCCATTCCTGGGTTCTCGGAAGGCGGTACTCGGCGCGGTGCTGGCACCACTTCGGATCGCCGTCGTGGTAATCGAGGATGGCAACGAACAGGCCGGCGCTCTCGTCGAAGAAGACGACGCTGTTCATGTCGCCGCCGTGCTCTGCGAGGTAGGCGACGAACGACTTGCACGTGTGCAGCGCGACGCGCTCGCGGATGCGCGCCGGGCGCGGCAGCAGGTGTTCCAGGTCCACCACCTTGCCATCGACGATGACGTAGGGGATGCCGGCAACACGGTCATCTTCAACCGTCGGGAAGCTGGCGTACTGCGCGCGCTCGGCGAGGCGCAGCAGGGTCTGATCGCGGTTCTCGACCGCGGTGGCTTGCAGCTCATCCATTGGACACCTCGCGGATGGTTGGGGTGTGGTCGGCCACCGCGCGCAGCTCCAGTTGCGGCTGGCGCGGGTCGGTCGGCGTGGGGTTGTTCTGCGCGTCGAGGAACATGAAGGTGCTGCCGCGCTCCGGCTTGGGCGCCTGCACGCTGATCTCGTCGGCAATCTGGATGCGATCGACGCTGGCGCCCTTGTCGACCGGCTTGATCTTGATCTTCAGCGTGAGCGCGCCGCCACGGCCGGTGCGGTTGACCGCGCACAGAAGCTGGTGCAGCTCGGTGGTGAGGTCTTCCACCGCCTGGCCGTAGCGCAGTTTGGTGAGGGTGTCGAGGAAGGACCGCGCCTTGGGCGCGGTCGGGTCTTCGGTGGTCATGGGGTCTCCGGGAACTGTCAAGGAATGCTTGATGGTTGGTCAGGCGGCCGCTGGCGGCGGATGTCCGTCCCACGGGTCTGCGCTGCGGTTCATCCGCGCCCGGCGGTGGCTGGCGATGGATGCGGCGAGGTTGCAGGCGTGGGTGCGGGCCTCCGCCAGGCCAACGTTCGGGGCCATGTCTTCGAAGGCGCGGTAGACGCGTCGGCGTTCGTCGGTAGTGAGTGCGTTGGCGCGACACGCAGCGCGGATCGGGTTCAACTGGCGCACGCGGTTGCGGCGGTCGATCTCGTCGGCGGCCACGTCGCGCGTGCTGAGTGGCGCCAAGCGCCGGCCGGTGAAGCTGCGGAACAGGCGGGTCAAGGTGCTGCGAAGGCTCATGGCGTAGCTCCTGCAGGTGCGCGGGTGCGCTTGGGTTGCGCCGCGGGCGCGGCGTGGAAGGTCTGGAGGACGTGTTCGATGGCGTCGGCGATGTCGCGTTTCATCGCGCGGGCACTGCCGGGGACACCGCTGTGCACCCACACGCCGAGGACGTCTTCGGTGTGCTGCTGCCACGCGCGGGTGGCGCCGACGGAGGGCTCGACGTACGCGACGCAGCGGCGGTCGGGTGTGAGCACAACCAGGACGGCGCCGAAGGTGTCGGCGAGGGCGGTGCAGGCCTTGGCGGCGGCGTTGATGCTGATGTCCTCGTAGATCACGCCGAGATCGCGGCCGTGTTCGCGCGGGTTGGTGCGCGGCTTGCCGCGCATGCTGCGGACGCGCTGTCGCGGCGCCTCGGTGATCGCCGCGCCGGCCGGCGTGAGGGCGTAGATGCGTTTGCGCTCGAAGTCGAGCGAGAACGACACCTCGCCGGCCTTCATCATGCTGTCCAGTCCGCCGATGGTCTTGCTCAGCGATCCGGCGCGGCGAAAGGCGCCGCGCAACTGGGCGGCGGATTTCGGACCCGTGCGCAGCTCGGCCAGCAACAGCGCGCGGCTCATGGCCACACCTGCTCGGTCACGCGTTGGTCCAGCGTGGCGCGCTGCTGGCGCGCGGGGTGACCGGGCACGCGCTGCCGCTCACGCTGGGCGCGGCGATCGCGGCGCACTGCGCGAAGGTGGCCGAAGACCAGGGCGCCGATGACGAGGGTCATGCCGATGGCTGCGATCCAGTCGCCGGGCATCATGGCTGCACCTGCGCGCGGCTACACTGGCGCGCCCAGTTAGCGTGATTGCTCCGATGAATAACCCTTGGTTCGACGAAAAGTCCGAGCAGGTTACGGTTAACGGATTCCATGCCTTTGGAATCCGCCTCGACTCCCGATACGGGGTAGCGCGTGAGCTCGCCGAGCTGCTGCTGTTCGCCGATGCCGCGGCGACATCCGGGGCAAATCTGCATGTCGATCATGCTTCCTATAACTCCAAGACCTGCTGTTGTGAGTTCGAGCTGCGTGGCGCATCGACTACCATTCGCCGGAAGGCGACAAGGTATTTGCCGCCGCCATGCTGACCATCAGTCAGTTCGACTGGGATGGTCAGGTGTTCCATGGAGCAGGATCTGCTCCAGATGAGGAATTCCCAGCTTGAGCAGCCACTCCAGATCGGTCGCAAGGCAAGCCGCTATCCGTTCCGAGTGGCGCCGGTAGGTCTCTGATTCGCGGCCGCGATGGAGCGCGATCTCTTCCAGATCCTCCAGCGCACAGCGATGGCGAGTCAGGCGCGCACGGGCGTTGTTGCGCGAGATATTGATCGGGGGCGCGCTCATGCCAGCACCGCCGCCCTGGTGAGGGTGTAGGTGCTGGGGTGATGCGCGCCGGTGGCGCAATCGAGCCACCCGAGTTCAAGGGCGACGAGGCCTGTGGCGCTCAGCCGCTGGATGGCGATGAAGGTCTCGGTGCTGTCGGCGTTGATCGCGTCGCGGATCTCGACCAGCGTTTGCGGGCGCCCGGCGTAGCGCAGGTGGCGCAGGATGGCGTCGCAATGCGCGGCGCAAAGGTCAGCGCGGGCGGTGCTGCGGGTGATGGCGATTGGCATGGGTGCGGTCCGGTGGCTGGTGCGCCACAACGTTAGGCGCACTTAAGTCGATTGGCAATAGGTGCACATAATATTCCCGACAAGCGGTAGCCTGCCGCCCGTAGCTGGCTTGCAGTAGTCCCGTTATGGGACTATGATTCATCCATGCGTATCGTGGCCATCAAGACATTGCGGGACTTCTGGGGCACGCACCCGGCCGCCGCCGTACCGATGCAAGCGTGGATCGACGAAGTGCAGCGCGCAAACTGGCGCCAGCCGGCGGACATCAAGGCGCAGTTCGGCAGCGCCACCATCCTGAAAGCCCGGCGCGCGGTGTTCAACATCAAGGGCAACGAGTACCGCATCGTGGTTGCCGTGGCCTATCGGTATCAGGCCCTCTACATCAAGTTCGTGGGCACCCACGCCCAGTACGATGCGATCGACGCCGACGAGGTGGAGCCATGAGCAGCAGCTACACATTGACGCCGATCCGCAGCGATGCGGATCACCAGGCCGCACTGAAGCTGGCGGAGGCGTACTTCGATGCACCCAGCGAGCCGGATCCGGACAGCCCGGAAGGCGCCCACTTCGAGGCCTTAATCACGCTGATCGAGGCCTATGAGGCCAAGCACTATCCGGTGAGCCCCCCCGACCCGATTGCGGCGATCCGCTTCCGCATGGAGCAGGCGGGCCTGAGTGCGGCCGACCTGAAGCCCTACATCGGCGGCCTGAACCGCGTGTATGAAGTGTTGAGCGGCAAGCGCGGGCTCAGCCTGACCATGATCCGCAAGCTGCACCGCGGCTTGGGTGTGCCGCTCAGCAGCCTGATCGGCATCGACGCGGACGACGCGCCGTCTGCGCGCTGACCGCGGCGCTCAATCGACCCAGGCGGCGACCCAACGCACGCGCCCGATCACGGTGATCGGGCGCTTGGGATCGAGCATCGCGCGCGGCTTCTTCCAGTGGTGATCGCCGTCCGGATTGAGCGCCTCGAAGGCGATGTGCCCGAGCAGCTCGGTGCACTTCTTGGCGCTGTACTCCGGCCCGCGCTGGCCGGGCAGGTGAATCATGTAGACGCGCCCGTCGCGCGGCGTGGTGTCGCTGGTGTCGAACAGGATGGCCGCGCCGTCGCGGATCAGCGGCAGCATGGAATCGCCGGTGCCGTAGGCCACCTGCAGCGCGGACGGCTGCAGGTGCTGGCGCTCCAGGCTGTCGCGACGGAACTTCAGCTTGCGGGTGACGGCGTACTCGTCGGCCTCTTGCCCTTCGCCCAGGCCGAATGATTGCGCGTGAGCTGGGATATCCGCCCACTCGTGATCGCGCGGATCTGGCCGCATCGGCCCTATCCCGGACTCCAGCCAGTCCGGTCTGACGTTCAAGTACTTCGCAGCGCGCAGCAAGTTCTTGCCTTTGATCGCCTGACTTTGCCCGCTGAACCAATTGCTTACAGAGGGTGGTTTCACTCCGCACGCTTCTGCGAGTCGCGCCTGAGTGAGCGTCGGATCGGCGTCGAAAACAAGTTTCAATCGGTCTCTGAGCATTAGGTCAGCCTACCTGACGACCTGTTAGGTGGAGCTATTGACAGGCGCGTTAAGTGCTCCTAATCTTTGGGCATGGACGCGAATCAGATCATTGATGCTCTTGGCGGCACAGCGGTGGTAGCGAAGCTGTGCGAGGTCCGGCTCCCTTCGGTGAGCCAGTGGCGGAAGGCTGGGATTCCAAGAGCGCGCGAACAGTACCTGCGCCTGCTTCGCCCGGACGTCTTCGGCGAGCCCGCCACCCAACCCACAACCCCCGAAGCGAGGGCCGCGTGAGATGAGCGCATTCGATCCTGAGATCGACGATCTGGTGCAGGAGGCGCGCAACGACCAGTTCAAGGTCGCCAGCTTGCTGCTGACCGTTGCCGCCCAACTGGTGACAAGCCAGGTGACGCACCGCCTCGACGAGGGCGTTGCCCTCGCCAAGGCGGCGATGCTCAACCTGCTGAAGGACCCGGATGTCGCGGGCGTCGCAGTGCGGCTTGGACCGCGCGATGCAACTCGACTGCCTGTTCTGCAAGCTCTTCTGGAGACCCCGGATCGATGTGCTCCCCGGTCGCAATGAGCGCGCAAGTGAGGTCCAGCGCCATCTGTCGCCATGAGGGCGACACCGTGCGTGATGTGTCTGACATGAGTCTCTCCGTCGTGGTGGCTGGTGCGTTCGCACCACCAGTCTACTGCGGCGGAGGGCCCACCCAACCCACAACCCCCGAAGCGAGGGCCGCGTGATGTTGGTCGCCATGGCGTACGTGGTGCCAGACGAAGCGGGGCGTCCACGGTTCGTTGTGGGCGGAGACCCGGCAGCGATCCGCGTGTTGGGCTGCTTTGTGCGACTACTTGACCAGCCGTTCTTCGGTCAGCCCGCAAGCCGTGCATCGATAGCTTCGCCGGCTGCCACCGAGGGCGCCGAAGATGGGATCGGGAGGGTTCACAAGCGCGCGGCCTACACGCACACCGACCCGCGGGGTCTAGACCCATTGTTCGGCACTCATATGTTGGAGTCCGAAAGGAATGAGCTTCTTGAGCTACGGGCCGCCCTTCGAGGGGTAAACGCTGACGGGGAAGTAGGCGTTCAGCGTGTCCCGCAGGCCGACGGCGCCATCTCGGTTGATCTGATAGCCGAGCCAGCCGAACCCGTTGCTGCGCAAGTTGATTGTGATCCCGTCGGGGGCGATGTCGGTGCTGAATGACGCGGCCCGAACGGTTGGAATGCCGTTGTCCGGCACTTCCGTCGGCACAGGTGGAGACATCTCCGAGCGTCGTCGCGACAGTTGCAGCATGAACTGTTCCAGTTCTGGTGCGGTAAAGATGTCGTCGATCTTGAGTGCATACCCTTCCATGACGCTCTCCCGTGGTGCGGTTGGTGTTCTGGCCAACACAGCCTACCACCGGCAGAGCGTCGCCCTTTCCATGCCCGCGGCCCGCATCTCCTGTGCGCGCCTCACTCCCCGCGCATCCACCGCGCGGGCCGCGGGCGCCTTGCACTCCGCCAGGCTGATCACGTCCGGTCTGGTCCTTGGCCTCGGCTTGCCGGGGCGTTTTTCTGCGCTTGTCCATGGCGACCATCTTGTTTCAGTGGCCGCTTACGAATCCATCCGAAGTTCTCGGAGCGTGTCGTAAATGCAATCGGATCTGTGTTTCTCGATCGAGGACGCGCTGCGCGAGGCTACCCGTGCGCTGGGTGGCAGCAAGGCAATGGGCCATCGCCTGCGCCCTGAGCTGGACCCTGATGCCGCCGGGCGCTGGTGGCTCGACTGCCTCAACCCTGAGCGGGCGCAGAAGCCCAGCCTGGACCAGGTGCTGTGCGTGATGCGTTGGGCACGGGACGAATCCTGCCATGCGGTGATGGACTTCATCGCGCGTGACTGTGGATATACCGAGCCCGAGCCGATCACGCCGGAGGATGAAGCGGCGGAACTGCAGCGCCAGTTCGTGGCGTCGGTGTCGCAGTTGCAGCAACTGGCCACGCGCATCGAACGCAACAAGGCAGCACCGCGCCCGCGCAGGCAGGGCTGACCTGTGAAGCGCCGCGGTCGCCACCAGCAGACCGCGGTTGGCCGCGCTTACCTCGACCTGATCAGAGCCATCGTGACACAGCCACCCAAGATCAATAGCAGCGATGTGGCCCGCATCGCCCACGACCTGGCGCAACCGCGCCAGAACGGGCAGGGCGATCTGTTCGCACCGCGCCGACAAGGACGTTGAACCCATGCCAGCCCATCCCCGTGCGCCTCGCGCATCGATTCCGCACCCCATCTCCCCGTGTGGATCAGCACGCGCGATTCGCGCCGCGCCGCGATGGGCTGCGCCAGTGTTGCATAAAAACAACAGGTGTTTGACCGGTTTTGGGTCCTCCCTGGCGGGTCGCCATGAGGGTGCGCAGAGGCGCGGCTCTTGGGTAGTTAGTGCGATGAGGGGTTACTGAACTTGGGTGCGAACTACGATGACGTGCTGGGTCAACTGCTGGATGCCGGGCTCATGCCTGAGCAGCCGCTGGAGATCGGGCGCTTGCGCAAGTGCCGGGTCAAGGATGGCGGGCGCGAGAAGCGCGGCTGGTACTGGCTGCACGAAGTGGTCAGCGATGCCGGCGATCTGCTGATCGTCGGTGGGTTCGGCCAATGGCGGGGCGCCGAAAACTACAAGCAGAAGGTGCGCGTCAAGAAGGAAGGCTGGAGCCGCGAGCAGCTGGAGAGCATGCGGCGGCGAATTGCCGAAGACAGCAAACGCGCCGACCAGGCGCGAGCTCGTGAGCACGAACGCGCCGCGGCCGCAGCCGCGAAGGCCTGGGCGAAATGCTCACCCACTGGCGATGCCGAGTACCTGCGCCGCAAGGGCGTTGGCGCGCACGGAATCCGATTCTCACCTTCGGGCGCCATCGTTCTGCCGCTGCTCGACACCGCGGGCCAGATCCACGGCCTGCAGGTCATCCGGACGGCGGCCGAAGCCAAGACCAACAAGCGCCCTGAGAAGGAGTTCTGGCCGCGGGGCGTGGCCAAGCGCGGTCACTTCCACCTGATCGGCTCGCCGACCACCATCGGCCTGATCGCCGAGGGCTACGCCACCGGCGCGACCGGCTTTGAGGCGATGATGCTGCCGACAGCGATTGCCTACGATGCTGGCAACCTTGCTGCCGTGGCGGCCGCGCTGCGCAAGCGCTACAAGAACGTGCGCTGGTTGATCCTGGCTGACGACGACGTAGGCCAGAAGTGCAACGCGTGCGGCGCCCGCGTCTGGCTGGCTACCAATCCGGTCGACTGCCCGACCTGCGGCGCGCCCCATCGCGCGCAGAACGCCGGCATCGGCATGGCCAGCACTGCGGCCGTTGAGGTGGGCGGCGCATGGGTTCAGCCGCGCTTCGCCGATGAAGCCGGCCGGCGCGCCAAGTTCGAAGCCACCGGCGCCAAGCTCAGCGACTTCAACGACCTGGCGGCCACCGAAGGCCTGCACGTCGTGCGCCAGCAGATCGAGGCCCGCATCTCGGAATTAGGCTGGAAGGTGGGCGCGCTGGCAGCTCGTCACAACAACAGCGGGGGCAGGGGGCGCGCTCCGCTCTCCAAGATCCAGTCGGTCGACGAGCTGCTTGAGCGGTACAGCCTGGTGTACGGCCACGGCGGCATGGTCTTTGACCATCAAGAGCACTGCTTGATCTCCCTGTCCGATATGCGCGACGCCTGCACCAGGCGCGAACTCCACCGTGCCTGGGCCGAGCACCCTGACCAGTCGATCGTGCGCGTTCGCAACGTGGGCTTCGATCCCGGCGGCGAGGACCGCGAGATCCTGTGCAACTTGTGGGGCGGGTGGCCGACAGACCCAAAGCCCGGGAAGTGCCAGTTGCTGCTGGATCTGCTGCGCCACATGTGCAGCGCCGACTCCAATCCGGAGGTGCTCTATCGCTGGGTGCTGTGTTGGCTCGCGTACCCGATCCAGCATCCTGGCGCAAAGATGAAGACCACGCTGGTGCTGCACGGTCCGCAAGGCACCGGCAAGAACATGTTCTTCGAAGCGGTAATGGACATCTACGGCCAATACGGCCGGGTGATCGACCAGTCGGCGCTGGAGGACAAATTCAACGACTGGGCATCGCGCAAGTTATTCCTGATTGCCGACGAGGTTATCGCGAGGTCGGAAGTTTTCCACGTCAAGAACAAGCTGAAGGCCTTCATCACCGGCGAGTGGATCCGGATCAATCCGAAGAACCTGGCCGCGTACGATGAGCGCAACCACGTCAATCTGGTGTTTCTGTCGAACGAAACGATGCCGGTAGTGCTGGACGAGGATGATCGCCGGCACGCGGTGATCTGGACCCCGGACAAGCTGGCGAAGGATTTCTATGCGGCTGTCAAGCGCGAGGTCGACGAGGGCGGGGCGGCAGCGCTGCACGACTTCTTGCTGCATCTGGACCTGGGCGACTTCGGTCCCGCCACCTTGCCGCCTTTCAACGGCGCCAAGTCGGAGCTGATCAACCAGTCGCTCGACAGCACCACGCGGTTTTTCTATGACCTCAACATCGGCGACATCGGCACCTTCGGCGCCGGACGGGTCGAGATCGGGCCCACCCTGTCGACGGATCTCTACGAGCTGTACCGGCTCTGGTGCCAGCGCCAGGGCATTCCACGGCCAGCGCCTTTGGTGAGGCTGACCAATGCGCTGAGCCGGCGCCACAAGGTGCCTCTCGCGCGCAAGCGGTGGATGGGGAAGATGGGGCTGGAAGGTCCTCACGGCATGGTGATGCTCGGCAGCGCGGCGGCGCCAGACGGTGTTTCCGAAAGTACCTGGCTCGGCGACTGCGTCGCGGCATTCCGAACGGCCCTCTACGACTACAAGACGCAGGGCTCCGGGCATGGGTAAACCCGCGTCAGTGAGGGGTGTGCCGAATGGTGAGCGGGTCAACTCCGCGTCATTGCGCCCTGTGCGGGGTGTGCGCGTCCTTCGCCCGCGGGCGCGCGCGGAGAGCCTTCCACCCTTCCGCCATTGGCTGATCGCTTCTCGCGTATCCCAACCCCGCACATGCCGCACATCCACGACAGGCGCGCCGCGGACTCGCACGCCTTCCCGCACGTACTTTCTCAACCCGCACTGAAAGGAAATTGTGGTGGAAGCTGAAGCGTTGACGATGACCAAGTCGGAATTTGCGCGGCATCTGAACCGCGTGAACAGCTACGTCACCGACCTGATGAAGGCCGATCGACTGGTGATGACGGCGGACGGCAAGCGCATCCTGGTGGAGGCCTCGATCGATCGCATCAAGGCCACCGCGTCCATGGCCCACCAGGGCGTTGCCGACCGCCACGCCGCCGAGCGACAGGCTGACGACGCCGCCGGCGACGACGCGCCGGAAGCGGCCGCCCAATCCCCGGAGCAAATGAAGTACCAGTCCAGCCGCGCCGAGCGCGAGCACTGGAACGCTCAGGCGGCGCGGCGCGACTACGAAGTATCGATGCGTCACCTGCTGCCGGCGGCGGATGTCGAGTCAGCAATCGCGCACGCAATCACCCAGATCCGGGCGCGCCTGGAGACCATGCCCGACATCCTGGCGCCGCAGTTGGCCGCTGAGCCCGACGAGGCGAAGTGCCGGACGCTGCTGGGCGACGAGATCGAGCACGCACTCACTGAGCTGGCGCGGGCCTTCGGTAACATCGCCAAGGCAGAAGGCGCATGAATGATTCTCATCATTTCGCGAACGGGGTCCTGCGCATCCGCCACGGCGGAGCGGCACCGCTACTGCAGGTTGCCCCGGTCCGGCGGCTCATCATGGATGAGATTACTGATTCGGGTGGGGTCGGTGGCCCGAATGAACTGATCGCGCAGGGCGATGGCTGCGGCCTGGGACAGGTGAACGCAGAACCAGCCGATTCCGGAATTTCGGATCCACAAGCGCACGCGGCGATCGCGCAGGGGTTTGGCGATGACTGAGCCCTCGTCATCGATCATTGGCGTGGCGTCCATGTCGTACGGGCTATCGGGCACCGGCGGACTCAGCGCCGATCGATGTCCTGCCAGTGTGCGGATGATCTCCTCCAGTTCGGATGCGGTGAATGCGCCGCTCAGTTCCAGCTTGATTGATCGATTGTCCAGCCGTTCGTCTTCCATGGGTCGCTCCAGTGCGTTGGTAGGTGCTTCGCAACGCCAGCCTAGCACCGGAGCGCGCCCACCCATTGCCCGCCGCGCCGGTTCCGCCTACCATGCCCCCGCCGCGCTCAATAGCGCGGCCGGGTTTGGCGACCCGTGTGATGGCGGCGAAGAGCCGCGAACCGTCGAGTTCGGCGGCTCTTTTCATTTCTGGTCAGCCTATGGGCGGGCCGGATGGGGAGCCGCAAGGCTCGCCGGTGCCTCACCGGTTCGCCAACCCGTTCGGTCCGCTCACCCGTTTGGCGACGTGGTGCGCGGTTCGTCATCCGAACTGAGGCCCATTCCCATGCACGAAACCGCCATGCCGCGCCCGAGCTTCCGGCGTGCCTTCACCTTTGCGCAAATCGACCAGGCCGAACAGGCCTACAACGCCACGCACGGCGTCAACCGCCGTGTGGTGCAAGTGGTGCTCACCAAGTCCAGCGGCGAGCTGCTCAAGCTGGTCTGGAGAGCCGCCAAGGACACCGAAGGCACCAACACGTTGTCCGAGATGATCGAGGCCATCCGTGCCTATCAGACCCATCTGACCCACGCGCAGGAACTCAGCAAGGCCGCCGAGGCGCGGCTGCTGGGCTGCGCCCTGTACCTCTCCCAGGAGAACACCCGATGAACACCCTGACTGTGGTGAATGTGGAAGTGCGCCAGGACACCGCTGGCCGGTACTCGTTGAACGATTTGCACCGGGCGGCGGGTGGGGAGGACCGACATCAGCCGAGCAACTGGTTGCGAGTTGGCAGCACAAGCGAGCTGATTGACGAGTGGCTCAATTCCTCAGATCTGAGGAATTGCGTCCAGCCCGTCGAGTCGATTCAGAGGCAAGGCACCTACGCCGTCCGCGAACTGGTCTACGCCTACGCCATGTGGATCAGCCCGGCGTTTCACCTGCGCGTGATCCGCGCCTATGACGCGCTGGTGACCGGCACCATGCCCACCACCCGCACCCCGGTCGCCGAGGTCGACGAAGACTGGCAGCGCGCCAGCAAGATCCGCGCGGCCAAGACCACCTTCGTTGCCATCGTGCAGGTCACCCGCGCGATGGGCATGCACCACAGCCGTTCGCTGGCTGCCGCCAACCGCGCCAGCATCCGCCACCACGGTGTGGACATGATCGAGGAAACCCAGGCGCAAGACCTGCTGCGGCAGACCTCGCTGCCCGGCGCGGCGTCCGGCGACAGCGTGAGTACCTTTCTGTTCGAACTGACCAGCGGCACGCTGGGGCTGGAACTGGTGCCGTGTCTGGCGACCGATCTGGACCTGCTGTATCGGGCATGGTGCCGGCGCAACCGATCGCGGGCCTTCCCGATCATGCGTCTGGTGCACTGCGCCCGGCGCGAGTTCCACTTGCCGACCGAGCGCAAGCGCTACCTCAGCGCCGACGGAGGCATCCACGGCCCGGCGTCCATGGTGTTCCTGGGCGGCGACGTTGAGCCACCCGAGGGTGTGGGCAACACCCAGTGGCACGGCGCCAGCATCGCCCGCTTCCGCGAACAGCTTGCCCAGTTCGAGGCGACCGACGGCGCGATCGCGAGGGCGGCGTGATGGACGACTTCGAAGCGCTCGGGCGCTACACCCAGCACCTGGAGCGGTTGCAGGCGATCAGCGATCAGCGGCGCAAGGATGTGCAGTTGCTGCAACGGTTGGCGGCCAATGCCAACCCGCCATCGCGCGGTGTGATGCTGCTGCAACTGGACGAACTGGAGGCGGTTTGCCGGCGCCTGCGTGAGCAGCAGTCGGAACTGGAGCAGCTCGGGCAAGTGATCAACCACCTGGCGCAGCAGATTGGGCGGCCGGGCGTGGCCTTCGTGCCGCATCGGGTGCTTTGATGGACGAGCGCATGCAAACCCCTGAGTTCCAGGCTTGGCTACGCCGGCCATTGTTCAATGTGGCCGCTTCCCGTGCAGAAGCTGCAACCCCTCTGCCAGATCCAGCAACATGCTTTGGGCCGTGGCCTCAATCCCCGGGCCAGACGCAAAGGCCTGCAGCAATGTTGCCAGCTCCCCGAGATCTGCGCGGGCGGCTGTGGCAAGTGATACGGTCAATCCGCGCAGCGTTTGCTGGACGGCATTGAGCGTGGCGGGATCCGGGCGCATGGGGGTATCTCCTGACGCAGCACCTGCTGCGTCGCGGAGTATGGCCCGCATCGCCCGGGTCATCGCCAAAGCCATCGCGCCGCGCAAGCGCCTGACCGTCAGCGAGTGGGCGGACCAGAACCGCGTGCTCAGCGGCAAGGGCAGCGCCGAGCCCGGCCGCTGGCGCACCAGCCGCAACCCGCCATTGCAGGAACCGATGGACGCCATGAGCGCCCGCAGCGGTGTGCACGAAGTGGTGCTGCGCTGGCCGGTGCAGTTTGGCAAGACCGAGATCGCGCTGAACGTGGTCGGCTACTACATGGACCACGCGCCGTGCCCGATCATGGTGGCGCTGCCGGGCGATGCGTCGCGCGAGAAGTGGGCGTCGCAGAAATTCAACCCGATGTTGGAAACCTGCGCGGCGGTGCAGCGGGCGTTGCGCAGTACGGCGAGCCGCGACAGCGCGAACCAGCGTTACTTCAAGGACTTCTCCGGCGGCCTGATTTACCTTGAGCACGCCGGCAGCCCGCAGCGCCTGAAGTCCAATAGCGTGCGGCTCTTGGTGGTCGACGAGCTGGACGAGTTTGCCGCCAACACGCTGGCCGGCGACGATCCGGTGCAGATGCTGGACGAGCGCACCAGCGCCTTCCCGGCTAACTACAAGCGCCTCTACATCAGCTCGCCCTCGATCAAGGGCGTTTCCCGCATCGACAAGAAGTGGGAAGAGTCGGACCAGCGCAAGTTCCACGTGCCGTGCCCGCACTGCGGCGAGATGCAAGCGCTGGAGTGGTCGGGTCTGCAATGGACGCCCGACGGCAAGCAGTGCTGGTATTCCTGCAGCGTCAACGGCTGCATGATCGAAGAACACCACAAGACGCAGATGATCCGCGCCGGCCGCTGGATCGCCGAGAACCCGGAATCCCAGACCCGCGGCTACACGATCAACTGCTTGTACTACCAGATCGGCCTGGGCCCGCGTTGGATTGACCTGGTGCAGGAATGGCGAAAAGCGCAGGGCGACCCAGCCAAGCTCAAGACCTTCGTCAACTCACGCCTGGCAGAGAGCTGGGAAGACCCGGCCATGCGCCAGGTCAAGCACAACATCATCCGCGACCGCGCCGAGCCGTACCCTCTGCGCCAGGCGCCCGCCCAGGTGCTGGCCATCACCGCCGGCTGCGACACTCAGGACGACCGCATCCCGGTACACATTGTCGGATGGGGCCGCGGCATGGCCTGCTGGACACTGGACTACGTTGAACTGCCCGGCGACCCCGCGGACGATGCCGTGTGGCTGTCCGTGATCGAACTGCTCAACCGGCCCATCGATCACGCCCTGGGCGGCACCCTGCGCGTGGAGGCCGCGGCATTCGACATCGGCGGACACCGCACCGAGGCCGTGAAGTCGTTCGTGCGCGATCGCCGGGTGCGCCGACCCATGGCCATCTTCGGCGCTACCGCCAACAACGCCCCGATCATCGGCAAGCCGCGGCTGTCGGACATCAACTGGCGCGGCCAACTGGACCGCCGCGGCGTGCAGCTCTGGCAAGTCGGCACCGTCAACGCCAAGCACCAGTTGTACGCCTGGCTCGGCACCGATGCCGAGAAAGCCGCGGAACTGCGCAAGGTCCACTTCAGCGACGACCTGTCGGAAGACTTCTTCCAGGGCATCACCGCCGAGGTCTATGACCCGAAGAAGAACCGCTTCGACAAGCGCTACAAGCGCAACGAGCCCCTCGACACCTGGGTCTACGCCTACGCCGCCGCGCATCACCCGGAATTGCGCCTGCACCGTCTGTCCAAGGCCGACTGGGATGAGCGCGAGCGTCGGTTGGTGGTCGCCCGCGGGGGCGCCGAGCTTCCGGTCATCGATGCGCCGGCCGGGCGTGTGGTGCTGCCGCCGCCGCCCGAGCTCGATTCCGGCCTTGCCTCCGACGCCTGGAGCAGTCGTCTGTGACCCGCCACACCACCCGCAGGCGGGCGCAGATCGATGCGCTGGCGGACGAGCTGGCGATCGGGGCGGCTATCCGTCTGCGCACCGACAGCGACCGCGTGCGGCCGGTGGTGGATGCGGTGGTGGCGTACCTGCTGGAAGAGTATCCGGGGCAGGATTTGTACATCCCGGCGTGCCGGATCGAAATCCCCATCGAAGCGATCCGTGCGGATCTGCGCGAGGGGAAGCCGATGCGGGAGATCTGCAAGCGATACCGGGTCAGCCGCGCCACCGTCTACCGCACGCTGGATGGGGTAGCGTGATGCGATCAGGTTGCTTCGCCTACTTCGCCTTCGCTTTGGAAGGTCCTCTCCTGGCCGCAAGCGCGGCCCGGACGGCTTTGGGGCCGCCTGTCAGCACCAACACGCCGGCGTCCAGTTCTGCGGGCGTCGGGGCCCGGTCTGTTCCCGGCGCGGCGGCGATCAAGCTCCGCAATGCCGCGTCGATGCGCGTTTGCCAGCCGCTTCCGGTGGCGCGAAAAGCCGCCAGCACATCTGCGGAAAGCCGGATGTTCACTGGCTCCTTGGTCACGCGCGCTTTCGGGCGTCCTGGCTTACGGCGCGCCGCCGCCATGACCTGCGCGGGCAGTACCTGCGCGGCAGGCAGCGCCTTGGCAAACCATTCTGCCGACAGCGTCGGCGCGTCAGAATCCGTATCGGGTTTTGTGCTGGTCATAGTCTCGTACCTCGCGTTTCAGGGCCTTGCGCAGACTGATCGGGCGGATGCGGTCAGCGCGGAAAGTGAACACCAACACGTGCAGGGCGGCGTCGATGAAGCCGATCGCAATCCAGCGGTCTTCGCCGTAGGGCTCACGGTCGTCGATGGCCACCAGTGCCGTCGTCATGTCGAACCCCGCAGCCGCCTGCAGACTGACGCCGTGCCTGGCTTGGTTCAGCGCGTCTTTGTCGGGGTCGAACTCGATATCCATGACAGTTATTGTATCCACAACAACGAAGCGTCGCAATGGTTTTTGTAGATACATTTGCGCCGCCGCCCCAACCGGCTTACCATTCCGTCGCCGCGGTCAGTCCCGCGGCCGGGATTGGCGTCCCGCTGCATAGGCGCGAAAGCGCCTGTCGACCGTCGATGTAGGCGCTTTTTTCATGCCCGCACTTCGGTGACGGGCATTTCGTGCGCCGTCCGCAGTTCCTTGGCGGGCGACGCGGGGCTCCGCAAGGAGCGCCGGCCCTGTGCCCGGTACGCCAACCCGCGTCGTCCGTCACCTGAATTGGCGTTCTGGTGACGGACTCCACATCGCACAGGAGTCCTACCATGGCCAGCAACACCCTTCCCGTCGCATTCCGCAATACCACCCTGTCCCTGATCGATCACAACGGCGAGCCGTTCGTGGCAATGAAGCCTGTCGTCACCGGCATGGGCCTCGCTTGGCAATCCCAAGCGGAAAAGATCAAGGCCAGCGCGGCGCGTTGGACTGTCACGGAAATCGTGATGGTTGCCGAAGACGGCAAGCAGCGGGCGCAATCCTGCATCCCGCTCCGCAAGCTCCCCGGCTGGCTCGCCACCGTCAGCCCCAACCGCGTGCGCCCTGAGCTGCGCGACACCATCCTTGCCTACCAGCGCGAATGCGACGACGTGCTGTGGGCGCACTGGAACCGGACACGTTCGCCGGACGCGGCCGCGGCGATCGTCTCCCCGGACTTCGCCGACCCCGCCCATCGCCTGCGGTGCTGGGCGAAGGCGGTCGCGGCGGGCAAGCCGTCACCCGGATTGCCCGCCGAACTCCTGGACGGAGTCATCGCAGATCTCTTGTGGGGAAGTCGCTATCTGGTCAGCTTCGACAGCCGCCTGAACCCGGTTCTCCACGCCGTGCCGCCGGGTGCCGTGGTGATTGTCCCGGACGAGTTGCCGAAGCTGCTGGCCGATACCGGCAGCGTGTTCAGGCGCGGCGACATGCCGGCCATCATCGACGCTGCGGTGAAGCGGCTGGCCGGCACAGTGCCGCGCAACTAAGCCCCACGCCCCGGCGCCCAGCGGCGCCGGGGTGTGCCTACCTGCGCCCGCTTAGTGCGATCACTGCTGCGGCAATCTCGTCGCAGCGAAGTTTTCCTGCCTCCTCAGGCACGGTGCTGGCCACGCCGCGCATCAGTTGCAGCATGTCGGCCTTGTGGCCATTCTGTTCCATCAGCCGGGCGCCCACTACGAATGTGTCGGCCAGCTCTTGTTCGCTCTCCAAGCACACTCGGTTGAGTGCACTCATCGCGTCGCGATACTGATTGGCCTGTGTGACGGATACGGTCGTTGATCCAGCCGCAATCGCTGCGAGCTTCAAGGCCGGCGGGGACGAATCGTATACGGTGATTTCCGTTGCAGCGACAGCCGCGGCACCCGACTCTTGGGAAGGTGGAGTCATCCACTTGAGAACCAGGGTCGCGGCAAAGAGTAGTCCTGTCAGGATCCAGATACCCAAGTAAAAGCCAGAGCGAACTGCCGGCGGCGCCGACGATTGAACCATCTCCTTGTCGGCACGGACGCGGGCAGCCGTCACCCGGCTACGCAGCACGGCCAATTGCGATTCACTCATCCCCTCGACCTTGGCGTAGATCGCGCCACAGGCTGGGCATGCCGCCGCCGGGTCTGTGCTTGTCGGCGCCTCGTGGTCGCACTTCACGCAACGCTTGTGAGTCACTGCGCCTGTCATGGCGATGGCGCCGTCCCAGTCGGCCGCGGTGGTGGGCGGGTTGTCCGGATCGGACACCGGGAATTCGGGTGCGGCGGCCAGTGCGGCGGCGCGCAGTGCGGGATCAGGTCGATTCGTCGAAGTAGCGCTTGGTTTCATGTTTGTCACCCTATCGGCGGGTTTCGGGTGTCTCAGTTTCCCCGAGACTTGAGACAACTGCCCGTGGAGGATGCTCCCCCATGAGCACCGCCACCACCATGCTGGCCTTGTACCTGGACGCCGAGACGGCCGTCCTGAAGGGCCTGTCGTTTCGCATGGCGGATGGCAGCATGCTGACGCGCGCCAATCTGCCGGAGATCGTTGCCGGGCGGCGTGAGTGGGAACAGCGCGTGGCGCTGGAGAACGCGGCAGCCGCGGGGCGCGATGATCGCTTTGCGGTTGCCGACTTTGTCGGCCGGGGTGTGCGATGAAGCCCGGCCTGATCGAGCGCGCCATCGAAGCGGTGTCGCCCACCTGGGCGGCGGCGCGTGCCCGCGGGCGGGTGCAGGCGGCGGCGTACCGACAGGCCTACGAGGCGGTCGAGAAGACCCACCTGCGCCAGCAACAGCGGGAGATGGGCAGCGGCAACGCCATCGTGTCGATGAGCGGCATGGCGCTGCGCAACCACGCGCGCCACCTGGACCGCAATCACGACATCATTTCCGGCGGGCTGTCCACGCTGGTGACGTGGATCGTCGGCGCGCACGGCATCAACGTGGTGCCGCAGCCGCGCGACGCCGACGGCAACATCGTGGAGGACGTCGTCGACCAGATCGTGCCGGTCTACCGCGCGTGGTCCAAGCGTCCCGAAGTGACCTGGCAACACGACTGGCCCAGCGCGCAGCGCCTGTTGGTGCGCACCTGGCTACGCGATGGCGAATCCCTGCTGCAGGAACTGGTCGGCATGGTGCCGTACCTGGAGCACGGCAGCGCAGTGCCGTATTCGCTGGAGTTGATCGAGCCGGACATGCTGCCGGTGGATCTGGACGACAGCGAGCGACGCATCCTGCAGGGCATCGAAGCCAACGCCTGGGGCAGGCCCACCGCGTACCACCTGTACAAGCGCCACCCCGGCGATGCGGATGTGTTCATGCCGGAGACCAAGCGCGTGTCGGCGGCGTACATCCGCCACCTGCGGGTGGTCAACCGCATCAACCAGCGCCGCGGCGAGAGCATTCTGGCGTCGACGTTCACGCGCGTCGAAGACCTCAAGGACTACGAGGAAAGCGAGCGCATCGCGGCCAAGATCGGCGCCAGCATGGCGGCTGCGATCATCAAGGGCGACGCCCAGTCGTACGCCCCTGAGTCGGCGCCGAAGAGCCCGCGGACCATGCGCATGCAGCCGGGGATGATCTTCGACAACCTGGCGCCGGGCGAGCGCGTCGAGATGATCGACCCCAATCGCCCCAACCCGAATCTGGAGCCGTATCGCAACGGCCAGTTGCGCGCCGTATCCAGCCCGATGCGGCTGTCCTTCAGCTCGCTGGCTCGCAATTACGACGGCACCTACTCGGCGCAGCGCCAGGAGATGGTGGAGAGCTACGGCGCCATCGGTGTGCTTGCCGCGGAAGTGATCAACGCGATGGTACGACCGGTGTACGAGCGCCTGATCGCCACCGCGGTGGTCTCCGGCGAGATCGCGCTGCCGCGCGGCGTGACGCTGGCCACCGCCATCGATGCCGAGTACTACGCGCCGCCGATGCCGTGGATCAACCCGGTGCACGAAGCCATTGGCCTGCGCACGCAAGTGCGCGCCGGCTTCAAGACCATGTCCGAAGTGCTCGCCGAGCGCGGCAAGCGCATGTACGAAACCATCGAACAACTGCGCAACGAGCGCACATGGGCGCAGAGCCAGGGCGTGGTGCTCGACTCCGACCCCGCGCAGACCAGCGCCGCAGGCGTCACCCAGTTCGACGCCAACACCCCAGCCGCCAATCCTCAGGAAGCTCCGCAATGAAAAAGAACACGCTGGCCACCGCCATCGATGCCGAGTACTACGCGCCGCCGATGCCGTGGATCAACCCGGTGCACGAAGCCATTGGCCTGCGCACGCAAGTGCGCGCCGGCTTCAAGACCATGTCCGAAGTGCTCGCCGAGCGCGGCAAGCGCATGTACGAAACCATCGAACAACTGCGCAACGAGCGCACATGGGCGCAGAGCCAGGGCGTGGTGCTCGACTCCGACCCCGCGCAGACCAGCGCCGCAGGCGTCACCCAGTTCGACGCCAACACCCCAGCCGCCAATCCTCAGGAAGCTCCGCAATGAAAAAGAACACGCTGGCTGTTGCCATCATCGCCGGGCTCGCGTTCGCGTCTGCGGCGGCGACGCCGGACGATATTCCGCGCCAGTACCGGGACGCCAAGGGCAAGTCGGTGCTGGCCATCCGCGCCACCGGTGCGGACAAAGCCGAGGTGCTGATCTACGGCCCCATCGGCGACTGGTTCTGGGACGGCATCAGCGCGCGGGCCTTTGTCGAGCAACTGCGCGGCATCAGCGCCAGCGAGATCACCGTGCGCATCAACAGCGATGGCGGCGTGGTGTCTGATGGCGTGGCCATCCACAGCGCACTCACCGCGCACCCGGCAAAGATCACCACCGTGGTGGACGGCATCGCTGCCAGCATCGCCAGCCTCATCTTCATGGCCGGCGACACGCGCCAGATGTATCCGGCTGCACGGCTGATGTTGCACGCGCCGCTGACGTGGACGGCGGGCAACTCCAAGCGACATCGGCAAGTCGCCGACGATCTCGACACCACCGCCGCGGCCATCGAAACCGCGTACGCCGTCGCCACCGATCAGGACGTCGTGCGCGCCATGCTCACGGACGGCGACGACCATTACCTCACGGCTGCCCGCGCGGTGGAGCTGGGGCTGGCTACCGACGTGGTCCAGGCCAAGGAGCCGGACGCCCCCGACGACACCGCTGCCGCGGCTGCGCTGTTGTCCTTCATCACCGCCATTACCACGGCCCCGGCCGACGCTTCTGCCGCCATGCGCGCGCGCATTCAGGCGTTGTGCCGGCCGACCGCTTTCGCCTCGATGCGCGAGGTGCACCAACGGGCCGTGCTGGCCCAAATTGAGGACCCAAGCATGCAATCCCAGTGCCGTTTGATCATGGCCAATGCCGGCGGCGCCGCGGCGCCGGCCGTGCCCGCTCCCGTCGCTCCGACTCCGGCCGCGCCGGCGCCGGCCGATCCCATCGCCGCCATCGCCGCCCGCAACGAATCCATTCGCGGCGAGTTCGCCCAGTTCCGCGAGATGCCCGGCATCCGCGACCTGGAGGTGGCGTGCCTGTCCGATCCGCGCCTCACCATCGATCAGGTGCGCCAGCAACTGCTCAACAAGCTGGGCGCCGGTGGCACGCCGCTGAACGATCCTACCGCCGGCCCGAATATTCAGGCGGGCCCGGACGCGAAGGACAAGCAGCGCGATCGCATCGTGCAGGGCATTCTCGCGCGTGCCGGCGTGCTGCGCGGCGAGGAAGCCGAACGCGCCCGACAGGACAACCCGGCCGCATTCGCCACGCTGATCGATCTGGCGGAACAATCCCTGATCCGCGCTGGCGTGCAAGCGCGGCGCATGACGCGCGACGAGATCGCCCGCACGGTGCTCGCGCTGGGTGGTCAGAGCACCAGCGACTTCCCGGTGCTGCTGGAGAACGCGCTGCACAAGATCGTGGTCGGCGCGTACCGGCTGGTGCCGTTCACCTGGTCGCGCTTCTGCGCCACCGGCACCTTGTCCGACTACCGCCCGCACAACCGGTATCACCTGAGTTCCTTCAGCGACCTGAAGGACGTCAATGAGCAGGGCGAGTACGAGAACGGCGTGCTCGGCGACGGCGAGAAGGAGACGATCCGCGGCAAGCGCAAGGGGCGCATCCTGCAGATCACGCCGGAAGTGCTGGTCAACGACGATCTCGGCGCGTTCACGCGTATCGCCCAGGCGCTGGGGCAGGCGGCCGGGCGCACCATCGAAAAGGACGTCTATGCGCTGTTCGCCCTGAACAGCGGCGCTGGCCCGACGATGGGGGACGGCAAGGCGCTGTTCCATGCCGACCACGGCAACATCGCCGGCACCACCGCGGCGCCCACCATCGCGTCCTTCGATGCCGCGCGCCTACAGATGGGGCAGCAGAAGGATCCGGGCGGCAACGACTACCTGGACATCGTGCCGGCCATCTGGATCGGCCCGCAGAGCCTGCGCGGCGCCGTGGTGCAGGTCAACGAAGGCGAGTTCGACGACGAAGCCACCAAGAACCAGCGCCGGCCGAACATCAGCCGCGGCCTGGTGCGCGACATCGTCGACACCCCGCGCCTGTCCGGTACCGCCTGGTACCTGTTGGCCGATCCGGGCATGGAGCCGGTGTTCGAAGTGGCCTTCCTGGATGGCGTGCAGACGCCCAGCCTGGAGCAGGAAAAGAACTTCCGCACCGATGGCCTGAGCTGGAAGGTCGTGCACAAGTACGGCGCCGCCGGCGTCGGTTTCCGCGGCGCCATCAAGAACGCCGGCTGATGTTTCGCTGCCCGGCGTGAGCCGGGCAGCCCCTGATCTGGAGAAATTGCAATGGCCAAGAACTACATCAAGCCCGGCGAACACATGAGCTTCACCGCGGGCGCCAACGTCGCCTCCGGGCAGGCGGTGGTCATCGGCACCCTGTTGGGCGTGGCGCTGTGCGCGGTGCTCAACGGCGAGAAGGGCGAAGCGGCGATCGAGGGCGTGTGGGAGTTGCCCAAGCTCAGCACCGCAGTGATCACCCAGGGCGCGCGCCTCACGTGGGACGTGTCCGCCGGCGAATTCATCGTGGCCTCGGCTGCGGTGGGAGACCTGGAAAACTGCGCCGTCGCCGAGACCGCCGCCGGCAACGGCGTGGCCACGGTACGCGCCCGGTTGTGCCCCGGCGCGGGCACGGTCAAGGCGTCCTGATCCGCGGGGTGACCCGCTGACAGCCGGGAAAGACCGGCGCCCCTTTCCTCGGAGCGGCATCCGTGAACGTACCGAAATTGTCCCCGCTGCAATGGTTCCGGCTGGTCGGCGTACTGCTGCCGCTGCTGCGCGGCCTGGTGCGCGTTGCCGGCACCGGCATCGTCGCCGTGATCCGCGCGCTGATCGATATCGTGGCGCAAGTGGAAACCCTGTTCCCGTCCGACCCGACCGACATCGACCCGGCCACCGGCAAGCCACGCAAGCGCGGCAGCGAGAAGGCGCAGGCCTTCGTCGATCTGGTGCTGGCGGCCTTTACCACCGCCGATGAATCCGTCGCCGCGGTGCAATCGCGCATCGGCGATGTCGGCGCCATCGGCGCGGCCATCGTCGGCTTGTTCAACGAATGGAAATTGCTGCGGGAGGGTCCGACCAATGCGTAGGCTCGCCCTTGCCATCGCCACGCTGTGGCTGCTCGCCGTCGCGGTGATCGGGTTCTCTGCGGTCGCCAACGCGGCGCCGATTCCGTCGGGCGCGTCGGGGGTGTATATCGCGCCGGATCGGGTTTGCCGGATTGTGTTCTCGCGCTACCAGACGCACTGGATTCAGCTTGACCTCGCGTGCCTGCCATTCAATGCCGGGCAAACCACGCACTCGCTGACGACGCTGTGGGCGCCTGGTGGCGCCTGTCCGGTGGAGTCGATCGCGTGGAACTTCAATCCGTGGCCACCGGGTGCGGTACGCGAATACGTGAGTATCCGCGCGGTGCTGCCGGATCGCCTGGAGATGATGGTCGGTACCGACGTCAACGCCGTCAGCAATGGCGCAGCCACACCGCAGACTTGGTTGCTGGTGCAGCCGGTCGCTTCGCCGGCGCCGTACACCTGCGTCGCGCCGACCGGTGAGCGCAAGGGCATTCGATGAGACTCGACGCCGCCATTTGGGTTCTCGCTGGCGTGACCACGCTTGCCGCAACCCAGCCGGAGATCAGCGAGTGGGCTGCGCTGGCGTTTTCGGTGGCGGGCGGGCTAAGCGGCGGGTTCGTCGCCAGCGGTCTTTCCGACGCGCCGCTCGCCCGCGGTGGCATTGCCGCGCGGGTGGTCGCCAGCGGGATGATTGCTCCGGCGCTGGTGCTCGGTGCGGTCACCCACATGGCGGGCGACGGCGTGGTGATCTACCGCGCGCTGCCGGTGGCGGCCGCCAGCGGACTGGCCGGGCTGATCGCGTGGCCGGCGGCGTCGATACTGCATAACGGGCTCGCGCTGATCCGTGCCAGCGAAGTCGCCGACTGGCTGCGCGGTCTGATCCCGGGCTTTCGGCGCGGAGGCGACGAATGAACGCCACCCTGGTCGTCACCATCGCCATGGCGTGCCTCGTGGTGGTCGGCATCGCGGCACTGGTCGATGTCAGTCATCTGAGCCGCCGCTGGCGCATCGGGCCGGTGCTGTTGTGTTCGTCCAGCGTGTTCTGGCTGGCAGACCGCCTGCTGTACCTGTACGGCATGGGCACCACGATCGAGCAGACGCCGTTGCGCCCGTACCTGCCGGCGCTGGTGGTCATGGGGGCCGCCCTGACCATCGCCGGCCTGCTCGCCCGACTGCAGCGGCACGAGGATCCTGCGCCGCGCAAGCAAGGTATGGAGGTGTTCCGATGATGTCCGCTGAACAACTCGCCCGCGAGCTCGCCGCCGACCTCATCGCTGGCGAGGAAGGCTGTCACCTGCACGCCTACCCGGACCCACGCAGCCCGATGGGTGTCGCGCTGGGGCAGCGCGGCATCGACGAGGTGGGTCGCACCGGCCGCGTGCCCGCTTCGGTGGCGCAACTGGCCGGCGATCCGTGGACCATTGGCCGCGGCGCCACCGGCCCGGACATCGTGCGCGGCACGGTGTGGAGCATTCAGCACGCCGATGCGCGGTTCATCGCGGATCTGGCCAGTTACCACAACAAGGCTGAGCGCGCCTGGCCGGGCATGCGCACGCTGCACCCAGCCGCGCAGGGCCGCGTGCGCCTGGTTCCGCTGGTGCTGCTGGCCGGGCTGGCTCTGTTGGCGTTGCTGTTGCGCGATCCGCTTGCCTGGTTGCTGGGGCTCTGATGGGCGCCTTCGCTCTCAGCCCGCGCAGCCTGGCCCGGCTTGAAGGCGTGCACCCGGACCTGGTGCGCGTGGTCAAGCGCGCCATCGAGCTCACGACGATGGATTTCGGCATCACCGAGGGCCTGCGCACCGTCGAGAAACAGCGCGAGTACGTGCGCGACGGCAAGTCGATGACCATGCACAGCCGCCACCTGACCGGCCACGCGGTCGACGTCGTCGCGTTCCGCAATGGCGCGGTGTCGTGGACGGCCTCGGACTACGACCCGATCGCCAAGGCCTTCAAGGCCGCGGCGTTCGAACTCGGCATCGCGATCGCCTGGGGAGGCGATTGGAAAAAGTTCAAGGACTGCCCGCACTTCGAGCTCAGCCGTATCGAATACCCGGCGGGAGGAACATGATGTGGGGAACCTCGCCATCGTGGTGCTCGCCCTGGTCCTGCTCGCCGCTGGCGGCGCTGGCGGCTGGGTCGCTCGCGGCCATTTCGACGGTGCCGTCGTTTCGGCGTCTGCAGCCGCCACCGACAGCCAGTCGGCAGTCGATGCCGGCATCGAGGCCGATCGCACGATCACGGCCGCGCGAACCGAAACCGAAACCGCAGTCGAGCGCGTCCGCTACGTCACGCGCACGGTCGAGGTGGCTGCAAGTTGTCCGCCAGGCCGGCACCGGGCTCAAGCGCGACTCGGCTGATCCGCTCGACCGTCGTCGCGAGATGCGCGAACTGGTGCCCGCCGTGGTGCAGCGCGACTACACGCGCATGGCCGAACTGTTCGAGTCCATGACCCGGATCTGGGCTGGCGAGCGCATGGGTGGGCTGCTGAAGCGCCGCCGCGCCGAAGCTGCGCTGTGTCGCCGCGCCGCGGCCGAATCGTCCGCCCGTCGGGTGGTCGCATGAATCGAGGAATCCCATGGAGCGCTGGCTCTGGTTTGTTCTGTTCGCCCTCGTTGGCGTGGCCGCGTACGACTACGGTCGCCGCACTGAGCGCGAAGCACCGCTGCAAGCTGAACTGTCGGTCTATCGCGAGCGCGACAAGCTGCGCGACGAGCTCGCCGCGGAGCGCCGCGAGCGCGGAAAAGCCATCGCCGACGCAGTCGCGCGTGTCGCCGTCGTGCGCGATCGCGAACGCATCGAAGCGGCTGCGACTGATCTCGCTCGTTGTCCTGTGCCTGCCGACCTTGATCAGTTGCGGCGTACTCGGGATGCCGAGGCAAACGCCGCCATCGATGCCGCCTACCGTAGTCGTGAGCAACCCGATTGAGTGCGACCAGACGATGCTCGAGCGCTGCCCGGGGATTCCCGACGAGCTGCACGCCGCGGCTGTCGATACGTGGGCATCGCGTGCTGAGCTGCGCGAGCGGCTGAAGGTGTGTGCGCTGAAACACGCCGGGCTGTCGCGGTGCATCGAACTGCACAACGGTGCAGGGAAGCAACCATGACGCCGGCCGACATGCACGCGCTGGTCGTGGGGCAGATGATCCAGGCGGGTCACCCCGACGCGCGAACTGCAACCTACGCGCCGCCAGTGTCGGGCGCGGCCGTGCCGTGCGTGGTGATGTTCCTTGCGCTGTCGCTTCTGGATGGGCAGAGCGCGGCAACGATCGCTGCGCAGCAGCGCAATGTGCGGTTGTTGCGCGCGGAAGTGCCCAGCCCCGCGCGCGGTGGCATCGTCCAGTTGGATGGTGCTGTCGAGCAGTGGCGTCTGGCGGATCTGCTGGATGACGGTATTGGTTCCACCGTCTGGAGCGTGACCCGTGTCCGCCCCTAAGACCTGGGACACCATCCTCGCGCTGCAGGCCGCGCTGGCCGATATCCGCGTGGTCAACGGCTATCGCACCGATGCCGGCCTGCGCGTGCTGTTGGATGTGTTCCAGCTCGGTGAGAGCGATACCTATCCCACGTTGCGGCTCGTCGAAGATGAGCTGGACGAATCCCAGGGTAATGCCGGCGCCGTGGATGCCATCACACTCACGGTCGAGGGCTACATCGAAGCCGCGCAGGACGGCGCGCAGCGCAAGGCGCATGACCTGCGTGACGACGTGCTGGCAGCGTTCCGCAAGATCCGCAAACCGCGTGCCTTGCCGCCACCGCTGGTGGGTCTTGAAGTGCTTTCCCGCCGCGTTCTGCAACGCCCGGAAGGGTTCCCCTATGTCGTGTGCCAGGTCGTTGTTCGGGCGCGCCTGGTCAATCAGTGATGCCCGTATTCAGGAGTAGCACATGAGCAAGTTTCAAGAGTTCTCGGGCACCGTGTACCTCGGTCTGATCGACGCCTCCAACGGCAACTTCCTTGGCTACCTGCCGCCGCTCGAATGCTCGTCGTTCGTGCCGTCGCGATCGGAGCCGACCGTGCTCGAGGTCAAGAGCGCCAAGCGGGCGATGAAGGGGCAGGTGGTTTACAGCAAGAGCACGCCGGGCGCGCCGTCGCTGGAGATGGCGTTCAGCGAGATGGACAGCACGCTGTTCGGCCTCGCCTTCGCCGCCTCGCCGGCCGCGTTGACGGTCAGCAGCGGATCGTTCACGGATGAAGTGGTGACGCTGCACGCGCTCGACACCTGGTACGCGGCGAGCAAGCGCAATCTGTCCAGCGTCGTCGTCAAGAACAACGCCGGCGACGTCACCCACGTGCTGGGCACGGACTACGAGGTTGATACCCGCCTCGGCCTGGTCCGCGCGCTGACCGGTGGTGCCATCACGGCCGGCCTGGCGGTCAAGGTCAGCGCCAGCTACGCGGCGTTCAGCGGCGAGAAGTTCGACGGCGAGCTGGTGTCGCAGCGCTCCTTCCGGATCCTGTTCGATGGCCGCAACGAGGTCTCCGGCAAAGACATCCTGGTGGAATATCACGAGGTGCCGATTCAGGCGCCGCAGGAGATCTTTGACTTCCTGTCTGTAGAGCTGCTGAGCCTGACGCTGACCGGTACGCCGATCACGCCGACTGGCAAGACCAGCCCGTACACGATCATCCGCCAGTCCTGACCGTGGCCAGGAAGCCCCGCAAGCCGGCGCCGGAATCGGCGCCGGCGCCAACGCCGCCCGCGCCGAGCAGCGTTCGCGTGCGCTTCGTGCGCGACCACACCCATGCCGGCGTGGATCACCGCGTTGGCGATGAGGTTGACGTCACGCCGGAGACGGCTGATCTGCTGCGCCACTACTCCGCAGTGGAGTAGACCATGGGCATCCGCGCCGAAGTTCGTCTGACTGCCCGCGGCTTGAAGCTGCTGGGAAAGTTTGCGAGCGCGCAGGCGAACTCTCGGGCAGTGGCGCAGACGGCGATCAACAGTACGCTCAAGCGCAGCAAGCCCAAGGCGGTACGGGCGATCTGCGCGCAGGTGGCGTTGCGGCGTCCCTACGTGAGCGAACGCATGCGCGAGGTGCCGGCCACAAAGGACAGTCTGGAGGGTCGGTTAAGCACGCCGAAACGCGGCATCTTGCTGAACCGCTTTGACTTCATGCGGCGGATGCTCACGCGGCGGCGCAAGCGAACTCGCAAGGGCAAGGGCAAGAAGGGCGAGGCATACAAGCAACTCGCCGGCATCAGGGTGCGGGTGAAGCCGGGCCGAATGAAGCTGATGCCGGGCGCGTTCCTGATCAGGCTACGGCGTGGCAAAGAGCTGGGCGATGACGTGGGAATTGCGATTCGCCGACGCGGCGCAAAAGGTCGGAGTAACTACACCGTCCGCCATGGTCCATCGATATCGCAAGTGTTCAGGTCGGTAAAGGACGACATCGCGCCCGATATCCAGCGGGACTTCGAGCGCACCTTCAAATTTCTCATCAAGCGAGAGTTCAACCGATGAAACAGATCCAACTGGCCGTGGGCGCGCCGCCCGTGGCGACATCCTTCACGATCACGCCAGTGACGCTGGCCCAGATCATCATCCTGCAGTCGGCGGTGACGCTGTTGCAGCGTCTGGCCGCCAAGCCCCAGGCGCTGCAAAGCCTCACGCCGGACGAGTTGCGCATGTTGGCGGGCGCGCTGGCATCCATCCTCGGTGTGGATGTCGAGGTGGTGCTGCGCTGGCCGGTGGCGCAGACGCTACGGGCCGCCGTGGTGGCCGGGCAGGCATATGTGGAGATCAACGGCCCGTACCTCACCAGCGAGGTGGTGCCGGCTATCGAGGCGTTGACCGCGTTCGGGGCCAGCCTGAGCGCAGCACTGACAGCCACGCCAGCAGCGCAAACGCCGTGAGCATCAGCGCGCCGGCCAGCAGCGGCAACGCGGCCGGCAGCGCCAGCCACGGGCGCGCCCAATGCGTACTCGGCAGTGAGCCGCTGACGCCCAGGCACGCACCCGCGATCACCACCCACCAGACCCAGCGATAACTCATGGCCAGCACCTCCACCGATGTCGACTTGGTCCTGAGTGCCACTTTAGGCCAGTTCGTCGCGGGTCTCAATGAGGCCACGTCGAAGCTGACCGGCGCGCTGGAGACCATGCGCGTCTCGGCGCAGAAAGAGACGTCGGAGATCGACCAGGCGTTCGAGACGCTGGGGCTCAAGCGCTTCTCCGATATCGAGGCCGAAGTCGACGAGGTCAAGGCCGCGTTCGAGCGGCTGAAGGCATCGGGCGAACTGACCGGCGCGGCGCTGGTGCAGGCGCAGGTGCGCATGGAAAGCCAGGTGCGTGAGATTCGTGCGCAGACCAACGGCTGGGCGGATGCGCTGGACAAGGTCAAAGTGCAGGCCATCGCCGCGGTGGGCTCATTGGCCGGCGTGGTGCGGGTCCTCGGCGACGCCGGTGGCGCCGCGGCGGACTTCGGCCTGAAGATGGCGGAGGTCGGTACGCAGCTCGACGACACGTCGGCGATTCCGCAACTGTCCGAGCAAGTGCGCGAGCTGGCGCGCGAGATGGGTGGCGACGCAGTGGCCAACGCGCAGGGCCTGTACGACATCCTTTCGGCTGGCGTGTCCGATCCGGTCGACGCGATGAATCGGTTGACCGTCGCCAACAAGCTGGCGGTGGGTGGCGTCACCGACGTGACCACCGCGGCGGCCGGCCTTAACGCGGCGCTGAACTCCTATGGCGCTGCGGCCGGCGAGCAGCGCCGTGACGCCTTCCAGCAGCGGCGTCAATGCGGTCACCGCGGTACCGAGCGACAACTGCACGTCCTTCAGCGCCGACTCGAACTGCCGGATCTTGAAGGCGTCGGTTTCGCTCAGTGCTTTGAACGCCTTCTCGCTCTCTCCCGCCTTCTGTCCCAGCGCATCCAGCGTGCCGGCGAACGATTCAGCCTGCGCGTTGGTGAGCGACAGCACGCCGGTCAGGCCCTCGACACGCCCGAACAGCACCGCCAGCTTTTCTTCGCTGCCGCCGGTCTTCTCGCGGACGTCTTCGAGGAAGCCCGCGAATCCCTTGCTCTTGATTGCTGCGGTGTCGAACTGGAGTCCGAGTTCACCCGCCAGCTTGCTGGCCTCGCTGGTCGGTTTGACCACGGCGGCCACGGCGGCTTGCACCTGCGTCATCGCCTGCGATGCCGGCACGCCGCCGTTGGTGATGGCGGTGACGGCTGCGATCAGCTCATCGAAACCCACACCCGCCTGCGAAGCCAACGGCGCGATGCCGCCGATGCCGGCGGACAGTTCGGCGACGCTGATGTTGCCTTCGCGCGCCGCGACGAAGAAGGCGTCGGCTACGCTGGTCGCATCAACGGATTCAACGGCCTGCCCGAGCCACTGCGCAATGTGATCGCCGGTATCGCTGGACTGACCGCCGTGCTCGCACCGGCCGCGCTGGCGTGGGCGAGCCTGAAAGGGCCGCTGACGCTGCTGGCGGCGACGGTGTTGCCGCAGTTGGGTACGGCGCTGGTTGCGGCCTCGGCTGGCACTGTGCGCTTGGCTGCAGGCATGGCTGGCTTCGTCGCCGGATTGTCGCCGTGGACCATCGCCATCACGGGCGCCGCTGCCGTGACAGGCTTGCTCACCCATGGGCTGATCGAGGCGGCGGAGGCCCAGCAGCAACTTGACGCCAAAGTTGCGCGGGCGGAAGTGCTGCAGGAAGAAATCGCCGCCCGCCAGGCGCAAGCCGAGGCGCTCAAGGAGTACGCGAACGTCGCAGTGCTCAGCGCCGAGCAGGTCGCCGCACTGGGCGAGACAGAGCGGGCTTCCTACGAGCAGCGGCTGCAGGGAGCGAAAGACTACGAGAGCGCAGTCACCGGCGTGCTGGTGCGCCAGCGCGAACTGGAGGGCGCGACTGACGCCAACACCAAGGCGAACGCCGAAAACATCGCGCGGCAGAAAGAGCTGAATGCCGGGCTCGTGGCCCTTGCGGAAGGCCTGAAGCTTGCAGCCGAACGGGCAAAGTCCGGCCTGTCGCCCGCCGCGCAGGAGCTGGCCAACCAGTTGCGCGAAGCATCCACGACGGCAAAGGGCGCCGATGATGCACTGGAGAAGCTGTTCTCCGGCATCAGTGCCGATGCCGGTGCTGGCGAGATCAGCCGCATTGTCACCGCAGTGGCCGATGTCGCAGGCGGCTCAGACGTCGCGGCGGTGACCCTGCGCGACCAGCTCGGCGCGGCCTTGCGCGAGCTGAGTGGCGATCAGTTGCAGGCATTCCAGGCGGCTGCAGTGGCGGCCATGGACGCGGGTCGTGGCAGCGCCGAGGGCCTGGGCACGGTACTCGACACGGTGGTCGCCGAATCGCTGCGGATGCTCGGCGCCGACGCTGTCACCATCGGCGAGAAGTTCACGGCGGCGGGGGAGCAGGCGCTCAGTGCGTTCAACGCCGTGGCCGACAGTGGCAGGGCGAGCGCGCAGCAGATCACCGCCGCCTTCAGCCTCGCGCTGCAGAAGCTCTCCACGCCTGAAGAAATCGAGTCGCTGTTGGCCTCCTTGCGCCAGGTCGGTCCCGCGTCTGGCGTCAGCCTCGGGCAGATGGAAAAGGCCGCCAAGGATGCCGCGGGCGCGATCATCAAAATCAAGTCGGCGCAGGGTGAAGTCGACGAGCAGGTGCTGCGCTCGCAGATCCGCAAGCTCGAGGATCAGTACACGGCGCTGCACAAGGCCAGCGACGGCACCGCGGCCGGACTGGGTGACCTGCGGCTGAGGTTGGCCGACCTGAACGAGCAGCTTGTGGCGTCTCAGGAGGCCAGCAAGAAAACCGGTGATTCCATGGAGGATGCCGCCAACCGCGGCGCTGAAGCATTCGATCGTGCCGCGTCCAGCGCCGGCAACGCGGCGTCCGCGCTGGAAGATACGGGCGACTCTGCCAAGAGCGCAGAGCGAGATCTGGACGACGCCGACAAGTCTTTGCGCGACATCGATGCATCTGCTCAATCGGTGACCATCAGCCTTGGGCGGATGTCCGAACAATGGGCTCGCGCGGCCATGGATGCGGCGGGGTCGGCCAAGTCCGCAAAGCAGTACCTGGACACGTGGAACAGCTTCAACGCGGCCTATGAGGATCAGAACCGGCAGTTCGAGAATCGTCTGCAGCAGTCGCAGAAGGTCATCTCGGCGCTGGATGAAGAAGAACGTGCGCTGGATGTCCTGCGCAAGCAGTACAGCGCGATCGCCGACGATGAACTGCGCAAGTTGCTGGATGCGGAGCGGCGCGCGAAGGAGCTGCGCGAGCAGAGCACCGAGAGCACCGTTCAGCGCACAGAAGCGGAGCGCGAACTGCGCAGGGAGATCGAACAGTCCGCGCAAACCACCGGCAATGGCGGGTCGGTCTCGGTTAGCCGCCGGATCGAGGTGGTGTTGCGGGTGCAGAACGAACAGAGCAACGGCGCCGTCGAGCTGCGCCTGACACAAGCCCAGATCCGCGAAATCTCCGAGCGCGTGATTGCCGAAATCAGGAGGGATCAGAGCCTATGAGCGCATGGTGGCTGGCTGGTGTCGAGCTGCCGGGCGATTTGCACTGGCAGGACGAGTTCGCCTGGAGCCCGGTGCGGCAGGTCTACACGCCGACGCTCACCGGGGCGGTCATCGTGGAGGAATCTTCGCTGCTGAGTGGCCGCCCGATCACGTTGTCATCTCAGCAGATCGGTCCTGCGTTCGTTGCCCCGGTGACACGGGCGGTGGTGGAAGCGTTGCGCGCACTCGACGTGACCCCGCGCAGCCCGATGACGCTGTCGAGCCCGGACGATCCCGCCATCACGTTCAGTGTGGTGTTTCGCCACGACGAGGGTGCGGCAATCATTGCAACACCGATCGATTTCGAGTCGCCCGCTGCAGCGGGCGATCTGTACCTGCTCACGCTGCGCTTGACCGAGGTTGCGTAATGACGATCACAGTCACCGACATCAAACTGAAGAAGCCCGAACGCCTCACCGACAATCCGGATGGCGGCGGGCGACAGACCGCGCTGGAGGTCATCGATGGCGAGCTGAACAACATCTTCCAGGACATCTCGAGGCTTGACCGCACCACCGGCCGGGCCTCGCTGCGGAAGGCCTTCGTGCATGTCGACACCGACAACACAGACACTCTCCTGGGCACCCACATCATCCTGACGCAGCCGCCGGAAGACCCCGGCGTGCATGTCTGCATGTTTGGCGGTGGTACGCCCACCGACGAGCGCAGCGATGCGCGCAACCGTGTCGAGAGCTACGTGATTGCTGGCCCGCCGGCACCTTACTGGCTCTATGGCAACCATGTCACTGGGCAGCGCACGATCCGCGTGACTTGTCGCAGCGAGGCGCCATCTCCGGAGCAGGCCGAAACCCTGCTACTGCGGCAGTTCGCGCCTGGCTATCCAGAGGTCGAGCAGTACGTCCGAATCGAGTCTATCGACAGCCGCACGACGCAGACGTTCACCGACGCCGGCGGCGACTACCAGCGCGATGTGATCGTGATGACCATCCTGGCGCCGCTGCGTCAGGAGCTGACCGGCATCGATGTGCCCCCGCGCTTCAGTACCGAGACTGCGCCCACGGAAGTCAGGCGCACGCAGGTGGCCGATGCTGCCCGCTATTACAGCGTCATGCCGCTGGACGACGTCGCGGCCCCGGGCGATCTCTCGGTCAAGGTCGCGACGCCTTACGTCCCCATCGTACCCACCGCGACCGCGGAGTCAGCGCTGATCGACAGGACGCCCTACGGCGAGGCAGCTTCATTCGTCGCGTCCGGTGCGGCGGACGCCATGGAGCTCAGTGTTTCACTGGATGGCGTCCCGGAGAATTCGGCGGCGTCATTGTTCTTCGGTAGTCCGTTTGTCCGCGGGACGCTGCGTATCACTATCGGTGGTGTTCTGCTCCTGAAAGACAACGGAGACGGGGCCCTGGTGCCGTTGACGCCTGGCGGCGCGACGGACGGATATGGCGGTAGTTGCGACTACGCCAATGGCGCCCTTGCGTTGCAGCGGACTAGCGGATGGTCCGCCTTGGTGTCCGCCTCGGCAACCGCTGCCGGCAGTGTGCGATTCACGGTTGCCGGACGTCGCTACTTTGACCGTGTTGGCGCGCTGTACCACAGTGTGAACGCACTCACCAACGCGGCAACGCTTGGCGGCTCACTGTCATTGTCGAGCGGCGAGGCATCGATTAGCGACTACATTGGCGGTGGCGCTGCCAATGGCGCAACAATCGAGTCGCTGCTCACCGTCCGCGGCGATGCAGCCGTCAACACCATATTCTTCCGCATCCCCGTACAGTCGCTGAAGCGTGCGACGCTGAGCATTCGCGGCACGCGTATCGATACGGGTGCGTTGGTCACAGGAACGGCCGACATCAATGGCGTTATTTCCGGCACTGGGATCGAGGGCGAAGTAGACGCCGAGATGGCGATCGTGCGTGTCGCATTCGGTGAGTGGTTGACCGCTGCGGGTAATGAGGGAGAGGCGTGGTATGTCCCCGATGCAGTGGTGGCTGGCGAGATCTTCCGACCGATTGCGGTTGATCCGTCCTCGATCCGCTACAACGCCGTCTCGCTCAAGAGTATCCCAGTCGACGCCGACGTCATCCAGGTGGACCCTGTCCGTCTACCTGTAGATGGCCGCGTGCCCTGGCTGCGACCCGGCAATGTCGTTGTGGTGCACCACACGGGATATAGCGAGGCAGCGGCCCCCGATGCGAACGACGTCACGGACCTGGGTCGCGAACGCTTGACCCATGTGCGCGTTCGCGACAGCGAAGGCACAGCCGTCGAGACCGCGTGGTACACCGTCGATCTGCAAGCAGGAACAGTCACCTGGGCTGACCCGCTTGACCTCTCCGCGTACGAGTTGCCGATCACGGTCGAACATCGCGTTGAGGACATGGTGCAAGTGTCCGACGTGCTGATCAGCGGAGAGATTGGGCTGAGCAGGGCGCTGACTCATGATTTTCCGGAAGGCTCCTGCCTGTCCAGCGCCTTGATTCCCGTCCCGCAGGATCTGGAGTCTGGCGTCTCGAACGTGTTTGCGCAGACCACATGGACCAATGAATGGTCGGACAGTTTGATCGGCGATGCGCCGGCTTCTGCTTACAACACGCTGGCATACCCGATCGAGGTAGTGAACAGCGGCGCGATGACGGGCAGATACCGCATTCACTTCGTTGGCACGACCAGTTTCAGCGCGTTTCTGGAGGGCGTCGGCGGCCTTGGGCCGGGCGATACGTCCGCCGATTTCGCGCCGATCAATCCTCTGACGGGAGAGCCGTATTTCGTGATCCTCGCGGCGGGCTGGGGCTCCGGCTGGTCTGCCGGAAACGTCCTGCGATTCAACATTCAAGGGGCAGCGTATCCGATGTGGATTGCACGCTGCACGCTACAGGGTCCGTTGGTCGAGCCGACTGATTCGGTTCGCATGGAAATCAGAGGGGATGCAGACTGATGACGACGACACGGCTGTACAAATCGACTGATTCAGGTGCTCCGGTGCTGTCGGGCCAAGCCGGCTCGATGGTCAATCTGCTCCAGAAGTGCCTGGTTGATGGGTACGGTGCGCTGCCTGCAGCCGGATGGACCAGGCCATTCACCGGCACCAATACCGCCGCATTTCGCAATTCGGTGTCTGCCGGCGGCACAGGCATGTATCTGCGCGTCGTGGACACCGCCGCAACGTACGCCACCGCCCGGGCCTACTCGGTCATGACTACGGTCAGCGCCGGTAGCAACGTCGCGCCGCATGCCACGCACCTGGGCAATGGCGTGTACTGGTGCAAATCGTTGTCGGCCGATTCCACTGCGCGGGCGTGGTGGTTGGTTGCGGATGAACTGGCCTTCTACCTGCTTCTGCAGAATGGACCTGACGACGTATATGTTTATAACTCCGTATTCGGCGCTGGTGACATGATTTCAGAAAAGCCGGCGGACGCGTGGCGGTACTTTGTTTTAGGGCGTTATTCGTTTGAAATCGGTGGTGTGGGTTATGGCGGCGAGTTGCGAGGATCGACAGGGTTTGCTGACTCGTCAAATTCCAATGAGGCGCTGTGGATAGGTCGCCGCATCAATGCGGCCAGCGGCTCCATTGCGGTGCGCCCGACGATACTCGGGGGTGCAGATCACCAGCTCGGCTCCTCGTTTGCGCCACTCGCCACACCGTCGCCTGGCGGCGGGAATGAGTATTGGCATGCGGCATGGATCGCGGAGAACGGGACGCTGCGTGGCCGCTTGCGCGGAGTGTATGTGCCTATCTCGGCGCTCAATGCCACTGTGATCGGCACTACGCGCACGGGGATGCCATGGGCACCGTCGGGAAGCGACGTGATCGTAGGCCGCCATTCATCGCACAGCTATTACACCACGTACAGTAGCGAAACGCTGAGTGGCTTCGGCATCGAAACCGCGCTCGAATGGGGATAGCGCGATGGCATCCGTGGTAATTACGCAATTATTGCGCCGCCGGGCGGCGGATTGGGCGGCCGACCCGGATGGTCCGCGCGGATACTTGGCGGGTGAGCCAGACCCCGAAGGGGATGAATTGGCAGGCATCGTGTCCGTCAACAGTGTCCCAGCAAGTCGCTGGGTCGAGTGTTGGCATCAGATCACCCCTGCGTCCACGCCAGACGTGTTGGTGGACGCTGTGTTCAGCGCGCCTGACGGCACGTACCAGATTCCGGATCTGCCGGCGGGCGAGTACTACCGGCTCATTTGCATCGACCACGAAGGGGTGTGGGAGTCGCAGATCGCTGAAGGGCGCCAGCCATACGTGCCTGAGGACTGAGCGTGAGTCATCGTCACGTCGCGCTGCAGCTCGCGTCGCCGCGTGCCGAACTCGCAGGGCGCCACACCACGCTGGCGCTGGGTCCGGATTCGCCGCCACCTACGCCGGTCGTGGTGTGGCCTGAGACGCTACCACCAGCGATTATCGGGGTGCCGTACGCGCAGACGCTCAGCGCGACCGGTGGTACCGGGCCTTACACTTACGCATTGACCGGCGGCGCGCTTCCGGGTGGGCTAGCGCTGTCCGGCGCCGACATTACGGGCACCCCGACGGTAGCCACTGCATCGGCTTTCGACGTGGAAGCCGCGGATTCTCTGGACTCGGTCGGCGCTCGCAGTTACACAATCTTGGTGACCGATCCGGTTTGGCGAGGATTGTCAGCGTCATTCGGCCTGCCTTGGCGCCGACGCGAGACCAGGGCGCGGGCTGTCGCTTCCGGATGGGACAAGTCGCGCGCACTCGATCATGTGGCCTGGCTCAACTGGTCTGCGGCGCAGCCACGGGGGCGCGATATCGACGTGCCGTGGTCGCCGACAACCGCGTTGACTGCGATGGCGCGCGTGGCGTGGAGCACTCGCGCGAGACTTTCGACTGAGATCAAGAGTGGCTGGGGTGATCTACGCGCATTGACCACGGATGTCGTTTTGTCGTGGTCGCTGCCGGCAGCGATCAATCGAGAGCTGGCGATTCCATGGCGCTCACCACCGCCTGCTCAGCGCGAATGCTCCCTGGACTGGCGCACGCGGCCGCCACTGGCGCGAGTAGTTAGTGCCTCTTGGCGCGCTCCGCCGCACGTCCATCGCGAGTATGTGTTGCCCTGGCGTCGCGGCCAGATGCCGCCGTGGGTCATCCTGCCCTCAGTCACCACGGGTCCCCCGCCGCCTCCGCCCAGCCGCAGCGGTCGCCACATCGAGTTGCGGCTCTCCTGCCCGCGCCGCCCCGGGCCATCCAGCCACCTCACGCTGCCGCTGGGTCCATGGCAGTGCTATATCGGTCGCCGACAGCCAAAGGTCTACATCGTGAAGAACATCATCAGCATCGTCCGCGTGCCGGACAACGCTCCCATCGCAGCGCATGACGTCAGCATCCGAGGTGACCTGGAATCGGCCGTTTGGGATTGCAGCGTATCGATCTCTTCCGCCGCCTCGCTGGCATTACTGCAGCCCGGGCCGAGCGGCGCGCCGCGTCGATTCCGAGTCACGATCAATGGCTGGGCGTGGGAGTTCCTGGCCGAGTCCGATCAGGCGGTTGCCACTTTCGGCGGCACGGCGCGCACTGTGACCGGACGATCACCAACCGCCGTGCTGTCCTCCGAGTACGCCAGCCACCGCACGGTGACGCAGGCATCCGCCCGCGACGCCAGCCAGCTCGCCGCCGAGGTTCTGTCCGGAACCGGCATCACGCTGGATTGGCAGGCCACAGATTGGCTCGTCCCCGGCGGTATCTGGTCCTACAGCGACCTATCGCCACTGGATGCGCTGCGCGAGATCGCCAGTGCTTCTGGCGCCGTGGTGCAGTCGCACCGCACGGCCGACACCGTCCACGTGATCCCCACTTACGCCACCCGACCATGGCAATGGGGAATCACACCGCCTGACGTCGAGATCGTCGACGACTACCTCAAGGCGCGTGGCGGCAGCAGCGCACGCGGGATTCGGCACAACACTGTCGAGGTTCGCGGTGATGTCGCCGGCGGCATTCGCGGGATCTGCACAATTCTCGGTACCGCGGGCGACAAGGCGCTCCCGCAAGTGACCCACCGTCTCATCACGGCCGCCGCGGCCGCCGAAGCACGCGGCATTCACGAGCTGTCTCGCGTCGGCCCCATCGGTGAGGTATCCGTGGACCTGCCATTGTTCGCAGCCCCGGCAGCCCCAGGGCTGGTCACGCCCGGAACGTTGGTCCGCGTCTCCGGCAGTTACCGCGCACTGGCCACGGCTGTGCAGATTCGTGCTAGTTGGCCTGCACAAGGCGGATGCACGGTGAATCAGACCATCAGCATGGAGCGGCACTTCGATGCGTAACCTGTGGACCCGCTTTTCGGCACTTCTCCCGACCCGTCGTCGCTTCATCGGCGCTGTCGTCGCTCACAACGCCGATGGTACCAGCACGATCACTACCAGCGCCGGCGGATCATTCCGGGCGCGCGGCCAGAGCGTATCAATCGGCCAACAGGCGGAGGTCGAGGATGGCGCGGTGATGCGGCAGGCACCGACGTTGGTGACGTACGAGATCGATGTTTGACCGCGCATTCGGCCCGAAAATCATGTGGAAAATTCGCAAAAGGACCCGCGCCAGTGCTGGTTCACAGGTTCTGGTGCGGGGAAAATTAAACATCCCAAGTGCTCGGGAAGCCTGCAAAGTTTGTATGCTTCGTAATCAGTAGGTCCGCAGTTCGATTCTGCGCAGCGGCACCAGTGGAAACAGACACTTAGCACAACAATTCGGCCGTCTAGACGGCCGTTTTCGTTTCTTGAGTCAGCACAGAGTCAGCACGCCGCGGAAAGTTAACGGTTCGTTGCAACCGTGAATGCCGGCGGCCGCGGGTGCGGAAATGAAAAGCCCGCACCAACTCCGGCACACCTCGGCTTCCACCTTGGCCGCTGCCGTGACACTCCGTGTCGAGACGTTCACCAGTTCTGCGGCTTGCTCTTGGGACACCTTCGGCAAATTTGCCGAAGGTTCTACGTCTGTTCGCTCACCTTGGCGCATGTTCGCCAGCTTGGCCCCCACCATTGCCCGCTGGCTCTCGCTCAGGTGGCGGCCACAAAAAAGCCCGCACTCGGCGGGCTTGTTTAACCTCAGTTGGAGCCGTTCGTGTCAAGGGGCTGTCGGCGCAGTTTCGCGCAGCTTGGGCGCACTTCCGACGCGCTCCGCAAGTCGCTCCATCGTCTCGCGAAGCGAGTTCCTGTAGGCGTCGGAGACGACATTCGAAACGCCTCCGCAAGCTCCCCCCGCATCGCCATCAGCACTTCGCTGCGAGCCCACGCTGCTTGCGAACAGCGATCCGTTCGGGCCCTCGATCTTCACGCCAAGCGCAAGCTCCACGTTGGAAGTGCAGCTCATTGACCAAAAGCCTTGTGTGCAGGTGGCCTTTGGAGTGAAGTTATCAACACGGATCATGACAACTCCGGCGATTCCCTCACTCTGCATTTGCTCTCTCGTTGGCGGCGCTTGGCGATGTTCGATTGTGTCGAAAACCTGCTCCAGTGTGCTTATCGTAGAAGTCTTGAAGCTGTCGCCCGCGTCGAACGGATAGTTGTGTGCACTGCATGCGTATGAACCCATTGTGATCTGCCCGGCCAATGTACCGACAGAATCCAATGTCACAACCCAGCGGCCAGGAATCTTGCTATCAAACGTCGTGTAAACATTCACAGCGGGCGCGCTAGTCGGCTTGACTGCGTAAGTGCAACCACCAAGCGCCAGACCAACCGCAACTGACATAACTAACGTCCTCATTGCTCCCCCTCCAACCTACGATAGAAAGCGAGTCCCTAGTGTGGTTTGCCATTAATTCGCATCACTATTTATCTTCGTTGCGAGGCGTTC
>ERZ761602.959-NODE-959-length-56544-cov-10.415851_pt1 | contig 56544 bp, 50 predicted proteins | sample MGYA00512165_ERZ761602 | MGnify/ENA primary metagenome ERZ761602 (study PRJEB28899, sample SAMN02445085) | bioreactor sludge metagenome | biome: EBPR sludge; isolation source: Thorneside wastewater treatment plant | place: Australia: Brisbane, Thorneside... | reverse complement strand
GCCATGCGCAGGGACAGGCCCAGCGCGCCGGCCGCGAGCAGCGCCCAGGCCAGGGTCTCGCCCGGCTTCATCGAGGGCTGGGGGGGGCGGGCAGGAGGGGCCGTAGCATCAGGAGTCCGTCCGGGGAGGAGGTGCTGTATCTGCTTGCCGAGCATTGCATCGAGTCGGACAAAAAATGTCCTTGTCGGAGGAGGTGACGGGGGTGATGATCTGAATGCAACCACAGGAGCACCTCGATGCAACACGCTTCAGCCCGCTTCAGCCCGGCCCAGCCTCCCCGCCTCGAGTACCGCACGGATGGTCAGGTCGTCGTCACCCGCTGGGGCCAGATCGGCTCCCTGGTCCTTCGCCCCGGGGACCGGATCCTCCCGGGACCGGCCGCCGGCCCGGTGGTGCTGCTCTTGGCACGCGGCATCGGTCGGCCGATGCTGGCTGTGCGGGACGGGCGTCGGCTGCTGGCTCTCCCCGGGCTGGTGCCGGTCAGCCTCGAGCGCTGGACCGTGGCCTTCGCGGTCCATGGGGTGGAGCGCGATCTGGAGCGGGGCGGTCCCGGTCTGGACGGGCTGTACCTGGCGGTGGCGGACGCCTCGGGTGCGGTCATCCGCCGCCCGGTCGGCCCGGTCGACTCCACCACGGTCGAGGGCGAGTGTCTGCGCGCGGCGATCCGCACCCGCGGGGGGGACCTGCAGTCGCTGGCCCTGGCGGGCTCGGCAGATGCCGCCTCGGCGCTGCTGACGGGGGCGACCCCGGGGACCCTGCGCTTCGGGCTGGACGGCGCCGCGCCCTCGCAGGCGGTGGGGGTGGTGATTCGGGGCCCCTGGCCCACACGGTCCCCCGACGCGCAGGTGCCCCTTCCTCTGCAGGCGGATACTCGCCGCTCGGCCTAGGTCGCGGTCGGCGGCCCCCCAGGTCGGAGCGCACCAATGCAGTTGATCGGGGTCATCCACCTCTTGCCCCTGCCTGCCGGACCCGGCCGCTCACCCGGTCTGGACGCGGTGATCACGCGGGCTCGCCAGGATGCCCTGGCCCTGGTCGAAGGCGGGATCGGCGCGGCCATCGTCGAGAACCTGGGCGACGCTCCGTTCTGGCAGGGGGCCTCCGATCCCCATGTCCTGACGATGATGACCGCGGCCACGCTGGCCGTTCGCGCCGAGGTCGGGGCGCAGCTCCAGCTGGGCATCAACGTCCTCCGCAACGACGCCCGGGGGGCGCTGGCCGTGGCCGCAGCGACGGGCGCCAGCTTCGTGCGGGTCAACGTCCACCTGGGCGCGGCCTGGACGGATCAGGGCCTGATCCAGGGGCAGGCGGGCGAGACCCTGCGGTACCGGCGCGAGCTCGGCCTGGAGCCCCCACAAGCCGGCTGGGATGGGGACCGGACGAGCGGTCCGGGGGTGCGTCTCGCGGCCGATGTCCACGTCAAGCATGCCACCCCCGCGGGCAGTCAGCCGATCGACGACGCCGCGCTGGAGCTGGTCCATCGGGGGCAGGCCGATGTGCTGATCGTCTCCGGGCGCCACACCGGCGGGCCGACCGATCCCGACGATGTGCGGCGCGTCCGGGCGGCGGTCCCCGGCTGCCCGCTCTGGATCGGCAGCGGGGTGGATGAGGCCCGTGTGCGGACCTTCGCCGGCCTGGTCGACGGGGTGATCGTCGGGACCTCGCTGCACCAGGACGCCCGACTGGACCTGCCCCTGGATGTCGAGCGCGTCCGACGGCTGGTCCAGGCCGCCGGGGGATGACCGGGGCTCGCCAACGGGCGAGGATGGGCGGATGAGGAACCTGCTCAACCAAGCCCGCGGTCGACTGCGAGGCCGGCCCGAGGCGGCCCAGGGCGAGGCCGCCCGCTGGTGGATCGACCACGGCTCGCCGGGCCAGGCGGTCCTGGCGCTCCGCAGCTGGGCCCTGGCCCCCGAGCCTCCGCCGGCCGGCCAGCTCCTGGCCCTGCTGGATTCTCCCGTGCCCGCGCTGCGGAGGGTGGCCGCCTGGACCCTGGGGCAAGGTCAACGGGTCCAAGACCTGGATCCCATCTGGGCGCGGGCACGGCGGGAGCGCGTCGACGCGGTCCGGCTGGCCCTCTGCGTGGCCTGCGTGCGCCTGGGTGTGCAGGTCGACGACGCCTGGGGCCTGCTGGACCAGGCGGCGCGCCGCAGGATGCTCAGCTCGCGGGGGTCGCGGGCGATCGCCGAGGCGACCGGCTTCGGCCCGGACCAGATGGCTCGCCGCTGGCTGCGGGTGCTGGATCCCTGGGCCGACGGCAGCACAGATCCGGCGACCGTGGCCCCTCTGCCCGCCGCGCTGGTGCGCGAGCGGCTGATCCGCCGCCTGGACGCCGACTCCGAAGACCGGGATGGCATGCTCAGCCTGGCCTACCAGCAGCACCCCGGGGACTTCGAGCGCATCGCGGCCCGGGTCCGGATGGGCGGTCGAAGGGAGGCCCACACCACCTGCGAAGCCCTGGGCGAGAACGGAGACCCGCGGGCCATCGACCTGCTGGTGCCCACCCTCCGCGCCATGGACGTCGACCCCGGGCACGGATTCGCCGGTCGTCGGGCGGCCTCGGTCGCCCTGGGGCGCCTTGGCCTGCCGGAGGTGGGGCCGATCCTGGCCAGCGCCTTGCAGGTCGAGGCGGCCGACTACGAGGGGCGCCCCGGCGCGGGGATGGGGATCCAGTTCCCGGTGCGGGCCGTGATGATCAGCGCCCTGGGCGAGGCCGGCTGCGTCCGCCAGGCCGGGGTGATCGCCGGCTACCTGGGCGATGTCTCGGGCTCAGCCTTCGGCGGCTTCTACCTGCCCGCGATGGACGCGCTGTGGAAGTTGGACGCCTGGCCCGAGCTGGTCGCGGCCTTGCAGGCCGGGCCTACCGAGGCCACTCACGCCGCCGCCGTCCTGCAGGCCCTGGGTCGCCAGGACCTGCTACCGCCCCGTCAAGGCGAGCCGAAGGGGCTGTCAGGGTCGTAGGTGGTCGAGGTGGCGGTCCCGCCGGCGTTGGCGAAGTTGTCGTCCGAGCCGCGCAGGTTGGCGTCGATCTGGGCCAGCCCGGCCCGCGTCACCTGCACCGTCCAGTGGTCCTGGACGCCCTTCTCTTCGGCGGCCTTGTTGACGAAGGTGACGCTGATCTTCCCGTCGAGGAAGTCGTCGGGGGGGTTGGAGAGGAAGCCCCGGTTGTCGAAGACCAGCGCGTTGTTGTTGCCGACGCCCGAGCCGCCGATGGCGTCCCACTCGGCGATGGAGACGTGCCGCAGGCGGGTGGAGCCGCTGGAGAGGTCGATCGTGCCGGTTCCCGTCTGCAGATCCGACCCGCTCTCCAGCACGTCCAGCGGCAGGGTGTCCCAGTCGCCGCTGGAGGTCTGAGACTGGACCAGGTACATGCCCGCGTTGGAGTCGAGGTTGGCGAGGTCGTTGTCGTACTCGACCAACAGGATCCGGCAGGCGGTTCCGTTGGCGATGGCCAGGGAGCGACACTGGCTGACGAAGGAGGCGAAGTCCATGGCCGCCATCCGCGTCCGGGAGCGCGGGATCTGCTCGCTGGCGTAGCTGTAGCCCAGCGCCGTCAGGATCATGATGATGGCGACCACCATCATGACCTCGATCAGCGAGAAGCCCGCGCGTGAGCGACGGGAGGAGCAGTACAGGCGGGAGGTGGGGTGCATGCGGACCTCGGGTGAGCAGGGTACCGTAAGAACAAGGTGGGGGCAACGGCTGCACGCATGCTCGCGGCCGGGCCTTGCCTCTCGCTCTCCAACCCGATAGCGGGGCGCTCCTGCGCGTCCCCTCTACGCGCCTCCTTCGCCAAACCAGGAATCGCACAATGGCTCGTTACCGTGGACCCCGCATCAAGGTCTGCCGTTCGCTCGGGACCATCCTCCCCGGGCTGACCAACTCTCCGACGCTCGATCGCCCCTACCCTCCCGGCCAGCACGGCATGCGGCGTCGGGGCAAGACCTCGGACTACAAGGTCCGCATGGTCGAGAAGCAGAAGCTGCGGATGCACTTCGGCGTGCTCGAAGCCCAGTTCCGCCGCTACGTGGTCGAAGCCACCCGCCGCAAGGGCCCGTCCGGCCGCAACCTGATCACCGACCTCGAGTCCCGCCTGGACAACATCGTCTGGCGCCTCGGGCTGGCCCCGACCATCCCCGCCGCTCGGCAGATGGTGGTGCATGGCCACATCACGGTCGACGGGCACCGGGTGGACCGCCCCAGCTTCTCGGTGAAGTCGGGCCAGGAGATCGCCTTGATGGCGCGCTCGCTGAACAAGCCCTTCATCCAGCAGGCGCTCGAGGCCAGCACCTCGCGGGTGCGCCCCAGCTACCTCGAGCTGGATCCGGCCAAGGCCACCGGCAAGATGATCTCGGTCCCCCAGGCCGAAGACCTCCCCTTCGAGGTCAACACCCAGGCCGTGATCGAGTTCTACAGCCAGCAGATCTGAACGATCTCGGCAGCCAGGGGCCGGCCTCTCTCAGGAGAGCGCCGGCCTCTCTCGTTTTCGAGCGTCCCCGCTTCGTTCGAGAGTCCCTGCTTCGGGAGAGGGGTCGGGTGTTCAGCCACGAAGAAAGCCGCCCCGAGGGGCGGCCATGCTTCACTCACAGAGGATCAGGCAGACCGGAAGGTCTACTTGATCTCCTTGTGCACGGTCACCTGGCGCTCGTAGCGGCAGTACTTGCTGAGCTCGAGCCGGGTGGGCGTGTTCTTCTTGTTCTTGCGGGTGGCGTACCGGCTTACACCGGGGACGCCGCTGGCCCGACAGGTGGTGCACTCCAGGTGAATGACCCCGCGGATCTTGGCAGACTTCTTGGCCATGAGGAACCTCCGAAACGAGAGCGATGGGGGATCCCCGATCGCGGCTCGCCCGCTTAATGAGGACTGAGTCGGACGGCAAGCCCTCTCTCGCTCCTTCGCTCCCCGCCTCCTGGCTCCCGGATCCTCGTTGTCTCTCCTCTCTTTCCTCCGCCGACCAAGGTTGATCCTGCTGGGGGCCGCGATGCTGCTCGGGGCGGGCTGCGCCGGGCGGCGCCCCGAGGGGACCACGGTGCGGGGGATCCACTTCTCCGGCAACGGCAGCGCCTTCGGCAGCAGCTCCGACTACGCCTTGCGGGGGCCGATGGCGCAGCGCGCCTCGCCCTCCTTCACCTGGCTGATTCCCTCGCGGGCCGTCCGGCTCGACACCCGGGAGCTGCTGCTGGACGCCTGGCGGATCGAGACCTGGCTGGCCCACCGAGGCTACTTCGACGCCCGCTTCGAAGGCTGGGAGATCATCGAGCGCCGCCCGGCCAACCGTCGCCGCGGACCGATCGTCACCCTGCACGGCCATGTGGAGCTGGGCGAGGCTTCGATGCTGCGCACCATCGAGCTCACGGGCATGGGGCCAGCTGGGCGCCCGCTCGAGGCGCTGATCCTCCAGGAGGCCGCGGTAGAGGAGGGCCAACGCTTCGACATCGGGCAGGTCGAGGCGCTGGAGAGCCAGGCGCGCACCCTGCTGCAAGAGCAGAGCTACGCCCACGCGACGGCCGCCGCGAGCGCGACCTCCCACCCCGAAGAGCGGGCGGTGGACCTGGAGGTGCAGCTCGGCCTGGGGCCGCCTTCGGTCTTCGGGGCGGTGACGGTTGGCGGGGACACCCGGATCCCTCCCGAGCTGATCCTGGAGGAGATCGAGATCGAAGAGGGAGAGCCCTTCCAGCTCTCCGCCCTCAGCCGCTCCCAGCAGCGGCTGTTCGGCCTGGGCGCGTTCTCGGTGGTGCAGGTGCAGCCGCTCCTGCAGCTAGACGAGGAGGGGCAGCCCGACGCCGTCGTTCCGGTACACATCGAGGTGGCCGAGACCACCACCCGGCAGTTCCGGGTGGGCGGTGGCCTGGCCGCCGAGAGCGCCCACCAGGAGGCGACCCTCGGCGTCGACTTCGAGCACGTCAACGTGTTCAACCGGCTGTGGCGCCTCCGGCTGGGCGCCGACGCCGGCTACGCCTCGGTCATGGAGTGGAGCGAGTACCCGGTGCTGGGCCTGGCGGGCTTGAGAGACAACGGCGCCCCCGTGCTGGAGCTGGACGCGACCCTGGCGATCCCGCGCTTTCCCGGTCGCCGCTGGAGGCTGGAGAACGAGCTGAACTTCGAGCTGGGCGTCGAGCCGGACTACCGCTTCGCGACCCCCTCCGGCAGCACCTCGCTGGCCTGGGCCATGGGCAAGCGCTGGTCCAGCCGCTTCGGCTACCGCATCCGCTTCTACGACTACTTCAAGTCCACCCTGCCCGACGACCTGGACCTGCTCGACCGTCGCGGCCGCAACCTGGGCCTGGACTTCAGCGACCCCTACCTGCTCAGCTCGCTCTTCCAGCAGATCACCTACGACAGCCGCGACGACCTGCTCTACCCGCGGCGCGGTGGCCTGACCTACCTGGAGCTGGCGGAGGCCGGCGGCCCGGTCGGCGGCCAGTACAACTTCGTCAAGGGCACCGTCGACGGCCGCATCTGGCGGCCCCTCCCGATGTTCTTCGGCTGGAAGCAGCGCATCACGCTGACCGCCCGGCTGGCCGGAGGCGTGGCCGTCCCCTACGGCGCCGAGGAGCGGGCCGAGGTGCCCTTCGCCGAGCGCATCCAGGTCGGGGGCACGCCGACCGTGCGCGGCTGGGGCCGCGGGCACCTGGGGCCGTACATCTACCCATGCTGGGGCGGCGAGGTCTGCTCCAGCTCGGTCACCAAGTCGCAGCCCTGGGACAACCCCAAGGAGGACGACGACGACATCATCTACATCGGGGGGCGCGCGGCCCTCTACGGCGGCTTCGAGGTCCGCGGCTACTGGACGCGCGGGCTGGCCCGGAGCTGGGGGTTGGCGGCCTTCCTGGACTACGGGCGGGCCTGGGACGGCGCGGGCGTGACCGGCTGGCCCGATCTGCGCGCCCGCCTCTTCCAGCTCTCGACCGCGCTCGGCGGCGGGGTGCGCTACCGCAGCCCGATCGGCCCGATCCGCTTCGACGTCGCCCGCCGGATGGACGACTTCGCGATGTTCGACCGAGAGCCTCGCGTCGTCTACCACCTGGGCCTCTCGGAGGCCTGGTGAGCCGAGCGACCCTGCGCGCGCGCCTGGGACGGACCCTGGCCTTTGGCGGCGTCGCCGTGCTGCTGCTGGGCGGTACGGTCGCGGGGCTGCTCTTCACAGCGCCGGGCAACCGCATCCTCGAAGGCGCGCTCGAGCTGGGACTGGAGCAGGTCTTTCCCCAGGCCCAGGTCGAGCTGGACGGGCTGCGCTTCGGCTGGCCCGGCACGCTGAGCTGGCAGGCCCTGCGGCTGAGCGACCGCCAGGGTCGGGTCCTGATCGAGTCCGGCAGGCTGGCCCTGGACCTGAACGAGCTGAAGCTGACGAAGCGCCGCGTGGGGCTGGAGGCGCTGGAGCTCGAGGGGCTGCTGCTCGACCTGCGCACGGGCAGCCAGCGTATGGCCCTGCTTGAGACGCTGGGCCTGGGTGGGGGCCCGCCCTCGGACCTCCCCTGGCAGGGGCTGCCCGGCGCCATCTTCGTCCAGCAGCTGCACATCGCCGACGCCACGCTGCTGCTGGACGGCGCCCGCCTGGAGGGCCTGGACCTGCGGGCCGGCCTGCGGGTCGATCGGCGCAGCGTCCGGCTCAGCGCGCTGCAGGTCCAGGGCGCGCTGGTCGAGCCGGCCGCGCTGCCACTCTCGCTTCGTGGCGAGCTCGCCCTGGACGAGGGGGAGCTGCAGCTGGGCGGGCTGCTGCTGGAGGCCGGCGAGGGCGAGGCCCGCTCCTCGGTCTCCCTGGACGGCCGGGTCGAGGCCATCGAGACCGCGCCGGTCCTGGAGCTCGACCTGGTGATCCCCCACCTCTCCAAGGAGCTGGTGGAGGCGCTCTCCGGCCGGCCGCTGCTGGCCGTCGACCTCAGCGGCCGCCTGCACCTCGGCGGCGCCATGGACCGGGTCGAGGGCGACCTGGTCCTGGACGCCGCGGCGGGGGGGAAGGCCCATGGCGCCCTGGTCGCCGACCTGGTCCAGGAACCGGCCGCCTGGGGCGTGGATCTGGAGCTCGCGCCCCTGGACCTCGACGCCTTGCTGGGGATCAGCGACCTCCCCGCCTCCGCGGCCCGCCTGGAGCTGAGCCTGCGGGGTTCGGGTCTGTCCTGGCCCGATGGCATCACCGCTCACGCCCGGGCCAGGCTGGAGGAGGCCTGGCTGGACGGCAACGAGGTCGAAGAGCTGGTGCTCACCGCGCAGCTCCACCAGGGCCGGATCGGCCTGCTCGACCTGTGGCTGAAGCACCCGGCGGGCATCGGCCGAGCGACCGGCTCGATCGGCCTCTCCTCGCAGGCAGCGGATCTGAACGTGGACCTGCAGCTCACCGACCTCTCGGAGCTCTCCACCCTCGCCCGGACCCCGCTCGGGGGCAGGGCCAGCTGGACCAACCGGGTGCGGGCCGACTGGTCGCAGGGCTTTCGGATGAACGTCGAGGGCCCCCTCTCGGGCACGGGCGTCCAGGTCCTGGGGCTGCGGATGGGGCGCCTCTCCGGCCCGGTGGGCCTCTCCTACGACGCGGACGGGCTGGCCCTGGCCTCGGACCTCTCCTTCGTCGGGCTGAGCGGTCGGGGCCTCAGCGCCCGGTCTGGCCAGGGCGAGCTGACCCTGGGCTGGTCGTCGAGCGAGGGGACGCGGCTGCAGAGCGAGCTGCAGGTGAGCGCGCTGCAGGCCCAGGCTGCCGGCATGCGGCTCGACGACCTCCGGGGGGTGGTCTCCTTCTCCTCTCCGCCCGAGGGCGAGGCCTCCATGAACGGCACGGTCACCCTGCGGGGCCTCTCCCGAGACGGGATGGCCGAGGGGGACCGGCTGGACGGAGAGCTGGGCCTGGTGCTCCGCGGGGAGCTGCTGGACGCGGATCTGCGCCTGCGAGACCCCGGCGAGCGCGAGGTGCTGGGGCTGGTCCTGGGGGTCGACCAGGGCGCGCGGACCCAGGTGGCCGTGCGGCGCTTCGACCTGGAGCCCGTCGAGGGGCTGCGCTGGTCGGGTCAGGGCGTCCAGCGGCTGGAGCTGGAGGACGGCTCGCTGCGCAGCGCGCAGATCCTGATCAGCGGCAGCGCGGGGGCCCTGCGGGTGGACCAGGCCCCCGGCTCGTCGAAGCTCCAAGCCAGCTTGGAGGACCTCGATCTCGCCTCGGTCGGGCGCGTCGGCGCCTGGCTCGGCATGCAAGAGAGCGGAGTCCTCGGGCGGGTGCAGGCCGACCTCGCCGTCGACCTGGGACCTCGGGGGCAGCCGCTCTCGCTGGACCTCAAGGCCAGCCTGGAGGACCTCGTCCTGCCCGAGCGGATCCACGGGCTGCGGGCCGAGCTGATGGCCTCCGGCCCGATCGACCACCCTCAGCTCGACCTCGCCCTCTGGGGGCCTCCCACCGGCGCTCCCATCGCCCGGGCCAGCGGCTCGCTCGCGCTGGACGGCTTCGGGCTGGACTGCCGGGCCCCGATGGACCTGCGGCTGGTGGTGCTGCCTGGCCAGCTCGACCTCGTCCGCCCCTACCTGCCGCTGCTCCCCGACCTCTCCGCCCGTGGCTCCGCCGATCTGCAGCTCAGCGGTCTGGCCTGCGACCCTCAGCTCGACCTCGTCGCCGCGGTCTCGGGACCGCTGGGCCCCGACGGCGAGGATGTGCGCCTGGACCTGGAGGCCAGCCGGCAGGCCGATCAGCTCACCGTGCGGGCCTTCGTCGAAGAGGGCTTCACCCGGCGCCTGCTGGTGTCGGGCGGCGCCGAGACCGGCCTGGGCACGATGCTCTCGGACCTCCGAGGAGGGCGGGAGGTCCAGGCCGACCTGCTGACCGCCTGGGTGGACGAGCTGGCCGTGAACGTCGTGCCGCTGGACCTCTCCTTGCAGGAGATCGGCCGCTACGCCGCCATGCCGACCGGGGCCTACGGGCGGCTGGCCGGTGGCTTCCAGATCCTGGGGAGCCCGCTGGATCCGCGCCTGTCGGGCGGCCTGCAGCTGATCGGTGGCGGGCTGGGGGACCTGGAGATCGAGAGCGCGCTGCTGATGATCGTGCCCGATGAGCAGGGCTACCAGCTCACCTCGATGCTGAGCTTCCCCAGCGGGATCGAGGGCGTGCCCTCGCGCAGCATCCAGGCCAACGGGCAGCTTCGCGAGCGGAACCCGGACGGCACGATCGACCTGGGCGGGGCCAGCGTCGAGCTGGGGGTCGAGGGGACGCTGCCCCTGGTCGTCTTGCGGGGGCTGATCGAGGGAGTGGACGCCCCCCGCGGGGATCTGGACATCGCCGCCCAGATCAGCGGCGCCCTGGCTGCGCCCCTGATCAACGCCGATCTGAGCCTGGTGGACGGCGCCTTCGACTACGATCCGCTGGGCGTGTCCTACGAGGACGTCGACCTGTCGATGAACATCGCCGACGGCCGCGTGAGCCTGCGGCGCCTGGAGCTGGGCAGCCGCAGGCAGGGCTCCTCGCTGCGCCTGGGCCGAAACCTGGGCACCCTGGTCGCCGAAGGTCACGCCGAGCTGGAGGGGCTCAGCCTCACCGACATCCGCGCGGCGGCCCGGCTCGAAGACTTCTGGCTGTTCGGCCTCCCCGATCGCGAGGTGGCGCTCAGCGGCGACGTGGACCTGGTCGGCGACTGGCCTGCTCCGCGACTGAGCGGGGACCTGACCCTGGCGGCCTCCCAGATCCGCATCGACGAGACCAGCTTCCTCGGGGATCGGCTGCTGGAGCTGGACCCGGCCCTGACGGTGGTGCGCAGCGGCGCCGACGAGGGGCCCCGGGTGCTGACGGAAGAGGCCCCCTCGCTGCTCTCGAAGATCGAGATGGACCTCTCCCTGGACCTGCTGCGGAACCTGCGCTTGCGAGCGACCGTGCCGATGCAGCAGGACTTCGGTCAGCAGCTGGCGCACCTCTCCTCGGTCGGGCTGGACGCCGATCTGGGCGGCGAGCTGCGGGTCCTCCAGCAGGCGGGGGCCCTCTCGCTGCGGGGCGAGCTGGAGACCCTGCGCGGCTCGGCCACGGTGCTGGGGGTGCCCTTCGACATCGAGGAGGGGACCATCGCCTTCGTCGGCGACGGCTACGACGACCCGCTGATCGACATCCACGCCGTGCGCAACACCGGCGGCTACGGCGACGTCGATGTCAGCGTCAGCGGTCGGCTCAGCGCCCTGGAGATCGACCCCAGCTCGGAGAGCTACCCCGACAAGAAGGACGTCGTGACTTTGCTGCTCTTCGGCAAGCCAGCCTCCGAGATGGAGGCCTCGCAGGGCAGCGCCGCCAGCCAGATCATCGGCGCGACGGTCTCGGCCCTCTCCGGTCAGCTCGAGCAGGCCATCGGTGCTACCCTCTTCGACGAGCTGCGCATCGATCCGGCGGGCGCGGTGCGGGTCGGCTGGTCGCTCAACAGCCGCCTCTTCTTGCGGTTGGAGCAGCGGGCCGCGGCGCTGGCCGAGACCGGCAACCGCACCGAGCTGACCCTGGAGTACCTGATCACCCGCCGCATGTACGCCGAGTTCGTCACCGGGGATCGGGCCGCCTCCCGGGCCCACCTCTACTGGCGCTGGCGCTTCTGATGGCTCCCGAGCCCGTGCTCTGGCTGGTCCTGCCCTGCTTCAACGAGGCTGCGCGGCTGCCCGCCCAGGCCATCGAGCAGGCCGTCGCCGCCCGGCCCTGGCTGCACCTGGTCTTCGTCGACGACGGCAGCACGGACGGCACCGGCGAGGTGCTCGCGGCGCTGATCGCGCGGCTGCCACCGGGCCGGGCGCGCCTGCTGAGCCAGCCGCAGAACCGGGGCAAGGGCGAGGCCGTCCGCCTGGGCCTGATCGAGGCCTTGAGCGCCGGTGGGGCCGAGCTGGTCGGCTACTGGGATGCGGACCTCTCGGCCCCGCTGGACGAGCTGGAGGGCATGATCGCGGCGATGGGAGAGGGCGCCGACCTCGTCCTGGGCTCGCGGGTGATGGTGCTGGGCGCGCAGATCGAGCGGCGGCTGGTGCGGCACCTGGGCGGGCGAGGGGTGGCCACGCTGATCTCGGTGCTGCTGGGCCTGCCGGTCTACGACACCCAGTGCGGGGCCAAGCTGCTTCGCGTGGAGCCATCGCTGGGCGAGCTGCTTGCCCGGCCCTTCCGCTCGCGCTGGCTCTTCGACGTCGAGCTGCTGGCGCGCTGGCTGCGCAGACATCCCGGGCAGGAGCACCGCCTGCGGGAGCGGCCCCTCTCCCGCTGGCGCCACACGCCCGGCAGCAAGCTGCGAGCCAGCGACGCCCTGGCCGCCCCCGCCGAGCTGCTGCGCATCGCCCGGGCCGAGGGCCTGCTCTGGCAGGATTCGCGGGGAGCTTCTCGGCTCAGGCGGGGCTGAGCAGGAGCTCGACCAGCTCGGGAGGGCAGCGGAAGCGCAGCGGGGCGATCGACCAGCCGACGCCGCGGCTGACGAACTGGTGGGTGTTGTCCTGGAGGTACCAGCCGGCCACCTGCGCGCCCGTGCCCCGCGGGACCCAGAGCGCCCCCAGCCCGGGCAGCCGGAGCTGGCCGCCGTGGGCGTGACCGGAGAGCACCAGGTCGACCCCCGGGCCGGCCAGGGCGGGCAGGATCGCCGGGCTGTGGGAGAGGACGACGGTGGGAGGCCCGGGCGGCAGGCGCTGGCGGAGGGCGATCGGGTCGGTGATGCCGGCCAGCAGGTCGTCGGTGCCCGCGAGGCGCAGGCCGGGCAGCTCGACGACCTCCTCGCGTAGCAGGCGCACATCGTGCTTCGCCAGCAGCGGCCCCCAGCGCTCGGGCGGGGCGTCGGACCAGTGCTCCCAGTTGCCCATCACGGCGAAGCGCCCCAGCGGTGCCGCGGGCAGCGCGTCGAGGAAGGCGGCGACGACGGGCTCCTGCCAGCCGCGGGTCAGGATGTCCCCGGTCAACAGGACGAGATCCGGCCGGCGTTCGGAGACGCGGTCGAGCAGATGAGGCAACCAGGGGGCCGGTCCGCGCAGGTGCACATCGGAGAGCTGGAGCAGGCAGAGCGGGCGGGTCAGGCCGGGCAGGGCGAGGCGATGGCGGCTCAGCACCAGCCCGCCGGGCAGGTCGGCGCCCTGGCGAGGGGGGAGGGGGCGCTCCTCGCTGCCGCCGGGGGCCTGGGCCGCCGGGGCCGCGCTGTCCGCGGGGAAGAAGGTGCCGACCCGCAGGCCGCGCGAGACCCCTCGGACGAAGCGCCAGGCCTTCTTCATGGACAACCTCCACCCGGGCACTCGACCCGGGTGGAGGCCACCTCGGGCATGCCTTCGAGGTAGGCCCGGGCGAGCGCAGGGTCGATGGGGGCGCCGACGACCAGGACGACGACACCGGCCTCGGCACGGCGCCTGGCCTCCTCGCGGGAGGTCCCGTCGACGGTGGCGACCCGCAGCAGCAGGCCCTCTCTCCCGCTCGCCGGGGCGATGGGCCGGGCGAGGTACCCCTCGACCGGCCCGGCCTTGACCATGCGGCCGATGACCGTGGGCTCGGCCTGCATCGGGGGCGGCAGGGGTGCCGGTTGCTGGGCCGGGTCGCAGGCCAGCAGGCCGAGCAGCAGCATCATGGCGAGGCCGGGCTTGCCGGCGGGAAGGCGAGGTGCAGCAGGTACTCGACGTTGCCCTTGCGGGCGCCGAGCAGCGGGCTGACCATCCAGCCGAGGACCTGGCAGTGCAGGGCCCGGGCCGCCTCGGAGACGGCGTCGACGGCCTGCCGCCGGGTCGACTCCTCTCGCACGACCCCGCCCTTGCCGACCCCCTCGGGGCCCACCTGAAACTGCGGCTTGACCAGCAGCACGGCCTGAGCTCCAGGCTTCGCGATGCGCAGCATGGCCGGCAGCACCTTCTCCAGCCCGATGAAGGAGAGGTCGCCGACGACCAGGTCCACCGGCTCGGGCAGGGACTCCAGGTGGCGGGCGTTGGTGCGCTCCAGCACGACCACCCGCGGGTCCTGGCGCAGGCTCCAGGCGAGCTGGCCATAGCCGACGTCGATGGCGTAGACCCGGCTGGCGCCGTGCTGCAGCAGGCAGTCGGTGAAGCCGCCGGTGCTGGCCCCCAGGTCGGCGCAGACCAGTCCGCTGGGATCGACGCCGAAGCCCGTCAGGGCGCCCAGCAGCTTCTCGCCCCCGCGGCTGACGAAGCGGCTGGCCTCGCCGCGCAGGCGCACGGCGGCCTCGGCGGGGACGGTCGTCCCGGGCTTGTCCACCGGGCGGTCGTCCACCAGCACCTGGCCCGCCTGGATCAGGGCCTGGGCCTTCTGTCGGCTGCTCGCCAGCCCTCGCTCGACCAGGAGCAGGTCCAGGCGTTGCCGCGGCGCCTGCATCAGTGGTCGCGCGCCACCGCGAAGCGGGCCAGGGCGATCAGCGCGGCGGGGGAGGGGAGGCCAGCGACGGCGGCCTCGGCCTGCTGGGAGAGCTGCTGGGCGAGCTCGCGGGTGCGCTCGACGCCCATCAGGCGGACATAGCTGGGAGGGCCGTCCAGACCGTCGCCTTGATCGGCGTCCTGGTCGGCGTCGAGGATGTCGTCGGCCAGCTGGAAGGCCAGCCCGATGGCCTCGCCGTAGGCGCCCAGGGCCGCGAGCTGGTCGGCGTCCGCGCCGGCCGTGATGCCCCCCATCCGCACGGCGGCGCGGATCAGGGCCCCGGTCTTGCCGCGGTGGACCCGCTTCAGGCCGTCCAGGTCGAGCACCGGACCGCCCAGGCCGACATCGGCGGCCTGACCGCCGACCATTCCACGGTGGCCGGCGGCCTCCGCGAGCTCGGCGACCAGGGCGACGCGGATCTCGGCCGATGTCGGCAGCTTCGCCAGCAGGTGGAAGGCCTCGGTCAGCAGGGCGTCGCCGACCAGGATGGCGCTGGCCTCGCCAAAGGCGATGTGGACCGTCGGCTTGCCGCGGCGCTCGTCGTCATCGTCCATCGCCGGCAGATCGTCGTGGACCAGGGAGTAGGTGTGGACCAGCTCGACGGCGACTCCCGCGCCCAGCACCGCCGGGTCCACGCCGCGCCCCAGGGCTTCGGCCCCCGCCAGGGTCAGCAGCGGACGCAGCCGCTTGCCGCCGGTGGCCAGCGGATAGGCGCAGGCGCGGGCGAAGGCCTCGGGCCAGGCGTCTCCCAGGCACTCGCCCAGGCTGGACTCGATCTGCCGCCGGCCCTGCTCGGACCACTCTGTCAGGGAGAGCGCCACTCAGCCCTCCGGGGAGGGCAGGGGGACCGCAGGAGGGGTGCAGCCCTTGAACTTGTCGGGGTCCTTCAGCTTGGCGACGCCGACGCGCTGGGCGCCGACCGCCCGGGCCGCGTCCATCAGCTCGACCACCTTGTCGTAGGGGGCCTCGGGGTGGGCGTCGACGAAGACCACCTTGTCGGTGGTCGCGGCGAGCCGGCGGCGGAGCTGGTCGCGCAGGGCGTCCATCGGCATCACGTTGGCGTTGAGCGCGAAGCCCCCGTCCTCGCAGACCGAGAGCACCAGCTGGTCGACGGGGGCGTCGTTCTGCTTGAGCGTCTCGGTCTTCTTGGGCATGTTGACGGCCATCTCGTCTATGGTCTGCGGGGTGATGACCATGAAGATGATCAACACCACTAGCACCACGTCGATCAGGGGCGTGACGTTGATGTCGCTGAAGCCGCCGCCCTTCTTGTTCCCGACCTGCATTCCCATGGCTATTCGTCTCCGCCGGACTCTTTCTGGGCGGCCAACAGCATGGTCGTCATCCCGTTCTCGCGCACCTTGTCCATCACGCCGTGGACATGCTTCCAGCGCAGGCTCTTGTCGCCCTTGATCAGCAAGGAGCGGTTGGGCTCGCGGCGCCACTCTTCGTTCAGATCTTCGACCAGGTTGTCCAGGCTGCTGCGCTTGGTGTCCACGAAGATGGCCGCGTCGGCCCGCACGCTGAGGACCAGGTGCTGGCCCGCGTCGTTGACGGTCGTCGAAGAGCCCGCGGACGGGAGCTCCACGGACATGCCCGAGCTGAGCATCGGCGTGATGACCATGAAGATGATCAGCAGCACCAGCACCACGTCCACCAGCGGGGTGACGTTGATGTCGGCCATCAAGCCGCTGCCGCGGGAGCTGTCTTCAATCTTCATGCCCACAGGGCACCTCGAGAGGAGGGGAGAGGGTCGCGACTACTTCGCGGCTTCCTCACGAGGGGGCAGGACCTGCTTGTTGCACCAGTCCAGGTACTCCTGCATGGCGATGCCCATGTCGTCCAGGATGGCGTCGATCTTGCCGTTGAACCAGTTGAACAGCCAGACGCCGACGATGGCCACGCTGATGCCGAAGGCCGTCGCCCAGAGGGCCTCGGCGATGCCGCCGGCCACCGCGCCGAAGCCGCCCGAGCCGGCCTCGGCCATGCCGGTGAAGGCGTTGATGATGCCGAAGATGGTGCCGACCAGCCCGACGAAGGGCGCGGTCGAGCCGGTCGTCGCCAGGATGCCCGAGCCCTTGCGCATGGCGGCGGACTCGTTGACGATGACGTTGCGCATGGCCCGCTCGGCCGACTCGATGCCGTGGGCGTCGGGCCGCTGGCTGAACTCGGCCAGCCCCTTCTCCAGCAGGTGGGCCAGGTAGGAGGCCTTGAACTGCTCCTGCTTGACCACGGCCAGCGCGCCGGCGGCGTCCCCCTTGGTCATGGCGGCCCCCAGCGCGTCGGCTAGGTCCCGGGACTGGTTGCGGGTCTTGCCCAGCGACCAGGTGCGCTCGATCGCGACATAGAAGCAGCCGATCGTCATCACGGCCAGCAGCGCGAGGATGATCTTGACGGGGAGGCTGGCCTCGGCCAGCAGTTCGACGATGTTGTGATCCATGGTTCCTCGTGATGCACGGGCCGGGGGCCGCGCAGGCTACTTGATGACGAACTTCAGGGCGAGCGTGAAGGTCGCGGGCATGGCCTTCCCGCCCTCCTGGTGAGGGTAGAAGCGCCACTTCATAAGGGCGTCCTGGACGTTGGCGTGGAAGATCTTGGGGCACTTCTCGAGGTCGAGCTCGTAGGGCACGCCCTTCTCGTCGATCTTCACCTTGACCGGGCAGGTCTCTTCTTTCAGGCCCAGCGCCTTGGCCGCCTCGGGCATGACCGGCTCGACCCGCTTCTTGGGCTTGACCTGGCTCCAGTGCACGGCCCGGACGTTGGTGCCGGTGCCGCCGAGCTGTCCGCCCAGCACGCCGCCGATCTCGCCGCCGATGACGCCGCCGACCACACCGCCTTCGACGCCGCCTTCGACGCCCCCTTCCATGCCCCCCTTGGTCCCCGCGTCCACGACGGGCTCGGGGATCTCCTCCTGGAGCTCCTTGATCTCGTCGGGCTCTTCGATCTCCTCGGGGGTCTCTTCCTCTTCTTCTTCCTCTTCTTCTTCCTCCTCGGCCGACGACGCGGGGGGAGGAGGCGGAGGCGGCGGGGGAGGGGGCGCCCCGTCCGAGAGCTCGACGAAGACCTCGACCGGCTCTTCGTCGGCGATCACCTCTTCCACGCGCTGGCCGCCGACCAGGGCCATCGCGCCCAGCGCCGTCGTGAACACCGAGACGGAGATCAGCATCGAGCCCGTCTGTCGCTGACGGTTCGTCCTGCGTGTGCGCCCGATGCTGTCGAACATGCTGCCCTCTCCGCGGAACGGGGCCGTCTAGCCCATTGTGGTCGCTGCTGCGCCGAGGTTCACCCCGGGGCAGATATTCTCAGCCACCTTCGCCCGTCCGACCGGCGAAGGTGCGCTCCTGCACGCCACCGTCGGCCTCGGTCAGCTCGACGATCCGACGCTCGGCGCCGTCGAGCAGCTCCTGGCACTCGCGCACGAGGCCGACCCCTCCTTCGAAGAGGGCGAGGGCCTGTTCGAGAGGGAGGTCGCCGCGGTCGAGCTTGCGCACATGGTCCTCGAGCTGCTCGAGCGCAGCTTCGAAGCTGCGGCGCTCGGTCGAGGGGGTGCCTTCGGCGGGAGAGGAGGACATCGGTGCTCCGGGGAGAGGGGTCAGCGTCGTTCGACCAGGTCCATACGCTCAATCTGTAGCAGCTGGTAGGACAGGCGCTCGCCGGAGGCGAGATCCTTGGCCACCAGGACCTGCTCGCCGCGGGCGTTGACCGCCACGCGCTCGGCCTGGACGGTCAGCAGCTTGCGGCTCTGGTCCTTGGCGACGTAGAGCATCTGCAGGGTCTGGCCGCTGCTGATGGCCCGCTCGCTGAGGTCTCGGACCTCGCGCGCATCGCGGCGGGTCGGGAGGTCGTCTCGCTTCTTGGCCTTCTTCTTGGGGCCGTCCGGGCTCTGGACCGCCTCCAGCGCTTCGGGCTGGGAGTCGGCGTACTGGGCGTACTCCAGCAGGTCGGCGCGGTCCTCGCGGGCCTGCGCGACCATGCCGAGCAGACGCTGGCGCGAGTCGACCGAGGTCGGGTCGTCGGGGTAGCGACGGGTGGCCCTCGAGGGGGCGAAGCCGACATCGGCCAGGGCCTGGTTCAGCTCCTCGATCCGGCTGCGGTCGACGGCGTACATGCCGGGGACGAAGCGGTGGATCAAGAAGGGCTTGAGCTTGCGGTGGGTCTCCAGCCTGCGGATCTGGCTGCGGTGGACGGTCAGCAGCAGGACGTCGTGGAACTCCACGTCGCCGTGGTGTCCCATCCAGCTGCGCATGGTCTGCTCGACGTTGTCGGGCAGCCCGATCTGGCTGTTGTCACGCAGGAACTCCAGGATGTCGTCCCGTCGCCAGCCGCGCTCCAGGGCCTGTTCGACTGTCACCTGGGTGATCTTGTAGGTGTTGGCCCGGTCGCAGGCGGTCAGCTCGGCGAACTCGCCGATGCGGAAGAACAGGATCGGCGCCATGCCCGCCGGCGCCATGATCTCGAAGCTGGGAGTCAGGTAGAACTTCTGGAAGCCCTCGTCCTCGCTGGGGGCCAGCATGCGCCGTGCGCGGGGCGAGAGGCGGTAGAACTTCTCCTGGCCCCAGATGCCCAGCTCCATCATCCCGGAGTTGACCAGGGTGCTGAAGCCGTAGGCGTCGCGGGCGCCGCCGCGGGGGGAAGCCCACTGGCCCTTGTGGAAGCGCTCCCGCCAGTCGTCGCCGCGGCGCCAGCGCCGGTAGAAGGCCTGCAGCCGCCGCTCGGGCACCCACTGGCCCCCGACGCCGTGGACCGCCCAGAGCACCCACTCGGAGATGGGGAAGCGCTTGTCCAGGGCCGCGAAGACCAGGTCGCGCTGGTCCTCGGGGTCGAGCTGGAGCCACTCCTCGACCACCGAGCGGTTGACGACCAGGCGGTCGCCCTTGAGCTCGACCATCCCGTGCATCATCAAGAACTCGATGTGGAAGCTGAACAGCTCGCTGTCCGGGCTCCAGACCTGCGCGAAGAACTTGTCCATCTCGTCTTTGTGGACCTTGAAGATCTCCTGCCGCTGCGTCAGGCGCGGCGGGTGCTGGTCGATGTAGGTGGCCAGCGTGGTGATCGTGAAGTCCAGCGGCGGGCTGAAGTCGGCCTCGTTCTCGACGCGGACGCCCTCGTGCTCGAAGCCGGGCAGGTCCAGGTCTTCCCGGAGGTTCTCGATCATCTGCTCGATCAGCGGCGCGGGCACGATGTAGAAGAAGATGCCGTCGCGCTCTTCGCTGCTGGCGACCAGGCCGCGTTCGCCCAGGATGCCCATCACCTTGCGCCACTCGCGGTCGTTGCCGCCCAGCGAGAGGACCAGCTCCTGGTGGAACTCCTCGGCCTGGGCGAGGCCGCCGGCCTGGACCAGGATGGCCAGAGCCTGCCGGTCGCGCTGATGCATGGACTTGAGCAGCCCGCCCAGGCGGTTGCCCTGGACCAGGGCGCGCACGGTGAGCTGAACCATCCGGTCGGTGGCCGTGACCCGGTTGGGCTGACCTCCCAGCCCCCGGTAGAGCGCGCCCAGCAGGCTCTCGGGGAGCCGCTCCAGGTAGGCGGTCAGCGCCTCGATCTCGACCCGGGTCAGGCGCCGACGGCGCGAGGCGCCCGAGAGGACCCCTCCGCGGTAGGGCTGGCTGGGCTCGCGGCGGCGGTGGGCCTTGCCGGTAGAGGCGAGGGTGACGACGGGCTCGCTGGTCTCGCGGTTGCGCCAGCCTCGACCCCGGGTGCGGGTGTTGGGCTCGGGCGCCATGGGGAGCGCGTCGCTCAGCACGGAGCCGCGTCGGCTGCGGCGGCGTCGCCTGCGACGACGCTTGTTGCCATCCAGACCGCCATCGTCTCGCTCGTTCTCATCCGACATTGTAGACCTCCGCACTGCGTGCAGGCGTGAAATGGGGCGGATCAAGCTCCGCCTCGGGGGGGCGCGCCTACACGGCGCGGCGTTCCTCGATGTTGTACCGGTAGCCTTGCTCGGTCAGGAAGAGCTGCCGCTTCATGGCGAAGGCCTGCTCTTTGGTGTCGCTGGTCACGACCGTGTAGAAGATGGCCGGCTTGAGCTTGGGCCGAAGGATGCGACCCAACCGCTGGGCTTCTTCCTGGCGACTGCCGAAGGTGCCCGAGACCTGGATTGCCACGTTGGCGTCGGGCAGATCGATGGAGAAGTTCGCCACCTTGCTGACGACCAGCAGCTTGTTTCGCCCGGTGCGGAAGTCCTGGAAGAGCACCTCGCGCCGGTCGTGAGGGGTCTTGCCGGTGATCAAGGGGGCCCGGAAACGTCGGGCGATCTCTTCGAGCTGGTCGACATAGGTCCCGATGATCAGGACGTTGTCGTCCTTGTGCTTGCGCAGCAGATCATCGATCACGCCCATCTTGGCGGGGTTGGCGCTGGCGATGCGGTACTTCTCGCCCTCTTCTGCGCGCTCGTAGCGGGCGGCCTCGACCTCGCGGAAGGGGACACGCACCTCCCAGCAGGAGGTCGTCGCGATGAAGCCCTTCTGCTCCAGCGTCTGCCAGGGCAGATCGTATCGCTTGGGGCCGACCAGGCTGAACACATCGCCCTCGCGGCCGTCCTCGCGCACCAGGGTCGCGGTCAGGCCCAGCCGCCGCCGCCCTTGCAGGGCCGCCGTGGCGCCGAAGACCGGGGCGGGCAGGAGGTGGACCTCGTCGTAGATCAGCAAGCCCCAGTCTTCGTCCTCGAAGAGGTGCAGGTGCTCGAAGTCCTGGTCCTTGGAGCGCCGCCAGGTCAGGATCTGGTAGGTCGCGACCGTGACCGGCTTGATCTCCTTGGTCTCGCCCGTGTAGGCGCCGACCTGGTCCGGGCGCAGGTTGGTCTTGTCCAGGATCTCGCGGATCCACTGGGCGACCGCCGCCTGGTTGGTGGCCAGGATCAGGGTCCGGGTCTGGACCAGCTCCATCGTGGAGATGCCGACGATGGTCTTGCCCGCCCCGCAGGCCAGCACCACCACGCCATGTCCCCCCGAGGGCCCGCCGGCCTGCCACCAGCGCTCGGCGGCCTGCTTCTGGTAGTCGCGCACCACGAAGGGGCGATCGCTGTCCTTGAGCCGGTCCCGCAGGGTGATCTCGAGGGGCTCGCCGGGCAGAAAGCCGGCGAGGTCCTCGATCGGCCAGCCGGCCTGCAGCGCGCGCTGCTTGAAGAGGCCGCGGTGCCCCTTCTGGATGGCCCAGAAGCGCCGGCCGTCCTCGACCATCAGCTCGCGGAGCGGGGCGCTCTGGGCGACCACCTTGGCGATGTAGCCGGTCGAGAACTCCAGTCGGATGAGGCGGTTGCCCTCGTCGGGGTGCGGCACCAGCCGGACGAGGCCGTAGCGCTCGATGGTGCTGCGGGTCGTCTCCAGCACCTGTTCGGGCACGTCGAACTTGGACATGTCCCGCAGGCCCGTCACGATCTCGTCGATGGTCATGCCGGCGCAGGCGGCGTTCCACAGCGAGAGAGGGCTGATCCGGTAGGTGTGGAGCATCTCGGGGGAGGCTTCGAGCTCGGCAAAGCGCCCCAAGAAGTCACGCGCGGCTTCGTAGCGAGGGTGGTTGGTCTCAACCAGGACCTTGCCGTCCCCCTGTACGATGAGGGGGTTTTCAGGCCGGATGTGCATCGGTCATCGCATGGGCCCCCGCACGCAGGTGAGAAGCACCTGCGGAAAGCCACCAGATTGCATGGAAGAGTCGACCCCCGGCAATCGGAGGTTCGAGGACATCGGACCGACCACGGGCCACGAGGCGGGCGCCATCATGACCGTGACCTCGCGGATGGAGGCGAAGTGGGGGATCCACTCAGCCGAGCCGACCGCGTGCTCGACTCAGGATGAGTGGGGTCGAATGCCACCGCTCAACCTGAACAGGACATTACTCGACTGTGCGCCGCTGTCAAGTTTTCAGGTACGGGTACCGCCAATCGCGCGGCGGGACCAGGGTCTCCTTGATGGTGCGCGGCGAGACCCAGCGCAGCAGGTTCAGCGCGCTGCCGGCCTTGTCGTTGGTGCCGCTCTTGCGCGCGCCGCCGAAGGGCTGCTGGCCGACGACGGCGCCGGTGGGCTTGTCGTTGACGTAGAAGTTGCCCGCGGCCTGGCGAAGTGCGCCGCTGGCCTGGTGGATGGCGTGTCGATCGCGGGCGAAGACCGCGCCGGTCAGGGCGTAGGGGCCGGTCGAGTCGACCATGGCGAGCGCCTCGTCCCAGCGGGCCTCGGGGTAGACCCAGGCGGTCAGGATCGGTCCAAAGATCTCTTCCTGCATCAGGCGATGCTGGGGGTCATCGACCTGGACCAGGGTGGGCTGGACGAACCAGCCGACCGAGCCGTCCGCTTCTCCGCCGGCCAGGACCCTGGCCGACTCGTGGGCGCAGCGGAGGTAGCCCTGGTGGGACTCGAAGGCGCGGCGGTCGATGACGGCGCCGACGAAGCTCGACCAGTCGCGCACATCGCCCTGCTTCAGCTCGGCCATCATGCCCAGGACCCGCTCCTGGACCTGCGGCCAGAGGCTGTCGGGCAGGTAGACCCGGCTGAGCGCCGAGCACTTCTGCCCCTGGTACTCGAAGGCGCCGCGGACGATCGCGGTGGCCAGCGAGTCGACCTCGGCCGAGGCGTGGGCGATCAGGAAGTCCTTGCCGCCGGTCTCGCCGACGATGCGCGGGTAGCTGCGGTAGCGGTCGAGGTTGGCCGCCACGCCGCGCCACAGGTGGTGGAAGGTGCGCGTGCTGCCGGTGAAGTGCAGGCCGGCCAGCCGGGGGTCGCCCAGGACGAGGTCGCCGACATCGGCGCCGTGGCCGGGGATGAAGTCGATCACGCCCGGCGGCAGGCCCGCCTCTTCCAGGATCTGGTAGCCGAGCCAGGCGGAGTGGACCTGTGTAGTCGCCGGCTTCCACAAGGCGACGTTGCCCATCAGCGCCGGGGCTGTCGGCAGGTTCAGGGCGATGCTCGTGAAGTTGAAGGGGGTGATCGCGAAGACGAATCCTTCCAGCGGCCGATGATCCAGCCGATTCCAGACCCCGTCCGAGGACAGCGGCTGATCGGCCAGGATCTGCCGGGCGTAGCCGACGTTGAAGCGCCAGAAGTCGATCAGCTCGCAGGAGGCGTCGATCTCGGCCTGGTGGCTGGTCTTGGACTGCCCGAGCATCGTCGAGGCGTTCATCCGCTGCCGCCAGGGGCCGGCCAGCAGGTCGGCGGCCCGCAGCAGGACGGTGGCGCGCTCCTGCCAGGGCAGGGCGGCCCAGGAGGCCTGCGCGGCGCAGAGCCCGTCGATGCTCTTCTGCACCAGCTCGGGCGTGGCGAGGTGCAGCTTGCCGATGACGTGGCCGTGGTCGCAGGGCATCGTCACGTCGACGGTCTGCCCGGTGAAGTAGCGCTTGCCGCCCACCACGCAGGGGATCTCCACCACCTCGGCGGACTGGCGATCCAGCTCGGCCTGCAGGGCGGCCCGCTCGGCCGAGCCAGGGGCGTAGCCAAGGACGGGCTCGTTGCGGGGAAGGGGAGGGGAGAAGACGCCGTCGAGGGCGGAGGAATCAGGAGCGCTCATGAGGACCTCGGGGGGGGCTGGCGGATTATCCCATCCACCCCGGAGTGCCTGGACCGTGTTTCCGACCCTCAACGAGCTCGCCCGCCTGGAGCCCGAGCGTGCCCTTCGCCTGGCTGGAGGCAAGGCGGCCTCGCTCGCGGGGCTGCTGGCGATGGGCCTGCAGGTCCCCCCGGCCTTCGTCGTCCCGACCGCGGTCCTCTCCACCCACCTGCGGCGCTGCGGGCTGTGGGGAGCGGCGTCCCGGGGTGAGGACATCGGGGAGAGGCTGCTGGAGCAGCCGCTGAGCCGCGGGCTGGCCCGCTCGCTCGACCGCAGCGCCGCCGCCCTGGGCGCCCAGCCCGAGCTGCTGCTGGCGGTCCGCAGCTCGGCGGTGGGCGAGGACGGGGCCGAGGCCAGCCACGCCGGGCAGTACATGACCCTGCTGGGCATCAAGCGCGGCCCCGAGCTGGAGCGGGCCGTCCTGCGCTGCTGGGCCAGCGCCTGGTCCGCCCACGCCCTGGCCTACCGCGACGCCCATGGCCAGCGCGCCCACCGCTCGGTGGCAATGGCCTTGCTGGTGCAGGTCCTGATCGAGCCCCGCTGCGCGGGCGTGCTCTTCACCGTCAACCCGGCCACCGGGAGCTGGCGGGAGATGACGGTCGAGGCGGCCTGGGGCCAGGGCGAGGCCGTCGTCTCCGGCCGCATCGTGCCCGAGCTGCACCGCGTCCAGCGCCCCCGCCGCAGCCCTCGCCCGGTGCAGCGGGTCCTGGCCCGCATCCGGCTGGTGCCGATCGAGCGGGTGCCCGGCGACCAGGCCGTCGAGCTGGTGGTCGACCGCCGCCAGCCGCGCGGCGAGCTGATCGAGCGACCTCTGCCGGCCGAGCAGCGGGCCCGCCCGGTGCTGGCTCCGGCCGAGCTGCTGGCGCTCTGCCGGCTGGGGCTGCGGGTCGAGGCCCGCCAGGGCAACCCCGTCGATATCGAGTGGGCGCTGGACCCCGCCGGCAAGCTCTGGATCACCCAGGCCCGCCCGGTGACGGCGGGGGCCGATGTGCGCCGCGCCGGCCCGACGGTCTGGAGCCGGCGCTTCGTCGGCGAGCGCTGGACCCGCCCGGCCACCCCCCTGGGCTGGTCCTTGATGCGCGAGCTGCTCGAGCACTTCATCGCCTACCCCGAGACCACCCGGCGCTACCTGGGCGGCGATCCCCCGACCCGGCTGCTGCGCTTCGCCCCCTACATCAACGTCACGGTCTTCCGGCACCTCGCCTTCAAGGCCCCCGGCTTCGCCCCTCCCCACTTCCTGATCGAGCTGCTCCCCCCCGAAGAGGAGCGCTCCTGGCTGCGCCGCCGGGACCAGGCCCCCGATCTGCGCGTCTACGCCTCGATCCTCGCCGAGACGGCCCGCGAGCGCCGCTGGCAGCGCTTTCGCTGGAACCTCTTCACCAACGACCGGGCCTGGGCCCAGTGGCTGCCCGGGATGGAGGCGCGCGTCGCGGCGATGGCGGGCCCCATCCGCAGCCGCTCCGAGGCGCTGGCCCACACCCAGGCCTGCGCCGCCCTGGCCCGCGAGTACGTCAAGATCCACGTCTGCAGCCTGCTCTTCGCCAACATCTGGTACGAGGCGGCCCAGGCCGCGCTCGAGGCGGAGCGCGCGGCGGGGGGAGACGACCTGTCGAGCCTCTTGCTCAGCCCGCCCGAGAGCTCCGTCACCGTGCAGCTCAACCGCGACCTCTGGCTGCTCGGTCGGGATTGCCTCTCCCTGGATGAGTTCCTGCGGCGCCACGGCCACCGCGCCGACGGATCCTGGGAGCTGTTCAGCCCGCGCTGGAGTGAAGAGCCCGCGGCGGCCCTCGAGCTGGCGCGCTCCGCGGCGCAGGGCCCCGATCCGGCGGAGGGCTCCCGCGTCCACCCCGACCGCGTCCAGGCCGCCTTGGGGGGGCTGGGCCCCGGGGTGCGCGCGCTGGTCTCCCTGGCCCGACGCTACCTGGCCCTGCGCGAGAGCCAGCGCGAGTGTTTCGACCGCATCGCCTGGCAGTGGAAGCGCTCCTGGCTCTGGCTGGAGGAGGAGCAGGGCCTCCACCTGCGCTTCCTGGAGCAGGGCGAGGTGCGCTCCCTGCTGGACGGCGAGCTGCCGCGGGCCAAGGCCAGCGAGCTGATCGAGCGCAGGCGAGGGGAGTGGGAGGAGGAGCTGGCCCGTCGGGCGCGCGGGGACGAGCCGCCGCTCTTCCTGATCGGCGAGGAGGAGGCCCTGCAGCACGAGGAGCGCGGCCATCACCTCAGCGGGCTCGGGGTCGGGGCCGGGGTGGCGACCGGTCCGGCCCGCATCGTCCACACCCTCGCCGACGCCCACCGCCTGCGGCCCGGTGACATCCTGGTCGCCCGGGCGACCGACCCGGCCTGGACCCCCCTCTTCCTCAACGCCCGCGGCCTGGTGCTGGAGTCGGGGGGGATGCTCTCCCACGGCGCGGTGGTGGCCCGCGAGTACCGGCTGCCCGCCGTGACCAACGTCCGCGACGCGACCCACCGGCTCCAGGACGGCCAGACCATCACCGTCGACGGCGGGCGCGGTCGGGTCTGGGTGCGCTAGAGGAAACGCTCGATGCTGCGCTGGAACTCGATGCGGTCGACCAGGTCGGTCAGGTAGTCCTGCGAGTCGCTCTCCCAGACCAGCACCGGGGAGAGGTCGTAGCGGCCGATCCAGTCCTCGTAGAGGCCGTTGAGCTGGCGCAGGTAGGCGGCGGGGATCTCCTGCTCGCTGGGGCGGCCGCGTTGGCGGATCCGGCGGCGGATGCCGCGCACCGAGCAGCGCAGGTAGATCATCAGGTCCGGCGGGGACAGCGCCTGGTGCATCGCCCGGTACAGCTCCATGTAGGTGCGGTAGTCGCGCTCGGAGAGCTTCTTGGAGCGGTACAGGTTGGTGCAGAAGATCTCGGCGTCCTCGTAGATCGAGCGGTCCTGGATGACGGTCTGGGTGCGGGCCTGGAGCTGCATGTGCAGCCGGAACTTGTGGGTCAGGAAGTAGAGCTGGCTGTGGAAGCCATAGGCCTTCATGTCCGTGTAGAAGTCGTCCAGGTAGGGGTTGTCCATGAACGGTTCGTAGACGGGGTGGAAGCCGTAGGTCCGGTGCAGGAACTCCACCATGCTGGTCTTGCCGGCCCCCATGTTGCCGGCGATGGCGATGAACTTGTGCCCGGAAGGCCCCGCCGGTGGGCTCACAGCGCCATCGCTCCGCGGTTCTCGGCGGCGTCCATGACGACGATTCCCACGGCGTCCTCATGGGGCGCCACCCCGCTGAGGTCGAAGACGCTGGCACCGGCCTCGACCGTCGCGCTGAGCCCGGAGTCCACCAGGCTGCCGTCGTCCAGCTCCCACCACAGGCTGGCCCCGACCAGCGGGTTGTCGCCGCGGCTGCTGCCCTGCAGATCGACCAGCCGCCAGCCCCAGGCCGGCGCCGGCAGGCTGGCCCGCAGCAGGTCCCCCTCCATGCTCAGGCTGAGCTCGGCGGGCAGCACCTCGAAGGGCTCGGTGGAGAGCTCGTAGGCCTCGCTCGCCCAGGGCCAGGTGGTCGAGCCACCGACGTAGCGCTCGCCCTGGATGCGCAGGCGGTAGGTCCCGGCGGGCAGCGCGGCGCGGTCGCCTCCCCAGTCCACCGCCTGCCAGGAGGCCCACCAGGTGTGGGTCTGCTCGGCGTCGACCGGGTAGAGCGGGTCGGGGTGCCAGGCCAGCAGCACATCGGTGCGATCGCTGCCGACCGGGCGGCCGCTGCGGGTGAGCACGTCGACCCAGCTCCCGCGCTCGTCGCGTTGCAGCTGGATGCTCGGCGAGTCCACCATCGGATCCCCGCCGTTCCAGACCAGCTGCACGGCGTCCTGGACCCGTCGGACCTGGCTCGGCTGGTCCAGCGTAGGCTCCAGGCCCCGATCGCGGAGGGGGGTGTAGAGACCCTCGGGGAGCTGGCTGGCCCAGGTCCCGGCCTCGGGGGTCAGATCGGGAGGAACGGTGCCCAGCGCCCACTCGCCGTAGGTGGTCGTGGGGAACATCCCCAGCGGATCGACCGGCTCGTGCAGCTCGTCCTGGAGCTGCTCGTCGACCAGGGTCAGCAGCCCCTCCATGATGTGCTCGGCGCCCAGCGGGCCCCAGAAGGTGATGTTGGGCTCGTAGCCGCCCAGCAGCCAGTCCTCGGGGATCAGCAGGTAGCCCTCGTGGTCCTGGGCGTAGCCGACCGGCAGGGCGTGCTCGATGCCCAGCTCGTCCAGCGCCCGGCGGCGGAACTGCTCGGCGTACATGCTGGTCGTCTCGCCGGGCAGGAAGCCGACCAGGGCGCGGTCGGTGATCTCCTGGCCATCGGCGGTGCGCATGGCGATGCCGTCGAAGATGGTGCCGGTGACCTGGGCGCGCAGCATATGGGCCAGGGGCAGCTCGATCGTCTCGACGTCCAGCCCGAACAGCCCGAAGATCAGGCCGCTGATCAGGCCGATGTCCATGCAGCCGTCGTAGGGGAAGACCTGCGATCCGATGGTGCCCGAGGACAGCAGCGGGTCGTCGTAGCCGCAGAAGACGCCGCCGTAGGGGGCGTTGAACTCGTCGATCGGGCTGATGATCCGGCCCTGATCGTCGTAGACGACGTCGTCGGGGGTGTAGCCCTCGATCTCCTCCAGCGGGCTGTAGACCAGCCGCCCATAGGGCCGGTCGACCCCGATGGAGGCGTGGTCCATCGAGATCCCGCGGCTGATGCTGTCGACGCGGATCGGCTGGGTCGAGGTGGGGGTGGCCTCCCACAGCTCGTAGATCGAGGCCGCCGCGTACTCGCCGAGCGTCTCGGTGCGGGCCATGCCCTCGTCCGTGCCGGCGGGCGAGGCGTCGCCTCCTCCGCCCTGCAGGTGGCCGACGACCACCGGGCGGTCGAACATCTCCTCCACCCCGCGCTGCACCCCGCCCGAGGAGTCGGTGGAGATCAGCGGGTTGTCCCCGTCCAGCAGCGTGCCGTGCATGCCGAAGGTGTAGAAGAGGCCCAGGGGCTCGCCCTCGGCGCTGTCCACCCGCAGCAGCCACAGGTTGGGGTCCTTGTAGCTGCCGGCCGGGATGTCCTCGAAGAAGGCCAGCTCGTTGTTCTCGTTGCGTCGGTCCCGGTAGACGAGGTCGCTGGGATCCCAGTCCTTGGCCAGGGAGAGGCCGATGGCGGCGGGCACGCGCTGCTCCCAGGCCGTCAAGGCGAGGCGCTCCAGGTCGCCGACGAGGCGCTCGAAGATCTCCTGATCGTGCCGGTCGCCGCCCAGGAAGAAGGCCTCCTGCGGGGTGAAGTTGGCGACGCCGTGGTGGGTGTGGCTGGTGGCGACGACGACGCGGCCGCGCAGATCCCAGCCGGTCGCCGCCGACAGGCGCAGCTCCAGCTCGTCGACGATCGCGTCGCTGCTGTAAATGGCGTCGAAGCGGGCCAGGACCAGGGCGCCGTCGCCGGCCTCCAGCCATAGGACCTGGGCCATCGCCGGGGTGTGTACGCCGACGCTGGGCACGAAGCCGACGGTGTAGGGGGTCTTGCGCTGGTCGACCTTGGAGTCGCCGCCCAGGTAGTTGCAGCGCGAGGAGTAGCCGCCCAGGGGGGCGCCGACCGGCAGGTCCAGGACGCCCTCGGCGACCCCGGCGATGGGGCTGCCGGCGCCGACCGTGAGCGGCTCGCGCGGGCTGGCTTCGGGCGGGCGATAGCAGGCGGCCAGGAGGAGGACGAGGAGCATCGGGGATCACCGTAGAGGGAGTGCGGCGCGCATTGTGCCGCATCGCCGGTCATGTCGCTGCAAGGGTTCAGCGATTGCGGTAGTCGTCGGAGTCGAGGCCGTACTGCTTCATCTTGGTGTAGAGCGTGCGGCGGGTGATCCCGGCGGCCTCGGCGGCCTGGCCGAGCTGGCCCCCTTTTCGCCGGAGCATGCGCTGCAGGTAGGTCCGCTCGACCTGCTCGATGGCGCGGTCGGTCGCCACCTTCAGCGGCACGTTGTCGTCGACCGGCAGGCTGCCCGGCCCGTCCTGGACCAGGAGGTTGCGCATGTCCGAAGGGAGCATCTCGGGCGTGACCTCGCGCCCGGCGGCGACGATGACCCAGCGCTCGCACAGGGAGCGGAGCTGGCGCACATTGCCGGGCCAGCGGTAGCCCAGGATGGTCTGCATCGCCTCGGGCGCCAGGGTGGGCGCCTTCAGGCCGTAGTCCTGGGCGGCGTCCTCCAGGAAGTGGCGCAGCAGCAGGGGGGTGTCCTCGGGCCGCTCGCGCAGGGGGGGCAGGTGGATGGGGAAGACATTGAGCCGGTAGAAGAGGTCCTCGCGGAAGCGGCGGGCGGCGACGGCCTGCTCGAGGTCGACGTTGGTGGCGGCGATGATGCGCACGTCGACCTGGACCGGGTCCTGGCCCCCGACCCGCCGGAAGCGCATCTCTTCGAGCACCCGCAGCAGGTTGACCTGGACGTTCAGGCTGGTCTCGCCCAGCTCGTCCAGGAAGAGAGTGCCGCCGTCGGCCATCTCGAAGACGCCCTGGCGCCGGCCCGAGGCGCCCGTGAAGCTGCCCTTCTCGTGGCCGAAGAGCTCGCTCTCCAGCAGCGACTCGGTGAAGGCCCCGCAGTTGACGCTGATGAAGGGCCGCTCGCGGCGCCGACTGCGCTCGTGGATGGCCCGGCTGACCAGCTCCTTGCCTGTGCCGGTCTCTCCCCGGATCAGCACGGTGGCGTCGGTGCCGGCCACGGCCCGGATCTGGTCGAAGACCCGCAGCATGCGCGGGCTCTGGGTGAGCATATGCGAGAAGCCGTGGCGGTCGCGGACCTGCTCGCGCGCGCGAGCCAGCTCCCGGCTGCCGTGGGCCTCGGCCATCGCGGCGGTGGCGGCCTCGACCAGGCGGGCCCGCGAGACGGGCTGGGCCATCACGTCGATGGCGCCCCGGCGGACCGCCTGGACGCCGATCTCCATGTCCGGGGCGGGTAAGGTGACGATGACCGGGATGCCCGGCGAGCGCTCCCGCAGCAGCTCCAGCAGGCGCGGTCCGCCCAGGTCGGGGAGCTGCATGCTGGCGATGACCAGGTCCGGCAGCAGCTCGGGCAGCAGGGAGAGGGCCTCGCGAGCCGAGTGCGCCACCAGGATCTGCCGCCCGTCGGCGCGCAGGGCCTGGCGGGCGCGGGCCGCCGCCAGCTCGTCCGGCTCGATGAGCAGCACCGTCTCGCGGGGGCGAGCGCTGGGGACGCTGCTGCTGGCGCTTTCCATCGGCGGGGCTTCCCGAGCGGCCCGGTCGGGCCGAGTTCAGCAGAACACGTCCACACGGGCGGGGCAAGCGGGGTTCAGGGGCGGGCCGCGAGGTGCTTGCGCAGGCCCACGGAGAAGCCGTAGGTGTGCTCATCTCCGATGGCCCCGTGCAGGTCGATCGCCCAGTCCTCGCCGAAGGCGATGGTCGGCGCCAGGGTGAAGCCGGAGGTGCTCACCCCGGCGCGGATGGTGGTCCGCTCGAAGGGGTTGCCATGGCTCGGGATGGGGAAGCCCAGCCCCAGGCTGACGAAGGGGTTGGGCAGGGGAGAGGGGCGGGCGTCCATGAAGCGGCCCTCGACGAAGAACAGGTCGCTGGGGCCGAGGCGCAGGTGAGCGGTGGGGAGCAGGCCGAGGGGGGCGGAGTGCCCGGTCTGGAAGGTGTCGAAGTACTCTCCGTTGTTGGCCAGCATTCCCGCGCTCAGGCCCAGCCCGCCGCCCAGCCAGCGGCTCTCGCCGCGAAAGGCGGGACGGATCATGAAGAAGGGCATCTCCTCGTCGACGCCGCCCGCCGCGTCCACCGAGAGCCCCAGCGAGCTGTGCGGCCCGCGGGTGTCGGTCCAGGCGTAGTGCAGGCCCGCGGAGCCGTACTGGCGGGGTCCCCCGCAGGTCTCCATGTACTGGCCGCCGCCGGCCGAGGCGCCGACGGTGTGGTGGTCGGGGCGCTGGCGGGCTGGGGGCGCCTGGTCGGCGGAGGCGACCAGGGAGAGCGTGGCGATCGCCAGCAGCGGGGCGCGCCGAAAGCGGCGACCGCGCGCGGCCAGGGACCAGGCGAGGCCAAGGATGAACAGGCAGAGCGCAAGGGGCATCGGAACACCTCCGCCACAACGTAACGTCACGCCACGGGTAGCATCGCCCCTATTGTGACCACGCCGCTCCCCACCACCGCCGACCGACCGCGGCCGTGGCTGCTGGCGCTGCTGGTCCTGGCGCTGAGCCTCTGGCCGGCGGGCAACCCGCTGCGCCTCGCCCTGGGCAGCGAGCTGGGCGAGGCCGACAACCACCTCTGGATGTTCTGGCGGGCCCAGCAGGGTCTGGCCGGCAGGCCGGGGCCGTGGACGAACCTGCCCGAGCCGAGCAGCCTGCTGCTGATGGACCCGGCCAACCTGCCGGTCTACCTGCTGGGGGCCTGGCTCGACCCGGTGGTCGGCTGGAACCTGCTGGCGGCCTTCAGCGTGGGCCTGGCCCTGCTGGGCGGCTACCGCCTGGGGGCCGAGGTCGGCGGCCCTGCCGCGGCCACGCCGACGATGCTGGCCCTGGGCTGCACGCCCTTCCTCAGCGGCGTCATCGACCTGGGCATCACCGAGGCCTGGGGGCTGGGTTGGCTGGCCCTGCACGCCGCCTTCCTGCTGCGCCTCGCTCGGCTGGGGCGCGCGCTGGACGCCCTGGGCGCCGGCCTCTGCCTGGGGGCGCTGGCCCTGACCGGCTGGTACGCCGCGCTCTTCGGGCTGGTCGCCGAGGCGGGCCTGCTGGCCTGGGCGCTGAGTCGCGGCGGCCTCCGGCGCCTGCCGCTGCTGCTCGCCCAGGGTGCGCTCGCCGCGCTGCTGGTGCTGCCGCAGCTCTTGGCCACCCGGCAGGCCCCGGCTCACTGGGCGGGCCGGGTGCGTCCGCCCTCGCCGCAGGCCCCGCCTCCTCGCGCGGACTGGGACACGATGTACATCCAGGGCGCCGATCTGCTCGCCTTCCTCAAGCCCAGCCTGGGCAGCGTCGACCCCAGCCTCTCGGTCTACCTGGGACCCGTCCTCGCCCTGCTCTGCCTGCTGGGCCTCGCCCGTCGCCCCCGGCTGGCGGCTCCGGCCCTGGCGGTCGCCGCCCCCCTGCTGCTGCTGGCCCTGGGACACTGGCCCTCGCTGGCCGGCCGGCCCTTCGGCCCCTGGGGCCCTGCCGCCTGGCTCGCCCAGGCCGTCCCCGCGCTGCAGGGCATCTCGCACTGGCACCGCGCCGTCGGCGCCGCCGCCCCCTTCCTGGCCCTCGCCGCCGGGCTGGGCCTCGCCTCGCTCCCGTCGCCGCGGCTGCGGCTGGTCCTCGGAGGCCTGCTGCTGGGGGACGCGCTCCTCCTCTCCCACACCGCCTGGCCGCGGCGGGTGCATCCTGTCGAGGCCCCCGCCGTGCTGATGGAGCTTGCCGCCCGGCCCGAGCGCGGCGGGATCATCCAGATCCCCTTCGACAACGGCCGGCCGATGTTCTCCTCCGAGCCGGCCCGCCTGTACGATCGCTGGCAGGTGCGCCACGGCCGCCCGCGGGCGGAGAGCTACGAGGAGGTCGACGCGCTGCTCGTCCGCTCGCCCCTGGTCGCGGGCTGGCAGGCCGCCAGCGGCTTGCCGTGGACCCTGCCGCCCGAGCAGCTCCCGCCTCGCCGGGTGCGAGAGCAGGCGCCCCTGACCGAGCCCGGGCAGGTCCAGGCGGAGGTCGAGGCGCTGGTCGCCAGCGGCTATGCCTTCGTGGTGCTGCACACGGCTCGCGCCCCCCAGGCCGAGCAGGCCGCCGCCGCCATCTCCGCCGCCCTCGGCCCCGGCACCACGGTCGGAGACGATAGCTACTGGCCACTTCCCGGAGCCGCCCCATGATCCTGGTCCTCGCCGCCCTGCTCGCCTGCGCCAGCCCCGGTCGCCTGCTGCTCTTCGAGACCTTCCCCGTGCAGACCAGCCTGGACCGGCCGGACATGCCCGAGGCCCACCAGGTCTGGGTGGAGCGCATCCAGGCGGCGGAGGAGGGCATCGACCTGATGCACTTCTACGCCATCGACGAGCCCGGCGGCCGCCTGGGCCCGGTGGTCCAGGCCCTGCAACAGGCCGCGGCCCGCGGGGTGAAGGTCCGCTTCCTGGCCGACGCGGGCTTCACCAAGACCTACCCGCAGCTCCTGGAGCAGCTCGGGGCCGTCCCGGGCATCGAGGTCCGGCTGCTCGACCTCAAGCAGGTCACCGGGGGCGTCCTGCACGCCAAGCTGATGCGGATCGACGACGAGGTGCTGGTCGGCAGCCAGAACTTCGACTGGCGCAGCCTGGAGCACATCCAGGAGCTCGGTGCCTGGGTGCAGGACGAGTCCGTCGCCGCCGCGACCCGGCAGGTCTTCGAGGCCGACTGGGCCCGGGCCGGGGGGGAGGCGGCGCCGCCGGTGTCCACCACGCAGACCTTGCCGTCCACGGTGCGCAGCCCGCAGGGCAAGGTCACGGTCCTCCCGGTCTTCAGCCCCAAGGAGCTGCTGCCGGAGCCGGCCCTCTGGGACCTGCCCTACCTGCTGGACTGGATCGCCAAGGCGCAGACCAGCGTGCGCCTGCAGGTGATGTCCTACGAGACCCGCGAGTACGGCGGCGAGGAGTGGTTCGAATTCCAGGACGCCCTGGCCGAGGCCGCCGCGAGGGGCGTTCGCGTCGAGATCATCGTCGCCCACTGGGGCCTTCGCCGGTCCCGCATCGGCGCCTTGCGCGAGCTGGCCCGCTTGCCCGGCGTCGATCTTCGGGTAGCTACCATCCCAGAGGCGAGCCAGGGCTTCATCCCTTTCGCCCGTGTCATCCACTCCAAGTTCATGGTGGTCGATGGCGCCCGCTCCTGGGTCGGAACCAGCAACATCGGCAGCGACTACTTCTACAAGAGCCGCAACGCCGGCCTGTTGATCGAGGGCGAGGCCGTCGCCACCTCGCTGGACGCGAGCTTCGAGGGCCTCTGGTCCAGCCCGTACTGCGAGACCCTCGACCCCGACCGCGATTACCCCGAACCCCGAATCCGTGAGTAGCAGCCATGTCCCGAGTCCCCGTCTCCCCCCGCCTCGACCCCCGCTTCATCGAGCGCTGGTCTCCGGTCTCCTTCTCGCCCGCCGCGGTCGATCCCCGAGACCTCGAGGCGGTGCTCGAGGCCGCCCGCTGGGCCCCCTCGTCCAACAACGACCAGCCCTGGCACCTGGTGGTGGCCGACCGCCCCGAGACCGTCGAGCGAGCCCGCGCCGTGCTCGTCGCCGGCAACCGCCGCTGGGCGGATCGCGCGCCGGTGTTGATCCTGGTCTTCGCCAGGCGCCTGACCCGGCGCAACGGGACGCCCAACCGCTGGGCGGCCTTCGACACCGGGGCGGCCTGGATGAGCATGGCGCTGCAGGCGCGCTCGCTGGGGCTGATCACCCACGCGATGGGAGGCTTCTCGGCCGAACAGGCCTTGGCCCTGGCCGGGTTGAGCGCCGAGAGCCATGAGGCGCTCTGCGTGGTGGCGCTGGGCCACCCGGGCGACGGCTCCGAGCTGCCCGAGGACCTGCTGGTGCGTCAGCAGCCCAACGGGCGCCTGGAGCTGAGCGAGATCGTCCAGCGCCTGGGCGAGGACTGAAGGCTCAGCCGGTGACCTGCTTGACGAAGGCGTCGAGCTGGGCGCCGTTGAGGGCGCCGACGTGGGTGGCCACCTGCTTGCCGCCCTGGAAGAGCATCAGGGTGGGCACCCCGCGGATGCCGTACTTGGAGGGCGCCTTGGGGTTGGCGTCGATGTCGAGCTTGCAGACCTTGACCTTGCCGTCGAGCTTGTCGGCGATGGCGTCGATCAGGGGGGCGATGCGCTGGCAGGGGCCGCACCAGGTCGCGGTGAAGTCGAGCAGCACGGGCAGCTCGCTGGAGATGATCTGCTCGTCGAAGGAGGAGTCGGAGACGCTGTGGACCTTGGGGCTGGCCATGGGACATCCAGGGGAGGGGAGGGGAGGCAGAACGACGGAGAGAAGGGAGAGGGCTTCGGGCGCCGTCAGCCCTCCTTAGACGCAGGGGCCGGGCGGGGCAAGACCTGGATCGCTTCCCTCGGGGGGGTGTGGGCCGGCGAGCCCCCAGCCCCCCTCGCCGTTTCCGATTAACCTTCGGGCGAGCCGGAGCACGGCTTCAGGAGGAAACGTGAGCCGCGCGCTCCTCATCAGCGAGAACCAGGCCTTCGTCGCCGAGAGCGTCGCGGTGCTGCGCGCGCTGGGGCTCGACGTGCTGGTCCAGCCGAGCCTGCCCCCGGGGCCACAGGCCCAGGGCTGTGCCCTGTGGATCGTCGACAACGACCCCGGCTGCCGGGCCGGTCGGCGGGCCGTCCAGCTGCGGGCGCAGCAGCCCGAGCCTCGACCGGCGCTGGTCTGGACCGGTGCGGGCATCCGCACCGGCCTGGGGCTCGTCTTCGACGAGTGGCCGGACGCGCTGCTGCGGCCCCCCTTCTCCTTGGCGACCCTGGGGACGGTGCTTGCGCGGCTCGAGCGGGACGAGGGGCTCAGTCCGACGCTCGATCTGGAGCGGATCGAGGGTCCGGTCGAGGCCTTTCCGCCGCTGAGGGTCCTCTGGTCCATCTGGAAGGCCCGGGCCACGGGGCGGATCGAGCTCTTCCTGGACCCCGACGAGCTGGAGCTCTTCATCCAGGACGGCCAGATCGTGCAGGGGCGCGGTCTCAGCGGTCCGCTCGAGGGCCTGGGCCTCGTCGCCGACGCCGGCGACAGCTTCTCGACCCTGCTCGGCAAGGCGATCGCCCAGGGTGTCCCAGTCGATCAGGCCCTCGACGGGCTGGCCCTGGCCGTTGGCCGAGCGCTGCTCGCCGCCGTCGGTCGGCTGGGCGGGATGATCCTCTTCGAGCCCCAGGTCCAGCCCGACGGGGACGCCTTCCCCTTGCCGCGCGAGGTCCCCTGGATCCTCTCGATGGCGATGCGCCAGTGCCGCAGCGCTGCCCAGGTCCGCCAGGTGCTGGAGCCGCTGCTCGACGACGTCCTGGTGGCAGGGGGGGAAGCCGTCGAGGGGGCGCAGCTCCCGGCGGCGGCGCTCCGGCTCAGCAAGGCCGCCGCAAAGGGGCAGCGCCTGGGCGAGCTGCTGGGGGCCGACGATGGAGGGTGGCTGGCCGTCGACTTGCTGCTGCAGCTGGGCCTCGTGACCCTCAGGTTGCCTCCCGAGCCTGCGCCCGCGCCTGCACCCGCCGACCGCGCCGGGGCGACCCCTCGCTCGCGCCGTGAGGGCCGCAGCGAGCAGCTGACCAAGCTCCTCGACGATCGGGCCCGGCTGCGCGACCTGGACGCCGCTGGCGTGTTCGGCATCACCAGGTCCAGCGATCTCGAGCCTCGCAGCCTCGCCGAGCGCTTCCGGCTGCTCTCCTCCAACTACCACCCCGACCGCTTCGCCCGACAGCCCGACGAGGTGCTCAAGGTGGTGCGGGACATCTTCTCCCTGGTCAACGAGGCCTACGACCAGCTCAAGCAGCCGGCGCAGGCCGAGGATCTTCGCCAGCGGCTCCTGGCCCGGGAAGAGGGGCGGACCTGGTCCAGCGAGTCGGACAAGCGGCGCGCTCGAATCCACCTCGCCGAGGCCGAGGCCGCCTTTCGCGGCCAGAAGTACCCCCTGGCGCTCGAGGCGGCCAATCGGGGCTTCGAGCTGCACCCGGACGACTGGAAGCTGCGCTTCTTGCGGGCCAGGCTGCGGCGGCTGACCGGTCAGCTCGACGCCTTCGGCCTGGCGACCGAGCTGCTGGAGATGCAGGTCCCCGACGGTCGGGCCCGGGCCGAGCTGCTGTACCTGCTGGGAGAGGCCCTGCTGGAGAGCGACCGGGAGGCGGCCGCCTACAAGGCCTTCGAAGACGCGGTGAAGGAGTTCCCCGATCACATCGAGGCGCGCCGTCGCCTCCGGCTGCGCCTGCTGCGTCGAAAGGGCGTGGACGAGGTCCGCAAGCGGGACGAGCAGGAGCGCCAGGTGCGGGAGGCCGACAAACCCCCGCCCCCGCCGACCCGGTCCCCGAAGCGCTGAGCCGGCCGGGGGGCGCCTCGCTCCCAGGCGCAGTCCGGCCGCGGGCGGGATAGGCGGCGTCCGTGGAACGCGCCCTGCTCATCGTGGCTTTGCTCTGCTACCTCGCGCCGATGATCGCCCGCGACGACGGGCGGCTGCGCATGTTGGCGGCGCGGTGGTGGGTGCCTGCCGGCGTGCTGCTGCACATCCAGGGCCTGACCCTGGCCTTCTTCCTGGAGGATGTGCCGCTGCGCTCCATGACCGAGGGCCTGGGGGCCACCGCGCTGGTGGTCGTGCTGGCCCGCGAGTGGTGGGGACGGCGCCCGCAGATGGGCGGCTTGCGCCGGATCCTGCTCGGGGTCGCGACCGTGCTCCTGGGCCTGGCCATCGTCGCGCCCGCGCCCGAGGGCGAGCCGCTCAAGCAGTCGCCCTTCTTCCTGGCCCATATCGCCCTGGTCCTGACCGGCTTCGCGGGCCTGGCGCTGACCTTCTCGATGTCGGCCCTCTACCTGGTGGTCCAGCGCCGCCTGAAGAGCAAGCGCCTCACCGATCTCGGGCGTCTGCCCTCCCTGGACACCCTCGACCGGCTCATCCTGCGGACCATGGCCTTCGGCTTCGTCTCGCTGACGGCGGGGATGGTGGTCGGCTTCGCCTGGGCGGCGACCCAGGAGGTGCGGCTCCGCCCGGGGGACTTCACCACGCTGCTCTCCCTGGGCGTCTGGACCTGGTACGCGGCCGGGCTGGTGGTGCGCTGGCTGGCTGGCTGGCGTGGCCGGGTGGCGGCGGTCTTCGGGCTGGGCGGCTTCGTCGTGCTGTTCCTCATGATCGGCGTGGGGCTGGTCATCTCCGGCTGGCACGGGCTGGCTTGATGGGACACGGGATCGTGGCCGTCGGCCTCAGCCATCACACCGCCCCGCTCGACCTGCGCGAGCGGCTGGCCGTCCCCGAGAGCCGGGTCCCCGAGCTGCTCGCCCAGCTCCGGTCGCAGGGCCTGGGCAGCGAAGGCGTGCTGCTCTCCACCTGCAACCGGGTCGAGCTCTACACGGTCCCGGCCTCCGGCGTCGACAGCGAGGCGATCGCCTCCTGGCTGGCCGAGAGCCAGGGGCTGCTGGCGCGCAAGACCCTGCCGCACCTGTACCGGCACCAGGACCACGACGCGGTCCGGCACCTCTTCCGGGTCACCAGCAGCCTGGACAGCATGGTGCTCGGCGAGCCGCAGATCGTCGGGCAGGTCCGCGAGGCCTACCGGATCGCCCAGGAGCACCACGCCGCGGGTCCGGTGCTGCACGGCGTCCTGGACCGCGCCCTGCTGGTCGCCAAGCGGGTGCGCTCCGAGACCCGCATCGCCAGGGAGGCCGTCAGCATCGGTCGGGCCGGGGTGGAGTTGGCCCGCCAGGTGCTGGGCGAGATGGAGGGGCGCTCGGCCCTGCTGATCGGCGCCGGCGAGCACGGCCAGGTCGTGGCCCGGGCCCTGGTGGACTACGGCCTGGGCGAGCTGGTCGTGGCCAACCGCACCTTCGCCCGCGGCGCCGAGCTGGCCCACACCTTCGGGGCCTCGGCGATCCCCCTGGACGAGATCGGTCGGTACCTGGAGCGGGTGGACATCGTCATGACCAGCACCGCGGCGGGGCGCTACCTGCTCGACGGCGTCGAGCTGGCGCAGATCGCCCGGCGGCGGCGCTACCGCTCGCTGGTCTTGATCGACCTGTCGGTCCCGCGCAACATCGACCCCGCGGCCGACAAGCTCGACGGCATGTTCCGCTTCGACATCGACGATCTGCGCCAGGTGGCCGACCAGGGACGCAGCGCCCGGGTCGAGGCCACCACCGACGCCGAGCGGATCGTCGACGAAGAGGTGCAGCGCTGCATCTCCTGGATGCACAGCGCCGAGGTTCGCGCCGGCATCGGGGCGGTGGCTCGACGCGCCGAGCAGATCCGGCAGGCCGAGCTGCAGCGGGCGCACCAGGTGCTGGACCGCCTCTCGCCCGAGGATCGCGAGGTCATCGAGGCGATGAGCCGCGCCATGATGAAGAAGGTCCTGCACGAGCCCATCCGCAAGGCGCGGGAGCTGGGCGAGTCCGGCGACGGCGCCGGCCTGGAGCTGCTGCTCGGCGCCTGGGCGAACGAACTGGAGGTAGACCATGAGCGACGTTGATGTGCTTGTCCTGGGAACCCGCGGCAGCCAGCTGGCCCTTGCGCAGAGCGGACAGGTCGGCCAGACCATCTCCGAGCTGACCGGGGTGCGTGTCGAGCTGCGGGTGATCCGGACCCGGGGCGACCAGGTCCAGGATCGGCCGCTGGCCGCCATTGGCGGCAAGGGGCTCTTCACGGCCGAGCTGGAGGAGGCCCTCCGTGACGGCAGCATCGACTTCGCGGTGCACTCGCTCAAGGACCTGCCGACCGAGGACGCCGAAGGGCTCTGCCTGGGCGCCTTCCCGCTGCGGGCCGATCCACGGGACGCCCTGGTCGGGGCCCCCCTGGACCAGCTGCGGCAGGGCGCGGTGGTCGGCACGGGCTCGCTGCGTCGGCGCACCCAGCTCCAGGCGCTGCGCCCCGACCTCGAGCTGCGGGACATCCGCGGCAACGTCGACACCCGCCTCGCCAAGCGGGATCGGGGCGACTACGACGCGGTCGTGCTGGCAATGGCCGGCCTGGGGCGGCTGGGCATCCAGCGGCCGGACATCGTCCCGCTGGAGGTCGACCAGGTGCTGCCCGCGGTCGGGCAGGGCATCCTGGGGCTGCAGTGCCGCCGCGACGACACGCGGGTCCTGGGCCTGCTGGCCTCGGTCGATCACCCCGACTCGCGGTCCGCGGCGCTGGCCGAGCGGGCCTTCCTGGCGGCCTACGGTGGCGGCTGCGATGTGCCCGTGGCGTGTCACGTCCGGCTCGTCGGCGGCAGCCTCCACGGCGAGGCTGCCGGACCCCAGGGCGCGGGGGTGCGGCGGGTGCGCCTGCAAGGCGCCGACCCGGTCGCCCTCGGCCAGGAGCTGGCGCGGCAGCTGCGCGCCTGAGCTCAGCCGCAGCGCGCGCTGCACTCCGCCGGCCAGGCCGCGTCGTAGAGGTCCTGGCAGCTCATCGCGGCGACGCCGTCCAGGCAGTCCGCCGAGGGCCCCGGCTGGTGGTCGGCGCAGGTCCCGGCTGCGGGGTCATAGCTGCTGAAGACGACCTCCTGGCACTGATCGACGGACTCGAAGCCGAAGGTCTCGGTGTAGCCGCACTCCTCGTAGAGGTCGCAGACGGCCACGCTCATCTCTTCGGCGAACCGATCCTCGCTCAGCCCGCAGGCGAGCAGGAGCACGAGCAGGGCGGGCATCTACGAGCCTGAGCCGGCCGTGCAGACCTCGTCGCAGGCCGCCGGGAGCTGTCCACCCTGGAGCTCGGTGCAGGTCAGCTCCTCCCAGCCGTCCGCGCAGTCCCGCGCGGCCTTGGGGTCGTAGTTCGGGCAGGTGTCCTCGTCGCCCTCGGCGCCCTCGTAGACGCTGCTCTGGTAGCTCTGGCAGGACTCCTCGGTCCCGCCGAAGAAGTCGAGCATGTCGCACTCGGCGAGCCGCTCGCAGGTGATGTCGATCATGTCCTCGGCATACTTGCCTTGGCTGTAGCCGCAGGCCGAGATCAGGGAGAGGGCGAGGGGGAGGAGGAGGGTCCGCATGGGCTTTCCTTCGCGCGATGTTGGAGAGAGGGGATACTCGCTGGCGAGGGCAGATGTCAACTGGGAGGCTGCCGTGTCGAAGCCGGAAGCGCGGGTGTTGATCACCGCAGAGGAGGCCAGCCCGCTGGACGAGCTGCTGCGCTCGCGCGGGATGGTCCCGGTCCATCGCCCGCTCAGCCGGACGATCGTGCTGCACGACCCGCCGCCCTGCGCCCTCCCCGGGGCGGTGATCTTGAGCTCGGCCCGGGCGGCGCGCCTCGCCCCCGCGCTGCAGAGCTGGGTCGGCGCTGCGCCCGTCGCCTGTGTCGGCGAGGCGACCGCCCAGGCCGCGCGGCTCCGAGGGCTGCGGCCGTGGCATGTGGGCGAGGCCGGGGCGAGCGCGATCTTGAGCGCGCTGGAGGGCGCGCCGGTCCCCTGGGTCTTCGTGGGGGCCCGCGCCCCCGCGCCGGCGATGCGGCAGGCCATCGAGCGGGGCGAGGTCTTGCCCTGGGCGGTGTACGACCAGGAAGAGCAGGTCCTGGACGAGCTGCCCGAGGTCGAGCTGGTCCTGCTGGCGAGCCCCTCGGCGGCCCGGACCTGGGCGCGCTCGGGAGGTGGCCACCTGCCGGTCGTGGTCATCGGCCAGACGACCGCATCTGAAGCAGAGGCCTGTGGCTTGCGAATCGTCGGGCAGGCGGCTCGACCGGGCTGGAGCGAGCTGGCTCAGGCCGCTGCGGAGGTCCTTCAGCCAAGGAAAAACGGGCCCGCGTCCTGAGACGCGGGCCCGCCGAACCCCGAGGGGTCAGGCGATCACTCGGCGGGGGTGGTGCCGCCATCCGCGGAGCTGCCGCAGATGTCGTCGCAGGCGCTGTCGGTCTCACCGGTCTCGGTGGTGCCTTCGCAGGTGACGTCGTCCCACTCGCTGAGGCAGGACTTGGCGGCGGAGCCGTCGTACTCGCAGTCGGCCGAGTTGACGTAGGCCAGGGTGGCGGCCTCCATCTGGGTCACGCAGGCGTCGTAGGTGCCGCCGAAGTACTCGATGTAGCCGCACTCTTCGTAGAGGCTACAGGCCTTCTCGGCGGACTGGGCGGCGAACTTCTCTTCGGAGAGGCTGCAGCCGGTGAGCATGATCAGGCCGAGAACGGTCAGGTTGCGGTTCATTGTCGTCTCCTCAGGGCTTGGTTTGCCTGCCGGAGAGTCCTTCACCGGCAACGCGTCGCGATGGTATTCCATGGAACTTGGATGGTCAAGTCCCAGGCTTCATGCGAAGTGACGAGTGAGGTCCTTTGTGATGTTCTTCTGGTGGCTCTCCAGCGTGCCACCGCCGATCTCCAGCAGCTTTGCGTCGCGCAGCAGCCGCTCGACCGGGAACTCGGTGCAGTAGCCGGCGCCGCCCATGACCTGCATGCAGTGATCGGCCACCTGCTTGCCGACCGGGGCCGCGAAGAGCTTGGCCGCGTCGCTGCCCAGGCGGTTGTTCTGCTCGGGGCCCACCGCCAGCGCGACCTTGTAGACCAGCGCCCGGGTGGCCTCGGTCATGGCGTAGCTGTCGCCGATGTAGCGCTGGATCTGACCGAAGCGGTTGATGGGCTGGCCAAAGGCCACGCGCTCCTTGGCGTGCCGGACCATGATCTCCAGGCATCGATCGGCGATGCCCAGGCTCATCGCCGCCAGCGTCAGGCGCTCGAGCTCCAGGTTGCGCATCATGTGCACCATCCCGCTGCCCTCCTCGCCCAGCAGGTTGGCGACCGGGACCTCGCACTCCTCGAAGATCAGCTCGCTCATGGTGCTGGCCCGCATCCCCATCTTGTGGATGGGCTGGCTGCTGCTGAAGCCCGGGCAGCTCCGGTCGACCACGAAGGCCGTGACCCGCCCGTCGAGCTTGGCGTAGACCAGGGCGAGCTGGGCCTCGGGCCCGTTGGTGATGTAGGTCTTGGTGCCGTTGAGGATGTACCGGTCCCCCGCCCGCCGGGCCGTGGTGGTCATGCCCAGCACATCGGTGCCATGGCCCGGCTCGGTCATCCCCATGCAGCCGACCTGCTCGCCGCTGAGCACGGGCTCCAGGTAGCGACGGCGCTGCTCGTCGGTCGAGCAGTGGAAGAAGTTGTTCACGAAGAGCATGGCGTGCGCCAGGTAGGCCAGGCAGAAGCCCGGGTCGCTCTTCGAGAGCTCGTGGTGCACGATCACCGCGGCGGTCGCGTCCATGCCGGCCCCGCCCCACTCCTCGGGCACGGTGATCCCCAGCAGCCCCAGCTCGCCCAGCGTGCGGAAGAGGGGCAGGTTCAGCTCCTGCTTGCGGTCCTGCGCCTCGGCCTGAGGCTCGACCTCGCGCGCGGTGAAGTCCGCCACCAGCTCGCGCAGCATCAGGTGTTCAGGGGTCGGGTTGCAGAGGTCGAAGGGGTCGCTCATCACGGCTCCGGGAAAGGTCGGGGTCCTAATCCGATGGGAGGGTCTCGTCGGATAGGGGGGCGCCTCAAACTGGAAGCAACATGAACCGACTCTTCCTGGTCGACGGAAGCAACACCGCATTCCGGGCCTTCTTCGCCATCCAATCCGATATGCGCGCCCCCGACGGGCTGCCCACGCGCGCCCTCTTCGGCTTCACGCGCATCCTGCTGAAGCTGCTGAAGGACCACCAGCCCTCCCACGTGGCCGTGGTCTTCGACAAGGGCCTCTCCTTCCGCAACGAGATCTACCCGGCCTACAAGGGCCAGCGGCCGGACATGCCCGAGGATCTGCGGGCTCAGTGGGGGGAGTTCCCCGGCCTGTGCGAGGAGCTCGGGGTCTGCGCCTATGTGCGCGACGGCTACGAGGCCGACGACATCATCGGGACGCTCTGCGTACGCCACGCCGGCCCCGAGACCCAGGTCGTCATCGTCAGCAGCGACAAGGACTTCGGCCAGCTCGTCAACGAGCATGTCTGCGTGCTGGACCTCGGCAAAGACGAGCTGCTCGGGCCCGAGGGCATCGAGCAGAAGTGGGGAGTCCGGCCCGACCAGGTCATCGACTTCCTCTCCCTGATGGGCGACGCCAGCGACAACGTGCCGGGCATCGCCGGGGTCGGCCCCAAGAAGGCGGCCGACTACCTGAAGCGCTTCGGCACGGCCCAGGCCGTGATCGACAACGCCGCGGCCATCGGCGGCAAGACCGGGCAGAATATCGCCGACAGCCAGGAGGTCGTCGACCTCGCGCGGCGGCTGGTGACGATCAAGGTGGACTTCACCGACGAGGAGATCGGCACCTGCGCCGAGCTCTCGGCCCTGGCGGTCCGGCCCTTCGACCGCGTCGCCCTCGGGGCGCGCATGGCCCGCTACAACTTCCGCAGCCTGGGCCGCGAGCTGGGGGTGCAGGAGTCCGGTGACGGCGGTGAAGTCGGTGATCCGGCGGCGGCGCCCGAGGCCCCTCCCTCCGCCATCGACCGCAGCCTCTACCGCTGCATCCAGCAGCCCGCGGACCTGGCCTCCCTGGTGCAGAGCCTGCGCGCCGCGGGCCGCTTCGCCTACGACTGCGAGACCACCTCGCTGGACACCGCCAAGGCCGAGCTGGTCGGGATGAGCTTCTGCTGGTCGCCCGAGCACGCGGTCTACGTGCCGATCGCCCACCGCGGCCCCGAAGGGGACGAGGACCCCAACCTGAACTGCCCGGGCGCGCTGCAGGCCCTGCTGCCGCTGCTGGCGGACCCGACGCTGAAGAAGACCGGGCAGAACCTCAAGTACGACCTCTCTGTGCTCGCCGCCCGCGGGCACGCCCTGGCCGGCATCGACGGCGACACCATGCTCGCCGACTACGTCCTCGACGTGGACCACAAGCACAACCTGGACGACCTCGCCCGGCGGCACCTCGGCCACACCATGCTCTCCTTCTCCGAGGTGGCGGGCCCTCACGGGGACCGCTTCGAGCGGGTGCCGCTGGACCGGGCCACCGCCTACGCGGCAGAGGACGCCCACGTCGCCTGGCTGCTCGACCAGCTCCTCACCGAGCAGCTGAAGGCCCTGGGCGAGGAGGGCCCCTGGAAGGTCTACCGCGAGATCGACCTGCCGCTGGTCCCGGTGCTCTCCTCGATGGAGCGGGCCGGCATCGCGGTCGATCACCAGGCCCTCACCGAGCTCGGCATCGAGCTGGAGGGCCGCATCGCCGAGCTGGTCGAGCGGCTGCACAGCGAGGCGGGCAAGGCCTGGAACGTCAACTCCACCCAGCAGCTGGGGCAGATCCTCTTCGAGGAGCGGGGCCACGCCCCCACCAAGAAGACCGGCAAGAAGACCGCCTTCAGCACCGACTCCGAGACCCTGGAGAGCCTCGCCCGCACGCCCTCGCCCGCCACCGGCATGATCGACCCCCTGCCGGGCCTGGTCCTCCAGTACCGCGAGCTGGCCAAGCTCAAGGGCACCTACGTCGACGCCCTGCCCAAGGCGGTGGCCGAGGACGGCCGCATCCACACCAGCTTCCACCAGGCGGTCGCCGCGACCGGGCGGCTGTCCAGCAACGACCCCAACCTCCAGAACATCCCCATCCGCACCGAAGAGGGCCGGCGCATCCGGCGCTGCTTCGTGGCCGCCCCCGGCATGCGGCTGGTCAGCGCCGACTACTCCCAGATCGAGCTGCGGGTGCTGGCCCACTACTGCGCCGAGGGGCCGCTGGTCGAGGCCTTCCTGGAGGGCCAGGACATCCACCGCCGCACCGCCGCCGAGATCTTCGGGGTGGCGATGGGCCTGGTCAGCAACGAGCAGCGCCGCGCGGCCAAGGCGATCAACTTCGGCATCGTCTACGGCATGAGCGCCTTCCGCCTCGCCCGCGAGCTGGACATCGGGCGGGCCGAGGCCGCTCGTTACATCGACGAGTACTTCGCCCGCTACCCGCAGGTCCGCCGGGTCATGGAGCAGGCGGTGCAGGAGGCCACCAGCAAGGGCTACGCGACCACGCTCTTCGGGCGGCGGCGCATCGTACGAGGCCTGGACTCCAAGAACTTCAACGAGCGCGGTGGGGCCGAACGGATCGCCATCAACAGCCCCATCCAGGGCAGCGCCGCCGACCTGATCAAGCTGGCCATGGTCAAGGTCCACCGCCGCCTGGGCGCCGAGCTGCCCCAGGCGCGGCTGCTGCTGCAGGTCCACGACGAGCTGCTGGTGGAGTGTCCAGCCGCTCAGGTCGAGGCCGTGCGGGTCGCCCTGCGGGAGGAGATGTCGGGCGTCTACGAGCTGATCGTCCCCCTGGTGGTCGACGTGGGCGAGGGCGCCACCTGGATGGATGCGCACTGAGGGGACCGCAGCGCGGCCGGTCGGGGTTATGCCTCCGCGGCTTAGGAGGGTGAATGGCCTCGGATGAGACGTCTGGACGGCATGTCGGACGGGTGACCGCCCCGGGGCAGGACCCCGACCACGAGCTGGTCCTCGCGGTCCTGGACGGGGACCCGACGGCCTACAAGGGCCTGGTCGAGCGCTACCAGGGCCGGATCTACGCGGTCTGTTTCAGCATGGTGCGCAACCCCGAGGACGCCCGGGATCTCGCCCAGGACGCCTTCGTCAAGGCCTACCAGAACCTCGCCCGCTTCCAGCTCCGCAGCAGCTTCTACACCTGGCTCTGCCGCATCGCGATGAACGTCTCGATCGACTTCCTGCGCCGACAGAAGGTGCGCGCCGCCGAGCTCTTCGAGGACGGGGTCGCCACCCGCGAGAGCGGGGGCGTGCTCTCGATCGGTCACCAGCGCGAGGACCCGGGCCGAAACCTGGAGCGCAAGCGCCTGCTGGAGCGCATCTCGGTGGCCTTGGACGATCTGCCCGAAGAGCAGCGGCAGATCGTCGTCCTGCGCGAGATCGACGGCCTCTCCTACAAGGAGATCGCCGAGGTGTTGGACATCCCCGAGGGCACCGTGATGAGCCGCCTCTTCTACGCGCGCAAGAAGCTGCAGACGGCGCTGCGCGATCAGAGGGACTGAATGTCGCCCGGCGGTTCTTCTTTTCTTCTCGCCGGGGTCGAATGCCTCCCGGCCACCTGCGTCTTTGGGATCGAAGCAAGCAGCGGAGGCCGAACATGAGCCGCCTGGACCCCGAAACCCTCGACGACTCCCTCGACCGGCGTGCCGTGCTCGAGCTGGCCGTCGCCGATGGCCTCGCCACTCCGGACGAGCGGGCCGAGCTCCTCGCCCTGGGCGGCTCGCTGGACGCGCACCTGCCGCTCGCCCAGGCCATCGCTGAGCTGCTGCGGCCCTCCTTCCTCCCCGACCTGGCCCCCGATGTGATGGCCCAGGTCGCTCCTCAGCAGGCTGAACAGGACCAGCAGCTCTCCCAGGCCCTGGCCGAGCTGCTGGCGGCCGGCGAGAGCCCCGAGATGGCGGCCGAGATCCTCGCCGCCCTCCAGCTCGAGGCCGACCCCCTCTCCGATCTGCTGAACGAGGCGCTCTCGGCGCCGCCGGTCGACCTCAGCGCGGACATCTTCGCGTCCCTGGGGCTCCCTGCCAGCCAGGACGAGGACGAGGACGAGGACGAAGCGCAGGGCGCCGAGATCATCGCCTTCCCGGCGCCTGCCCCCGCAGCGGCTCCCGCCGCGTCCCCTGCGCTTCAACCTGCGGCCAACACCACCCCTCTCCGCTGGCGCCCGGCGGCCGTGCTGGCCATGGCGGCGGCGGCTGTGCTGGCCGTGGTCGTGGGCCAGGGGCAGTCCGACCCCCTCGACTTCCAGATCGCCGCCGTGAACACGGTCGCGATCGAAGAGCTGGTCAGCGGCGACCAGGTCTTCGTCCAGGTCATGCAGATGGACGAAGGCGCCCCCACCATCATCTTCATCGACGAGCTGTCCGACGACGTCGGAGGGATCCCGCTATGACCAAGACCACCCACCTGCTCCGCATCGGCGCCCTCTTCAGCTTGCTCGCCCTGGCGCCTTTCGCCTCGGGCACGGCCCAGGCCCAGGCGCGTCCGGTCGCCAGCCGAGCCCAGCCCACCGTCGAGCTCGCCCAGGCCGCCGTCAAGGCCAAGGTCGACCTCGAGCTGCGGGTGGTCTACGCCACCTCGGCCCACAAGAAGGTGGACAGTCGGCTCTCCTCGCTGACCCGCTACCTCAGCCACCTGCGCTTCACCGGCTACGAGCTGCTGGACACGCAGAAGAGCCAGATCGCCCTGGGCGGCAAGTCCACCTACACGATCGAGGGCGGCCGCAAGGTCACGGTCAGCCTGCTGGGACGCGACGAGGCCCGCGCGCGGGTCCGGGTCCAGGTCAGCGGGGCGGGCGACAAGCAGCTGCTGGACACCACCATGTCGGTCAACCGCAACGCCACCGTCATCGTGGCCGGCCCCAAGTACAAGGAGGGGATCCTGGTCCTGCCGATCACGGCGCGCTACTGAGCTCTCCTGCCAACCGGGAAAGCTCATGAGCATCTTCCAGAAGATCATCGACGGCGAGATCGGGGCCGACATCGTCTACGAAGACGGGCGTGTCATGGCCTTCCGCGACATCAACCCCGTCGCCCCGGTCCATGTGCTGGTCATCCCCAAGTCGGCCATCGTCAGCGTCGCCGCGGCGGTGCCCGAAGACGAGCTGATGCTCGGTCACCTGATGCTGGTAGCGGCAAAGGTGGCGCGTGACCTGGGCCTCGAGGAACAGGGCTACCGCATTGTCACAAACGTCGGCGCCCTGGGTGGACAGAGCGTGCCGCACCTGCACCTTCACATCCTGGGCGGGCGCGCGATGAGCTGGCCGCCGGGCTAGGCCGCCTCCGCCGCGTCGAGCACGGCCAGCAGCCCCGGATCGTCAATCCCCGCCCGCGCGCTGGTCAGGAACTCTGCCACCTCGGTCCCGTGCAGCCGGGCATAGCGCAGCGCTTGCAGCGCCATGTCGAGCTTGTCGAGCTGGTGGACGAAGTGGGCCTCCTCGCTGCGGTCCTTCTCGTAGTCCTCCCACAGCCCCCACAGATCGGGCCGCGTGGCCAGCATCGTAGCGGCGGCGCTGCGCTCGCGGTCGGCCTTGTCCTGGCGGGAGATCCCGTCGTGGGGGGTGATGTCGCCGACGACCGCTTCGGGCAGATCGTGCAGGGCGCACAGGGCCAGCAGGCGAGCCCGGTCGAGGTGCGGGGGCGCCAGCACCAGGGCCAGCCAGGCCAGCCCCCAGGAGTGGGCGGCGACGCTCTCGGGCTGGGCGAGGCCGACGCGGAGCCAGCCGGCGCGGGGCTGCTCTTTCAGGGCCAGGGCGAGGTCGAGCACCTGTGGAGGCAGAGGCGGGCGCATCAGGCTTCCGCGAGGAGGCGGCGGCGCTGGTCGGGCCAGCGCATGGCCAGGAGGAGGGGGCGCGGGCCCCGCTGGCGGTCGACGAAGTCGTCCTTGTGGCGCAGGCCCTGCCAGCCCAGGGAGATCATGGCCTGGGCGACGGCCCCGCCGAGCTTGCTGTTGGGGCCGGGCAACACCACGGCGTCGGGGGCCAGCTCGCCCAGGGCGACCTTCAACATCAGGCTGAAGTCGAAGGGCTCGACCACCTGGGGGCCGAGTGTCCAGGCCGCCAGCGCCGCCGGATCGGCCCAGCGGGGCCGCCAGAGCTGCCCGGCGCCGTCGACAAGGGGCAGGCGGGGGGCACCCCAGTCGAGGTCGGAGAGCTCGGCCTCGGCGCGCTCGGCGGTCGCGGCCAGCAGGGGGGTGTGGAAGGCCGAGTGGAAGGGCAGCCGCAGGGGGAAGCTGAGGCTGCCCTGGACGATCGGGGGCAGGCGCTGCGCCGCCGTGGCCAGGGCCTGCTCGCTGCCACCCAGCACGGCCTGCCCGCCCAGGCGGATCGACCAGTACAGATCGGGGATCTCCGCGACGGCCTGCTCGACCCGGGCACGTGCGGCCGGGTCCATCCGCCAGTCCTCGCCCACCAGGGGGTAGACGATCTGCCCGCCGACGACGCCGTGCTGGTCGGAGGCCTGCCAGGCGCCCATGGTCTCGATCAGCCGGGCGCAGTCCTCCATCGGCAGCGCACCGGCGTAGCCGAGGGCCGTGTACCAGCCCATGGAGTTGCCACAGACGCCGACGACCTGGGCCTTGTCGGGGGAGATCTGTTCGAGGTCCGCGAGGCTGATCGCCGCGGTCAGCGAGCTGGCGTGCTCGCCCCGCAGGTGCAGGTTCGGGTCGAAGCGCCCCGCGCCGTCGATCTCGCGCAAGGAGGGCCGACCGGCCTGTCGGCGCAGCTGTTCAAAGCGATCCACGGCGGGGGAGACCACTCCGGCGAGGCTGCCGAGGTCCTCCTTCAGGTAGCTGCCGCGGCCGGGACAGAGGACGAGGACTCGTAGCGCGGACATGGTTCAGGCTCCCCACAAGGCGCGGATGGCGGCTTCGATGTCGGCTTCCTGCAGCAGCACCAGGTTGGCCGCGCCTCCGAGCGGGATGTAGGTGTCGGCGGCCTGGATGCGGGCGACGGGGGTGCCGGGCAGGGTCCGGGCGACCAGGCTGACGAGCTCGTCGGCGATGCCGCTGTGCTCGCGGCACTCGTCCACCACCAGGCAGCGGCCGGTCCGGGCGACCTCCTCCAACAGCGCGGCCTCGGGCAGGGGCTTGAGCCAGCGCAGGTCCACGACGCGGCAGCGGATGCCCTCAGCGGCCAGCTTGCGGGCGACGCGCAGGCTCATCCAGAGGCCGTTGGCGAAGCTGAGCACCGTGAGATCGCCTCCCTCCAGCGGGAGCGGAGGCTCCTCGCCCTCCCAGGCGGCCTGCTCCTCCCAGGGGGTCCAGGCCTGCACCTCGCCCAGGGGCAGGGCGAAGCCGGGGGCGGGGTAGCGGAAGGCCCAGCGGCCGTCTTTGTCCTCGTACAGATCGCGGGTCATGTAGAGGGCGATCGGCTCGAGGAAGACGCTGACGGTGCCTTCGGCCGCAGCCGCGCCCAGCAGGGTGCGCAGCATGCCGACGGCGTCGCGGCCGTTGCTGGGGCAGGCCAGCACCAGGCCGGGGACCTCGCGGATGGCGGCGATCCCGTTGTCGTTGTGGAAGTGGCCGCCAAAGCCCTTCTGGTAGGCCAGCCCTGCGATGCGCACGACCATCGGGTTCTTGAACTGGCCCTGGCTGAAGAACTGCAAGCTGCCGGCTTCGCCCCGGAGCTGGTCGACGGCGTTGTGCAGGTAGGCGAGGTACTGGATCTCGGGGATGGGGAGCAGGCCCATGGAGCCCGCGCCCTGCGCCAGGCCCAGGATGCCCGTCTCGTCCAGCGGGGTGTTGAAGACCCTCCCCAGGCCGGCCTTCTCGGAGAGCTCGGCCGTGACGTGGTAGACGCCGCCCTTGCGGGCCACGTCCTCGCCGAAGATGAGCGCGTTGGGCCAGGCGAGCAAGGCGTCGCCCAGGGCCCGGTTGATCAGCATGGCCATATGGCGGGGGCGGTCCTCTTCGGGCAGGCGGCCGAAGAAGGCCTCGCGCCGGTCCTGGGGGGCGTCGCGGGTGGCCTGCGCGGCGACGAGCTCGGGCCGCCAGGGCGAGAGGGGGGCCATCACCTCGGCCGCGCTCTCCAGGCGGCGGCGGGTGAGGACCTCGTCGCAGAGGGCGAGGCAGCGCTCGCGGGCGTCCTGGTAGAGGTCGATGGCGTCCTGGGGGCTGAGCCAGCCCAGCTCGATGAGCTGCCTCGCGCTGGCGAGGACCGGGTCCAGCGCCTCGGCCGCCTCGATCTCCGGGAGCGAGCGGTAGAGCTGCTCGACGTCGCTGCCAGCGTGGCCCAGCAGCCGCACCAGCCGCAGGTGCAGGAAGACGGGGCTGCGGTGGCTGCGGCAGTGCTCGACCGCCTGCGCGGCGGCCTCCATCGCCTCGACCAGGTCGAGCCCGTCGGCGCCGATGTAGTGCAGGCCGGCCATGGCCTGGATGCGGGCCTGGACCCAGCCCCCGGGGGTGCGGGTGCTGATGCCGATGCCGTTGTCCTCACACACGAAGAGGATCGGGCAGGGCAGGTTCTGGTGGTGGGCGATGGCGGCGGCGTTGAATGCGGTGCTGGCCGAGGCGTGGTTGCTGCTGGCGTCGCCGAAGGAGCAGGTCACGATGGTGTCCGGCGGCACGGGCAGGGGCAGGCCGAGGCGCTTGGCCCGGGGGATGGCGAAGGCCGCGCCGACCGCCTTGGGCAGGTGGCTGGCGATGGTCGAGGTCTGGGGGGGGATGTTCAGCGCCTTGCTGCCGAAGACCTTGTGCCGGCCGCCGGCGATGGGCTCATCGACCGCGGCGACGATGCCCAGCAGCACGTCGAGCAGGGGGGTCTGGCCGGGGACCTGGCGGGCGCGCTGCACGAAGAAGCCCCCGCTGCGGTAGTGCAGGTAGGCCGGATCGGTCGGCCGCAGCGCCCAGGCCACGGCGGCGTTGGCCTCGTGACCGCTGCTGCCGATCGTGTAGTAGCCCTCGTTGCGGGCCTTCAGCTCGCGCGCGGCGAGGTCCAGGTGGCGGCTCTCCACCATGCTCTGGAAGACGGCCAGGGCCTGCCGCCCGCGGATCGGGCTGCCCGGCCGGACCGGCGCGTCCAGATCGACCCGCGGCTCGGCCGCCGGGAGCTCGGCCAGGGCCTGGAGGTACTTCTCGTCGAGGAGCTGGGCGCGGTTGACGGCCATGGGGCTCGCCTGGAGGGAGGGGGCCGCGCAATAATCAGAAAGGATGCGCAGCGGGAGGATCAGAACACCCGCACGCTCAGCTCCATGCCGAGCTCGCGGGCGGCGCGGGTGACGGCGGTGACGAGGTTCATGTCACCGACCGAGTCGGCCACCTCGCGGGCGGCGAGCACGCTGGCCTCGGTGTGCCCGGGAACGCGGGCCATCAGCAGCAGGGCCAGCACCTCGGTGCGGGGATCGGCGCGCATGCGAGCGGCCTCGCGGGCCTGCCGGGCCCGGTCGAGGGCGAGCTCGTGTTGGCCGGCGCGCAGGGCGGCGAGGGCAGGGGAGAGCTCGGGATCTTCGGCCTCGGGAGGGGGGGGAGGGGACTCCTCGGCGGCCTGCGCCGCGGCGAGGATGGTGCGCCGCAGCCCGCGGATCTGGGCGAGGCCCTCGGGGTCGCCCGCCTCCTTCACGGCCCGCACGGCCAGGCGGATCTGCTCCCGGGCCTCCTCGTCCTGGCCGAGCCCGTGGTGCGCCTGGGCCAGCCAGGTGTGGACCCGTGCGAGCAAGCCGGGCTGGTCGGAGGCGGCCTGGAGCGCCGGCTCGGCGTTGCTCAGGACGTAGCGATGGTCCTTGCGGGCGAGGGCCGCGACCATTCCGCGAGCCCAGGCCGGCGCGGCCTCAGCCATGGCCCATGCCGAGGGCCTGCAAGGCCAGGTTGGCGGCCTCCTCCTCGATAGCGGGCAGCACGTCGATCATGCCGGGGGCCACCGGGTTGCCGGTCAGCCACTCCAGCGTCAGGCCCAGCAGGGCGAAGTGCAGCAGCACCGGCTCGGGCGAGCCGCTGTTCATCACGATGTTCAGCGGGTGCCCGCCCGCCAGCAGGACTACGGTCGGCCCGCCTTCGAGCTTGTAGCGCACGACCTTCTCGGCGACATGATCCACCCCGGACGAGGCCGAGAGGATGCCTTGCACGTCGATCTCGTCGTTGCCATGGCCGACGTTGACCAGGACGATGCCCTCGCGGGCGCCGGCCAGGTCGCTGACCTTGAGCACGCCGATGCGCCCGCTGGCCGTCACCACGATGCCGACCCGCTTGAGCATGTCCTCGGGCCGGGGCACCGGGTAGCCGTCGTAGTGGGCATAGAGGCGGCGGATCGGGTTGGTCTCGACGACCTCGACCGCGGCGCCGGCGGCGCGCGCGTAGGCGGCCACCCCGCGGCCGACCGGGCCGTAGCCGATGACGCCCACCCGGCGACCGGAGAGGTGCATGCCGGTCAGGGTCTGGACCGAGTGCCAGAGGCCCTCGCCCACGCCATGGCGGTTCTCGACCCCGTACTTGAGCTGGCTGTCGTTGATGTTGATCACGCCGAAGGGCAGCTTCATGCCTTGCAGCCGGGTCACGCCCGAGCGGGTCACCTCGACCGCGGCCTTGATCTTCTTGGCCAGGTCGGGGCGGCGCTCGATCGCGTTGGCGATCAGCAGGCCGCCGACGTCGGCCAGCAGGTCGGGCTCGTGATCGAGAGCGCGGGCGAGGTGATCCTCGCGTCCGCCGGGGGCGTAGACGTCCATTCCGTAGTCGCGGAGCAGGTTGACGACGCCCTGGTCGGTGGTCGCCTCGCTGGCGCCGACGACGATCCAGGTCCCGCCGCCCAGGGAGAGCTCTCGCAGCAGGGTCGCGGTGAGCGTCGTCAGGTGCGCCGAGAGCACGATGGTCCGACCCTCGAAGGGGCGGCTGGCGGCCCAGCGGTTTCCCAGCACCGGCATGATCGGAAAGAAGGCGTTGATTCGAGCGACATCGGCTGCGGCACGGGCGGAACGCTCGTCGGCGTGCATCGGTCCTCCAGGGTGGGCGGGTCCTATCCGGCCCGGCGCGCGACGGCCCCTGCTCTCGCAGCCGATTACGAGCGGGGGCATGAACCTCTCCCAGCTCCTCCTGCTCGTGTTGTTCGCCCTCGCCCTCCTCTGGCTGCTGGCCGGCCTGAAGACCGGCCGCCCGGACGGCCGGATGGTCAAGGTGCCCCCCTACCGGCGCCTGATGTTCTTCATCATGCCCGGCCGCAACGAGTCCATCGTCTACTTCGAGCACATGCTGCGGTCCGAGAAGCTCGAAGCCTGGCTGGCCAGCCTGCCGTCCGAGCTGCAGGCCAGCGTCAGCCACGCCTTCGTCGCCGCCATCAACGTCGGCGTGGCCGAGAACCCTCGCATGAACCAGTTCGTCGTCGGGCAGCGCCTCTACGCCCGGAACGGGCGCTGGATCACCTTCTCGATGAAGCGCAAGAAGCTCGACAAGGAGGCCAAGCTCTCGGTCGTCAAGCTGCTGATGCAAGACGGCGAGGCCTTCGACTCGCTCTGCGGGCGCATGAACGGCAACATCCAGGACGAGCGCTCCGGCCGCAAGACCGCCGCCGACAAGGAGTTCGACCTCTTCAACGCCCTGCCGCGGCCTCTCCTGGCCCTGGCGGCGCGGCTGCTGCGCGGCCTGGACCACTTCAACCTGCTGCCCGCCTTCTTCATCAAGGGCGACGGCATGTACACCAGCGTCTTCCTGGCCAACCTGGGCAGCCTGGACATGGGCGCAGGCTTCCACCACCTCTACGAGTACGGCAGCTGCCCGCTCTTCCTGATGGTGGGCAAGGTCGAGGAGCGTCCGGTGGTCGAGGACGGCAAGGTCGTCGTCGGCCGGGTCCTGCCGATCCGCTTCAGCTACGACGAGCGCATCGACGACGGCCTGACCGCCCGGGACGGCATCCGCAGCTTCGTGCGGGTGCTGGAGGACCCCGAGCGCTGGCTGGGCAAGCCCGACGGCAAGGGCGGCTGGAGCCGGCCGATGTGGCCGCATCCCGCCGACCCCGAAGCCGCGTCAGCCGGCGCGTAGCACGTAGGAGCGCAGCCAGTTGGCCAGGATCCGCGAGCCATGGTCCGAGGGGCGCAGCGGCGCGGTCGGCGCCCAGTCGCGGGCCTTCAGGATGACGTCGAGGTCGGCGTCGGACAGCTCGGGGTGGAACTGCACCGCCCGCAGCCAGGGGCCCACGGCGTAGGCCTGGAGAGGCGTGTGCGCGTTGCCGGCGAGGCGGGTGAAGCGGTGAGGGTCGGGCTCACGGATGACGAGGTCGCGATGGAGCTGCTGGACCTGGAGCACCTCGGGCAGGCCCTCGAAGAGCGGGTCCTTGCGCCCCTCCTCCGTCAGGGCAAGGTCGAAGGTCCCCCACTCGGGGCCATCGGGATGGGGCTCGACCCGGCCGCCCAGGGCCTCGCCGATGAGCTGGTGGCCGAAGCAGACGCCCAGCACCGGCGTGTGGGCCGCCATCGCCACCGCCCAGCGGCCGGTGATGTTCATCCAGGGCAGCTGGTCGCGCACCCCGCAGGCGCTGCCGCTGAGGATGATGCCGTCGTAGCGGCCGCCGTAGGGCAGGACCTCGCTGTCGTGGACCGCGACGGGCGTGATCTGCGCGCCCCGGGGCTCCAGCTGCCGCCGGAACCAGTCGGAGTAGCCGCCGATCTGCTCGTGGACCTGGGGATTGGCCGGGCCCATCTCCAGGACCAGGATCTGCGGCGGGCGGGCGCGTCGGGCGGGGGAGTCGGGCATGAGGCCGACTATCCAGAAACAGCGGGGGCTGGGGGCAGGACGACCCCCCTCCGCCTCGCTCCG
>ERZ761602.958-NODE-958-length-56620-cov-41.841262_pt1 | contig 56620 bp, 48 predicted proteins | sample MGYA00512165_ERZ761602 | MGnify/ENA primary metagenome ERZ761602 (study PRJEB28899, sample SAMN02445085) | bioreactor sludge metagenome | biome: EBPR sludge; isolation source: Thorneside wastewater treatment plant | place: Australia: Brisbane, Thorneside... | reverse complement strand
GGGCTGGCAGGCTCGGCGCGGGGGCGGTGGAGAGGGTGTGGAGGCTCATCAGCGGGGCGTTGTCGTCCCGGAGGAGCCTCATTCCGACGAGGAAGAGGAGCAGCCCGACGGTGAGGGCGCCGGAGAGGGTGATCTTGCGGAGTTCCGCGAAGCTGATGGCGACGCGCCTAGTCATGGATGGTGGAGACGAAGACTTTGTCGGAGCCCCCCAGCTTCGCTTCGTCGAGGACGGAGACCGTCACTTGGGTGGGGGTCTCCTGGTCGGCCTGGATGATGACGGGCCGGGGCTCTTGCTTGAGGAGACGAGCGACGGTCGCCCGGACGCCGTCGACCCCGATCTCGCGGCCGCCGTAGAAGACCTGGCCGCTGCGGGTCACCCCGATGAGGATGCACTCGCGCTCGATGTCCTGCTGCGTCGCGGCGCGGGGTTTGTTCACCTCGACGCCGGTCTCCTCCACGAACTCCGTCGTGACGATGAAGAAGATCAGGAGGATGAAGACGCAGTCGATGAGCGGGGCGATGTCGATGGCGAGGGGGCTGCCCTCCTCGGCGTCTCCGAATCGTTGGAATCGTCTGGACATGGTTTCAGGCGTGGAGGCGGCGCTGGCGGGAGACGCGCTGGAGGAGTTCGGATTCGGCCCGCTGGTATCGCACCAGCATCTCGTCGTGGCGGCTCTTGAGCCAGGCGCAAACGATGTAGGTCGGCACCCCGATGACGAGCCCGGTCAGGGTCGTGATGAGGGCCTCGAAGATCCCCCCGGCGATGGCGTCCATGGGGGAGCGCCCGGTATCGTTCCCGGCGATGGCGAGGAAGGTGGCGAACATGCCGGTGACGGTGCCGAGGAGGCCGAGGAGCGGGGCGGCGGCGATCATGACGAAGGCGAAGGGGAAGCGGCGGCCCACCCGGGAGAAGAGGTGCTGGCCGATCTCCTGCAACTGGCGGCCGGGGTCGGGCGATCCGGCGAGGATCTCGGTGAGCCGCTGCATGGGGGCTTCGGCGAGGGTGCGCTTGCCGAGGAAGCGGGTCCACTCCCTCGGGCTGAGGAGGATGGCGTCGGGGAAGCGGAGGGCGCTCCAGAGCCCGAGCAGCGCGTAGGCGATGCCGAAGGCGAGGATGACGAGGACCCAGAAGACCCAGCCGCCGCCGGAGCTGAGATGCTCAAGCTCGCTCAGGAACCGCTCGGGAAGGTTGTTCATGTGGCTGGATTCCGTTCAGGAAGGCGAGGCTCGCCATTTCCATGGTGGATTTGACGCCTTGCACTTTGCGGGAGAGCAGGGCGTGGAGGATGAGGGAGGGGATCGCGACGATGAGGCCGAACTCCGTCGTGATGAGGGCCTCGGCGATGCCCGAGGCGAGCTGCTTCGCGTCGCCCGATCCGAAGACGGTGATGAGGCGAAAAGTCTCCATCATGCCGGTGACGGTGCCGAGGAGACCAAGGAGCGGGGCGGTCGCCGCGGCGATAGCGATGAGGGGCAGCCCGCGCTGCAAGGGGGGGGAGGCCTCGAGGTATTTCTCGTAGAGGGCTTCCTCGAGATCGTCGCGGGGGGCGCCGGGACTCTCGCGGACGAAGGCGATGCCCTGCTCAAGGATGCGCCGCGCAGGGTGGCGCAGCTTCCCGGCCTCCAAACCGGCCTTTTCCAATTCACCTCCGTTGACGGCGTCGATGACCCTCTGCACGGCGGCGGCGGCCACTTCGCGGATCTTGGACAACTGGATCCATTTCACGATGGCGGTGAGCATCGCGATCAGGGCGAGGAGGAGGATGGGGTAGATCCAGAACCCGCCCGCCTTGACGTGCTCAAGGAGGGTCGTCTCGGTCTTGGCCAGCTCGACGGCGAGGCCGAGGGTGGGGTCGAATTCGACCGGGGCCCGCTGCCCCCGCACGAGGGCGTGGATGGAGTTCGCGTCGGCGACGGGGCGGACGACTTTGGGGGTCAGGTCGGCGCCGTCCCCGACGAGGCCCGCCAGGCTGGCGTCGTCGGCGAGGAAGAGGCGCACGGGACCGCCTTTGGCGAACTGTCCGGGGACGAGGATCCCCTCGGGGGAGATGGCGCTCCCGGGCGTCACGAGGATGCCTTGGTTCAGCCCGAGCCGTTCGAGCACGCGGACGCCGAGCGCGAGCGGGTCCTCGCCGTCCTGTCCGGTCGCGGCGGCGGGATCGACGATCTCGTTGGCCGTGGCGGTGCGGCGGAAATCGCCGAGGAGGCTCTCGATGTAGAGCTTCTCGTCGCGCCAGGCCTTCAGGTCGTTGACGGCCTTCTCGGCTTCGGCGGCGGCGGCTTCGCGGGTGGTGCGGGCGAGGTCGGCTTGGCGGCGCTTCTCGCGCAGGTCGGCGGCGATGCGTTCGGTCTCGATGGCGAGAGGGGGCTTCTCCGCGGCGATGGCGGTGCGCTGGGCGGCCAGCTCGTCGAGGGCTTTGCGCAAGTCCGCGTCGATGGCGGCGGCGGCCTTTCGATAGGCGACCGCGTTGTCCTGGGCGGCGACGGGAAGAGCCGCGCCGAGCGCGAGGAAGGTGAGCAGCAGGGTTCGTTTCATCGCGAGGCGGCGGAGGGGAGCGGGATGAAGGGGAGTTTCACGAAGGCGGCGGTCGCCTCGCCGGTCTGGATGTCGATCGCCTGCCGGACGGCGGCGGCGATGGAGGCGTCCTCGGTCCATTCCCAGCCTTGCGCGGCGGGGAGGCCGTATCCGCTCCGTGAACCGCTGGCGTCGACATACCAAGCCTGCGACAGGCCGAGGTAGAGGACCCGGACCTCGCGTTTCTCCCCGTCGAACTCCCGGAGGTCGGTGTAGACGGTGAACCCGTCGTCGAATTCCTTGGCGGCTTGGAGCACGAGGAGGACGTCGCGCACCCGGTCTTGCAGGGGGCGGTCGGCTTCGCCGCTCTCAAGGCGGAGGGCGGCGTCCTCGACCTTGTCGCGCAGCGGGGTCGGGAGGCGGGGGAGGATCTCCTTCACCGAGGTCTCAAGCGTGGCGAAACGGAGGTCGAGATCGCGTCGCCACTGCTGGAGGCTCGTCCGCTCCTCGGCTGTCGTGGCCTTCTGCTTGGCGAGCTCCTCGACACGGGCACCCGCCGCTTTGACGAATTCGTCGAGCTGATCGGTCTCCCGGAGGCGGATCGCGTTCAAGTCGGCGAGGGTCGCCTTTTCGCTCTGCCAAGCGGCGGCTTCCTCGGAGATGAGACGGCGGGTCTCGATCCATTCCCCGGTTTTTTTGGCCAGTTCCGCGGCACCGGGAGGGCGGGCGCTCTCCTGAGCGGGGGAGGTGCCCGGCGAATGGATCAGGGCGAACGCGAGCGCGAGGCTCGCGAAAGCGGGGCGAAGGGGAGGTTCTGACATGGAGGATGGAAAAAGCGTCGACAAGGATGGAGGAAGCGGGGAATCCCGTTTCCCCGGGCCTCCGCCAAGATCAAATCCGATCAAGGAAGAAGGCTCGGGGAGGGTGGAACAAATTCACCAAGGGAAAAAGCCCGGAGGCGGTCACCGTGTTCCCCGGACCTGAAGCAGGAAACCGGGGGAAGCACTGGCGCGACCATCGAGCCACTCTTAGTAATGATACATGGTCTCATTATCAAGGTGAATTTTTGGCGTTTTTTCGATCTTGGATAAGCAGACGCCAAAACCGGGCCGCTTGACTTCAGTTCCGGCTGCGCCGGGCGGCGATGAAGGAGCGCACCGCCAAGACGGTGAAGACGACGCAGATGATCGTCATGCCGAGGACGAGTTTCGGGGCCGCGTCGGCGAAATTGACCGTGCCTTTAATGAGGCCCGGCACGAGGCGGCCGAGCCCGAGGAGGGTGCCGATCAGGGAGAAGAGCACGGAGATGTGCATGCCCAACTTGTTGTTCTTCAGCGCGATGATCGCGCCGACGAGCATGAGGACGCCGACGACGGAAGGAATGAGGGAGGTGACGGATTGCTTCGTCGCGCCGATGGCCTCCCAAGCGAAATAGCCGACGAGGCCGAGGAGGATGAGGAGGGCGGAGGAAAGGAAGGCAAGGTTTCTCATGGTCGTCCGATACCGTTAGTGACGGATGGGGGCGGCGTCAATCGAATCTCCGCGAGGCGTCATCCCGCTTTTGCGACCTGACCCCGTTGGTCGTCCCGATGGACCCTCTCTGGTCGGGCGAAACCGGACTTGGAAAGCGGCGGAGCATCCCTTATCCTCTCCGCGCATGGCTCCCCTCGCGGCTATCTCCTCACAGACAGGATGGAATTGATCGATCCAACACTCGGCCTCAAGCTCATCATTATCGGCGGATGGGTGCTCGCCGCCTTAGGCGCCTTGAAGGTGGCCGTCTACCTCGTCGGCGAACTCGCTCCCGGCGTCTACGCCCGCATCCGCTCCGAGGGGCTGCGGCGCTTCGTCACCGGAAACGGCAATCGCCTCCTCTTCGGCATCGGCGGATTCCTCACCATGCTGCTGGGCCTGCTCTTCGCCGCCCTCGGTTACCTCATCCAATGGCTCCTGAGCCTCTCCCGTTGAACCGCCCCCGGCGAGACGGCGCTCTTCCGCCGCGAGCAGGGCGGAGACCTCGCGCTGCACGGACTCGACCTCGTCGAGCCGCAGACCGGGGTCGGCGACGATGAAGACATCGCCCGTGTCGGCGTGCTCGTAGAAGAGGAGGGAGCGCGTCTCCGCCACCTTCGTGTCGGCGTGGATGAGGGTCTTGTTCCGCTCCAGCATCAGGGCGAGGATGTAGCGGGCGTTCTCCGTCGCGGAGTCGTCCTCGTCGATGAAACGGCGCAGCATCGCCTCGACCGAGGCCTCGGCCCCGGTCGTGTCCTCGGCCTCGCTCACCGGGGCCTTGTAGGTCGATTTCCAGAAGGAGTAGGGCGCGGGGGACAGCGTTTTCCGCACCTCGCGCCAAGCCTCGACCGAATAGTCGCGGCGGAGGAAGCCATCGGTCTCGGCATCCTCGAAGATGCAGGTGAAAAAGGTCTGCCCGTCGGCGAAGGACTCTCCCGTCGCCTCGCAACGGGCCTGGGTGGAGCGGATTTTCCAGTCTTGGATGATGGCCATGGGTCGTCAGCGGGCGCGGCGCGGGAGGAGGGTTTTCAGGGAGGGCAGCTCGCGGTTGCGTGCTCGATACCAGAGGAGGGTCAGGCCGATGGCGATGATGACGAAATTCGTCGTCCACGCGGCGGCGAAGGGGGGCATGCGCCCCAGCTTGCCCAGCGCGACAAAGGTGTGGGACATCACATACATCAACGCGACGCAGGCGACCGCCCCGGTGACGCCCGCCATGGCCCCCCGGCGCGAGTAGACGATGCCGAGGGGGGCGGCCACAAGGACGAGGGCGAGGCAAGAGAAAGGCTCGGCGAAGACCTGCCAGCGGCTCGTACGGAAAGGCGCGAGGGCGCGGTCGTCGAGGCCGCGGTGGGCGTTCAGATACATGGAGAGGCCGGGGATGCCGAGATAGTCGGGGTTCTGGGAGGAGCTGAGCACTTTCCACGGCGTCTCGGACCAGTCGTGGATCTCCACCCGATCCTCGCTCCGGATCGTGGGGATGTGGTTCGAGCCGTAGTCGTAGACGCGGACGCCGGTGAGGATCCAGACGGGCGGGGCCGCGTCCCACACCCACTTGGCCCGTTGCGCGATCCACATGCGAACGGGCTGGTCCCGCTCGTCGTTCTGGGTCACTATGATGTCGCCCATCTCGTCGCTCAGGTTCAGGGGCACGCGGCCCACGAACCAGTTCCGGCGGTCGATCTCGTTCATGTGCATCCAGCCGCGACGGCCCCAGAGATCCCTCGTCTCGTCCGTCCCTCCCCTCCCCTGCGCCACCACGCCCCGCATCAGCCTCTCCTCGACCGCCTTCTTGTAGCCGACGGCGGCGGGCGCCCACTGGTATTTGCAGGCGAGGCCGATGAGCGAGGCGTAGGCCGCGGCGGCGATGACCGGGGCGAGGATGCGAGGCACGCTGCGCCCCGCCCCGACCATGCTGATGAACTCGTTCGCCTTCGACATGCGGCCGAGGGCGTGCAGCGCCGAGAGGAGCGACGCGACGGGCAGGGCGAAGAGGACCACGAAGGGGACCATCGCGGCGTAGAGCGCCACGACCTCGCCGAAGGACAACTTCGCGAGGAGGTCGCCGTTGTCGGTGATGTCGTGGAGCAGGCTGATCGAGATGAAGGAGGCGAGGCAGAGGGCGAAGGGCGCGAGGAAGTTCCGGATGACGTAGCGGTCCATCAAGCCCAGCCGGAAGTAGAGGAGGGCCACGACCGGGATGCTGAGGACGAGCAGCGAGACGAGCAGGAGCATCCCCAGATACGCGGGGATCGAGGGCGTCTCCCCGGCGGGGGCTTTCCCGAGGATGGCGGCGCGGGTCGCGACGACGTCGGTGGGCAGCCACGCGGCGAGGACGGCGAAGGCGGCGAAGGTGAGGGAGAGCACGACGAGGAAGCGGCGTTTCTCATGCCGGGTCCGCGCTCCGACGCAGAGGCTCGCGAGGAAGCCGACCGAGGCGAGGAGGACGCCGATGCCCTGGGAGACGACGGGCACGATGCTGGGCAGCGCCGCGACGGGTACCGCCCCCCCCTCCCCTGCCTCCGCGCCGCGGTGGTCGGAGAGGTTGCCGACGAAGAGCATCCCGAGCCCCGTGAGGAAGGCCCCCATGCAGACCTTCAGCACGAGGCCGCCCCGGTCTTGGCGATCCATCCATCCCGAGACGAGGGCGGCGGCGCGCCGGTAAAGGCGTCCGAGGCTTCCCACGAGGGGCGCTCTTGTCAGAATCTCGATCATGGGGCATGCTGGAGGGCTAGGCGGATGGATCGCCTTTCCTGATGGTCCGTCCCTCCGAAGGAAGAGGGGAAGTTCGTCATATCCCATGGAACGGTCAAGGACCAGCTTTGCAGGGGAATCCCCCGATCAACTCGCCGAGCGGGTGCTTTTCTCCGCTTCGCTCGAAGAGAAGCTCCGGGCGGCTCCGCCCGCGCCCGTCGAGGAGACGCCTCCGCCGCCCCGCGCCGGGGAATCGTGGCGGGGCTTCGTCCCGGTGCGGCCCGGCCCTCTGCGCTTCGCGAACGGCGACCGCCCCCGCCCCGCCCTGCCGGGACGCCCCGGCCTCGTCGACGAGGGGAGCCGCGGCGTCCTCCTCCATTTCTTCGCCAACCACGAACTGCTCGCCGCCGAACTGATGGCCCTCGCCCTGCTCAAGTTCCCCGAGGCCCCCGCCGCCTTCCGCCTCGGCCTCGCCGCGACCCTGCGCGAGGAGCAGCGCCACAGCCGCTGGTATCTCGCGAGGATGCGGGAATGCGGGGTCGAGTTCGGCCAATACCCGGTGAGCGGGTATTTCTGGGAGGCCGTCTCCCCGATGGAAAGCCCCCTCGACTACGTCTCGCGGCTCAGCCTGACCTTCGAACAGGCGAACCTCGACTACGCGAGGCATTACGCCGCGATCCTCGCCGAGGCCGGGGACGGGAAGAGCGCCTCCATCCTCCGGCGCGTCTACGAGGACGAGATCGACCATGTCGGCTACGGGCTGCATTGGTTCCGGCAGTGGAAGGAGCCGGGAGAAAGCGACTGGTCCGCGCTGGAGAGGCGGCTCCCCTTCCCCCTCTCGCCGAGCCGCGCCAAGGGCAACCGCACCGCCTTCAACGCGGAGGGCCGCCGCGCCGCAGGCTTCGACGAGGACTACATCCGCCGCCTCTCCCTGTTCGAGAGGTCCAAAGGCCGCACCCCGAACGTCTTCCTCTTCAACCCCGAGGCCGAGCACCGCGCCGCCCGCTGGCCGGAGCCCTACCACCCCGACGCGGCCCGCCTCGCCGTCGTCGAGGATCTCGAACTGCTCGCCGGATTCCTCGCGCGGCGCGACGACGTGCTCCTGCTGCGCCGCGCCCCCTCCCGCGCCCATCTCGAAAAGCTGGCCCGCTGCGGGCTCGCCCTGCCGGAGATCGAGCTCCTCGCCCCCGACGGCGGAACCGATCCGCGCAGCCTCCTCGCCTCGCGCAGGCTCAGCGAACTGCGCCCCTGGGCCATCACCCCCGGTCTGGAGCGCTTCTCCGCCCTCGATTTCGCCGCCGTCCCCGCCCCCTGGACCGCCGCGACACGCGGCCTCTTCTCCAAAGTCGAGCAGGTCCGGGAACTCGGTCGATGGATGGGGCCGTCCTTCCCCTGCGCCTCGCCGGACGACCTCGCCGCGGCGGCTCGCGAGCTCCGCGCCTCCGGGCAAGGCGGCCTTGTTTTAAAACGGGCCTTCTCCACCGCCGGATCGGGCCTCGTCGCCTTGGACGGGGACGGGATCGACTCGCTCGCGGCCCGTCCCTTCGCCCCGACGGTGTCGCACGAGGGCGGCGTGCTCCTCGAAGCTCGGCACGAGCGCGTCTTCGACTTCTCCGCGCAATATCGTTTCGAGAAAGGGGCGATGCGCCTCCTCGGTTTCGTCGAGCAGACCATCCGCGGCCTCGGCGGCTATCGCGGCAGCGTCTGCCGCACGAAATTCTGCAAGGGCCTCGACGCCGAGCTGGCGGGCTTTCTCATGGAGGAATGCCTCCCCCTCTACGCCGCCAAAAAAGGCGGTCTCGCCGACGATCTCGCCGCCTGGGCGGAGCGGCGCGGTTACTCCGGCCCGCTCGGGGTCGACGCCTACGTCCATCGCGACGCGACAGGAGCGCTCGTCCACCGCCCCGTCTGCGAGGTCAACCCCCGCCACACCATGGGCCTCGTCGCCCTCGAATTGAAACGCCGCATCTCCCCCGCGCACGACCTCGTCTTCGCCATCATGAAAGCCGGAGACCTGCGACCCGAGGACGACCAGCCCGAGATCGACCCGGCGGGGAGGCTCCGGGGCGGGTCGCTCGTGCTCACCGAGGTGCGGGAGGGAACGCGCTTCGCGGCGGTGCTCCGGGTTCCGTGAACCCGCCCGTCACGCTGGCCTGTCCTCGCCGCAGCAGCAGGCCTCGTCCTCCGGCTCGACCGTGCGGATGGTCAGGTAGGTCATCGTCGGAGTCAGATAGACGATCTCGGCGTGGCGCACTCCCGAGGGGATGAAAACCGTCTCGCCCGGCCCGGCGACGACGGTCCTGCCGCCGAAGCGGTATTCCGCCCGACCTTCGAGAATGTAGAAGACCTCCTCCGAGACGTGCTCGTGCTGGTAGGGCGGATGCGACGCCGTGTCGGGGATGATCGTGCGATGGACGTGGAGGCGGCGAGCGCCGTCACGATGGCCGACCAGGGATTCGTAGCTCAAGCTCATGGATGCCGACGACGACGGAAGCGGAGCGGACGGCCGATGTCAAGGTCGAGGCGTCGCGGCCGTTTCGGGAGGCAGGGCTTGACCTGCCCGGTCAACAGGGGTTGCTCGCTTCGCCTTGACAAAAGAGCGTTTCATCAAGGATCGTTGCCGATGCAAGAAATCAAATCGGTTGGCGGACGCAGGAGCTTGGTATCGGCATGGCTTTTGGTGGTGCTCTTCATCGGCTGCCAGACGGTGCCGGGAACGGGGACCAACGTGGCGGAACAGTCCGGGAAGCTGGAGAAGGAGTCGGAGGAAGGATCCGAATTTTCATGGGGCGATCTCAAGAATCGCCTGAAAAGCGACCGGCGCGGGCACACCGTGCCCAAGTGGTTTCCGGAGAAGCTGTCCTTCAAGGGGTGGGACAATCAGAACAGCCTGCCACTGACCCCGGCGGACGGGGATACGGTGTGGTTCAAGACCACAGGCTATGTCTACGAATATGGCAAGCCAGACGACGACCGGGCGGTGACCTTGGGCTATTTCGCCAGCAAGAGTTCGAAGCGCACGCCCTTGGAAGGCGAAGACGCGGCAGAGTGGAAGGAAGTGGCGCGGGGCACCATCCCGGCACTGAACCAGGAATACGTGCTGCTCCAACATGTGAAGGAAGGGCATTGGGAAGGGGAGGGCCCGATCATCGAAGATCCGAAGAGCAAGGGGGTTTTCCTGCATCACAGCGCCATCATGCGCAAGGACATCACCCTGGAGGAGGCGAAAGCGCTGCTGGCTTCCTACGATTATCCCTGACCCCGGAACCCCACCCGGCATCAGCCATTCCGGAACCCGCCTCGATTTTCTTGATGAAATGTCGGAAGGGGTGCCCGATCCTTGCAGCCATGTACGTTTCCGCCCAACCCCACCCGGTTTCCTGCTTCTTCCATCGACGCCTCGCACGCCCTGCCGCGCTCCTGGCGTGGACCGTCGCCATCGTATCCGCGGCGATTTCAGCCACCGAGACTCTTCGCGCCGACTCCACGGGAACCGGCTTCTTCGTCTCGTCGGACGGATACCTCGTGACGAACCACCACGTCATCGCCAACGGGAAGCAGTTCGCGGTGAGGCAAGGGGAGACCCTCCGCCCAGCCACCATTGTCGCCGTGGACGAGGCGAACGACCTCGCGCTGCTCAAAGTACCGCAGGAAGCCGCTCCCTTTCCCTACCTCGCTGTGCAGGGCACTGTCGTCCCGGTACCGGGGTCCGATGTCTTCACCATCGGCTTCCCCGATCCCGGAGTGCTCGGGGTGACTCCGAAGACCACCAAGGGCAGCATCACGTCGCTCAATGGCATCAAGGACGACCCGCGCCACTACCAGATCAGCGTCCAGATACAGCCAGGGAACTCGGGAGGCCCCCTGCTCGACGCCGCAGGCCATGTGATCGGCGTCACCACGATGACGATCAACGCCCTGAAGCAAATGAAGGACAAGGGCTACGTGCCGCAGAACGTGAACTACGCAGTGAAATCCTCCTACGTGCTCGAACTCTTCAAGCAGGTGCCCGGAAAAATGCTGGGAGCCAAGCTCGGCGGACTGGCGCCGCGCCACTTCCACGAGGTGCAGGGGGAAGCCGAGTCCGCCGTGATGCTCGTGATATCCATTACCGCACCCGCAGCCCCGGCCCCTTCGCCCCCCTCGCCGGCGCCCGGTGCTGGACTGCGCCCGCCGCAGGAGCTGTTCCCGAACCCATAGGCACGGAACCGAGGTCCGTGCCGGGGGACCGGAGGGGGTTCAGGGGGAGGCAGGAACTTAAAAAGGACCGTCGCAGGACAGCATGGCCCGATCCGCCCTTTGACGCCATCGCCGCCCTCGACCGGTTCCGCCAAGCCTTCGCCGAGTTCCCCCGACAGCCGCCAGTCCGGCAAGGTTCCCCACCGGCTCGACGAGATCCCGGAGACAGGGAATCTGCCGCCAGGAAAGGATAGCGCGGGCCTTTGGCCCTTCCCTTTGTTTTTGGGAATCCTTGCTTCCCCGGGGCGAGGCCCCGGGATGAAGCGCCCTGCCGAGGAGGGCTTGAAAGCCCGACCCATCACCGGCTCATCTCAGAGAGTTCCCGGTGTCAGGCAATCAGTCGCCTCGTTCATGCCTATGCCCTGTCGCGTTATTGAACCATGGGTCTTCGACTTTGCATTTCCATATCCCTTGTGCGAGGGAAGAGACCCGATTTCCTGACGATGCCGCGACCACGCTCCGAGACCATCTCCCGCAAACGCGCTTGGCTTGGCGCGGTGGCGGCGTTGCTCCTCCTCCAATCTCCGCCTCGCACCGCAGCGGTGGAAGCTCCCGTCCGCGTCGTCGCCGTCGTGGCGGAGAAAACCGGCGCGGTGGAGCGCGAATTCACCCTCACCGGCACGGTCACTCCCCGCCGCGAAGCCCGGCTCTCCTCCCGCACCGGGGGACTCGTCGCCTCCGTCGCGGTCGATGCCGGCAGCCTCGTGAAGCCCGGCGAAACGCTCGCGACCCTCGACGCCAAGCTCGCCGAAATCTCCCTCGACCTGATCCGCGCCGAGATCACCCAGGCCGAAGTCGAATTGGCCGAGGCGATCCGCCGCGAGGAGGAGGTGCGCGAGATCAGCCGCACCGGGGCTTTTCCCAAATCCGAGGCGGAGACCCGGAAGACGGACGTGCGTCTTCGCGAGGCCAGCCTCGCCCGGCTCCGCGTCCGCGAACGGGAAGAGCTGGAGCGGATCGAACGCCACCGCCTCGTCGCCCCCTTCGGCGGAGTCGTCGCCGAGAAAATCGCCGAGGAGGGCGAATGGGTCCAGACCGGCACGCCGGTGCTGCGGCTCGTCGAGACGGACCATCCCCGCTTCGACCTGCGCGTGCCGCAGGAGTTCCTCGCCCGCGTCTCGTCCGCCGAGAACGTCCACGTTTTCCTCGACGCCTTTCCCGACCAGGCGATCCCGGCGAAGATCGACGTGATGGTGCCTGTGAAGGACGAAGTCTCCCGCACCTTCCTGACCCGGCTCGAGCTGGACGATCCCGACCGTCTCGCTGCGCCGGGGATGTCGGGCAGGGCCAAGATCGCCTATCGCATGGACCGGGGCGGCGCGGTGAGCATCCCGCGCGACGCCGCTGTGAGGTATCCCGACGGGACCGTAAAAGTCTGGGTCGTCACCTCGACCGACGAGGGGGCGAAGGTCGCTTCGCGGACCATCCGCACAGGCGGCTCCCTCGGCGAGACCATCGAAGTGCTCGAAGGACTCTCCGGCGGCGAAACCATCGTGCTGAAAGGGAACGAAGGACTCCGCGAGGGGCAGGCGGTCGCCGTCGTTCCGGAGAGCAAGGCCCCGGCCGCCCAGTGAGGAAGGATGATCGAAAAAATCCTCAGACACGGCATCCTCGTCACCGTCATCGTGATGATGGTCCTGCTCCTCGGGACGGTCGCGGCCACGCGCGTGCCCGTGCAGATGATCCCCGACCTCGACACCCGCGTCATCTCCGTGGAGACGCGCTGGCCGGGGGCGACGCCGCAGGACGTGGAGAAGGAGATCCTCATCGAGCAGGAGGACTACCTCCGCAGCATCCCGAACCTGAAGCGCATGACCTCCCTCGCGACGACGGGCCGGTCCGAGATCGAGCTGGAGTTCCCCTTCGGCATCGACACGAACGAAGCGCTCCTCCTCGTCAACAACGCCCTCGCCCAGGTGCCCTCCTACCCCGAGAACGTCGATGAACCGGTCATCACCACCGACTCCTACTCCTACAATCCCTTCATGTCCTTCCGCGTCGTGCCTCTGCCGGGCAATCCGAAAGGGCTCGACGTCAACGCGTTGAGGGATTTCGTCGATGACAACATCCGCCCCTCCCTGGAGCGCATCGACGGCGTCTCCCAGGTCCGCCTCGGCGGCGGGGCCGAAAGGCAGATCCGCGTGCTCGTCGATGCGGCGAAGCTGGCCGAGCGGCATCTCTCCCTCGGCCAGGTGCGCGACGCCATCCGCAACCGCAACCTCGATGTCTCCGGCGGCGACATCGACAGCGGGAAACGCCGCTATCTTCTCCGCACCGTGGGCCGCTTCGAGGCCGTGGACGAGTTGAAAGACCTCATCCTGACCCGTCGCGGCGACGCCATCACGAGGCTCGGCGACGTCGCCTCGGTGGAGTTCGGCTTGGCGGAGCTGCGCAACCTCTCCTACTCCGACGGCGACGCGAACATCCGCGTCAGCCTCGTGCGCCAGACCGGATCGAACGTCATCTCCATCAAAGAGGCGGTGCTGCCCGAAATCGCACGACTCAACCGCGACCTCCTCGAATCCGAGGGCCTCCGCATGGAGGTCAGCAACGACGACGTGATCTACGTCGAGGATTCCATCCACAACGTCGTGCAGAACATCCTCCTCGGTGCCATTCTCGCGGTCCTCGTCCTCTTCCTCTACCTGCGCTCCGCCTCCACCACGCTCATCGGGGTCTCGGGCATGCCCGTCTGCATCGTCGCGGGCTTCATCGGGTTGCTCCTCCTCGACCGCACCATCAACGTCATCTCGATGGCCGGGATCGCCTTCGCCATGGGCATGACCATCGACAACACCATCGTCGTGCTCGAAAGCATCGAACTCGAGCGGAGCAAGGGCAAAAGCCGCTTCCAGGCCGCCCTCGACGGGACGAGGAGCGTGTGGTCCGCCGTGCTCGCCAGCACCATGACGACCGTGCTCGTCTTCCTGCCGCTCCTCTTCGTGAAGGAGGAGGCCGGCCAGCTTTTCTCCGACATCGGCATCGCCATCTCCGCCTCCATCCTCGTCTCCATGCTCGTGGCCGTGACCATCGTGCCCGTCGCCTACGCGAACTTGCCGGAGCGGAAATTCGCCGGGGAAGCCCGCCCGCCGAGGCGGCAGATCCTCCTCGCGCCCATCGACTGGATTCTCGCGAAGCCCTGGCGGCGGTATGCCTGCCTCCTCGCGACCCTCCTCTTCACCGCAGGTGGGATCGCCTTCCTGACGCCACCGGCGGAATACCTGCCCGAGGGCGAGGAGGCGAAATCCTTCTCCACCCTGATCGCCCCGCCCGGATACAGCCTGCGCGAGATGGACCGCATCGCCCTCGAATTGCAGGAGGAAACCCTGTCCGCTCTCAAGGGAAACCCTGTCGATTTCGATGCGGGACGCGACGCCATCCCCGCGCTGAGCCGCCTCACCTACATCGTGGAACCCAAGTCGATCCGCATCGTCGCGGTGACGAAAAACCCCGCCCACATCGACCCCTTCATGGAGTTGATGAACGAACGCCTCCGCGCCTATCCGGGGATGCGGGCCTTCTCGACCCGGGGTTCCATCATCTCCAGCAACGACGGGGGCACCCGCGCCGTCGCCCTCGACATCGGCGGACGCGACCTGCCGGGGCTCTACGCCGCCGCCGCCGAGGTTTATCGCCGCGCCGGAGCAGTCATCGAGGACGCCCAGATCAACTCCGTGCCCTCCTCCCTCGTCCTCGGGCAGCCTCTCCTCGAAATCCGCCCGCGCTGGGAGCGTCTCGCGGAGATGGGCTTCGGCGCCCGCGACTTCGGCTTCGCCGTGGCCGCCCTCAGTGACGGGGCTTTCGTCGATGAATTCTTCCTCGACGACGACAAGATCGACATCTTCCTCTTCGACCAAGCCGCCGACCGGCAGGACCTCGCGAGGCTCGACAGCCTCCCCGTCTTCACCCCGCAGGGCACGGCCATGCCCCTCGGCTCCCTCGCCGAGATCCGCGAGACGGTCGATAGCGCCGACATCCGGCGCGTCGATGGCAAGCGCACCGTGACCCTCCACATCATCCCGCCGCGATCCCTCGCCTTGGAGACCGCGGTGGCGAAGGTGCGCGAGGAGGTGGTGCGTCCGCTCCTCGCCGAAGGCACCCTGCCACCCAGCACCACCATCGAGCTGACCGGGGCGGGCGACCAGCTCGACGCCACCCGCCTCTCGCTTTCGCGGAATCTCTGGATCGCCGTGGTGCTCTGCTACCTGCAACTCGTCGTGATCTACCGGCATTGGGGCCATCCCTTCTTCATCCTCCTCACCGTGCCTCTCGGGATCGGCGGCGGGATCGTCGGGCTATGGCTCCTGAATTTCGTCGGGGGCCACCTGCCCGCCCTCGGTCTCGCCGCGATCCGCCAGCCCTTCGACATGATCACCATGCTGGGCTTCCTCGTCCTCCTCGGCGTGGTGGTGAACAACCCCATCCTCATCGTGGAGCGGTCGGTGCAGAATTTCCACACGCACGGCCTCGCCCCGCTGGAGGCGGTCAGGGAAGCGGTGAAGTCCCGTCTCCGTCCCATCCTCATGACCACCGCGACCACCGTCATCGGCCTCGCCCCCCTCGTCTTCCGGTCCGGAGCCGGGACCGAACTCTATCGCGGTCTCGGGACCATCGTCCTCTTCGGACTCGGCTTCACCACCCTCGTCACCCTGACCTTCCTCCCCTCGCTGATGGTGGAGGTGCTCAAGCGCTTTTCGTCGAAGGCGAGAAGCTCATCCGTCCGCCATCTTGGTCGGTGATATTCTTCGATGTGACAGCGATTTTGGTGGCGGGGCTTTTGGTCGCCCTGGTTCTGGTTTACCATCAGACGCCTCCGGCAAAACCGGAGGTTTCCCTATCGGAGAATGAATCTCATCTTTTCAGAGGATTCCAGACTTTCGAGAAACCGAAATCCTTGAAATCCTTCACATTCACCGTTGCAAACTCCGTCACCCCTTGGGCGATCATGCTCAGGGCGCTGCGAGCATCGTAGAGACGGCGGAAAGCGAAGGCTTTTCCCTTGGCATGTTTCCACAAGTCGTCGTGCATGACGCGGCTCTCGGCTGGGAAGCCGATCAGCCGCCAGCGGGGATGGCTGCGGTAAGCCTGAATGACTTCGACAGCCTCCTCGCCGCTCAATGGATGCTTCAACACGGCAGGATTGCGCAGCAGGCCGTAGAGTTCGGCAAGGATGAACTCCGAGATCGCCACGTCCTCGTCCCGCTGGGTGGAGGTGATCCAAGCATACGCGGAAGCGTGGCTGGGCGAGTCCTCGTTGAAGGCGTGAAAGAGAATGTTGGTGTCGATGGAAAACATGACGGCTAGTGTCCAGCACGCTAAGTTCGTGCAAGAAACTCGCGAGAGATCTTTTTCAAATTCGAGGCGCGAAGAAGGAGTGGAGCGGGCTCCACGACTGATGAGCAACGAAGAAGTTGGGAAAGAGATCCGCGAAATCTAAAAATATTTCGAGCGAAGCGAGGTGAAACCCCGTAATTCCAAAAACGGTTTCTTGCACGAACTTAGCGTGCTGGACACTAGCGGCGCTTCAAGGTCAGTTCGCTGTTGGTCAGTTGGGCTGCGGCTTTGAGTTCGGCATCGCTGAGCCCTTTCCAACCGAGGCGGCGCGGCTTGGGCGGCTGCCATTCTTCTTGGCCCTCGACAGGGACGGAATAGACGGTGAGAATGTATTCGATGCCGCGCCGCGCAAGCTCGGCGAAAGAGATTTCCCGTGCCTCACAGACCTTCTTGGCGCGGGCGAAGACCTCGTCCGGCAATTGGATTTGGGTGCGAGTCATGCCCACAAAATGCCAACACTCCGGAATGTTGTCAATTTTCCATCCATGACTGATTGAAAAGCGCCGTTCGACGATTCCCATCACCTTGGCCCGGAGACACGCTACCCCATCCCCGCCCGGATCGCCTCCAGCTCCTCCCATCGGGCGTAGAGGGCGGACACTTCCTCCTTTTTCCGTTCCATTTCCTCGATCAGGGCGGGGGCTTCCGCCGAGTGGTCGATGTAGAAGGACGGGGCGTTGAGCTTGCTCTCCAGCTCGGCGACGGCGCTCTCGACGGCGAGGATGGTCTCCTCCATGGCCTCGAGCTCGCGCTCCTCCTTCCATTTCAGCTTCCGGGGCTTTTCTGCGGCGGGTTCGGCGGGCCTCGTCGCCTTGGCCGGTTTTGCCTTCGCGGAGGAGGCCACCGCCTCGGCGGCGCGGCGCTTTTCAAGGTAGTAGGAGTAGTTGCCCTCGTTGATGGTGACACGGCCTCCTCCCTCGAAGACAACGACGCGGTCGCAGACGCGGTCGAGGAACCAGCGGTCGTGACTGACGACGAGGGCGCTGCCGCCGAAGTTCACGAGCGCCTCCTCGAGGACGCGCAGGGTCTGGAGGTCGAGGTCGTTGGTGGGCTCGTCGAGGACGAGGAAGTTGCCGCCCCGCCGCAGGATCTTGGCGAGGAGGACGCGGTTCTTCTCGCCGCCGGAAAGGTTGCCGATGCGGTCGTTGATGCGCTCGTTGCCGAAGAGGAAGCGCTGGAGGTAGGACCGCACGGAGATGGTCTCGTCGCCGAAGCGGACGGAATCTTGGCCCTGGGAGACCTCGTCGAGGACGCTCTTGTCCTCGTCGAGCTCGAGCCGGGTCTGGTCGACGTAGTTGAATTCGGTGCGCTTTCCGATGCGGACGCTGCCGGTGCTGGGTTCGAGCTCTCCGAGGAGGATCTTCAGGAGGGTCGTCTTGCCGACGCCGTTCGGACCGACGACGCCGACGCATTCGCCGGCCTTGAACTCGAGGTCGAGCCCGAGGAAGAGGGGATCGCGGCCGTAGAAATGGCCGACCTCCGAGAGCTCGACGACGAGGTTGGCGAGCGACGGAGGCGGCGGGATGACGAGCTCCATGTCGAGCTCCTTCTCGGGGGCCTTCTGCGCCTTCACCGCGTAGTAGTGGTCGAGCCGGCTGCGCTGCTTCGTGCCGCGCGCCTTGACCCCGGCCCGGACCCATTCGATCTCGCGGCTGAGGAAGCGCTGTCGTTTGTGTTCGGCGGCCTGGTCGCGCTCCTGGCGCTCCTCTTTGGCAAGGAGATAGTCGCTGTAGTTGCCCTCGTGGGAGAAGAAGCGGCCGTCGGCCAGTTCGACGATGCGGGTGGCGATGCGGTCGAGGAAGTAGCGGTCGTGGGTGACGAAGAGGCATGCGCCCGCCGAATCCGCGAGCCAGCCCTCGAGCCAGGCGATGGCTCCGGCGTCGAGGTGGTTCGTCGGCTCGTCGAGGATGAGGAGGTCGGGCTGGCGGAGGAGGGCGCGGCACAGGCCGACGCGGCGCTTCTCCCCGCCCGACAGGGGGCCCACGGGGCGGTCTCCGGGAGGCGCGGAAAGCTCGCGGCGCAGCATCTCGACGCGGGCCTCGAGATTCCAGCCGTCGGCGTGCTCGATGAGGGAGAGAAGCCGGTGCGATTCGTCGGGCGAGAGGCCGTCGTGCGTCTCGTAGCGCCCGATCGCGGCGATGAGATCGGCGGCTCCGCTGCGGATGTTCTCCTCGACGGTGGCGTCGTCGTCGAGTTGGAACTCCTGCGGCAGATGGCCGACGACGAGGCCCTGCTTGCGCGAGATGGTGCCCGCGTCGGGCTGCTCGTCTCCGGCGACGATGCGGAGAAAGCTCGATTTACCGCAGCCGTTCCGACCGACGAGACCGACTTTCTCGCCCGGATAGATCGCGAGCGTCGCCCCGTCGAGCACGGGGTAGCGACCGAAGGAAAGGGACAGCTCCGAGGCGGAGAGGATCGCGTCGTTCTGGACGGGAGAGGGGGGCATGGGGCCGCCAATGTAGCGGCGGAGCGTCACAACACAACCGGGTCAGGGAATGGTCTGTGGCAGTCATTCGACCGGAGGCAGGATCGCGATCTCGGTCTCGACGAGTTGCAGCGGTCGGTGCGCGACATCGGGAGGAAGGGCGATCTCGATGCGGTTCCAGCCTTCGCGGACCATGCCGGGACCGGCGACGGGCCATTGCACGTAGGCTTCGGTGGCGGGCGAGGCCGCGATGCCATGGCGTCTGCCGATGGTCACGACGAGGTGCGGAGCCGCAGGGCCATCGTGCAAAGGTTGGCCGTTGACGAGCACGGTCATGGAAACGTCCCCGTAGGCCTGGTTGGCGCCGTGGAGACCGAGCCGCAGGTAGGTGGGCGCTGCGGGCCTTTCGCCGACGAGTAGACGCAGCGTGGTGGTTTCGCCAGGGTTCAGGGGCGCGGGGAGCTGCTTGCGGTATTCGTAGGTGTCCTCGCGGTCGTGGTAGTAGGCCGACGTGACTTGGTGGCGGCGCTCACCCCGCATCGAGGACAGCGCCTTCACCGTGGCCTTGTCGGTGTGGAGGAGATAGTTGTAGATTTGATAGCCCGCGACGCCGAGGTGGCGCTGGTTCAGCGCCGCACCGAGAAACTGCGGAGCCGTGGGGGTGCGCATGACTGGATTGGCATAGGAGCCCTCGACGTGGTCGGCGCTGAAAGGCCAATGGTAGGCCGTGCGGCCGTAGAGTGAGCCGACGACTTGGCAGTCGGCGGGGCCGGCGATGCGCACGAATTCGTCGAGCGGCATGTCGTGCGCCAAGGTCATCACCTGGGCGGGAATAACGATATCGACGAGGCCTTGCCGCATCCACTCCGCCACCTCGAGACCGGACCAGACGCAGTTCCTCAGCGTGGGCGGGACGCGCACGACGAGCTTCATCGGACGCCCTTGCTCCACAGCGATGGCGGCGAGCCGCTCGCGTGCCCGGGCGACTATTTCGGTGATGAGAGGCGCGTTTGGCGCCGCCTCGCCGGGAGGGAAGAAGACTTGGAAGCGGTTGAAGTCGAGCTCGAACCCGTCCATGAGATCGGCGTAGCGGTCCATCGCCTCCAGGATCACGCCGAGGCGGTAGGCGCGGACATCCTCGCGGGCGAAATTCAGCAGGTATCGGTATCCCTCGTAGCCGGCGACGGGCGATGCGCCGATGGCGGCGTCCTGGTTCTCCATCCAGAAGCGGCCAGTCAACGGATAGTGCAGCGGGTCGCTGCAATAATGCGCGTCGTTCATCCGGTAGGACGGGAAGAAGGCCAGTCCGCGCGTCCGTGCCCGCTCTCCCGCAATGCGCGGCGCGTCGAGACCAGCCTCGATGGCGGTCTGGCAGCGCTCGATGCGGGTTTTCCACTTCGGATCGTCGTGGTATTTCGTGCGCCGCCAGCCCCAGGTACTGGCGACCCGCGTCTGGTAGTAGAGAATGTCCGACCCCGCGCCAATGGACCACATCAGGCCCTGCACCGGACCGTCGGCAATACCGTCGATGAGTTGCTGCAGCTTCTCCTTCGACTCCTGCGGCGTGTCGCCCGTGAACGACAAGTCGCCGTCCAGGTTCTGCATCAGAGGCAAGGGGTCGGCGGCGGCCAAGGGCAAGCCTGCGAGCAGGAAGATGGCACAACGGAGAAGCGTGGACAATGGCTGGTGTTTCGGGAGCATCGGGCGCCGCGTGGCAGAATGGCCCGATCCGCTCCTTTCCGTCAAGGTTTTTCGGGCGGAACCGGGGTTTTCCACAAATGTGGCCGGAAACTTACTCCTCCTCGGGGAAGGGATCGGGGCGTCCTACACGCGCCCGCGTGACCGACTGCCCCTCCGATGCGATGGGGGACTTGCCGGATGGGCTCCAGTCAACCCTTGAGAGCCTCTCCGGCAGGACCGAGGATGTCCTATTGGAGAATGAAAAAAATGCGGGGCCGCCTCGCCTTTCCGCCCTCGACGCAGTATAGGTGAGGCCTTCCAGCGAAGGTCGCCGCCCCCCCCTCCGACCTTCGCCCGTCCCCGCCCGATTCCCGACGATGAAATCCATCCGATTCCTCCTCCCCGTCCTCGCTCTGCCCGCGTTCGCCGCCCCTTGGCCCGAGGCCCCGCTCGCCCCCTTCGCCGCGATCCCCCCGGCGGTGGACGTGCCCAGTGCGAAAGCCCTCGCCGAGGCCCCGCTCGACCTCGCCACGGCGCGAGCCGCGGACGGGTTCTTCGAGGGCCTCGGCCTCGCCCTGACCGATGCACAAAAGGCCGCGTTGGAACGGGACAAGTTCCTCCTCATCCCGATCGCGGCGGTGCCCGACCTCGACCCGATGGATCTCGACCCCTACGTGCCGGAGGACCCCGAGGAGCGGGTCCACTTCCCGCAACCCACCGGCGGCTTGGGCGTCTATGCCGACGAAATGCTGGGCCTCTACAGCCACTTCAACGGCAGTTGGGGAAGAGTCGCGCCCTGGAAGAACGCTTTCGTCACCGCCGACGCCATGATGCATGCTTGGCACCGCTTCTTCGAGGCAGCCTTGGAGGAGGTCGAGACGAGGGAACTGTATCCCCGCCTCGACGCCTTCCTCACCCGCTGGCTCTCCTCCATCCGCGCCCGGCGCGAGGCCGCCGCGCCCGAACTCGCGCCCCACTGGGAGCAGCTCGAAGCCCAGATCGCGGTCGCCCTCGTCCTTCTCGGCGACGACGGCGCGGAGCCGCGCAAGGAGATCACGTCGGGATGGGACGAGGACGGCAGGCCGAAACCCGTCATCCTGACCAGCCTCCAGGAGCGGATCGACTCCATTCTCGGAGCACTGCCCGAGTCGTGGCGGGCGAAGGCGAAGGACGAAGTGCGCCTCATCCTCGCGCAAGAGGGCCTCGTCCCCTCCCCGCTCTTCGCGAGCTACGATCCCGCGCAGTCGCAGGACTACACCCAGTTCACCCCGCGCTCGCACTACGCGAAAAACCAAGCCCTGCGCGGCTGGTTCCGCTCGATGATGTATCTGGGCCGCAACAGCTGGCCGCTCCAGGCCTCCGACGGGCCGGGGCTTTCCCACGCCCTCCTCCTGGCTCAGTCCCTCGCCGAACCCTCCCCCAACGGCACCGCCCCGGTCGAGGCTTGGCGCGAGATCATGGAGATCACCTCCTTCTTCGTCGGCGGATCGGACGACGTGGACTACCCCGAGCTGCGCCGCTGGCTCGCGGGCCACACCGACCTCGCCGCTTGGACGGCGGAAAACGCCGTCGATCCCGCGACCCTCGGGACCCTGCGCGGCAAGCTCGGCGAACTGCGCCAGCCCGGCATCCTCAGCCAAGCGCGCCTGCGAACCGAACCCGGCGAGACGGGCGAGGAAGTGCGCGCCGCCTCGCTCCAGTTCCGCGTCTTCGGCCAGCGCTTCACCTACGACGCTTGGGCGCTCAGCGAACTGACCCCGCCTGCGGCCCAAGGGATGCCCGCGACCCCGACCGCCCTCTACGTCGCCGCCGCCCTCGGCGATCCGAAGGCGCGCGAACTCGCCCTCGCCTGGCTCGACGGGAAAGGCGTCGCGGACAAGACCCTCTTCGGGACGACGCTCGACCGTCTTTCCTCGACCCTCGCCGCCGTGCCCGACGCGGAATGGTTCGGCTCCATAGCGGCGAAGAAGCTCCATCTCATCGGCACCCTCGCCGGGCCGAAGGGCGACGGTTTCCCCGCCTTCATGCGCTCGCCGCAGTGGGGCGCGAAGCAGGTCGAGACGATGCTCGGGGCCTACACCGAGCTCAAGCACGACACCCTCCTCTACGCGAAGCAGGTCTACGCCGAGGGGGGCGAAGGCGGTCTCCCGGACCAAGTCGAGGAGGACGAGGTTCCCTACGGCTTCGTCCAGCCCGAGCTGCGCTTCTGGGCCGAACTCGAGCGCCTCGCCAACTACACCTACGAGGGCTTCAAAAAACACAAGCTCCTCCCCAACACGGTCGAGGAATGGGGCCATCTCGGGCAATTCCGCAAGGACGTCCCGGCCTTGAGGCATCTCGCCAACAAGACCGTCGCCGGGGAGAAATGGAGCATCGAGGACCGGCTCTGGCTGCACGATTTCAATCCCTCCTACATGGCCTCCCCGGTCGATACGATGAACGAACCCGGACCCGACGACGGCAAGGCCGCCATCGTCGCCGACATCCAGACCAACGCGCAGGACGGCGAGGTGCTCTACCAGGCTCTCGGACGACCTCATCTCATCCTCGCCCTCGTCGGCGACGGTGGCGTCAACCGCCTCGTCGCGGGCACCGCCTACGACTACTACGAATTCACCCGGCCCTTGCAGAAGCGCCTCACCGACGACGATTGGCGGAAGAAATTCTACACCCTCGACCCCGAACCGCAGGAGAAGCCCGCCTGGACCGTTCCGGCGGTGCGGTAGCGCGGGGAGCGGAGAGATGGAATTCCGCCGCCTCGCCTTCGTGGTGCTTTTGTCAGGGTTCCCCGCCTCGGCGGAGGAGGAGCCGCCCTTCCCGTCTTTCTATTCCAGCGCAACGCCCTTCCGCCGGGCTATCGACGAAACCGCCGCCGTCCCGCTCGATCCGCCGCCGACCGGCCTGGCCCTGCCACACCACGCCCTCGCCGTCGATCTCATCGCCGAGGGGCTCGCCCTCGCGAAAGGCGGCGATTACGAGCGCATCGTGATCGTCAGCCCCGACCATTTCCGCCGCGCCGGAACGCCGGGGGCCGTGGCCATGCGCGACTTCCTCACCGTGCTCGGACGCGTCCCCACGGATCGCGAAGCCTCCGCCCGCCTCGCCGCAGACCCGCTCGTCTCCGTCTCGAACCTCGCCTCGCACGAGCACGGCTTCCGCGCCATCCTGCCCCTCCTCGCCGAATGGTTCCCCGGCACGCCCGTCGTCACCCTCGCCGTCGGCGCCCGCACCACGCCGGAGGAATGGCGCGGACTCGCCGAGGCCCTCGACCCGGTTTTCACGGAGAAGACCCTGCTCATCCAATCGACCGACTTCTCCCACTACCTCACGCCCGCCGAGAGCCGCGCGAGGGACGCGGAGACCCTGCGCTTCCTCGCCTTGGGCGATCCCGACGCCGTCGTCGATCTGATCCAGCCCGACCACCTCGACTCGAAGGCCGCGCAATGGATCCAGATGACCCTGCAAGCCCGGCGCGGTTCGCAGGTTGCGGTGGTCGAAACCCGCAACTCGGCCCACTACGCCGAGGGCCGCGAGCCGCGAAAGACGACGAGCTACATCACCCAGGTGTGGCGGCGCGAGTTCGTGCCCGCCACCCTGCTGCCGGGGAAGGCTTGGTTTTTCGGCGGCGACTTCCACCTCGGACGCAAGCTCGCCGAGGTCGCGGAGAACCCCGAGGCGACCGCGTTTCTCGACGAGCAGCTCCTCGGATTCACCGGCAGCGCACCCCTCGTCCTCAATCTGGAAGGCGTCTTGACAGACGCACTACCCGACCCCGCCTCGCTCCACCCCATGCAAATCGCGATGTCGTCAGACGTGACCTTGGCTTGGCTGAAACGCTGGAACGTCGTGGGAGTCGTCGTGGCCAACAACCACAGCCTCGACCTCGGCGAGGCAGCGCTCGCGGCCATGGTCTCGCGCCTGCGCGAAGAGGGCTTCCTCGTCGTCGAAGAGGGCGCGACCGCCGCCTTTCCCGAGTTCGACCTCTTCGCCGCGAGCGACGTGCGCAACCATCCCACACCTGCCGCGAACGTCCTTCGGGCGCACCACTTTCCCGCCTCTGCCGATCCGCCGCCCGCCTATCCCCATCGTCCCCGCCTCGCCTTCCTCCACTGGGGGGCGGAGTATCGCGAGGGCCCCGACGAACGGCAGCACTGGATCGCCTCCACGGCACGGAAGACGGGCTTCGACCTCCTCATCGGCTGTCATTCCCATCTCCCCTCGGCGCGTCAGCAGGTCGTGGAGGGCATCCTGACCCTGCCCTCGCTGGGGAACCTGCTCTTCGACCAAGGACGAGAGGAGCGCGGCGGCGCGCTCCTCGAGGTGCGCTTCTTCGAGCAGGGCACCTTCGCGACACGCGTGATCCCGGTAGGGAATCTCTACTTGCGGAACCGGCGTCGATGACGTTCCCCTGTCCAAGTCCATGAGCCTGCGCCCTTCCCGCCTCTGTTTCGCTCTCGCCTTCGGCAGCTTCTTCCTCGGTCTCGCGGCCACTCAGGGACAGGTCGTGGAGCGACGGCCGACGCCGCTTTGGATGGAGGGAGCGGCGCGCTACGAGATTTCTTTCGAGCATCGCGAGCCGCTGCTGATGGCCATCCTGCTGGTGGCGTCGGACCGCGAAATCGTCGTGGAGGTGAACGGGGAAACGGTCGGTGGCGCGAACGATCCGGCCAAGGCGTCGAGCCACGAGATCACGAAACGGCTTCGCGCCGGAGGGAACCGGGTCGCCTTGCTCTCGAAAGACGGCACTCCGGTCCGGGCCGCGGCCCTGCTGGAACTGAACGGCGATCTCGCGACAAGCCGCTGGATCGCAACGGGTCCCGGATGGACAGCACCCGTCGGCAAGCCCTCGCTGGGAGGCGCGGTGGACGCCGATCCGGCGGCGAATCCCTTCGATCCGGCCAAGGTCGCGGATGCCTACAGCAGTTGGAAGCTGGCCCGGCCCGGCGAGCAAAGCACGGCAACCGATCCGGCGGGCTTCACCCTGCCGCCGGGTTTCCGGGCGGAGCTGGTCCGTTCCGCCGGCGCGGACGAGGATTCCTGGGTGGCGATGGCCTTCGACCCGCAAGGACGGATCACCATCGCGAAGGAGAAGCGCGGCCTGTTGCGGCTGGAGCCAGGCGGCGGAACGGAACTCATCGAAGACAGCCTCTTGGAATGCCGCGGTCTCCTCTACGCGGAGGGCGCACTCTACGCCCACGCCAACAACAGCAAGGTGCTGGTGCGGCTGCGCGACATGGACGGCGACGGCGTTTTCGAAGAGAAAACCGAGCTACTGCGCACCGAGGGCGGCGTCGGCCACGGTCGCAACCATGTCAGGCTCGGTCCCGGCGGTCACCTCTGGATCGTCCTCGGGAACAACGCGCGTCTCGCCGAGGGGATTTCGCCCAACTCGCCCCTGCGGCACTTCGCCGACGACCAAGTCCTGCCGAATCCTTGGGACCCCGCCATGTTCGACGGAGACGTGGAGCTGCCCGCCGGCCACATCCTCCGAATGAGCCTCGACGGCGGACTCGTCGAACTTGTCGCCGGCGGGATGCGAAATCCCCTCGATCTCGCCTTCAACCGGGAGGGCGAGCCTTTCACCTTCGACGCCGACATGGAATGGGATATCCGCACCCCTTGGTATATGCCGAACCGCGTGCTGCATCTCGTTTCCGGAGCGGACTTCGGCTGGCGGCGCGGCACGGGACGCTTCCCGGCGCGGTATGCGGACACCCTCCCGAGCGTCGCGGACATCGGGCTTGGCTCACCCACGGCGGTGTTCTTCGGCTACGGCGGTCGTATGCCGGAGCGCTATACCGAGGCTTTCTTCATCTGCGACTGGGCCTACGGCCGCATCCTCGCGGTGCATCTGCGGCCCGAGGGGGCCAGCTACGCCGCCGAGACGGAGGCCTTCATCGCGGGTCGTCCCCTGAACGTGACCGACGGCTGCATCGGACCGGATGGCGCCCTCTGGTTCCTCACCGGAGGGCGCGGCACCCAGAGCGGCCTCTACCGGGTCAGCTACGAAGGGGAGGTGAACCCGCCGACTCCAGCCCCGGCGGTAAACCCGCTGCGCGATCTCCGACGCCAGCTCGAAGCCCATCATCGAGGCGTCGCGGCGGATCGGACCGAGGAGGCGCTGGCGCTGATCCTGCCGAATCTCGGCCATGGCGACCGCTTCATCCGCCACGCCGCCCGCGTCGCCTTGGAAACCATTCCCGCCGAGGCATGGCAGGATCGCTTGCTGGAACAAGCGGATGGCTGGCCCGTCCTCCTCGGTGCCCTCGCTCTCACCCGGACGGCGGGAGAGGAGGCGGCCCCGGCGATCCTCGACCGCCTTCTCCAGATAAATTGGGACTTGCTCGACGAGGAGCGCCGCCTCGCCGTTCTCCGCGTCCTCGCCGTCACCCTCGCGCGGCTGGGCGATCCCGACGAGGCCCAGCGCAGGAAGCTGCTCGCTTGGCTGGAACCGCATTTCCCAGTGGCAAGCCCCGTGATGAACGAGGATCTGTGCCTCCTCCTCGTCCGTTTGAAATCGTCCGTCGTGCTGGAGCGGTCCATTGCCTTGCTGCGAAAGGCGGAGACGCCGGAGGAGCTGCTCTTCTACCCTCTGCACCTCCGCTACCTGACGTCCGGCTGGGATGTGGAGTCGCGCCGCACCGTCTTCGAGTCGCTGAACCGCGCCGGGGAATTCGGTGGCGGAGGACGCAACCACACCAAGACGATCCAGGATCTGCGGACCGAATACACCGCCTCGCTTTCGCCCGAGGAAGCCGGGCAACTCGCCGAACTGATCCACCTGCCCCAGCCGACCGCCACCGCTCCCGTCCCCGCGCCGACAGCAGCCAAGGTCAAGGCGTGGACGCTCGAAGACCTCCTGCCCTCGCTCGGGCAAGTGGACCGGGGCCGTTCCTTCGAGAAGGGCCGCGAGGCCACTCTCGCCACCGGCTGCGCCGCGTGCCATCGCGTCAGCCCCGATCCCGCGTTCCCCGCCGGTCTTCTCGGTCCCGATCTGGTGCAGGTCGCGGCGCGCTTCGGTCGCCGCGATCTCCTCGACCACATCCTGAACCCCTCGAAAGTGGTCGAGGAGAAATACCAAACCGTCGTCGTGACCCGCACCGACGGCACGCAAGTCGCAGGCAGCCTCGAAAGCGAGGACGACGAGAGCGTGATCCTGAAACCGAGCCCCTTGGCCCCCGACACCATCGGGATCGGCAAGTCGCAGATCGCGAAGCGCGAAGTCTCGGCATTGTCCCAGATGCCCTCAGGCCTCCTCGACTCGCTCAAGGCCGAGCAGATCCTCGACCTGCTCGCCTTCCTCGAAGCCGGCGGCGATCCGAAGCATCGTTGTTTTCAGCCGTAGTAGAAACAGCAGGGAAAAACCAAGAACAACGTCGCCTCACCGCGACGTTCAGCAGATCGGCTTCGCTGGCGTAGGTGGCTACGGCTTGCGCCTTGGAGACACTGGGCGGGATGAGGGCCTCCTTATTAATGCGGTACCCAAATAGATTTTTTTTGGAACCTTCCCAAGTCCTGCAGATTCCGAAAACGGCGAGCGGGTAGACCCGACCGGCCCGGTCGGGGGTTGGGCGCGCAGGGATCCAAGAGCGGCCTTCCGGCGGTTCGAGCCGAACCGCCCTACCCGACTCACTGAACGTCTGCTGGATGTTCCGAATCTATTTGGGTACCGCATTAATAATAGCGTCGGTGTGGATGCGGTAGTTGATCTTGGCGAGGGTACGCTGGAGGTTCCACTCCAGCTTGAGACGGTCGTTCTCATCTTCCTTGAGGCGGCGAAATTCCTTGACCAAGTAGATCTTGAATTCCGGGCTGATCCACATTCCGAATTCGAAGGCGATATCGGGATGCGCAAAGGTGCCTCCGTAGCGGCCCGCCGTTGCGCGGAGGCCGATCGCACGGGTCTTTTCCACCCATTCCTTGACACTGAGCTTATAGCTGTTCAGGCCGGCTTGGCTTCTAATTATGGCGAATTCGCCATAATTGAAATCCGGGTTGAAGACGGACTCCCAGATGCCCAGGAACTCGACCGTGTTGCGGTTGCGGAGCCAATCGGAGATGAAAAAATCGCCGTCTTTGGCCCGCAGCATATCGGTGAGAGAGATGTAGTCCCCCTCCTTTGCGGAAAGGACTTTGATTGGGGTGCCCCGGACTTCGAGCGTTGCGGTCTTTGGTTTGCTCATGGCTCAGGCGGCTGACTGGTTCAGGCTTGCGTGGTCTCGAAGCTGGCAGGTTTCGGCGATTACAGCATTCCGAATCCTAACCTTTCCAAGGCAATCCCGACAACGGTTTTCCGTTTGTCCATTTGGAATCAATCAGTGGATGCGCCCCGCAAACACGCTCTCCCGAAACTCCGGGCTTCCCCCGGAGTTCGATTCCAGAGTATCCTGTCCTCCGACTCGACCCTCTCTGCCCATGCGCCGAACCCTCTTCAGTCTCGTCCTTCTCGCTTTCGCAGGCTTCGCCTCCGCTGCGGACAAGCCGAACGTCCTCTTCCTCATCTCCGACGACCTCAACCACTACCTTGGCTGCTACGGCGATCCCCGGGCGAAGACGCCGCATCTCGACGCCCTCGCCGAGCGCGGGGTCCGTTTCGACAAGGCCTATTGCGCCTTTCCCCTCTGCGGGCCGAGCCGCAACTCGATGCTCACGGGACTCTACCCGAACAGCTCCGGCATCCTCGCGAATTCGCAAATCTTCCGCCAGACCATCCCCTCGCACCTCAGCCTGTCGCAGGCCTTCCGGCTCGACGGCTACTTCGCCGCCCGCATCGGGAAGCTCTACCATTACAATGTCCCGAACTCCATCGGCACGAACGGGCACGACGATCCCGGCTCATGGGAGTTGGAACTGAACCCCGCCGGGGTGGACCGGCTCGAGCTGGACGACGTGTTCACCCTCACGCCCGGTCAATACGGGGGCACCCTGAGCTGGCTCGCCTCGCCCAAGAGCGACGAGCACCACACCGACGCGAAGCTCGCCGCCGACGCCGAATGGGTGCTGGAGCGCTGCGCCAAGGACAAGAGCCGACCTTTCTTCCTCGCGGTCGGCTTCTATCGTCCCCACACGCCCTACGTCGCGCCGAAGGAGCCTTGGTTCGGACTCTACGATCCCGCCGAGATGCCGCTGTTCCCCACCGTCGATCAAAACCCGCCCGAGGTGCCCGCCGCCGCGCTGGCGAGCTACAAGAAGGATCAGGACCAGCTCACCGACGATCTGCGCCGCCAATGCGTCCATGCCTACTACGCGAGCATCAGCTTCATGGACGCGCAGGTCGGTCGCGTCGTCGCCGCCCTCGACCGTCTCGGGCTGGCGGAGAACACGATCCTCGTCTTCACCAGCGACCATGGCTACCACATGGGCGAGCATGGGCTATGGCAGAAGCAGAGCCTCTTCGAGGGCAGCGCCCGCGTGCCGCTGATGATCGTCGCCCCCGGTGTCACGAACGCGGGCGGCGTGGCGGCGACGCCGGTGAGCCATGTCGATCTCTACCCGACCCTCGCCGAACTCGCCGGGGTGAAGACGCCGGAAAACCTCCAAGGCCAGAGCCTCGTGCCCATCCTCAAATATCCCTCGGCGAAAGGGCGTGGCTGGGCGTTGACCCAAGTCGCCCGGGGCGGGGGCGGAGGTGGCAAGGCGAAGGCGGGCGGAAAGCGCTTCTTCGGCTACAGCCTGCGCACCGAGCGCTGGCGCTACACCGAGTGGGACGAGGGCGCGAAGGGTGCCGAGCTCTACGACCACGGGAACGATCCCGGCGAACTCGCCAACCTCGCCGGGAAGCCGGAGCACGCCGTCACTGTCGCGGAGTTGAGCGGGCAACTCCGCGAGGCGGTGAAGGGCAGCTTTCCGCCGGATGGCATCACGCCACCGATCAAAGAAGGACCGCTCTGGGCACCGAATTTGTTGAATCCGTGAGGTGAAGAAATGAAGGTGCTGCTGATTTCTGTGCTCGTTGGTGTCTTTAGCGGAGGGCTTGCCGCAGCGGAAAAACCGAACCTCCTCGTCATTCTCGCCGACGATCTCGGCTGGGGCGATGTCTCCTGCAACCACCCGGAGTCGAAGATCGCGACGCCGAATCTCGACCGCATCGCGCGGGAAGGGATTCGCTTCACCGACGCCCACACTTCCTCCGGCGTCTGCACCCCCTCGCGCTACAGCCTGCTCACGGGGCGCTACCATTGGCGGACCCATCTCCAGAAAGGGGTGCTCGGCGGTTTCTCTCGTCCGCTCATTTCGGCGGACCGGGTCACGCTGGCGAGCTTTCTGAAGGGGCAAGGCTACCACACCGCCTGCATCGGGAAATGGCATCTAGGGATGGACTGGCCGCTCACGGATGACGGGGTCGCGGACGATGGCGGCGATTTCTCGAAGCCCTTCGCCGACGCGGCAAAGGTCGACTACGCCACGCCGATCCGGAACGGTCCGGTGGATCGCGGTTTCGACCACTACTACGGGATCAGCGCCTCGCTCGACATGTTCCCTTTCGTCTGGATCCGCGACCGCCACGCCACGGAGGCGGCGACGGCGGAGAAGACTTGGTTGCGCAGCGGCCCTGCCGGTCCGGGCTTCGAGGCCGTGGATGTGCAGCCCGGCATCACCGAACGCCTCGTCGCCTATCTCGGCGAACGCGCCGCCGAGGCGAAGGCGGGTCGGCCTTTCTTCGCCTACGTGCCGCTCGCCTCGCCCCACACGCCCATCGTGCCGAGGCCCGAGTTCCAAGGGAAAAGCGGTCTCAACGACTACGCCGACTTCGTGTTGCAGATCGATGCGGACATGGGGAGAATTCTCGACGCCCTTGAGGCGAACGGATTGGCAGAAGACACGATCCTCGTCTTCACCTCGGACAACGGCTGCTCGCCGCAGGCCAAGATCGCGGATCTGCAAGCCGTCGGCCATTTCCCGAGCGGCCCCTTCCGGGGGCACAAGGCGGACCTCTACGAAGGCGGCCACCGCGTCCCCTTTCTCGTGCGCTGGCCGACGAAGGGGGAGGCGGGCAGGGTCTCCGACCGGCTCGTCGGCCAGATCGACCTGCTCGCGACGATGGCGGATCTGCTAGGGCAGGAACTGCCGCCGGACGCGGGCGAAGACAGCGTCAGCTTCCTCTCCGAATGGATCGGTGCGGAGGGCGGACCGTCCCGGACGAGTCTCGTGAGCCAGTCGATCCACGGCAGCTTCGCGATCCGCGACGGACATTGGAAGCTGCTCCTCTGCCCCGGCTCGGGCGGATGGAGCCATCCCCGTCCAGGCCACGACGACACCTCGGGGATGCCGGAGACGCAGCTCTACGATCTCGCCGCCGATCCCGGCGAGACAAGGAATCTCGCCGAGGCGCAACCCGAACGAGTCGCGCGGATGAAGGCGGCGATGGAGGAAGCTATCCGGCGCGGGCGCACCACCCCCGGCCCGGACTTGAAGAACGATGTCGAGATCGAGTTGGTGAAACCGCTGCCGTCGGCGGGGCTGAAAAGGAAGGCGAAATCGTGACACGTTTGGCTTTGGAGGTTCGGCAGGACCGCCTTTAATCAAGCAGCCCTAATAAAATAGAGCCACACCCGATCCCGGCTCCTTTCCCCCAAGACATCGAGCGCAAATCCCGGCAAATCAGCTAAGTTGCGGGCACATCCCATGACCGATCCCCGTTCGCACTACGAAGCCCATGGCCAAGGCCATGTCTTCGCCCATTTCGATTCCCTCTCTCCGGCAGAGCAGCAAGCCCTGCTCGACCAAGCCGCCGCCATCGACCTCGCGGAGGTCGCCTCGCTGCACGAGACGCTCGTGACAGGTGGCGGCGTGAAGGACGAGGACCGGACCGGGGATCTCGAGCCCGCCGACTACATCCCCCTGCCCGGCCACAGCGAGACGGCCAACCCCAGCCTCTGGCGCGAGGCCGCGCTGAAGGGCGAGGCGGCGCTGCGCACCGGGCGCGTCGCGGCCTTCACCGTCGCGGGCGGACAAGGGACGCGGCTCGGTTTCGACGGCCCCAAGGGCACCTTCGGGGTCACCCCCGTTCTGCAAAAATCCCTCTTCCAGGTCTTCGCGGAGAAGATCCTCGCCACGAGCCGGGTCTACGGACGCCCCGTGCCCTGGTATCTCATGACCTCGGTGCTGAACCACGACGAGACCGTCGCCTTCTTCGAGCGCCACCACCATTTCGGTCTCAAGCCCGAGCGGGTCCATTTCCTCACGCAGGGATTCATGCCCGCGGTCGATGCCGGGGGCCGCATCCTGATGGCCGACCGGGGTGAGATCGCCCTGAGCCCCGACGGCCACGGCGGCGCCCTGCGCGCGCTCGTGCGCTCCGGCGCGATCCGGCGGATGGAGGCCGACGGCGTGGACACGATCAGCTACTTCCAAGTCGACAATCCCCTCGTCCGCTGTCTCGACCCGACCTTCATCGGATTCCACCTCCTCCACGAGTCGGAGCTGTCCTCGAAGATGGTGCCGAAGGCCTATCCCGGCGAGAAGGTCGGCGTCTTCTGCCAGCGCGGCGGCAAGGCCCTCGTCGTCGAATACAGCGACCTGCCCGAGGCGCTCGTCGAGGAGACGGGTCCTGATGGGCAACTCCGCTACCGCTCCGGCAGCATCGCCATCCACCTCTTCAACCGCGGCTTCATCGAACGCCTCGGCGGGGGCGGCGGCGGAAACGCCTGTCTCCCCTTCCATCTCGCGCACAAGAAGGTGCCCTTCGTCGACGGGGCTGGCGTCCGCCACGAGCCCGCCGAACCGAACGGCTACAAATTCGAAATGTTCGTCTTCGACGCGCTCCCCTTCGCGAAGAATCCCATCATCGTCGAGACGGAGCGGGCCGACGATTTCTCCCCGGTGAAGAACGCCGAGGGCGTCGATTCGCCGCGCACCTGCCGCGACGACCAGCTCCGCCAGTTCGCCCGCTGGGCGCAGGCCGCCGGGATTCCGCTGGAGACCGACGAGACCGGCCTGCCGCCCTTCGCCTTCGAAGTCTCGCCGCTCTTCGCCGACACCGAGACGCGATTCAAGAAGGCATGGGAGGCCCTGCCGCACAAGCCGGTCCTGACCGAGGGGCTGGTGCTGGTCTAGGGAGCGGGGATGTCACGGAGAACGTCGCTCGCTCTTTTCTTTTCCAGCACCCTTCATCAAAACTCAAGATTCGCCCGCCATGTTTGCCGACGCGGGGCGGATCGCGCCGATTCCATGTTCCAAATCCCACGAGTTTCCCAGACCCGCTTGCCCTTCCTCCTCCTGGCGGCGGCTCTCTCCGGCTGCGTCATGGCGGACCGCCCGGCGGGCGGCGTCGTGGTCCCGACGCAATGGCAGCACGACCCGTCCCGCGCCGGGGCGCTCGACACGGCGGCGCTGGCGAACTGGTGGAAGCGCTTCCGAGATCCGGTGCTCGACCAGCTCGTGGCGCGGGCCTTCGAGTCGAACACCGACCTGCGCACGACGGTGGTGCGGGTGGAGGAGTCGCGGGCGCGGCGCGGCGTGACGAAGGCGGCGCTGCTGCCCTCGCTCAACGGATCGTCGGGCGCCCGCCACAGTTGGACCCGCGACTCCCGGACGGGCGTCGACATCCATTCCCATTCCGAATCCTACTCCGGCTCGCTCGACGCGGGCTGGGAGATCGACTGGTTCGGCAAGCTGCGCAAGGAGCTGAAGGCGGCGGACGCCGAGGTCGCGGCAGCGGAGGAAAACCGCCGGGCGATGGAGGTGGCGGTCTCCGCCGAGGTCGCGGACGCCTACGTCGCCCTGCGCGTGGCCGAGGCGCAGCTCCGGGTGATCCGGCGCAGCGTGGCGACGAGCGAGGAGACGGCGGAGATGACGCGCTGGCAGGAGCAGGCGGGCGAGGGCACGGCGCTGGCGACGCAGCAGGCGCGGGCCAGCCTCGGCCAGTCGCGGGCCTCGATTCCCGGCGTGGAGCAGAGCATCGGGCAGGCGAAGGACCGCCTCGCCCTGCTCGTCGGCGTCGCGCCGGGCATGCTGAACGGCCTGCTGGCCAAGGGCGGCGGCGTTCCGAAGGCCCCGGCGAAGCTGGCCACGGGCATCCCGGCGGACACGCTGCGGAACCGTCCTGACATCCGCTCGGCGGAGCATTCGCTGATGGCGGCGGCGGCCCGCACCCGTGCGGCGGAGTTGGAGCAACTGCCCTCGCTGTCGCTCTCCGGATCGGTCGGGCTGGAGGCTCTGACGACGGGCACGATCTTCTCGCCGGAGCTAGCGGCGGCTTCGGCGGCGGGCCAACTGACGGCCCCGATCTTCAACGGCGGCCGCATCCGCGAGACCATCCGACTCCAGAGCGCCCAGGAGAAGCAGGCGCTGATCGCCTGGGAAGCCTCGGTGCTGGGAGCCCTCTCGGAGGTGGAGGACGCGCTGATCGCGGTGAAGAAGAGCGACGAGCGCCTCGCCCTGCTCGCCGACGCCACCCAAGCGGCCCGCGAGGCTGAGTCCCTCGCCCGATTGAATTTCCAAGCCGGACAGGTCGATCTGCTCGACGTGCTGGTGGCGCAGCGCACGCTGTTGAACTTGGAGGAGTCTCAAGCCATCGCCGAGGGCAACCGAGCCAGCGCCCACATCCAGCTCTACAAAGCCCTCGGTGGCGGCTGGACGCCCTGACCTCCGACCAGACAGGGTCAAGCCGCCCATCGAACCCTCTTTCCTTCTCTTTCCAAACCCGCATGAAACCGAAATCCGAAACTTCCCCCGAAGACCTCGCCACAATTCTGGCGGCGTCGAAATCCGGCCAGCGCGGCTGGGCGGTCGGGGTGGTCGTCTTCCTGCTGCTGCTCGGGGGTGCCGCGTATCTCTACTGGCGCAGCCTCGCGGCGGCGGAGCCGAAGGAGGAGCGCTTCATCACTCAGACGATCCGGCGCGGAAACATCGAGCGCGACGTCACCGCGACGGGGAACCTCCAGCCGACCAACGAAGTGACGATCGGCAGCGAGCTGTCGGGCATCACCGCCGAAGTCTACGTCGATGTGAACGATCGGGTCACGACCGGGCAGGCGCTGGCCCTGATCGAGGTGCGCGGCCTGCTCCAGCGCATCAACAGCAACCGGGCCTCGCTGAACGCAGCGAAGGCCTCGGTGAAGCAGTCCGAGGCCTCCCTCGCGGAGAGCCAGGCCGCGCTGGCGCGGCTGAAGGAGCTGCACCAGCTCAGCGCGGGCAAGATGCCGTCGAAGGCCGACATGGTCGCGGCCGAAGCGTCGGTGGCCCGGGCCGAGGCGGATCTCGGCGTGTCGATGGCGCAGGTGGAGCAGGCCCAGGCCCAGCTCGACACCAGCGAGGAGGAGCAGCGCAAGGCCACCCTGCGCTCGCCCATCGACGGCGTGGTGCTGACCCGCAGCGTGGAGCCGGGCCAGACCGTGGCGGCGAGCTTCACTGCGCCCGAACTGTTCCTGATCGCGGAGGACCTGTCGCAGATGAAGCTCGACGTCGCCGTGGCCGAGGCGGACATCGCCCTCGTGGAGCAGGGGCAGAAGGCGACCTTCGCCGTCGATGCCTGGCCCGGCCGCACCTACCAGGCGACCGTGTCGCGCGTCTCCTTCGGATCGGCGGTGACGGACAACGTCGTGACCTACGAGACCGAGCTGCTCATCTCGAACGACGACCTCAGCCTGCGCCCCGGCATGACGGCCACGGCGGACATCCGGGTGGCCACGCGCGAGGGCGTGCTGCTGGTGCCCGACGCGGCCTTGCGCTTCGATCTGGAGCGGGCCACGGCTCCCGTCGAGGCGGCGAAAGAGCCCTCCTTCGTCGAGAATCTGCTGCCCCGGATGCCCGGACGGCGGCGCTCCAGCAGCCCGTCGGCGGGCGGTCCCGGCGGGCCGGGCAAGGGAGGATTCGGAGGCTTTGGAAGCAAGTCGAAAGGAAAGCGCAACGGAGGACCGACGATCTGGATCCTGCGCAACGACGAGCCGGTGTCCGTCTCCGTGAAGACCGGACTGAGCGAAGACGGTTTCACCGAAGTCAGCGGCGAAGGGATCGAGGATGGATCGCTGGTGATCGTCGGAGCCAAGACGCCTACCCCATGAGCCAGCCCCCGACCAGCGCCGACGCCCTGATCGAGCTGAAGGGCATCACCAAGACCTACGGCAAGGGCGACGCCGCCTTCCTGGCCTTGCGCGGCGTCGATCTCTCGATCCGGCGCGGGGAGTTCGTCGCGATCATGGGGCCGAGCGGATCGGGGAAATCGACCCTCATGAACCTGCTCGGCTGCCTCGACCAGCCCACTAGCGGGCACTACGGCTACGAGGGTATCGCCGTCGAGTCGCTCGACGCCGACCAGCGATCCCTGCTGCGGCGGCACGCCTTCGGGTTCATCTTCCAGGGCTTCAACCTGCTCGCCCGCACCAGCGCCCTCGAAAACGTGGAGCTGCCCCTGATCTACCGCGGCGTGCCGCAGAGGGAGCGCCACGCGCTCGCCGCCGGAGCCCTCGCCGCCGTCGGCCTCCCGAACAAGCTGCGGAACACCCCCGCCGAGCTCTCCGGCGGCCAGCAGCAGCGCGTCGCCATCGCCCGCGCCATCGTGACCTCGCCCGTAACCCTCTTCGCCGACGAGCCGACCGGAAACCTCGACACCCGGACCACCGCCGAGATCATGGAGCTGCTGACCCGGTTGAACAAGGAGAACGGCATCACCATCCTGCTCGTCACCCACGAGGACGAAGTCGCCGAATACGCCGGGCGCGTCGTCGTGGTGAAGGACGGCCTCATCGAGACCGACCGGGAGAACCACAAAACCCGCCCATGATCTGGAACGCCTTCCTCATCGCCCTGCGCGAGATCCGCCGGAACCCGGTACGGGCCTTTCTCACCGTGCTCGGCATCATCATCGGCGTCGCCGCCGTCATCACCATGGTCACCCTCGGCGAGGCCGCGACGCGGGTCGTGCGGAACCAGATCTCCCAGCTCGGCAGCAATCTCATCAACGTGCGGCCCGGCATGGGCTTCGGTCCACGCTCCGCCTCGGCGGGCGTGCCCAGCTTCACCGAGAGCGACGTCCACGCCATCGCCACCCAGATCCCCGGCCTCGTGGCCGTGGCCCCCGTCAGCACCGCCAGCCTCAGCACCATCTACCGGCAGAACGCCCGCAGCACCGGCATCGCAGGGACCCGGCCCGAGTATTTCCAGATCAACAACTGGAAGCTCCACTCGGGCCGCTTCTTCACCGACGAGGACGTGCGCACCGGAGACGCCGTCTGCGTCATCGGCCAGACCGTCGTCACCAACCTCTTCGGTGGCGAGGACCCGCTGGGAAAGAAGATCCGGATCGGCCGCGCCGCCTGCGAGGTCATCGGCGTCCTCGCGGCCAAGGGCCAAGCCGGGATGGGCGACCAGGACGACACCATCGTCGTGCCCATCACCACCCTCCAGCGCCGCCTCGTCGGGCGCACCTCCACGCGCGGCATCAATCTCATCACCCTCTCCGCCGAGGATGGCTCGAACGCCGACGCGCTCATCGCCGAGCTCGTCTCCCTGATGCGGCAGAGGCGCAACCTGCAACCCAACGAAGCCGACAACTTCAACGTCTTCGACACCCGGCAGATCGCCGAATCGCTCAGCGCCTCCACCCAGACCATGACCGCCCTGCTCGCCGCCGTCGCCGGCGTCAGCCTGCTCGTGGGCGGGATCGGGATCATGAACATCATGCTCGTCTCCGTGACCGAGCGCACCCGCGAGATCGGCGTTCGGCTGGCCATCGGCGCCCGCGCCCGCGAGGTGCTGCTCCAGTTCCTCGTCGAGGCGGTGACCCTCTCCTCGATCGGCGGCGGAGTCGGCGTGCTCCTGGCGTTGATCCTGTGCCACACGCTCTCCAGCGCCATCCAGATGCCCTACACCTTCGAGCCGAGGATCAATCTGATCGCCTTCTTCTTCTCCACGGCGGTTGGGATCGTCTTCGGCTTCGCCCCCGCCCGCCGCGCCGCCAAGCTCGATCCCATCGTCGCGCTGCGGCATGAGTAGGAAGAAAGGAGCGGGACTTTCCAAGTCCCTTCGTTGTTCAGACGGCACCCAAATCGATTGATTCCGGCCCAAGGAGGGCCAACATTCCTGTCGGTCGGCAAGCCCGGCCCGACCAGCCGACCGACAGGAATGTTGGCCCTCCTTGGGATCTGGAACCGCATCGGCAGAACCATTCGGACTGCCGGAAATCTCCTTTCCAGTCCTTCATCAGACAGGGGCGGCAGGGCACAATTTCGTTCCCCTACTTCGGCTCGCGGTACCACCTGGCCTTGTAGACCTTCATCCCCGGAAACTCGAACGCCGCCGGTGGATTGGATAGGGTCACACGCGTCGTCCACCACTGTTCCTCCGGCACGGTGAAAAGAAAGCGACCGTCGGCAGTTTCGCTCAGACTCTTGATGTTTTCCGCATCGTGGAAGCCCTCGATCTTGGCGAAGGTCTCCGTCTCCAGATCGAATCGCCAAGCACCGGTATGCTCCGTGACCAGAAACGACCGCCCTCCGGAGACGAGGGTGAGATCGTGCCCGCCCTCCCCCGGAATCTTCCACTCCTTCGCCCGCCGAAGCGCCCTGCCTTCCAGCCGATACTCCCGCAGCACATCGTAGCCAAGGGCGAAGAGCGTCTTCCGTTCCGGATGCCAGACGAGGCCATGGGCGGAATGAAGCTCGTCCGTGAAAATCGCCTCCGTCCCGTCCGCGAGGTCGAAAAGCATCACTTGGTTGCCCTCCGCATGGACCGAAGCCGCCGCCGCGAGCAGATTTCCCGGAAGCAGCTCGACTGAATGGGCGTTGGGCACGTAGGCGCAGAAAAGCGTCTTGTTCCGCTCCAGATCCCAGAGCGCCACGGCACCTGAGGACGACGAGACAATGAGTCTCCGCCCCTCGTCGACCGGCTTCACGTCGTCCACCGAATTGAACCACCGCGTTCGGAACTCCTCGGGAAGATCCTCGATCTCCCGGGCGTCCCAAGTCCAGACGATCTCGGGGGTACCCGCCTGGGACCGCTCAAGATCGACGAGATGCACCTTGCTGCCTCCGCAGACGAGGATCGAAGGCGTTTCCACCGGTCGCGTCTGGGCAAAGACCGTCGCCGCACCCAGCAGCAGGGAGCACCCGACCAAGGTCCACCTCACGGCTGCGGCCAGTTTCCCCATCGCCTTCGCAGTCCCCTTCCTTCCGGAGATCCGGCATCGGTGGGAGCAAGGTCGAGGCAGAGTCTGGACGGTGGCAATCATCTGACGTCAGGATAAGCGGACTCCCGCCGATCCGTCAAACTTTCGCGTTCCTTCGCCAAATGGCAGGGGATGGCCACGAAAAGGCACAAGAGGCACAAAGGGCCACCTCGTCTTTGTGCTCTTTGTGCCTTTTCGTGGCCAAATCCCCATCCCCACCGGACACACCTTTCGCCACTTCCGAACAAACACGGGTTGACCGGACGGCTTTGCTCCGGTGTAGTGGACCTCTTCCAATAAACCCATCCCAACCATGAGCGCTGAAGCCCGTCTCGCCGAACTCGGCATCGTCCTCCCCCCCGCCCCGAAGCCGGGCGGCGTCTACAAACCCCTCGTCCGCGTCGGCAACCTCGCCTGGCTCTCCGGCCACGGCCCCTGCCTCGACGGCGAGACCTACCAGACCGGCCGCGTCGGCGCCGAAGTCAGCCTCGAAGAGGCCCAGATCGCCGCGCGGAACACCGGACTCTCCCTCCTCGCCACGATGAAGCGCGAACTCGGCTCCCTCGACCGCGTCTCCCGCCTCATCAAGACCCTCGCCCTCGTCAACTGCACCGACGACTTCACCCAGCAGCCGCTGGTGGTGAACGGCTTCTCCGAACTCTTCGGCGAAGTTTTCGGCGACGCCGGAATCGGCGCCCGCAGCGCCCTCGCCGCCAACACCCTGCCCGGCAACATCCCCGTGGAGATCGAGATCATCGTCGAGCTGAAAGACTGACCGCATGAATCCCATCGCGAATCTCAAGACCGTCCCCTCCCCTGCCCTGCTCTTCGACGCCGACGCGATCGAGAGGAACCTCCAGCTCATGCTGAAGACCGTGGGCGGCGACCCGGCGAAGCTGCGCCCCCACATCAAGACCCACAAATGCCGCGAGATCCTGGAGCGCCAACTCGCCCTCGGCATCCGGCAGGTCAAGTGCGCGACCATCGCCGAGGCCGAGCTTTCCGCCATGGCCGGCGTGCCCGACGTGCTCCTCTCCTACCCGCTCGTCGGACCGAATGCCGCGCGTTTTCTCCGCCTCACCGACGCCTACCCCGGCACGACCTTCTCCACCCTCGTCGACAGCGAGACCGCCCTCGACGGCTTCGTCCGGAGCGGCCACGCGCCGGTGAGCCTCTTCATCGACCTCGACTGCGGCATGCACCGCACGGGCGTTGCCCCCGGCAAGGCCGTCGCCCTCGCGAAAGCCCTCGTCGCCCGGCCCGAGCTGCGCTTCGCCGGGCTCCACGCCTACGACGGCCACATCCACGACGCGCCCATCGAGGCGCGGCGCGAGCAGTTCGAAGCGGCCATGGCCATCGTCGACGAAGCCCGCGCCGCCATCGAGGCCGAGGTCGCCCCCGTGCCCCTCCTCGTCTCCGGCGGCTCGCCCACCTTCGGACTCCACGCGGCCCGCTGCGCCGCCGATCCGCGTCCGCGCCAATGCTCGCCCGGCACCACCGTGCTGTGGGATTGCGGCTACGGCCCGAGCTACGAGGATCTGCCTTTCGAGGCCGCGGCCTTCCTCCTGACCCGCGTCGTCAGCCATCCCGGCGAAGGCCAGGTCTGCGTCGATCTCGGCCACAAGGCCGTCGCCGCCGAAAATCCCATCCATCGGCGCGTCCACTTCCCCGCCCTGCCCGACGCCGAGTTCGTCTCGCAGAGCGAGGAGCATCTAGTCCTCCGCGTCGCCGATCCCTCCGCCACGCCCGTGGGAACGGAGTTGCTGGGCGTTCCCAAGCACGTCTGCCCCACCGTGGCCTTGCATCAGGAGGCGCTGATCGCGCGAAGCGGATCGGTCACGGACGAGGCTTGGAAAATCGCGGCACGGGACCGACGGATCGGGATTTGAGGGGAAACCCCGCCGACAAATAGCCATTGGTGCCTCCGCTATTTTCCTTTACCTTCGTCCATGCAAGTGACGCTTGAGATCCCCGACGAAGTGGTGCGAAGCCTGCCTGTGTCGACGGAACGCGACGGAGATCTCGCCACCACCTTCTTGGAATGTTTCTCCGTCGAAGCCTATCGGCAAGGACTCCTCTCGGCGGCGCAAGTCGGGCGTCTGATGAGCCATGCCTCGCGATGGGAAACCGAAGATTTCCTCGCCTCCCATGACGCGTGGCCATACCTCACCCCCGACGAAGCCGCCGAGGATGCTCGCGCTCTCTCCAAGCTGCTGGAGGGATGATCGTCGTCTCGGATACATCCCCTTTGCGCTACTTAGCTGCGCTCGGTCAACTGGAGTTGCTCCCGCGTCTCTTTCAGGAAATCCTCTGTCCACAGACGGTGATCACCGAATGCTTGCATCCCGCCGCGCCCGAACCGCTGCGGGAGTGGGCGCGTGAACCGCCTGCTTGGTTGCGGTCGATCACGACCGATCCGCTTGATCCCCGCACCTTGGACTTGGATCCGGGAGAAGCCGCCGCCATCACCCTCGCCCTCGATCTCAAAGCCAACCTTCTTCTCATCGACGAAAGGAAAGGCCGGGCCAAGGTCGCCGCACTCGGCCTGAATCGGATCGGAACCTTGGCAGTCCTCGCGCAAGCCGGGCGACGCGGCCATCTCGACTATCCTGTCACCGTGGCCCGTCTGATGGGGGAAACGAATTTCCGCGCCTCCGCCGCGGTGATCCAAACGACTTGGGAGCATTCCCTCATCCACCACGAGGAAGGCGGATTCCGGAGTTCGCCATAGACAACCCAATTCATTCCAACTCACCTCCCCAGCACACCCACCTCGACCGTTCCCTCGCGCCCGTCGGGCAGGCGGACTCTCGCTTGGCTGCCGCTGCGCTCAAGGACGGTGACTCGGCTGCCCTCGTGGAGGCGGACGAGGACGCCATCGACCGTGGCCTGGGTCGCCGAGAGCACGTTCACCGTCAGCCCGGTGGCAGGGATGGAGGGACGGTTCACGAAGATCGACGACCCGCCACCAGCGGGAGGCGTCGGCGCGGGAACCGGAGCGACCGACGCGGGATACGACGGCGGCGAAGGCATGCCCACCGGCTCACTCGCCCCGGGAACAGGTGGAGCGGGCGGGATCGGCGCCTGCGGCGGAGCGGACAGGGTCGAATCAGGAGACAAAGAGGGTTCGGTCCCCTTCCCCTTCCCGAAGAGACGGCCGAGGAAAGACGGCTTTTCCCTGGCAGCCCCTCCCTGGGTGGCGGAGGCGAGAGCGGCCTGTTGCGCGGAGGGATCGACAACCGGAGGCGAAGGCGGCATGGAAGTCGAAGGCTCGGGATAGGCGGCGGCGGGAGGGAGAGCCGGTTCGGACGGACCGGAATCCCCACCCTTCTCCTTCGGCTTGAAAAGGCCGAGCAAACCGCGCTTCTCAGGGCGGGCAGACGCAGGGGGCGGCGCGACAGACGGCGATCCTCCGCCACGTCCAGCACGCGGCGTCACGTTCTCGAACTGCGGCACATAGGTGTCGCGGCGCACCGGGGAGGGCGCGGGAGCCGCCTCGCCGGGCGGACGGGCGGGCGGGCGATGCACGGAGAGGAACTGCTCGGCCGAGGTGATGGTCGGCGGCTGGTGGGCGACGGAGGCCATGGACTCCATCAGCGCCTTCTTCTGCCTGGCGGCGAGGGTCGCCCTTTCCAGATCGGCCTCGCGCTGGGCCTTCGTCCAAGCGGCGTTGCCCTGGATGCCCCACCCGTCCGGCGGCGGCGTGGTGACAAGTGCGCCATCCTGCCCATTGCCAAGTGCGGCGACAAATGATAAAGCCAAAGTAGGCCAGAGCGTCGTTTTCATCCCGTCTGCGTGTGTTCGGCACCACTTTGACCCGTTTTTCACCTGATTTCCAGCCCCCAAACCATGAATTTGATCTTCGACGTCCACCTCGACCTCAGTCTCAACGCCCTCGAATGGAACCGCGACCTGACCCTGCCCATCGCCCAGATCCGGGAGCTGGAGGCGGGCAAGACGGACATGAAAGGCCGCGCCCTCAACACCGTCTGCCTCGACGAGATGCGCAAGGGCGGCATCGGCCTCTGCGTCGCGACCCAGATCGGTGGCTGCATGAAGCCTCGCGGCCCCGTCGCCTGCTGGGAATCGCCCGCCCAAGCCTGGGGTATGACTCAGGGCCAGCGCCACTACTACGAGGCCCTCTGCGATCTCGGCGAAATGGCCCAGATCCGCAATCTCGCGGAACTCGACGCCCATCTCGCCCTCTGGGCCGCCCCGGTCGCGGCGGCGGCGGCGAAAGCGCCCGTGGGCTACATCCTCAGCCTTGAGGGGGCCGACTCCATCGTCACGCTCGACTATCTGGAAACGGCTTGGGAATACGGTCTCCGCGCCATCGGCCCGTCGCACTACGGCGCGGGCCGCTACTCCATGGGCCACGACCAAGTCGGCGGCCTGCGTCCGGGCGGCGCGGAGCTGATCAAGAAAATGGACGAGCTGGGCTTCATCCTCGACGTGACCCACCTCAGCGACGACTGCTTTTTCGAGGCGATGGACCTCTACGAGGGCACGGTCTGGGCGAGCCACCAGAACGCCCGCGCCATCGTGGACGATCCCCGGCAGTTCAGCGACGAACAGATCAAGCTGCTCATCGAGCGCGGCGGCGTGCTCGGGTCGGTCTACGACGCCTGGATGATGGTCCCCGGCTGGGTACGCGGCACGACCACGCCCGAATCCGCCGGCGTGACCCTCGCCCACATCGGCGAGCACATCGACCACATCTGCCAGCTCGCGGGCAATACGAAGCACGTCGGCATCGGCAGCGACCTCGACGGCGGCTTCGGCAAGGAGCAGGGTCCGCTCGACCTCGACACCATCGCGGATCTGCAAAATCTCGAAGGCATCCTGAAGGGGCGCGGCTACTCCGACGAGGACATCGCTGCGATCTTCCACGGGAATTTCCTGCGCTTGGTGCGCCAAGCTTGGGCTTGAAAGTTTGGGAGGGTTCAGGGTTCAGTTTTCAGCCCCGCGAAAGGCCGGTTGCATTTTGAAACCAGCGGTGGTAAAGTATCGTCATGCCTGCTGTCGCCATCAAGATCTCCGAAGAAGTCGCTGAACTGGTCCGCCGCGCCGCGAAAGTCTCGGATCGCTCCATGGCCGGACAAATCGAACATTGGGCCAAACTCGCGATGGAAGTCGAAGACCGCGCCACGGTCTCGGAGGTGAATGCGATCAAGGGGACGGAAGGGAATTGGGATTCAATCCAAGACGAGCCCCTGCGCGAACGGGTCGAACGCTTGGTCGCGGAATTCCGCTTCGCCACCAAGGAGGAGATTCGGCACCGGATCGGATTGGTCCAGCGTGCCGTCTATGAGCCGGATTCCTCCGCGCCCGGCGGCGTGGTGCGCATCGAGCCCGATGGGACACGGATTCGCGGACGCATCGAAGGCCGCGATTTCGTGCCAGCGGACTGACCTTCCCCCGTCATCCCCCCACCGCCCGAACCATCGAAACGCCGCCACCGCGTGGCTGCCCTGAAGTTTTTTCGACTTCACCCCGGCGGAATCCCGTGTAAAAGGAGGCATTCCATGGACGAGACTTTCGACCCCCGCCTTCCTTCCATCGAGCACCTCCGCGAACGGGCTCGACAACGCGTGCCGCGTTTCGCCTTCGAATACCTTGAGGGCGGCTGTCATGCCGAGGTGAACCTGCGCCGCAACACCGACGAGATCCGCGAGCTGCGGCTGCGCCCCTGGTATCTGCGCAACTACGCCGGAGCCGACCTGACGACGGAGCTGTTCGGCGAGGCCTACGCCGCCCCCTTCGGCGTCGCGCCCATCGGCCTGCAAGGGCTGCTCTGGCCCCGCGCCACGGAGATCCTCGCCAAGGCCGCGCACCATCACCGGCTGCCCTTCATCCTCAGCACCGTGGCCACCGCCAGCATCGAGACCGTGGCGGAGCTCACCGAGGGCCGGGCCTGGTTCCAGCTCTACCATCCCGTCGAGGACAGCCTGCGCGACCAGTTGCTCGACCGCGCCGCCGCCGCCGGGTTGAAAGTACTCGTGATCCTCGCCGACACCCCCACCTTCGGCTACCGGCCCAAGGAAATCCGCAACGGCCTCGCCATCCCTCCCCGGATGACCCTGCGCAACCTCCTCCAGATGGCCACCCGCCCGGCTTGGGCGCTGGGGCAGCTCTCCGTCGGGGCACCGGAATTCGCCACGCTGAAACCCTACATCCCCGAGGGACTCGACATGAAGCATCTCGGACTCTTCATGAACCGCACCTTCTCCGGTCGCCTCGACCCCGCGCGGATCGCGGCCTTGCGGGCGCGGTGGCAGGGAAAGCTCGTCGTCAAAGGCGTCGTCACCGAAGAGGACGCGGAGACGGCGGTGAATATCGGCGCGGACGGGATCATCGTCTCGAACCACGGAGGGCGGCAGCTCGACAACGGCGAATCGACGATCCGCCCCCTCACCAGGCTGGCGGAGTCCTTTGGCAACCGCCTCGCCGTGATGATGGACAGCGGGATGCGCTCCGGCCCGGACATCGGGAACGCGCTCGCCAGCGGGGCGAAGTTCACCTTCCTCGGGCGCTCTTTCATGTATGGCGTCTGCGCCCTCGGCGAACGGGGCGGCGACCACACCATGACGATGCTGAAGCGGCAGTTGCGGCAGTTGATGGAGCAGATCGGCTGTGCCCGCGTCGCCGATTTCCCCGAGCACCTCGTCTCCGGGAAGGAGCAGTTTTTTCCAAGCGACAGACAAAAGAATTGACGCCCCCCGCCATCACGGGCATCGTTCCAGTCCGTCCCCGCGCCAGCGGCGTGGCGGAGACATTTCATTTCGACAGGGTCAGGTGGCTGAGTGGTCGAAAGCACTTCTTTGCTAAAGAAGCGTGCCCCAAAAGGGTACCGAGGGTTCGAATCCCTCCCTGACCGTTTTTTTGAAAACCGCAGCGGGACGAACGCAATCAATCCCTCCCTGCTCCGCTTCCGACGGGGCATCCGGCGGAAATCCTTCCTCAACGCGACAGCCCGAAATGCCGGGCGATCCTGTCTGCGGTCTCCATGGGGGGTTCGTCGTGGGGCACGGGCAGTTTCAGGAAGTCCGCTTCGCGTTTGAACCAGGTCTCCTGCCGCTTTGCGTAGCGGCGCGTGGCGAGACGGATGGCTTCCTGGCAATCGGCCTCGTCGGTCCCTCCGACGAGGAGGGAGCGGATCTCCCTCAAGCCGATGGCCTTCTCCGCCGTGGCGGAGAGGGGGCCGAGGCGCGCGACTTCGGTCACGGCCCCGGCTGCTAACATTGCGGCGGTGCGGCGGACGATGCGCTCGTCGAGGTCGGCGCGGTCGCGGTGCAGGTGGACGGCTCGGATCGCCGGCGAATTCTCGGCCCATTCGGCTTTCAGTTCCGAAGCGGCCCGGTCGGACAGGAGGCAGATTTCGAGGTTCCGCGTCACGTAGCGGCGGTTTTTCAGGTTCGTCTCTGCGGCTCCGGCGGGATCGAGGACGCGGTAGCGGGCGACGAGATCGTCGAGGCCGAGCGAGTCCAGTTCGGCCCGCAGGGCGGCGTCGCCTTTCGGCACGGGCGCGAGGCCGTGGGTGATGGCTTTCAGATAGAGGCCACTGCCGCCGACGACGAGGGGCAGGGCCCGCCGGGAGATTTCGGCGATGGCGGCTTTGGCCTTGGTCGCGAAGGCGGCGGCGGCGTTCTCCTCCGCCGGGTCGAGGACGCCGAAGAGATGGTGGGGGCAGAGGGTGCGCTCCTCCGGCGTCGGCGCGGCGGAGAGGATTTCGAAGCCGCGATAGGCTTGGAAGGCGTCGGCGTTGACGATCTCCACGGGCGGCGCGAGCCGCGCGAGGGCGAGGGCCACGGCGGTCTTCCCGCAACCGGTCGGTCCGGCGAGGTAGATCGGGTCGCGGGGCGGGTTCATGCGGGAGGGGAACAAAAAACCCTCTTCGATGCGGGACCGAAGAGGGTTCGATGCTCGATTCAAGAGGGTCGTGTCCGACCGGGCCGGGTCACTTCCCTTCCTCGGCCTTGAGGGTGTTGTAGAGCTCGAAGGCCTCCTCGGGCTTGAGCCCTTCGTGGACGACGCCGCGAACGGCCTTCATCATCGGCACGGGGGCGTCGGACTGGAAGATGTTGCGGCCCATGTCGACGCCGGAGGCGCCGGATTCGCAGGCCTCGTAGGCCATCTTGAGGGCGTCGAGCTCGGGGCGCTTCTTGCCGCCGGCGATGACGATGGGGACGGGGCAGCAGCTCGTGATGGTGTCGAACTCCTCGTCGGTGTGGTAGCACTTCACGAGGTGGCAGCCCAGCTCGGCCATGATGCGGGTGGCGAGGCGGAAGTATTTCGGGGTGCGCTCCATGTTCGTGCCCACGGCGACGACGCCCATCACGGCGATGCCGTAGCGGTTCGCTTGGTCGATGAGGCGGACCATGTTCTGGATGGTGTTGCGCTCGTGCTCGGAGCCGATGAAGACCTGCACGGCGAGGACGCTGGCGTTGAGGCGGATGGCCTCCTCGATGGAGCAGGCGAGGACTTCGTCGCTGAGGGAGTCGGGCCGGGCCATGGAGGTGCCGCCGGAGGCGCGCAGGGCGATGGCCTTCTGCGTGCTCGCGGGGATGACGGCGCGCTGGATGCCGCGGGTGAGCATGAGGCAGTCGCAGTAGGGCTCGAGGGGGAGGATGGTCTGGTCGACGCGCTCGAGGCCGGTGGTGGGACCTTGGAAATAGCCGTGGTCGAAGGCCAGCATGATGGTGCGGCCGTTCTTGGGGTTGAAGACCTTGGAAAGGCGGTTCTTGAGGCCCCAGTCGTATTGGTGCGAGCCTTTCAGGAAGAAGCCGGGGGCCTCCTGCGTCACGTCGGTGAAATATTCCTTGTCCTTCTTCTCCTGCTTGGTTCCGTCGAGGTCTGCCATGGTGGTTTTTTCTGGTTTGGGATTGAAGAGGGAGCTTCGTGGGGACGAGGGCGGGGGTCAATGCCGGATTGCGCAGGGCTTGAGTCGGTTCACCACTCTTACTCTTACTCTTACTCTTACTCTTACTCTTACTCTTACTCTTACTCTTACTCGTCCTCCTACTCATCCTCCACCCCTTTCGAGTATGAGTATGAGGGATGGGGCGTCACACCGCTTTGGCGCTTTCCCTCGCGGCTTTGGCCATGGCGGCGGCGACGGGATTGATGGCGGGGCGCGGGGAGGCTTCGGGCTTCTCCAAGCGGCGGGTCACCGAGCCGGCCACGGTGGGGCCTTCGACGCGGTCGCGGATTTCGTGGACGCGGACGAAGCGAGCCTTCGCCACGAGACCGAGGAGGAGGAGGTCGCCGTCGTGCAGCTCGCGGGCTTCCTCGCCGAGGGCTTCGCCGTTGAGCCGGGTTCCGTTGGTCGAACCGAGGTCGGCCACTTCATAGCTGCCCGAGGCGGTGCGGCGGAGTTCGCAATGCTTCGCGGAGACCGCGTCCTCCTCGACGACGACGGCGTTCCCCTGGACCCGACCGAGACGGATGGAGGCGGCGTTGAGGAGGTAGTGGCGGGGCGGGCAACCGGGAAGCTCGACGACGAGGTTGTGAAGGGGTTTGGCGCTCATGGAAAGCGCGAGCGTAGGAAAAATGGCGGGGGGATGTCAATGCTGCTCGCGGCGTTTTTTCTCTCTTGCTCTTACTCCTTACTCCCTACTCTTACCTCTTACTCGAAATCGGACGTCCATCGACGCTCGGGAGGAGTAAGAGGTAAGAGTAGGGAGTAAAGAGTAAGAAGGTGAGCCTTCAAATCCCCACGGCCCCCCGCCAGACCTTGGCCATCAACCCATGCCCGGCTTGGGTCGGATGCACGCCATCGGCGGCCCAGTAGGCGGGTTCGGTCCCGGCGGCGACGGCTTGGTCGAAGGCTTCCTGGAAAGGCACCCATATCGCCCCGGCACCTTTCGCAACCTCGGCGGCGAAGGCGCGACGGGTTTCGAATTCGGGGAACCACGAGTCGTTCACCGCGCCGCAGCGCAGGACGAAAGGCTCGCAGATAGCCAAGGTGACGCCGGGAAGGGCTTCTTTCGTCTGTCGCAGCAGGTCGGCGAAGCCGTCGCGGTAGATCTCCGGGGTGCCGTCGTATTTCCCGTTCAGTTTGTGCCAGATGTCGTTGACCCCGATAAGGATGCTGAGGACGGCGGGCTTCAGGTCGAGGCAGTCCTTCTGCCAGCGGGCGGCGAGGTCGGGCACTTTGTTGCCGGAGATGCCGCGGTTGTAGATGGAGAGCCCGAGCGGGGCGTGGTCGGCGAGGAGCTGCCCGGCGAGGTGGAAGGGGTAGCCCCGGCCGAGCATGGCGGGGTGGTTCGCGTTGCCTTCGGCGTTGCGGTCGCGTCCGGCATCGGTGATGGAGTCGCCTTGGAAGAGGATCGTGGCCCCCGCGTCGAGCTTCGGGGCGGCGGAGGCGGTGCGAGGAAGCAGGGCCGCGGCAGAGCCAGCGGCGGTGAGGGAGAGGAGGTGGCGGCGGTTCATCGTTTCGGAGTAAAAGGTGAAAGGTGGGACTTTGAGAGGATTTATGAGTTTTTGAAGGCTTTCACGTAGGCGGACATGGCGTTGAGGTGCTTCACGAAGAGTTCGGCGCTGATTTCGTCCTTGTCGAGCCAGATGCCGTCCTCGGTTTGCGTGCCGAGGGCGGTCTTGACTTTCTCGCGCAGGTTGCGGGCGGCTTTGGCCCGACGCTCGGGGGTGTCGGGAGGCCGACGCGAGGCGAGCAAGTCTTCGCGCGGTTTGGCGAGGTCGGCGCGGAGGCGTTCGACTTTGTTGACGAGATAGTCGGACTGGAAGCTGTAGTGCGAGGGCAGGTTCGAGTCGTCGTAGGTCAGCCGGTAAGTCCCGGCTTCGCAGTAGAGCGGGCGGTTCGTGCCGAATTCGTAGAAGCGCGACCATTTCCCGTTGGAAAGGCGGCTTTTCTCCAGCCAGTCGAGGGCGGCGGAGAGGGTGTCGCGGTATTTTCCTTCGCCGGTGGCGAGCCAGATTTCGAAAAGGGTGAGGCAGGCCCCGTAGGACTCGGACGAACTGAGGGCGGGTGGCTCGAACTTGCGCGCCCAGGACGGGACCATCTCCGCGTCGTATTGCTGCGCCCAGCCGGGCTGGTCGCCGTCGAACTGGGCGAGGAGGAGGAAGTCGCCGCAACGCTTCGCCGAGTCGAGGTAGCGGGTTTCCCCGGTCAACTCGTGGGCGCGCAGCATCAGGTGGACGAGTTCTTCGAGGTTGCCGTCGTTGAGGGTGTGGTAGCCATGATATTTCTCCTTCGGCCATTCGCGCGGCCATTCGGCGGGGATTTCCGCTTTCTTCACGAGGCCGTCGGCGGGAGCCGCCCCGCTGAACTGCTGCGGCCACGAGCCGATCCTCGTCTGCACGGCGAGGACGTGGTCGAAGGCGTATCGCAGGGCGTCTTGGAGTTCCGGGTCCGCCTTCCCGGCCGGGGTGTGGGCGAGTTCGAGGAGGAGGAGCATCGCCGACTGGGTCTTGTTGTCGTCGAGGGTGGAGAGGTTGGCGCGTTTGCCCTTCTCCGTGTCGCCTGCGAGAACCTGTTTTCTCAGAAAGCGGCGCTGCGCGTCCTCCCCGCCGAAATCGAAGTCGTCGGACCAGCCGCCCGATTCGAGCTGGCAGTCGATCAGGGCGCGGGCCGCGCCTCTGGCCCCTTCGAGGAAGGCTTCGTCCCCCGTGGCCTCGTAGGCTCTCAGCATGGCGAGGCCGACGGTGGGGGTGCCGGGCGGCTGGATCGAGATGAGGTTTTCGCCCTCGCGGTGCTCGCTGCGTCCGGGGCCTGGACCGCGTTTCCACGAGGAAGCGTAGCCGCCATGGACGGCGAGCTTGGAGACATAAAAATCGTTCGCCTTCCGCATCGCCGCCGCCACTGCCACGGGGTCGGACAGATCGTCGGCGGCGAGCGACAGAGCCGGGAGCGCGAGGGCGGAGAGGACGGCGAACAGGCGGGTGCTCATGGAGAGGAGCGCCCTCAATACTCCCGGTCCTTCTTGATTCCCGGTTCGGGCACGGGGTATCTCCCGTCGGCGTCGGGCATCAGGGGCGAATCGGATTGCAGGGTCAGCTCGGCCACGTTCGGAGCCATGACGAACTCGCTGTTCAGCATCTGGTCGTAGGTCACGGTCTGCCCGGTGTGGGCGGCCATGCGGCCCATGGAGGTGACGGTGCTGGCGGCGACGCCGCGCTCGACTTCGTTGTAGGGCTTGTCCTCGCGGATGGCGTCGATGAGCGCCTCCCACTCGATGTCGTAGGGGTTGCCTTCGAGGCTCGCGCCGCGGTCACCGGTGGGGAAAGTCCAAATCAGGTTCGAGGGCGTGCCGCGCCAGTTCAGGTCGATGTTCTGGTCCGAGTAGAGGCGCGGGCGGGCGGGGACGTGGCCGGAGGAGGAGATCACAGCGGAACCCTTCGTGCCGTGGGCGTAGGCGGCGAACTCCTGGTGGCAGCCCGCGATGTTGCGCCCCTCGTAGATGGCCTTGGCCCCGTCCTTGAAGGTGTATTCGATACTGTAGCTGTCGAAGTTCTGATCGACGGCTTCGAGGATCTTCCCGTTGCGCTCGACGGTCTTGTAGTGGCGCCCGCCGTAGCCCTTCGCCTCGATGGGGAAGTCGTTCTTGATCATGCACATCTCGTCGATGCCGTGGATGAAGAAGTCGCTGAAGGACCCGCCGCTGAGCCAGAGGAAGCTGTGGAAGTTCCGGATCTGATACATCAGTTCGCTCTGGTCCGTGTCGTTCTTCGGCGTGAAGCAGGTGCCGATGGGGCCTTGGAGGCGATAGCTGCGGAGGAAGGTGATGTCGCCGATGGCCCCGTCGTCGATGCGCTTCTTCAGCTCGTTGCGGGCCTTGCAGTGGCGGCACATCAGGCCGACGCCGACCTTCAGGTTCTTCTCGACGGCCTTCTTGTTGATTTCAAGCAGCTTCCGGGCGGTGAAGCCGTCGGTGGTGACGGGCTTCTCCATGAAGACGTGGAGCCCCTTCTCGACGGCGTATTCGAACATGGGCCAGCGGAAGGCGACGGGAGTGGTGAGGATGACGATGTCGCCCGCCTTCAGCGAGTCCATCGCGTCGCGGTAGCCGTCGAAGCCGATGAAGCGCCGCTCGGGCGAGACATCGATCTTGTCTCCGACCTGGGGATCCTTGGAAAGGGTCTCGTGGCTGGTCTTCAACTTGTCGTCGAAGACATCGGCCATGGCGTGGAGCTTCAGCGGGCCGAGCGAGCCGGAGACGCTGAGGGCGTTCTTGACCGCCCCGGTGCCGCGCCCGCCGCAACCGACGACGGCGAGCTTCACTTCGTTGTTCTCCTGGGCGTGGACGTGGGGGATGGCGACGCCGGCGAGGACCGAGGCGCCGGCCACGGTCTTGATCGCGGAACGGCGGGTGGTGGGGATGTTTTGGTTTTCCGTCATGGAGGGATTTTGGCAGGATGGGGGGATTCCGTCAATGCCCCTTTCCGCGCCCCTCCCCTCCCCTGCTCATCGCACCACCCGGGCCCCTCCACCGCCGACGACCTTCTGCACCTCCGAGAGCGAGGCCATGGTCGTGTCGCCGGGAGTGGTCATGGCGAGGGCGCCATGGGCCGCGCCGTATTGAACGGCCTGGGCCGGGTCGTTGAACTGGAGGAAGCCGTAGACGAGGCCCGAGGCGAAGCTGTCGCCGCCGCCGACGCGGTCGAGGATTTCGAGGTTCGGGTAGGGGTTCGACTCATGGAACTGCCCGTCGTGCCAGCAGATCGCGGCCCAGTCGTTGACCGTCGCGGTGTGGACCTCGCGCAGGGTCGTGGCCGTGGCCTTGAAGTTGGGGAACTCCTTGATCGCCGTCTCGATCATCCTCTTGAAGTTGCCCACGTCGATGCCGCGGATGTTCTCGTCCACGCCCTCGACCTCGAAGCCGAGCGAGGCGGTGAAGTCCTCCTCGTTGCCGATCATCACATCGACGTATTTGGCGATCTCGCGGTTCACCTCCTGGGCTTTGGCGAGGCCGCCGATGGAGCTCCAGAGCGAGGGGCGGTAGTTGAGGTCGTAGCTGACGATGGTGCCGTGTTTCTGCGCCGCCTTGCAGGCCTCGATGGTGAGCTCGGCGGTCGTCTCGCTGAGCGCGGCGAAGATGCCGCCGGTGTGGAACCAGCGGGCTCCCTGTCTGCCGAAAATCTCGTCCCAGTCGAAGTCGCCCGGCTTCATCTGGCTCGCGGCGGTGTTGGCTCGATCGGGACAGCCCACGGCTCCGCGGATGCCGAAGCCTCGCTCGGTGAAGTTCAGCCCGTTGCGCACGTCGCGGCCGATGCCGTCGTATTTCTTCCAATCGATGAAACGGGTATCGACCCCGCCTTGGAGGATGAAGTCCTCGATGAGACGGCCCACCGGGTTGTCGGCGAAGGCGGTGATGACGCCGGTGCGCAGCCCGAAGCAGCGGCGCAGACCGCGGGTGACGTTGTATTCGCCCCCGCCCTCCCAGGCGGCGAACTGGCGGGCGGTGTGGATGCGGCCCTCGCCGGGGTCGAGGCGGAGCATGACTTCGCCCATGGAGAGGCAGTCGTAGGCGGTTTCGGAGGCGGGTTTGATCGTGAGGGACATGGGGGAAGTTGAGAGTTGAGAGTGGATGGTTGAGAATCAGAGCGAAGCAAAGTCAATTGAAAGTGGATAGGCGAAGGGGGCTCGGAAGCGGTTGGCGGATCAAACCAGTTCCCGCATGGGTCGCGTCCTCGGAGAGGGCAAGGGGCGCCCGTCCTCCACATGGATGCGTTCCCATTCGTCGATCACCTCCTGCAATTCCCGCGCGACCTCAATGGGGTCGTCGCCGTGGACTCCCGCAAAAAAGAGGTCCGGGCAGCGCCCGACATAGCACTGGTCCTCCTCGGACCACGCGATCCAGCGATGGTAGATGTCGGTGGGTTTCATCGTTTTCCCGCTTCTTCGATGGCGGCCCGCACCTGTCTCTCTTGATACGGTTTCGCGTCGCCACCGGGTTTTCCTGAAAGGGTAACACCGATTCCCTCCGGGTGAAGGAAATTTCGATGGCTGCCCTTGCCACCGCGATTCCTGAATCCGGCCTGCTCAAGCTCTTGGATCAACTGGCGGATTTTCCGGGGCATCCCTCAGAACTTGTTCGCCTGGATGAAATCCGAATCACCCATTAGGTAGTTGATGAGGTTGTTCGTCGCCCGCATCGCCTGACGCTCGACGCTCTCGTAGGTGCGCGAGGCGATGTGGCTGGTGATGATGCAGTTCGGCGCGGTGAAGAGGGGGTGGTTCGCGGCGGGCGGCTCCTCGTCGAGGACGTCGGCTCCGTAGCCGCCGACCTTGCCGCTGACGAGGGCGTCGCGGATGTCCGCCGTCTCCACCAGCTCGCCGCGGGCGCAGTTCAGGACGATGACGCCGTCCTTCATCTCGGCGATCTTCTCGGCGTTGATCATGCCCCGGGTGTTCTCGTCGAGGAAGCAGTGCAGGCTCACGACGTTCGCGCCGAGGAGGACTTCATCCATCGTGGCGCAGCGGGTCACGTCGTGCTCGGCGGCGAAGGCCTCGTCGAAGTAGGGATCGTAGGCGATCACCGACATGCCGAAGGCCTTCGCCCTCGTGGCGACCTCCTTGCCGATGCGGCCGAGGCCGATGATGCCCATCGTGCTGCCAAGGATCTCGTGGCCGACGGGTTTCTTCCATCCGGCGACCCACTTCCCGGCAGCGACATCGACCGCGTTCTCCTGGATCTTCTTGGTGAGGCCGAGGAGCAGGCCGAAGGTGTGCTCAGCCACGGTAGTGTGGTTGACGCCGGGGGTGTTGAGCACAGGGATGCGCTTCTCCGTGGCGTAGGCGACATCGATCTTGTCGAGGCCGATGCCGTATTTGCTGATGACCTTCAGGCGCGGCAGGGACTTGTCGATGACCGCGCGAGTGATGGCGTCGTCACCGCAGAGGAAGGCGTCGAACTCCCCCGCGAGGTCGAGCATGGCGGACTCGGGGAGGGGGCCGCGCTCGCGCGCGATCTCGAAGCCTTGCGATTCGAGGAGGGCGTGGTGGGGGCCGGGGGTGTCCTGGTAGCTGGTGGTGGAGAGTAAAATACGGGTTGTCATGGGCGGAGGGAACGCTTAGCGAGAAGACGCGCGAAAACAAGGCGCAATTCAGTCTCCCGATGCCAGATTCCCCCGAACGCGATTTCGGCCCCCAGCCGCTCGACGGGCTCCTCGCCGAGCTCGGCTTGGGGAACCACGACCTCGTCGCCGCGAGCACGCAGCAGCTCACCCACAAACAGATCCAAAAGGCGCGGCGCGGTCGCTACGTGACCCTCAACATCCAGAGAAAGATCCTCGCCGCCCTGCAAGCCGTCGCTCCGCAAGACGGGGAAGGCGGGCCGCGGGTTTTCAAGGTCGAGGATCTGTTCAACTACCGCCCTTGATCCGCGGCCATGCAGATCTCGAAAAAAGCCGACTACGCCCTGCGGGCTATGGCCATCCTCGCGACCCTGCCGCCCGATCGCAGCCTCCAAGCGCAGGAGCTGGCCGACACAGGCAAGATCCCGATCAAGTTCCTCGAGCAGATCCTCCTCGTCCTGAAGCGCGGCGGTTTTTTGCGAAGCAAGCGCGGGGTCGGGGGAGGCTATCGGCTCGGGCGGGAGGCCCGCCTCATCTCCGTGGCCGAAGTCGTCGAGGCGGTGGACGGCGAACTGCTCCAATTCCTTGAGAAGAAGAGCTACCCCGATTTCCCCGGCGCGGCCGGCATCCTCCGCTGCCTCGCCGAGGCCGGGGAGGCGACGAACCGCCGCCTGCGCGAGACCTCTCTGGAGGACCTCATCCGGCCCGACACAGGAGACGCCATGGTGGGCTACGGGATTTGAGGAGCGTCCTTCGGGGGATCTGTAGCCGAGGTCATCGACCTCGGTCCGAGCGTCGTCTGGACACCCGATCCGCCCTCGATGAGGCCGACGCTGGCGCATCCTCGAGGCCTTGGAGAACGTTCAAGGATCAGGCACCGGCGGAACGCCGGTTGCCTGCACCGCCTTCCATGAGAAGGCAGTCAAACAGAAATTGAAGTCCACTTCAAGTTTTCATTTCAGGGGGGCTGGGGCGGGGTTGGCGGCCGGTCGCGGGCGAAACAGGGATTCTCGCTTCCATTCGCACTCCTGGACGGCGTTTCCGTTGCTTGCCGGGTGCATGATTGGATCCGTTGTTTCCGTTG
>ERZ761602.957-NODE-957-length-56662-cov-8.410373_pt1 | contig 56662 bp, 41 predicted proteins | sample MGYA00512165_ERZ761602 | MGnify/ENA primary metagenome ERZ761602 (study PRJEB28899, sample SAMN02445085) | bioreactor sludge metagenome | biome: EBPR sludge; isolation source: Thorneside wastewater treatment plant | place: Australia: Brisbane, Thorneside Wastewater... | reverse complement strand
GCGCTGCGCGGTCAGGTGGTCGCCGCGGTGGGTGGCGTAGGAATTGAAGTCCTCTTCCGGCAGGCCCATCTTCGCGAGGTATTCGCCGGCGGCGCTGGACGGCAGGATGGCGTTGGACGGCGACAGGTGGTCGGTGGTGATGTTGTCGCCCAGCACCGCCAGCGGGCGCATGCCGCGCAGCGTGCGCTCGCCGGCCAGCGCGCCTTCCCAGTACGGCGGACGGCGGATGTAGGTGCTCTGCGGGCGCCAGGCGTACAGCGGCTCGACCTTGCCGCCGTGCTCGACGCGGAGGTTGAACATCGGCTCGTAGACCTTGCGGAACTGCTCCGGCTTCACGCTCGCCTTGACCAGGGCGTCGATCTCCTCGTCGCCGGGCCAGATGTCCTTCAGCGTGACCGGCGTGCCGTCGGCGCCGAAGCCCAGCGCGTCCTTCTCGATGTCGAAGCGCACCGTGCCGGCGATGGCGTAGGCGATCACCAGCGGCGGCGAGGCCAGGAACGCCTGCTTGGCGTAGGGATGGATGCGGCCGTCGAAGTTGCGGTTGCCCGACAGCACGGCGGTGGCGTACAGGTCGCGGTCGATGATCTCCTGCTGGATCGCCGGGTCCAGCGCGCCGCTCATGCCGTTGCAGGTGGTGCAGGCGAAGCCGACGATGCCGAAGCCCAGCTTCTCCAGGTCCGGCAGCAGCCCGGATTCCTCCAGGTACAACTGCACCGCCTTGGAACCGGGCGCCAGCGAGGTCTTCACCCACGGCTTGCGCACCAGCCCCTTCGCGTTCGCGTTGCGCGCCAGCAGCGCGGCGGCGATGACGTTGCGCGGGTTGGAGGTATTCGTGCACGAGGTAATCGCGGCGATGATCACCGCGCCGTCCGGCATCAGGCCCTGCGCTTCCTCGGCCTTGCCGGCTTCCAGCTTGGCTTCGTCGGCGATGCCGCGCTCGGCCAGCGCGCTGGTCGGCAGGCGCCGGTGCGGATTGGACGGGCCGGCCATGTTGCGCACTACGGTGGACAGGTCGAAGTGCAGCGTGCGCTCGTACTGCGCGGTCTTCAGGTCGTCGGCCCACAGGCCGGCGGTCTTCGCATAGGTCTCCACCAGCGCGACCTGTTCATCGCTGCGGCCGGTCAGGCGCAGGTAGTCCAGGGTGTTGCCGTCGATGAAGAACATCGCCGCGGTAGCGCCGTATTCCGGCGCCATGTTGGAGATGGTGGCACGGTCGCCGATGGTCAGCGCCGCCGCGCCCTCGCCGCGGAATTCCAGGTAGGCGCCGACCACCTTCTCCTTGCGCAGGAATTCGGTCAGCGCCAGCACCACGTCGGTGGCGGTGATGCCCGGCGCAGGCTTGCCGGCCAGTTCCACGCCGACGATGTCCGGTGTGCGCATCCACGATGCGCGGCCGAGCATGACGTTCTCCGCTTCCAGTCCGCCCACGCCTACCGCGATCACGCCCAGCGCATCCACGTGCGGCGTGTGGCTGTCGGTGCCCACGCAGGTGTCGGGAAAGGCCACGCCGTCCTGCACCTGGATCACCGGCGACATCTTCTCCAGGTTGATCTGGTGCATGATGCCGTTGCCCGGCGGGATCACGTCCACGTTCTCGAACGCGCGCTTGGTCCAGTCGATGAAGTGGAAGCGGTCCTCGTTGCGCCGGTCCTCGATGGCGCGGTTCTTGGCGAACGCATCCGGGTCGTAGCCGCCGCATTCCACCGCCAGCGAGTGGTCCACGATCAATTGCACCGGCACCACCGGGTTGACCTGCGCCGGATCGCCGCCCATGTCGGCGATGGCGTCGCGCAGCCCGGCCAGGTCCACCAGCGCGGTCTGGCCGAGGATGTCGTGGCAGACCACGCGCGCGGGGAACCACGGGAAATCCAGATCGCGGCGGCGTTCGATCAACTGGCGCAGGTAGTCGTCGCGGCGCGCGGAGTCGGCACGGCGGACGATGTTCTCCGCATGCACGCGCGCGGTGTACGGCAACGTGGCCCAGGCGCCGGGTTCGATCGTTTCGACGGCGGCGCGCGCGTCGTACCAGTCGAGCGCGGTGCCCGGGAGCGGTTTGCGGAATTCGGTGTTCATGGCGTGCCGTCTGCTGTGTGTCGAGGCGCGCCGGCAGGCGCGCGACAGGCGTCATTATGCGCCCGGCATCCGCCGCCGTTGGCAAACGATGGTCTAATCCGCGCGCGACACGTTGACGATGATCGTCAACATGGCCGCCGGCGTCATTCGAAGACCAGCCTGCCCTTCATCATGTTCCAGTGCCCCGGGAACGAGCAGAAGAAGGTGTAGTCGCCGCCCTTGCGCAGGCGCGACGTGGGGAACACCACCTCCGCCGATTGCCCGCCGCCGATCACCGGCGTGTGCGCGATCACCCGTGCGTCGCCGCGCGGCAGGTAGGCGTCGCCGATCTTCATGCGACCGCCGGCCAGCCCCAGCTCGCGGTGATGGCGCGTCTCCGCCAACACCCAGTTGTGCCCCATCGCCGCCGCCGGCATCCGGCCCACATGCTTCAGCGTCACCCGCAGTTGCGCGCAGTCGCCCGGCACGCGGATGGTCTTCAGGTCGAAGGCCATCATGTCCGTCGCCTCGATGGTCACCGCGCAGTTGCGGGCCAGCGCCGGCGCGGACAGGAACGACAGCGCCAGGAGCGCCGGCAATGCGGGGAAGCGTCGCGTCATCGGGAAGGCGGAAGGCGGAAGACGCCCCGATTCTAGAGCACGCACACAACCTTGTAGGAGCGACGTCAGTCGCGACCGGAAATTCAAAGAAGCAGGAAGACACGGATCAACGCGGATGGACGCGGATCAAGCTCGTCTCGATCCGCGTCTTTCGCTTCCATCCGTGTCGGAAACATTTGTCTTTGATCCGCTTTATCCGTGGCGATCCGTATCGATCCGTGGCTCAAGGACGTTTTGTTCGTGCGGTCGCGACTGACGTCGCTCCTACAGGGGAAGGGATCGGTCAGACATCCCCGCCGTCGGCCCAGCCTTCGCCGGTGCCGCGGTGGAGCACGCGATCGCCGTCGCGCACTTCGCCGGCGGGGATCGTGTCCTGGTCGGCCAGGCGCGCGTAGAGAGGAGTGAAGTCCGGGGCGGTGGCGTTCATCAACTGCTGGAAGCTGTCGATGACGAAGTAGGTCTTCTGGAAGGTGTCGATGCGGTAGCGCGTGCGCATGATCCGCTCCAGGTCGAAGCCGATCCGGTTGGGCGCGGCCGATTCCAGCGAGTACAGCGATTCGCCCTTCGAGGACACGATGCCTGCGCCGTAGATGCGCAGGCCGTCCGGGGTGGCGATCAGGCCGAACTCCACCGTGTACCAGTACAGCCGCGTCAGGTGCTGCAACGCGTCGGGGCCGATGGCGTGCGCCTTCACCCCGCCCCGGCCGTAGGCTTCCATGTAGTCGGCGAACACCGGGTTCATCAGCAGCGGCACGTGGCCGAACAGGTCGTGGAACAGGTCCGGCTCGGCGATGTAGTCGATCTGGTCCGGGCGGCGGATCCACCAGGTCACCGGGAAGCGCCGGTGGGCCAGGTGGTCGAAGAATTCCAGCTCCGGCAGCAGCCCTTCCACGCCGATCAGGGTCCAGCCGGTGGCGGCGGACAGCACCGCGTTGAGCCGGTCGAAGCGGGGGATGCGGTCCGGGCTCATGCCCATGGCGTCCTGCGCCTGCAGGAATTCCTCGCAGGCGCGGCCGACCAGCAGCGCGCGCTGGCGCGCGTACAGCGCGCCCCAGGTGGCATGGTCCTGCGCCGGGTAGTCGGCGGGCTGGTCCACGATGGCGGTGGTGTAGACCGGCACGTAGCCCTTGTCGGTCTGCTGGTGCTCGACGCGGCGCGGCTCGTTCATGGCGGCTTCCCTCCGGTTGCAGGCGATCACACGATCCTAGCCGCTGGGCCGCGCAACAGGCTTGCAAAGTTGCGCGTCACTCCCCAATGTGAGCAACTATGTTGCGTGAATTGAGGAAACCATGCACGAAACGGCCGGAACGCTCACCCTCGACCGCACCGACCTGCGCCTGCTGGCCCTGCTGCAACGCGAAGGGCGGGCCACCAACGCCGACATCGCCGCGCAGGTGAACCTGTCGCCCTCGGCCTGCCTGCGCCGCATCCAGCGCCTGGAGGCCGCCGGCGTAATCGCCGGCTACGCCGCCCGCGTCGAACCCAAGGCGGTGGGCCTGGGCCTGCAGGCGTTCGTTCGCGTGCAACTGGAGAAGCACGGCCAGGCCAGCATCGACCGCTTCGGCGACAGCGTGCAGGACTGGGACGAAGTGGTGGCCTGCTACGCGCTCACCGGCGACATGGACTACCTGCTGCACGTGGTGGTGCAGGACCTGGAGCACTTCTCGCGCTTCCTGCTGGACCGCCTGCTCAACGCCACCGGCGTGGCCGACGTGAATTCCAGTTTCGTGCTGCGCGCGGTCAAGACTTTCGGCGGCCTGCCCTTGCCGAAGGGCTGAGCGCCGCCGGCGCGGATCGCGGCCGGCGACGCCCGGCCCGTGTCCGCGAGGCGTGCTACAACACGGCCCTGCCGCCGCGAGCGGTCCCGGCGCAATGCCGTCGTTCCACCCAAGGTCGGCGCTGCCGCCATGGCCGCCCGCCTGCCGGTGGCGGCTTCTTCCTTTTCTTTCCCCTCCTGAGGAGCCACGCCATGTACGGACTGATCGGACGAATGCGCGCCACCCCCGGCCAGCGCGACGCGCTGCTGGCCATCCTGCTGGACGGCATCGAACACATGCCGGGCTGCCTGAGCTACGTCGTCGCCAGGGACCCCGCCGACGCCGACGCGCTCTGGATCACCGAAGTCTGGACCGACGCGGCCAGCCACAAGGCTTCGCTGTCGCTGCCCGCCGTGCAGCAGGCCATCGCCCGCGCCCGCCCGCTGATCGCCGGCTTCGACAGCCACCACGAAACCGAACCGGCAGGCGGCCACGGTCTGCCGAAAGCGGGATAGCGCGCGCCTGATACGCCATCCCCTGTAGGAACGGCTTCAGCCGCGACTGGAAACCTGGAAAAGCGTTGGACACGGATCAAAGCGAATAAACGCGGATAAGGCGAAAACTTTGCTCAGGGCTCTGTCTTGGTCTTCCGGATCGCTCTTGCCTTGATCCGCGTTTATTCGCTTTGATCCGTGTCAAAAGCTTCTTTTCGATTCCGGTCGTGGCTGAAGCCGCTCCTACAGGGGCGTTCGCCGTAGACTTCGGCCATGGATCTCTTTCGCATGTCGTGGCAGCACGCGTGGGCCGGCATCGGGGCGTCGGGCGAGGGCGGCGCGCTGCGCGAGGACGTGCTGGCGCGCCATGCCGAGCCGCAGCGGCATTACCACACGCAGCAGCACCTGGGCGAATGTTTGGCCGCGTTCGACGGCGCGCGGGAATCCGCGGAACGTCCGCACGAGGTGGAACTGGCGCTGTGGTTCCACGATGCCGTCTACGACGTGAAGCGGCACGACAACGAACAGCGCAGCGCCGACTGGGCCCGTGCCGCGCTGCTCGACGCCGGTGTCGACGCGGACGCCGCGCAGCGCGTGCATACGCTGGTGATGGCAACGCGGCACACGGCCGTGCCGGAAGGCCGGGATGCGACGCTGCTGGTGGACATCGACCTGTCCATCCTAGGCGCGGAGCGGCCGCGCTTCGACGAATACGAGCGGCAGATACGCCAAGAATACGCCTACGTGCCCGGCTTCCTGTTCCGCCGCAAGCGGCGCGAGATCCTCAAGGGCTTCCTCGACCGCCCGGCGATCTACGGCACCCCGCACTTCCACGACGCCCTGGAACGCCGCGCCCGCGAAAACCTGGCCCGTGCCCTCGCCTGACCCTGTAAGAGGGGCTTAAGCCCCGACCGCCGACCCGACAATCGCGCCGGATCAGACGAAGAGCGCTGGACACGGATGAACGCGGATCAATACGGATAAAGCTCTTGGGCTTGATCCGCCTTATCCGTGTTATCCGCGTCGAATCCGTGGCTCAAAGGCTTTTCGGCCATGCGGTCGGGGCTGAAGCCCCTCCTGCAGGAATGCCTTATTGCTTCACGGGCTGGCCGCTGGCGTCGCACTTCACGTCGCGGCCGAACAGGCGGCCCAGGCGCGAGGGTTCTTCCAGGCAGCGCGGGTCGGGTTTCGGCGGCGGTGCGTGCCGGGCGGCGTGCGCGGCGTTGCGGGTGCGTTGCAGTTCGGCCAGCTTGGCCTTGATCTGCGGCATCGCCGCCAGCGCGGCGCGTTCGCCTTCCAGGATGGCGTTGTTCTTCTGCTCGAAATCGGCCGGGCCGATGTCGTTGACCTTGGGGCGCACGACGATGTCGGCGCGCGCCAGTTCCTGTTCGCCCAGGCGCTGGCCCATGATGCCGATGGACTGGTTGACGATGCCCAGCATGCTGTCGGGCTTGGTGCCGGGCGCCTTGGTGGAGATGTCCACGGCGATGACGAAATCCGCGCCCAGTTGCCGCGCCGCGTCCACCGGCACCGGGCTGACCACGCCGCCGTCGACGTAGCTGGCCTTGCCGATCGCCACCGGCTCGAACACGCCGGGAATGCTGCTGGACGCGCGCACGGCCTGGCCGGTGTTGCCGCGCACGAACACGGTGCGCTCGCCGTTCTCCAGTTGCGTGGCGACGGCGGCGAACGGCTTCTTCAACTGCTGGATGTTGCGGCCGCCGACCAGTTCGTTGATGTAGTCCTGCAGCTTCTGGCCCTGCACCAGGCCGCCGGAGAACAGGCGCACGTCGCGGATCTTGGCCTCGTCCAGCGCGAACGCCTGCTTCTGCATCTGGAACGGGTCCATGCCGCTGGCGTACAGCGCGCCGACCACGCTGCCGGCGCTGGTGCCGGACACCACCTGCGGCTCGATGCCGTTGGCCTCCAGCATCTTGATCACGCCGATGTGGGCGAAGCCCTTGGCCGCGCCGCCGCCCAGCGCGATGCCCACCCTGACCTTGGGCGCCGGCGTCGCCGGGACGACCGTCGCGGGCGGCGGGGCAGGGCGGACGTTGTCCCCGCCGCAGGCGGCCAGGAGCAGGGCGCTGCACAGCAGGAGCAGGGGGCGCGGACGGCGGAACGGGTGCATGGGACGGGCGCGGGCAGGAGCGTAGGCGGCGGAGCATACACGCTGATCCCCGAATCCCGGCGAACTGTCTTTCCCCGAATCGGGGCGACACATCCGGCCTGTGGGAGCGATGTCAGTCGCGACAGGAATCTCCGGCAGGCCGTCGCGACTGACGTCGCTCCCACAGCGATCCGTGTCGAAAAACGCTTCGGCCTCGCTTCATCTCATCCGCACCGGACCACGTTCACCCGTGGCCGGAAGGCGGTTCGGGTCGCGGTCGGGGTCAAAGCCCCTCCTGCATGGATCAGAAGCTGTTGTCGCCGTCGAGGATGCGGCCCAGGCCGCCGAGCACGGAGCCTTCGCCGCGGTTCTGGCCGCCGCCCTGCGGAGCGGCCTGCAGCATGCGACCGGCCAGGCGCGAGAACGGCAGCGATTGCAGCCAGACCTTACCCGGGCCGGTCAGGGTGGCCAGGAACACGCCTTCGCCGCCGAAGAACATGCTCTTGATGCCGCTGACCGGGCGCACGTCCATGTTGACGCTGGCGTGGTAGGCAACCACGCAGCCGGTGTCCACGTCGATGCGCTCGCCGGCGCGCAGTTCGCGCTCCACCACGGTGCCGCCGGCGTGCACGAACACCCAGCCGTCGCCTTCCAGCTTCTGCATGATGAAGCCCTCGCCGCCGAACAGGCCGGTCAGGATCTTGCGTTGCAGGTGGATGCCGATGCTGACCCCGCGCGCGCCGGCCAGGAAGCTGTCCTTCTGGCAGATCAGGCGGCCGCCGTGCTCGTCCAGCTTCATCGCCAGCACGGTGCCGGGATAGGGCGCGGCGAACGCCACCTTGGCCTTGCCCTGGCCGGTGTGCGTGTACAGCGTGGTGAACAGGCTCTCGCCGCTCAGCACGCGCTTGCCGGCCGAGAACAGCTTGTCCATGAAGCCGCCGCCCTGGCCGCTGTGGCTGCCGTCGCCGAACACGGTATCCATCTGCACCGCGCTGTCCTTGAACATCAGCGCGCCGGCCTCGGCGATGGCGCTCTCGCCCGGGTCCAGCTCCACTTCGACGAACTGCATGTCGTGGCCGACGATGCGGAAGTCGATCTCGTCGGCGCGGCCACGCCCGCCGCTGCCGGGCAACGGCGGCAGGTGCGGGGGCGGCGCCCCGGGGGCGCCGAACTCCGGCAGCTCGCGCACCGGCTTCCATTCGCGCATGCCCTCGCGCCAGGCCAGCGCGGCGGGCGTGCACTGGGCGAAGGCGCGCGCGGCCTCCTCGTCCAGCGGGCCGTGGCGCAGGTTGTCGCCGGGCGTATGGAAGTACCAGTGGGTCATGGCGGGATTCCTGGAGGCAGGGGAGGGCGGAGTCTAGCCCGGGCATCCGCGCGGCCGTCACTGCCCATGGTCACTGCCGGGTTGCGGCCGCGCCGGGCGGGAAGCGCCGGGCCCGCGAACTGCAAGAATTGGCATTACCTTATTCCGGCGGGGTGACATCCGGCCATTGCCCGTCTTTGTTGCTGTATTGCAACATTCGTGTGCTGGCGCCGCCTGGCGCCCCTTCCTCCCCCCCATCGGAACGCCACCGCCATGTCACCTCTCCGTCCTGCCGCCGCCCGGCCGCATCGACTCGCCCTCGCCGTCGCCGCGCTGCTGCCCTTCGGCACCGCGCTCGCCCAGGAACCCGCGCCCGCCGCCCCGGTGCCGGAAAGCGCCACCACGCTGGACACGCTGGAAGTGACCGCGCAGCGTAAGGTCGAGAACATCCAGGACGTGCCGGTCTCCATCTCCAGCGTCAGCGCCGAGAAGCTGGACGTGCTGGGCTCGGGCGGCAACGACGTGCGCTTCCTGTCCGCGCGCGTGCCCAGCCTGAACATCGAATCCTCCTACGGCCGCGCCTTCCCGCGCTTCTACATCCGCGGCCTGGGCAACACCGACTTCGACCTCAACGCCTCGCAGCCGGTCTCGCTGATCTACGACGAAGTGGTGCAGGAAAGCCCGCTGCTGAAGGGCTTCCCGGTATTCGACCTGGAGCGCATCGAAGTGCTGCGCGGCCCGCAGGGCACGCTGTTCGGCCGCAACACGCCGGCCGGCGTGGTCAAGTTCGAATCGGCCAAGCCCACCCGCGAGCTGGGCGGCTACGCGCAGGTCGCCTACGGCAGCGACGACATGTGGAACTTCGAGGGCGCCGTCGGCGGCCCGCTGAGCGAGCGCTGGTCCGCACGCGTGTCGGCGCTGTACCAGCGCCGCGACGACTGGGTGGCCAACACCTACGCGGCCGGCAGCAGCGACGGCTTTGAGGGCTACGACGAGGCCGCCGCGCGCGTGCAGTTCCTGTACGAGGGCGAGGCGTTCGAAGCGCTGCTCAACCTGCACAAGCGCCACCTCAACGGCACCGCGCGGTTGTTCCGCGCCAACATCATCGACCCGGGCAGCAACCGTTTCGTGGCCGGCTTCGACAAGGACAAGGTGGCCATCGACGGGCAGAACTTCTCCTGGCTGGACACCTGGGGCGGCAGCGCGCGCCTGAGCTGGGACTTCGGCGACGTCAGCCTGTACTCGATTACCGGTTACGAGACTGCCGAGTCGCTCAACCGCGGCGACATCGACGGCGGCTACGGCGCGGCGTTCCTCGGCCCGGGCAACTCCGGCCCCGGCCTGATCCCGTTCGCTTCCGAATCGGCCGACGGCCTGCCCGACCACAAGCAGATCACCCAGGAGTTCCGCCTGGAATCGGACTACGCCGGCAAGTTCAACTGGCAGGCGGGCGTGTTCTGGTTCAAGGAGGACATCACCATCGACAGCTTCAACTACGACTCGCTGGCGCCGGGCAACCCGCGCGCCGGTCATGCCGTGCAGCAGCAGGAGAATACCGCCTGGGCCGTGTTCGCCTCCGGCGAATACGCCGCCACCGAGCGGCTGAAGCTGCGCGGCGGCGTGCGCTACACCAAGGACAAGAAGGACTTCAGCGCCAGCGTGCTGGAAGCCGCGCCGTTCGGCGCCCCGGCCGGCGGCCCCTATACCGTCGGCACCGACGTGGACGACGTGAGCTGGGACCTGAGCGCGGTGTATGCGGTCAACGACGACGTCAACGTTTACGGCCGCGTCGCCAAGGGCTTCCGCGCGCCGTCGATCCAGGGCCGCCTGCTGTTCGCCGCCGCCGGCGCGCCGAACGGCGGCGTCTCCACGGCCGATTCGGAGGAGGTCATCTCCTACGAACTGGGCGTCAAGGCCGACCTGTGGGACAAGCGCGCGCGCATCGGCTTCAACGTGTTCCGCTACGACGTGAACGACCAGCAGATCATCGCCGTCGGCGGCGGTTCCAACATCGCCACCCTGCTCAACGCCGACAAGAGCCTGGGCCAGGGCTTCGAGCTGGACCTGGAGGCGTACCTGACCGACCACCTGCTGGTCACCCTGGGCAGCAGCTACAACGACACCGAGATCAAGGACCGCAACCTGGCCGTGCCGGGCTGCGGCGGCGGCTGCACCGTGACCGATGCGCCGGTGCTGGACCCGGTCAGCGGCGACCCCACCGGGCTCTACCACATCAACGGCAACGCCCTGCCGCAGGCGCCCAAGTGGGTGCACAACCTGACCGCGCGCTACGGCATCGGCCTGGGCGACGGCAGGGAGCTGTACGTCTACACCGACTGGGCTTACCGCAGCGAAGTGAACTTCTTCCTGTACGAGTCGCGCGAGTTCACCGGCCGGTCTTCGCTGGAAGGCGGCCTGCGCGTGGGCTACGGCTGGAACTACGGCGACTACGAGGTGGCGCTGTTCGGCCGCAACATCACCGACCAGACCCGCATCGTCGGCGGCATCGACTTCAACAACCTGACCGGCTTCCTCAACGAGCCGCGCACCTGGGGCGTGGAGTTCAGCGCGCGGTTCTGAGGCCCGCCGCGGCGCCGGCACTGCCGGCGCCGGGACGATGCGATCAGGGCGGCGCGATCAGGACGATCTGATCAAGGCGAGGCGGCGGGGAACAGCGCGGCGCGGACGACGTCGAGCAAGGTTTCGTCCGGGTCCTGGTTCTGTTCCCAGTACATCACCCCGCCCAGGCCCTTCTCGCGCACGTAGGCGACCTTGGCGCGCAGGGCCTGCGGGTCCTCGTAGCTGATCATGCGCCGCTGCTGCGGATCCCACAGCCAGGCGGCCTGCGCCGCGTCGTCCCAGTGGCGCGCGAACGCGCCGCCGTGCAGGTGCTCGGCGGCGATGCGCTGCCAGGAGACGTAGCCGCCGCCGCGGTGGAACGGCTGGCCCAGGCCGTCCCGGCCGGGCTCCACTTCGTCGAAGGTGCGGCCGTAGAACGCCAGGCCGACGTTGATCTTGCGCGGCGGCACGCCGCCGGCGAGGAATTCCTCGACCGCCTGCGCCGTGGTGCGCGCGCCCGGCACCGCGGGCGAAGCATGCAGCCCGGCGTGGTGGCCGGTGGTCGGCGTCAGGCTGCCGTGGAAGTCGTAGGTCATCAGGTTGATCCAGTCCAGCACGGCGGCGATGCGCTGCATCTCCAGCCCGCGCGCGGCCTCGCCGTCGGCGGCGGCGATGGTCAGCAGGTAGGCGCGGCCGCCCTGTTCCCGGCCCAGCGCGTCCAGCCGCGCGCGCAGCGCTTCCAGCAGCAGGGTGAAGTTGGCCTTGTCCTCCGGCCGGTGGCTGATGCCCGGGCCGGGATGAGCGGGGTATTCCCAGTCGATGTCCACGCCGTCCAGGTCGTGGCGGCGGACCAGTTCCACCGCGGTCTCGGCGAAACGCGCGCGCGTGGCGTCGGTCAGTGCGGCTTCGGAGAAATGCCCCGCGCCCCAGCCGCCGACCGACAGCACGATCCTGAGTGCCGGGTTGGTTTCGCGCAGCTTCACCAGGTGCGCCAGCGAGGCGGGTGCGGTCTCTCCCGAAAGGAAGACTTCGTGCGCCTCGTTGACGTGGGCGAAGGCGAAGTTGATGACGTCCAGCTTGCGCGCGCTGATCGGCGGCAGTTCGCGCGCGTCGGACACGTAGCCGATCACGCGGTAGCGGTGGCCGTCGTCTTCCACCGGCGAGGCATGCGCCTGGCCCAGTGCCAGGAACGCCAGGCAGGCCAGCGCGCGCCAGCCTTTCGTGAGTTGATCGTGCATCCTTGGGATCGTCCTGCGGCAAGGGCCCCCACTATACGTGCCGCTTCCGCCGCCGCCAGTCCGCGGCGCGCGGCCGATCTATTGCGGCGGCGGTTCGCGCGGCGGGAACCGCAGCACCACGCCGCGTTCCTCCGCGCGCGGTTCCGGGCGGTGCCACAGCACCGGCACTTTGCGCGGAGCCGGCGGTTCCAGTTCGTCGGCTTCGTCGCGCTCGGCGCCGTCCTGTTCCTCTTCCAGTTCCCAGCTATATCGCTTGCGCGGCAGCGCGGGATCGAGCCGGCGGAACAGGAAGGCGGCCAGCAGGCCCGCCGCCGCGCCGCCCAGGTGCGCCTGCCACGACACGCCGGCCTCGCGCGGCAGCACGGTCAGCACCATGCCGCCGTAGAACAGGAACGCGATCATGCCGGCGGCGATGGCGGCGCGGTCGCGGCGCAGCAGGCCGAGCATGAACACCATGAACATCAGGCCGTGGGTCAGGCCGCTGGCGCCCAGCGTGTGCGTGCCGGGTTCGGCCAGCAGCCACGGGCCCAGGCCCGCGCCCAGCCACACCAGCGGGATCGCGCGCAGCGTGGCCTTCGGATACACCGCGCCGGCCAGGGTGCCGAGGATCAGCAGCGCCGAGGCGTTGGCGGCGATGTGCTCCAGCGAACCATGCAGCAGCGGCGCGGTCAGCAGGCCGAGCAGCCCGTCGGCGGACAGCGGCACGATGGTGTACGGCCGCACGTCGAAGCTGCCCTGCGCCGAATAGACGACGGCCAGCAGCAGCACGAAGACCAGGCTCAGATTGAGCGCGCGCAGCAGCCGGCCGCGGTCGTGGCGGCGCTGGGCTTCCGGATCGAACGCCGGATCGTCGGGATGCAGGTCCATGGCAAGGGGATGGCGCCCGCCGCGGCCGTTTGCAAGGGCCGCGGCGGCGCGCGCCCGGCGGATGCAGCATCCCGCCGTTGGGATGCCGCCGCCGGGCGACCGCCGGTCAGCCGCCGGCCGCCTCCCGCGGCGGGCGCAGCATGCTGAGCGCCATGGTGCCGCCCAGGATGGCCGCCACCACTGCCAGCGAGACCGGCACTGGGATCTTCACCACGTCCACCAGCAGCATCTTGCCGCCGATGAAGCCCAGCACCACCGCCAGCCCGTAGGGCAGCAGGTGGAAACGGTCGGCCATGCCGGCGAGCAGGAAGAACATCGCGCGCAGGCCCAGCACCGCGAACACGTTGGAGGTCAGCACGATGAACGGATCGGTGGTGATGGCGAAGATGGCCGGGATGCTGTCCACCGCGAAGATCACGTCGGTCACCGCGATCATCACCAGCACCACGAACAGCGGCGTGTAGCGGCGGCGCTTGCCGCGGCCGATCCACAGCGCGCTGCCGTGGTAACGGTTGATCAGCGGCAGGTGGCCGGTGATCCAGCGCAGCACCGGGTTCTTGTCCATCTCCGGCGCCTTGCCGGCCGCCAGCCACATCTTCACGCCGGTGACCAGCAGGAACACGCCGAACACGTACAGCACCCAGTGGAACTGCGCCACCAGCGCCGCGCCGGCCAGGATCATGCCCGCGCGCAGCACGATCGCGCCCAGCACGCCGATCATCAGCGCGCGCTGGCGCTGCTCCTCCGGCACCGCGAAGTAGCCGAACAGCATCAGGAACACGAAGATGTTGTCCATCGCCAGCGACTTCTCGACCAGGTAGCCGGTCAGGAACTCCAGGCCCACGCGGTTGGCCTCGGCCAGGCCCGCGCTCTGGTTCACGTACCACCACAGCCCACCGTTGAACAGCAGCGCCAGGGCGACCCAGCCCAGGCTCCACCACAGCGCTTCCTTGAACGTCACCTTGTGCGGCCCGCCGTGGCGCATCAGCACCAGGTCGGCCACTAGCGCGATCACCACCAGGCCGCCGAAGCCGGCCCACAGCCAGAAGTTGCCAATCGTTTCCATCGGGATTCCCGTATCGAAGAGGAGGACGGCCGCGGGCATCGCCACCTTGGGGCGCCGATCGATCTCGGGAGCCGGGGTGCCTTCGCCGTTGCGGCGAAGGTCTCGCTCACAGCCCGTGGGCTGCCGTGGGACCGGAGCGCGAACGCTCGAAATGACGGCCTGCACGTCGGGAGCTACTCCCCTTCTGCCGGCGATTGTCCGGGTGGCGCCCGGCACGGTCAACCGCCCGGGTAAAATGCCGTTCATGAATACCGCCAACCCCGTCGTCCGCCTGAAGAACGCCTGGCGTTCCAGCCACCCGTGGATCTTCCAGAAACTGGTGGAGAAGCCGACCGCCAAGCCCAAGCCCGGCAGCATCGTCGACGTGGTCGGCGTGGACGGCGAGTGGATCGGCCGTGGCTTCTACAACGGCCATTCGCGCATCGCCGTACGCATCCTGGAGACGCATCCGGACGTGCCGGTGGACGCGGGCTGGTTCTCGCGCAGGATCGCAGAGGCCGTCTCGCTGCGCCGCGACGTGCTGAAGCTGGATGCGGTGAGCGACGCCTGGCGCGTGGTGCACAGCGAGGGCGACGGCCTGTCCGGGCTGGTGGTGGACCGCTACGGCGACCTGATCGTGGTGGAATTCTTCGCCGCCGGCATGTTCCGCCACCGCGAATGGATCTACGAAGCGCTGCGCGAGCAGTTCCCCGGCTGCCGCTTCCACAGCTTCGCCGACGAGCACGTGCAGAAGCAGGAGAGCTTCGACTTCCACGGCAACACCACGACCGAAGCCGAGGTCATCACCGAACACGGCGTGAAGTTCCGCGCCGACCCGGCCGGCGCGCACAAGACCGGCTTCTTCGCCGACCAGCGCGAGAACCGCGAGTGGCTGAGCCGGCAGGTCGAAGGCAAGACCGTGCTGGACCTGTGCTGCAACACCGGCGGCTTCGCGGTGTACGCGGCGGCGCGCGGCGCGACCGAGGTGGTCGGCGTGGACATCGACCAGGACGTGATCCAGATCGCCAAGGGCAACGCCAAGCTCAACCACGTGCGGCCGAAGTTCGTGCAGGCCGACATCTTCCCGTACCTGCGCGACGCGGCCAACCGCGGCGAACGGTACGACGTGGTGATCCTGGACCCGGCCAAGATGACCCGCGACCGCGAGCAGGTCATCGCCGCGCTGAAGAAATACCTGGACATGAACAAGCTGGCGTTGGGCGTGGTGAAGCCCGGCGGCCTGTTCGCCACGTTCTCGTGCACGGGACTGGTCAGCGAGGAGCAGTTCCTGGACATGCTGCGCCGCGCCGCCTACTTCTCCGGCCGCACCATCCAGATCCTAAAGGTCGCCGGCGCCGGCCCCGACCATCCTTTCATGGCCCACGTGCAGGAATCCCGCTACCTCAAGGCCGTCTTCTGCCGCGTGGTGGACTGATCCAACCGCCCGCTCTCCCTGTAGGAGCGGCTTCAGCCGCGACCGCACGAATCAAACGCCTTCGGGCCACGGATCGGCATGGATCAACGCGGATAAGGCAGGACAAGCCAAGGCATTCCGACGCGGATCGGAGCGAAAGACGCGGATCGAGGCGGATGGTTCGATCCGTGTTCATCCGCGTTGATCCGTGTCTACGGCTTTTTCGGCCGTGCGGTCGCGGCTGACGCCGCTTCTGCGGAAGCGACGAAAGGCGTGGGTGCTGCGACGCATTAGACTGATGGCACATTCCCGCGGGCGCGCGCTCCGGGATCATCGCTCGCATCTTTTGCTTGGGAGTGGCGCATGCGCACATGGTTCGCGGGATGGGTGCTGGGAGTGGCCGCGGCCGTGCCCGCTTCGGCGCAGGTGGACCTGTCGCGGCTGGACGACGGCATGGCCGGGCCGCGCTCGCAGGTGCTGGTGCTCGGCACCACGCACCTGTCGTCGCTGGGCGAAGGATTCCGCGCCGCATCGCTGGCCCCGTTGCTGGACCGGCTGGCGGGCTTCCGGCCCGACGTGATCACCATCGAGGCGTTGCCCGGCGAAACCTGCGACCTGATGCGGCGCCACCACGCCGTGTACGGTGCGCAGGTGGTCGAAGACTATTGTCCGGACACCGCTGCCGCGCGCGCGGCGACCGGGCTGGACGTGCCGGCCGCCATCGCCGAGGCGGAGCGGTTGCTGGCCGGCGGCCTGGCCGATGCCACGCCCGCGCAGCGCCGACGCTTGGCCGCGGTCTTCCTGGCGGCGGGCGACACCGCCTCGGCGCTGGTGCAGTGGTGGCGGCTGCCGGAGGCCGAGCGCCGCACCGGCGACGGCCTGGACGACGCGTTGGTGGCGGCGATGCGCAAGCGCGAACGCAACCCCAACGAGAACTTCCAGATCGGCGCGCGCCTGGCGGTGCGGCTGGGCCTGGAGCGCGTGGTGCCGATGGACGACCACACCGGCGACAGCCTGCAGCCGCGTGACGAGGCCGCCTACGACCGCGCCATCCAGGCGGCCTGGAACACCGCCACGCCGGAAGCGCTCGCCGCGCGCGAACGGGAAACCGCGCTGACCGCCAGCGACGACCTGCTGCCGCTGTACCGCTTCCTCAACGGCCCGGATTACCTGCGCGTCGCGCTGGCCGCCGATTTCGGCGCCGCACTGGCCGAGCCGTCGCCGGAGCAGTACGGCCGGCACTACGTGGCCGGCTGGGAAACGCGCAACCTGCGCATGGCCGCCAACGTGCGCGCCGCGTTCCGCGAGCGGCCCGGCGCGCGCGTGCTGTCCATCGTCGGCGCATCGCACAAACCGTGGATGGACGCGCTGCTCGGGCAGATGCTGGGCGTGGACATCGTGGATGCGGAGAAGGTGCTGGAATGAACGCGCTCCGCATCGCGGCCCTGGCGCTGGTCGTGCCGCTGGCCGCCGGCTGCGCGGGCGCGCCGTCCGCGCAGCCGGCATCCGACTGGCAACCACTGTTCGACGGACGCACCACGCAGGGCTGGCGCAACGTCGGCAAGGCCACGCTGGACCCGCGCTGGCGCGTGGTCGACGGCGCGCTGGTGCTGGCCGCGCCCGGCGGCGGCGACATCGTCAGCGAGGCGAGCTTCGGCGATTTCGAGCTGGAACTGGAATGGCGGCTGGCGCCCGGCGGCAACAGCGGCCTGTTCTACCGTGCCGTGGATGCTGAACCGGTGTGGGCGCGCGCGGTGGAATACCAGTTGCTCGACGACCGCACGGCCGAAGACCGCTTCGACCCCAGCCACCGCGCCGGTGCGGCTTACGACCTGGTCGCGCCGACCGATGCGGCGCTGCGCCCCATGGATGCCTACAACCATGCGCGTGTGGTGGCCTGCGGTGCGCGCGTGGAGCACTGGCTCAACGGCCGGCGCGTCGCCGCCTACGATCTGGACAGCGCCGACTGGCAACGGCGCGTGGCCGCCAGCAAGTTCGCCGGGCAGGCGGATTTCGCCACGGCGCGACGCGGTCACATCGGTTTCCAGGACCACGGCGCCACGGTCAGCCTGCGCAACCTCCGCATCCGCGCGCTGGGCCCGGATTGCGCACCGGCGTTGCGCTGAAATCGCCGATCACCCTCACCTCATCTCCCCTGTAGGAGCGACGCAAGTCGCGACCACCCACTCCGAGTGCTACGACAGCGCACGAACGCGCGAAAGCACCGATGGAATGACGTATGCCCGAGCATCGCGTGCAACGGCGTGTATCGACTGGCAGAAAGGCAACGGGCAGAGGCAGGCACCTGCCTGCGCATTGATCCGCGCCCATCCGTGTCGATCCGCGTCCAAGGCTTCTCCGGCCTTGCGGTCGCGACTTGCGTCGCTCCTGCATGGAGAAGATCAGGAGCCGGGCCGCATAAGCCAAAAAGAAAGGCGGGCTTAGGCCCGCCTTCCGGTATGCCGCACAAGCGCGTGGCTCAGCCTTCCGGCGACAGCTCGATGCAGTCGAACTTCACGTCCGGGTCCACGTCGGCGTCGTAGTCCACGTCGTCGCGCTCGAAGCCGAACAGCTTGAGGAACTCGTGCTTGTAGTTGGCGTAGTCGGTCAACGCGAACAGGTTCTCGGTGGTGACCTGCGGCCACAGCGCCTTGGCCGCCGTCTGCACCTCGGGGCGCAGTTCCCAGTCGTCCAGGCGCAGGCGGTTCTCGTCGTCGGTCTCGGCCGGCGCGCCGTCGGCGCGGTACATGCGCTCGCGGAACAGGCGGTCGAGCTGCTCGATGGTGCCTTCGTGCAGGCCGAGTTCCTTCATCACCTTGAACACGATGCTGATGTACAGCGGCATCACCGGGATCGCCGAACTGGCCTGGGTCACGACGGACTTCAGCACGGCCACGTTGGCGGTGCCGCCGGTCTTCTGCAGGCGCGCGTCCAGCCGCTGCGCGGTCTGGTCCAGGTCCAGCTTGGCGCGGCCCAGTGCGCCGTGCCAGTAGATCGGCCAGGTGATGTCGGTGCCGATGTAGCTGAAGGCCACCGTGCGCGCGCCGTCGGCCAGTACGCCGGCCTTGTCCAGCGCGTCGATCCACAGCTCCCAGTCCTGCCCGCCCATCACCGTCACGGTGTCGGCGATCTCCTGCTCGGTGGCCGGCTCGATGGTCGCCTGGACGATGGCGTCCTTGTTGGTGTCGATGGCGGTGGAGGTGTAGGGCGCGCCGATCGGCTTGAGTGCCGAGCGCTTCAGTTCGCCGGTGGACGGCAGCTTGCGCACCGGCGAGGCCAGCGAATAGACCACCAGGTCGACCTGGCCGCCCATCTCGGTCTTGATCAGTTCGATCACCTTGGCGCGCGCCTCGTCGGAGAACGCGTCACCGTTGATCGAACGGCTGTACAGGCCGGCTTCCTTGGCGAACCTGTCGAACGCGGCCGAGTTGTACCAGCCGGCGGTGCCCGCCTTCTTCTCGCTACCCGACTTCTCGAAGAACACGCCCAGCGTGTCCGCGCCGAAGCCGAACGCCGCGCTGATGCGCGCGGCCAGGCCGTAGCCGCTGGACGCGCCGATCACCAGCACCTTCTTCGGCCCGTCGCTGCGCACGCCCTGCGCGCGCGTGGCGGCGATCTGGTCGCGCACGTTGAGCTCGCAACCGAGCGGATGGGTGGTGGTGCAGATGAAGCCGCGGACCTTGGGATGGATGATCAACGTCGTAACCCGGGGGTGGTTTGCCTGCGCGGCATCTTAGTGCCGCAAGCGCCGGGAATGAAGCGGAACGCATGCACACGCCGGCGTATGGCGCGTTCCGCGCGCATCATCGCAAGCGCGAGGCTGCATGTAGGAGGGGCTTCAGCCCCGACCGGGAATCCAACCGAAAGCCCCCAATCCCACGGTTCACCCGATGGGCGCGCTGCGACGCGTTCGCCATCGTGGAGTACGGACGTGCCATCGCGGCGCGGACTGAAGCCCCTCCTACAGGGGATGCGTGAGGTGGAATCAGGCGCCCCGGCCCTTCGCCAGCACGCTGTTGTGGCGGCTGTAGGCCAGGTAGACCACGATGCCGACCGCGTTCCACAGCAGGAACCAGAGCTGCGTCTTCTGCGGCAGGCTCCAGAACAGGTACAGGCAGCCCAGGATCGCCACCGGGCCGACCACCCAGGCCAGCGGCGTGCGGAACACGCGCGGGCGCTCCGGTTCGCGTGCGCGCAGCACTAGCAGGCACACGCCCACCGCCACGAAGGCCGCCAGCGTGCCGGCGTTGGCCAGCGCGGCGATCTCGTCCAGCCGCGCCACGCCCGCCAGCGCCGCCACCAGCACGGCGGTGAACACGGTGATGGCCACCGGCGTGCCGGTGCGCGGGCTGACCTTGGACAGTCCGCGCGGCAGCAGGCCGTCGCGCGACATCACGAAGAAGATGCGGCTCTGCCCGTAGAAGAACGCCAGCAGCACCGTCGGCAGGGCGATGATGGCGACCACGCCGATCACCAGCGCCGCGGTGCCGTGGCCGAGCTCGCGCATGATCAGCGCCAGCGGCTCGGCACTCTTGCCGAACACGGTGTAGCTCATCGCGCCGACCGCGGCCAGCGCCACCACGATGTAGATCAGCGTGCAGCCGATCATCGAGCCGACGATGCCGATGGACAGGTCGCGGCCGGGGTTCTTGGTCTCCTCGGCCGCGGTGGAGATGGCGTCGAAGCCGTAGAAGGCGAAGAAGATGATCGCCGCCGCCGCCATCACTCCGCGCTCCACGCCGTCGGCGCCCAGCGCCTTCGGGAAGCCGTAGGGCATGAACGGTTGCAGGTTGTCCGGGTTGAAGGCCGGCAGCGCCACGGCGATGAACACCGCCAGCGCGATCAGCTTGAACACCACCAGGAAGGCGTTGAGGGTGGCGCTCTCGCGGGTGCCGGTGATCAGCAGGCCGGCCACGGCGAAGGTGATGACGATGGCCGGTACGTTGAGCACGCCGCCGGCGTGCGGCCCGGCGGCCAGCGCCGCGGGCAGGGTGATGTTCCAGCCGAAGTTCTGTTGCAGCCATTCCAGGAAGCCGACGAAGTAGCCGGACCAGCCCACCGCCACCGTGCTGACCACCAGCGAGTATTCCAGGATCAGGCTCCAGCCCACGATCCAGGCGATCGTCTCGCCCAGCACACCGTAGCTGTAGGTGTAGGCGCTGCCGGCGGCCGGCATCATCGTGGACAGTTCGGCGTAGGCCAGCGCCGCGCAGGCGCAGACCACGCCGGCGATGACGAAGGAGAGCAGCACCGCTGGCCCGGCCTTGTCCGCGCCCACGCCGATTAGCGTGTAGATGCCGGTGCCGACGATGGCGCCGATGCCCAGCGCCACCAGGTGCGGCCAGCTCAGCGTGGGCACCAGCCGCCGCCCTTCCTCGTGCTCGGTGATCCGGTCGATCGATTTGCGGCGTAGCCAGGTCATGGAAACTCCTCGTGTGCGTCGACGGGTTGCGCACCAGTGGCCATGGGCCGGCGCCGAATCGCGAGTGATGGGAACGCCCGCGGCCGACTCCTCGCCCCGGGCCGGGGCAGCCTAAGCGGGCATCCGGTGGCTGGCAATCGGCGCCGCACCATGCGCGGGTGCCGGTGCGTGGCGGAAGCAGACCGCAGCGGAGACGGTGCGGGCGCCTCCGCCCCGGCGTCAGGGCGTCGTGGGAGCCGCGACCGGCGGCGGCGCGGCCTCGTAGCGCTGGCGCGCGCGCTCGGTTTCGGCCTGGGTCGGGCGGTATTCGCGCCACTCGTCGCCCTGCTTGCGCTTGTAGCGCACGGTGCGCCCGGCCATGTCGAACTCGTAGAACGGATAGGCCCCGCGCAGGTTGGCGAAGGCCGCAGGCGCTCAGCCGGTGAGACGGCAGCCGGTACACTGCCGGCATGGATTCCCAGACCCTGCTTGTTCTGTTGCCGATCGTGGCCGCTGCCGCCGTCGTCCTGCTGGCGGCGCTGTTGCTGCGCCGCCCGGACCGCGCGCGTGGCGAAGCCTTCCTGCGCGAGCTGGAGGCCGAGCGCGGCCGCGCCCAGGCCGCGGCGGTGGAGGCGGCGCAGCAGTCCGGGCGGCTGGAGGCCCTGCAGGCGGAACTGCACAACGAGCGCGAGCGTTCTTCCGAACAGGCGCAGGCGCTGGCCGACGCCCGGCAGCGCATCGAGCGCGAGGCCACTCTGTCGGCCGAGCGCGACGCGCGCCTGGCCGAGCGCGCGGCTGACCTGGCGCAGGCGCAGCAGCGCATCGCCGCGCTGGAAGGCCAGCTCGAAGCGCAGCGTGCCGCCTACCAGCGCCTGCACGGCGAGCACGCGCAGGCCAGCGCCGACCTGCAGCATTCGCGCCAGGCGCAGCAGGAACTGCGTGCCTATCTGGAGCAGGCGCAGGAGAAGCTCTCCGGCGCGTTCGCCGAGCTGGCCGGCAAGGTGTTCGAAGAGCGCGGCCAGCAGTTCGAGAAGAACGTGCGCCAGGCGACGCTGCAATCGCGCGCCGACATCGAGGGCCTGCTCAAGCCTTTCTCCGACAAGCTGGGCGAGTTCCGCCAGCGCGTGGACACCGTCTACGGCGAGGAATCGCGCGAGCGCGCCAGCCTGCTCGGCGCTGTCGGCGAGCTGAAGACCCTCAACCAGGACATGGCGGCGCAGGCCGCGGCGCTGACCGGCGCGCTGAAGGGCAACGCCAAGGTGCGCGGCGACTGGGGCGAGCTGATGCTCGACAGCGTGCTGCGCGGCTCCGGGCTGGAAGAGGGCGCGCACTACCGGCGCCAGCAGCACGCGGTGGACGACGAGGGCGCGCGGCTGCGGCCGGACGTGGTGATCGATTTCCCCGACAGGCGCAAGGTCGTGGTGGACAGCAAGGTCAACCTGGTGGCCTGGCAGGAGGCGATGAACGCGGCGACGCCGGAGCAGCACGACGACGCCCTGCGCCGCCACGCCGTGGCCCTGCGCCAGCACGTCCGCGACCTGGGCGAGAAGAACTACCCGAAGGCGGTCGGCGAGGACGTGCTGGACATCACCATCGCCTTCGTCCCCATCGAGGGCGCGCTGTCGGCCGCGCTCGGTGCCGATCCGGAATTGCAGGGCTTCGCGTTCGACCGCCGGGTGGTGTTCGCCTCGCCCAACACGCTGATGGCGCTGCTGCGGGTGACCGAGCGCCTGTGGACGCGCGACAAGGTGCAGAAGCAGGCGCTGGAGATCAGCGAGGCCGGCGGGCGCGTGCTGGATGCGCTGTCGGCTTTCCTCACCGAGTTCGACACGGTGGGCAAGCGGCTGGACGAAGCCAGCCAGGCGTTCGGTCGCGCGCGCAACCGGCTCGCGGATTCGCCGCAGTCCGCGCTCAACCGCGCCCGCCGCCTGGCTGAACTGGGCAGCAAGGCCAAGCGTGCCCTGCCGGCCGAGCTCCAGCCGGATACCTTGCAGTCGCTGGCGTCTCCCTCGGAGAACGACGACGCGGAGTGAAGCGTGCCGCGGACCCTGGCGGCCAAGGTTCCGCGCCATGCAGCGTGCCGCCGATGCCTGCGCCGATGCGCTGCGATGATTTCCTGCGGCTGTTCACCGATGGTCGCACCGGATCGCCTCGATCCGCACAGGCGGAAGGCGTGCGGGACGATCCACCGGGCATGAAAAAAGCCGGCTCGCGAGCCGGCTTTTTCGTGTCTGCGACAGTGGATCTCAGGAAGCCGGTGGCGTGATCGCCGGGATCGGCATGGCGTCGGCCGGCACCGTGGGCTCGGGCTCTTCCTCGCGCAGGTAGTCGGGCAGGTTGTCGTCTTCGCTGGCGTCCTTCTTGCGGCTGCGCAGGTCGCTCTCGATCTGGTAGTTGCGGCGTTGCAGCCACGAATCGCGCACCAGCGCGTAGTCGTCGGCCGCGCCTTCGCGCAGTTCGTCCAGCGACAGCAACTGCGCGCGGGTGTCCACCAGTTGCACGCCCTGCAGGCCGTAGCGCAGGGCGTTGTCGTCCACCTGGCGCAGCGGCGAGGCGCGGCCGTCGGCCAGCAGGCCGAACACGTCGCGCACCGTGCGCGGCCCGAAGAACGGCAGCTCGACGTAGCGCGAGCGCCGCCAGCCCCAGGTGCCCAGGGTCTGGCCGAAATCCTCGCCGCGGCGCTTCATCTTCAGGTCGCTGGCCGGGTCGAACAGGCCGCCGATGCCCAGCGTGGAATTGATCACGAAGCGCCCCAGCGACTGCACCGCGTCGCGCGGGCGGCCCTGCAACACCTGGTTGGCCATGGTCAGCGGCTGGCGCAGGTTGTTGAAGAAGTTGGTCACGCCCAGCCGAACCGGGCGCGGCACCACCGTGGTGTAGGCGCGGGCCAGCGGGCGCGCGACGGCGCGGTCCACGACGTCGTTGAAGGCGTGCACCTTGCGGTTGTATTTCTCCCACGGGTCGTAGCCGGCCGGCGCCTGGGCCGGTGCGGGCAGGGTTGGGTCGGCGACCGGGTCGTAGGTGTCGGACTGGCCGTAGATCGCGGCGAAGTCGTCTTCGGCAGCGGTCGGTGCGCCGGTGGCGTCGGCGTCCGTGGCGGCGTCCGCCGGCGCGGGCGCATCGACAGTGGCCGGGTCGACCGGGGGCGTCGCGGGCAGGCCGGACGGCGCCTCGCCGGCGGTCGCGGAGGCGTCGATCGTCACCGGCTCGGCCGGCGGGCCGGCCGAAGGCACGGGCGCCGTGGCGCAGGCCGCGATGAAGGCGGCCAGCAGGACGACGGTGCTGGAGCGGAGCAGGTTCATTCCGTTTCCCTGGACATGAGGGGGAGGCTACGCCGGAAAATCCAGTTCCGGCGTCAGGCGATAGGCGGCCCGCAGGTCGGCCAGCCCGGGAGGCTCGCCTTCGATGCGGGGGGTGCCGCCGGCCGCGCGCAGGCGTGCGGCCAGCTCGGCCAACAGTGCCAGCCCCGCGCTGTCCACGGCAGTGACATTGGTCAGGACGATGCGTTGCACGCCGGCCAGTTGCGCGACGGCGCGCGGCCATGCCGCGGCGGCCGCGGCGCGGTCCAGCGCACCGGTGAACACCAGCGCGTCGCCCTCGCGGCCGATGCCGGCCTCACTTGCCGCTGGCATTCCCGTTGACCTGCAGCTTGCCGGACTTCAGGTCCGCCGCCACCTGGGCGATGGACTTCTGCCGCAACGGCGTGTCGAACTGGGTCTTGAACGTCTGCACGAAGGACACGCCCTCCGGCGCCACGTCGAAGACCTTCCACTGGCCGCCCACGTTGCGGGCGTAGAACGCGATCGGGGTGACCGTCTGATCCGGCTGCACGAACTCGGTGTCCACCTTCACCCCGCGCCCGCCGGGCAGCAGCGATTCGGACTTCACCTTCACCTGCAACCGCGTGTTGAGGTCCAGCAGGCGTGCGCCGTAGGCCGAGAGCAGCTTCTCGGTCAGCGCCTGGCCGAACACCTTCACGTCGGCGTCGGACGCGCCGCGGCCGTGCACGCCCAGCACCAGGCGCGCGGCGTAGTCGCCGTCGAACAGGGCGTTGAACTCGCCGGTCACGTACTGGCGCAGCGCGGCCGGATCGGCCTTGAACTCGCTGCGGCGCTTGTCCAGCGTGGTCAGGATGCGCGTGCTGCTGCCCAGCACCAGTTGGCTGGCGCTGTTCTGCCTGGCCTGCGCCGGCGCGGCGGCGGCCTGGGCGAACACGGCCGCCGGCGCGGCGGCCAGCAGGGCCGAGGACAGCACGGCGGTCATGAGGGAGCGCTTCATCGTCTTCATGGCTGGGGGTTTTCCGTTGCGGGGGGAGCGGCGGTCTCGCCGCCGGCCGGGGCGCTTTCCCCGGCGCTGGCGCCGCCGCTGAACATGTACTTGCCTGCGAGCTGCAGCAGGTCCACCGCCGGCTGGGTGAAGGCGATCTCCTCGCCCGGCTTCAGCACCTCGGGGTCGCCGCCCGGCGAGAGCCCGATGTAGTTCTCCCCCAGCAGGCCGCTGGTGAAGATGCCGGCGGCGGTGTCGGCCGGCAGGTCCTTGTACTTGTCATCGATGGACAGGGTCACGATGGAATCGAATTTGACCGGGTCCAACTGAATGTCGGCCACCTGCCCGACCACCACGCCACCGATCTTCACCGGCGCCTGCCTGCGGAGCTGGCCCAGGTTGCTGAAGCGCGCGGTCAGCTCGTAGCTGCCGCCGCCCACGCCCAGGCGCATGTTGGTGGAGGCCAGGGCCAGCACCAGCAGCGAGGCCAGGGCCAGCAGCAGGAAGGCGCCGACGGCGAATTCGAGGCGGGGTCCGCGGATGGACATTGGCTCAGCTCCCAAACAAGAAGGCGGACAGGACGAAGTTGAACATCAGCACCAGCAGCGAGGCGTTCACCACCGCGCGGGTCGTGGCCACCGAGGTGCCCTCGATGGTCGGTTCGGCGTGGTAGCCGACGTAGGAAGCCACCAGCGCGGAGGTGCCGCCGAACACGGCGGCCTTGAGGAACGCGGGCAGGAAGTCCTCGTGCACGTCCACCGCGTCCTTCATGATCTGCCAGAAGCTGCCGTTGTCGATGCCCAGCACCTGCACCGCCTCGAACCAGCCGGCGGCAATGGCGAAGGCGCAGAAGAAGCCGGTCAGCAGCGGCACCGTCAGCACCGCCGCCCAGAAGCGCGGCGCCACCGCCTTGGCCACCGGGTCGATGGCCATCAGCTCCAGCGCCTTGATCTGGTCGGTGGCGCGCATCAGGCCCAGCTCGGCGGCGATGGAACTGCCGGCGCGGCCGACGAACAGCAGCGCAGTCAGCACCGGCGCCAGTTCCCGGTACAGGCCCAGCCCGATCAGCACGCTGACCTGGTCGCTGGCGCCGTAGGTCTGCAACGCGCGGAAGCCCAGCAGGGTCAGCGAGAGCCCGACGAAGGCGCCGCCGGCGGCCACGATCGGCAGCGAGCGCGCGCCGATCTTGTAGATCTCGCGCGTCAGCTCGGCGAACAGGTCGCGGCTCGGCCGCGATGCCCGCAGCACCGACAACGAGAACAGTCCGGCGCGGCCCAGGGAGCGGGTGGCGGCGATGAAGGGCATCAGCAGGCGTCTCCCGTGCGGGACCGTTCCTTCCCCCACTCGCGGGGGAAGGTGCCCGAAGGGCGGATGGGGGCAGACGCGGAGGCCGGAGCGGCATCGCGCTCGTCCTCACCCCAACCCTTCCCCGCGATGCGGAGGAGGGCGCTTGTCCTGCGTGCGTCCGGATTCCAGCTCATGCCGCCACCCCGCGCTTCACCGCATCGAACGCGATCGGCCCGTCCGGCTGCCCGCGCAGGAACTGCTGCACCAGCGGGTCGGCGCTGGCTTCGAGCTCCGCCGGCGTGCCGGAGAACACCACGCCGCCGTTGGCGATCACCACCGCCTGGTCGGCGATGGGCAGGGTCTCGTGCACGTGGTGGCTGACGATGATGCTGGTCAGGCCCAGGGTGTCGTTGAGGCGCTGGATCAGGCTCATGATCACGCCCGAGGCGGGCGGGTCCAGCCCGGTCAGCGGCTCGTCGTAGATCATCAGCGGCGGGTCCAGCGCCAGCGCGCGCGCCAGCGCCACGCGGCGGGCCATGCCGCCGGAGAGTTCGCGTGGATACAGGCCGGCGGCGGCGCGCAGGCCGACCGCGTTCAGCTTGAAGTCCACCAGCCGGTCGATGAGCGCGTCCGGCAGCGCCGTGTGCGTGCGCAGCGGCAGGGCGACGTTCTCGGCCGCCGTCAGATCGGTCAGCAGGCCGTTGCCCTGCAACAGTACGCCGATGCCCTTGCGCATCTCCAGCAGTTCGCGGTTGCGCCGCGGCACCGGCTGGCCGAACACCTCCACCGTGCCGGCGGCCGGCACCAGCTCGCCGGTCACCGCCGACAGCAGGGTGGACTTGCCGCAACCCGACGGCCCCAGCACCGCCGTGATGCTGCCGCGCGGCACGCGCAGGTCGATGCCGCGCAGGATGGTGCGGCTGCCGCGGTCGAGGCGGAGGCCGGACAGGTGCACGGCAGGGGCGTCGGCAGGCGTCATGGGGCGTCGTCGGCGGACCGGAGAGTGGGTTAACGGAAAAACAACGCGGTAGCTTGGCGGCCGGCGACTGAACAAAACCGTACCGCGCGGTTTGATTATTGGGACCGTACCGGTGCGTTGCCCGCGTGCGTGGCGGCGCCGGATGCCGTGTTCCCGCCGCACGGGCCCTGCCCGCGTCTCGGCAGCGGCGACGGCGGTACGGCAAGATGGCGCGATGCCCGCCGCCGCGCCCACGCCCGACTTCCGCCTGTATCCCTCCAATTCGCTGGAACTGCTGGCGGCGTTGCTGGCGGACGAACTGCGGCGGCCGGTGGAAGGGCAGTCGCCGCTGGCCCCGGACGTGGTGCTGATCCCGCAGGTCGCCATGCGCCGCTGGCTGCAGGCCACGCTGGCGGCCGAGTACGGCATCGCCGCCAACCTGGAATTCCTCACTCCCGGCGAATTCGTCGCCCGCGCGCTGGACGCCAACGCCGCCCCGGTGCCGGGCGAAGCACACGACGACCTGGACATGGCCGCCATGCAGTGGCGGCTGTACGGCGCGCTGGCCGACCCGGCCGTGCGCGCGGCGCCGGCGCTGGCCGCCATCGACGGCTGGCTGGCCGACGGCGACCCGCTCAAGCCCTGGACCCTGGCCGGCGAACTGGCCAGCGTGTTCGAGAAGTACCAGGCCTGGCGCCGCGACTGGCTGCTGCGCTGGGAGGCCGGCGCCGACCCGGACGATCCGCAGGCGCGGCTGTGGCGCGCGGTCGCGGCGGGGCGCCGGCACCGCGCGCGGCGCATCCACGACTACCTGGCCCGCTTCGGTCGCGACGACGGTCCGCTGCCGCAGGGCCTGCCGAAGCGGCTGCTGGTGTTCGCCACCCTCAACGTGTCGCCGGACGTGCTGCGCGTGCTGGCGACGCAGGCGCGGGTGGGCACGCTGCACTTCTATCTGCCCACGCCGGCGCGCGGCTACTGGGGCGACCTGCAGACCCTGCGCGACCGGCGCCGCGAAGGCGGCACCGACCTGTTCGCCGGCGAAGTGCAGGAGAACCCGCTGCTGCAGGCCTGGGGCGCGGCCGGGCGCGATTTCATGGCTCTGCTGGGCGACTACGAAGTGGTGCATCCGCGCGCCGAGATCGACGTCTACGCCGATCCGCTGGCCGCGGGCGGCCCCGACACCCTGCTGCGGCGGATGCAGTCGGACCTGTTCCATCGCCGCGCCCCGGCCGTGCCGCCGCCGCGCGCGGTGCTCGACCTGGCCGATCCCAGCCTCCAGGTCCATGCCTGCCACACCCGCCTGCGCGAATTGCAGGTGCTGCACGACCGCCTGCGCGCGCTGCTGGAACCCACGTCGCCCGAAGGCCGCCGCTTCGATCCGCCGCTGCAACCGCGCGAGATCGCCGTGCTGGCGCCGGACATCGACCCCTACGTGCCCTACCTGGATGCGGTGTTCGGCGGCGCCGGCCACGACGACGCGCTGCCGTGGGCGCTGGCCGACACCAGCCCGCTGGCGAGCGAACCGCTGGCGGAAGTGTTCCTGCGCCTGCTGGACCTGCCGGTGTCGCGCTTCGGCCTGGACGAGATCCTCGACCTGCTGGCCGGCGCGCCCATCGCCGAAGCGTCCGGACTGGACAGCGACGCCATCGAACGCCTGCGCGGCTGGCTGCGCGCGGCCGGCGCGCGCTGGGGGCTGGACGCCGCGCACCGTGCCGCGGCCGACGCGCCGGCCGACGACGCCTGCACCTGGCAGTTTGCGCTGGACCGCCTGCTGCTGGGCCATGCCAGCGGCGCGGACGAGGACATTGCCGGCGTCGCGCCGTGGCCGGAACTGGAAGGCGGCGCGCTGGACGCGCTGGACACCCTGGTCCGCCTGCTGCGCGAACTGGCCCGCCAGCGCCGCGACCTGGGCCAGCCGCTGCCGCCGGCGCAGTGGCGCGAACGCCTGCTGCGCCTGCTCGACGCGCTGCTGCCGGAGCGCCCGGCCGCGCCGCGCGCCCAGCGCGCGCTGGACCGCCTGCGCACGCTGGTCGACCGCTTCGCCCGCGACGCCGAGGCCGCCGGCTACGCCGCCGCGGTGCCGCCGGAAGTGGTGCGCGCGCATTTCGCCGACCTGCTGTCGCAGGCCGACACCCGCGCGCCGCTGCTGACTGGCGGCATCAGCGTGGGCCGCATGGTGCCGATGCGGCTGCTGCCGTTCCGGGTGATCTGCCTGCTGGGCATGAACGACGGCGATTTCCCGCGCCGCGATCCCGCTGCCGGCCTCAACCGCCTCACCGCTGAACTCGGCAGCGACCGCCGCCGCGCCGGCGACCGCTCTACCCGCGAGGACGACCGCTTCCTGTTCCTGCAACTGTTCGCCGCCGCGCAGGACGTGTTCTACGTCAGCTATCTCGGTGCCGACCCGCGCGACGGCAGCGCGCGCGAGCCTTCGGTGCTGGTCAGCGAACTGCTGGACGTGGCGGCGCGCTACCACGCCGACGACGCGGCGAAGGAAAAACTGATCGTCCGCCACACCCTGCAGCCGTTCGCTCCGGCCGCCTTCGGTGACGCCGGCGAACCGCGTCGCTTCAGCTATCGCGCGCACTGGCGGCCGGCCGCCGACCGCCTGGGCGGCGCACGGCGCGCACTCGCGCCGTGGCTGGCGCAGCCGCTGCCGCCGCCGGCGGCCGCCGGAAGCGAGTTGTCGCTGGACGCGCTGCGCCGGTCCTTCGCCGATCCGCACGGCCGTTTCCTTGCCCAGCGGCTGGGCCTGCGCCTGCCCGAGCCGGTGCAGCAGGCCGAGGACGTGGAGCCGCTGGTGCTGCCCGGCCGCGGGCTGGAGCGCGCGACGTTGCAGCAGGCCGTGGTCGAAGCGCTGGACGCGGGCCGCGAAGCGGGCCTGCGCGAACGCCTGCGCGCGCGCGCGCTGCTGCCGTCCGGCGCGCTGGGCGAGCGCCAGTTCGAAGCGCTGCTGGCGCAGGCCCGCCCGTTCGCGCAGGCGCGCCGCGACTGGCTGGCGGGCGAGGTCGCTGCGTCCGAACGCTACGAGGTGGACATCGACGGCCTGCGCCTGCACGGCCGCGTCGCCGACGTGCATCCGCGCGGACTGGTGCGGTTGCGCGCGGACGCGCTCAACGGCAACGCCGCGCTGCGCTGGGGGCTGGACTGGCTGCTCGCCAACGCCGCCGGTGCGAATCTGCCGCTGGTGCAGTTCCACGGGGGCGACGGCGGCCCGGGTCCGCATGTGATCGATGCGCCGGATCCCGCGCAGGCCCGCGACGCGCTGCGGCAATTGCTCGCCCTGCATGCGCAGGGTCTGCGCGAACCGTTGCCGTTCGCGCCCTACACCGGCTGGGACATCTGGAACGCCGATCCGGAAGAACGCCGCGCGGCCGGCCGGAAGCGCTGGCACGGCGACGGCAACGGCGGCTGGGCCGAAGGCGAGGGCGAGGCGATCCGCTTGGCGCTGCGCGGGCGCGATCCCTTCGCCAGCGACGCCGACTACCGCGCACTGGAGCGCACCAGCCTGCGGGTCTACGACCTGGTGCGCACCGGCCGCGCGCGCACGGACGACGCGGCGGAAGGAGAAGCCGCATGAGCGCCCTCGAAGCCGCCGCCGGCGATGCCTACCTGACCCGCACGCTGGACGGCGTGCAACTGATCGAGGCCAGCGCTGGCACCGGCAAGACCTGGACGCTGGCCACGCTGTTCACCCGCCTGATCGTCGAACGGCGCCTGCGCATGGGCGACGTGCTGGCGGTCACCTACACCGAGGCCGCCACGCAGGAACTGCGCAGGCGCATCCGCGAACGGCTGTCGCTGGCCGCCGACCTGGCCGCCGACGCTACGCGCGACGGCGAAGGCGACAGCCACGAAGCCGCGCTGACCCGCTTCATCCTCGACCGCCACCTCGCCGGCGGCGAGGAAACCCCGGCCCAGCTCGCCCGCCGCCTGCGCATCGCGGCCGAGGAAACCGACCTGGCCGCCATCTTCACCATCCACGGCTTCTGCGCACGCGTGCTGCGCGAACACGCGCTGGAAGCTGGGCAGGGCTTCGACGCCGGCGAACTGCTCGGCAATGCGCGCGAGCTGTACGCGGAACTGGCCGCCGACCTGTGGCGCGTGCACGCGGCCGACGCGGAAACCGCCGACGCACTGGCCGGGCTGTGGAACGGGCCGGACGCGCTGGCGGCCGACCTGCCGGCGCTGTGCGGGCCGCTGCCGCTGTATCCGGAAGCGCCGGCGGAAACCGGCGCGGAACAGGAAGAGACCGCGCAGGCCGCGCGCGATGCCTGCGCAGCGCGCCTGATCGAGGCCATCGACGCCCATCTGGCCGATGCGGACGCCGCCGTCGCGGCCGCGTTCGAGCGCAAGGCGTTCGACGGCCGCCGCGCCCGCCGGCCCAGCTTCGACAAGGCCTTCGACGAACTGCGCGCCGGCGTTGCGCTCGGCGACTGGCCACGCACCGACAAGACCCACGTGCAGAAACTGCTGCCGGCGGCGCTGGCGGCCTTCTGCAAGCCGGGGCAGGAAATGCACGCACCGGCGTCGCCGTTGTTCGACGCGCTGCGCGACTGGTGCGAGGCCGACGATGTTTGGCGGCGCCAGCAACTGCGCCAGCGCACCGCGTTGCTGCACCGCCTGCGCGCCGATGCGCGGCGGCGCCTGGATGCGTTCAAGCGCACCCGCCGCGTGCAGACCTACGACGACCTGATCGAGCGTGTGGCCGAAGCGCTGGACGGACCGCAGGCGCCGGTGCTGGTGGCGAAGCTGCGCGCGCAGTACCGCGTCGCGCTGGTGGACGAATTCCAGGACACCGACGAGCGCCAGTGGCGGATCTTCGCCAAGGTGTTCGGCGCGGACGCCGGAGACGATCCGGACACTTCCGCGGACAGCGCGCATGGCCCGCTGGCGCTCGAAAGCACGCGAGCCGGCGGTTCGCATGCGCGCTTCCTCGCCCTGATCGGCGATCCCAAGCAGGCCATCTACGGTTTCCGCGGCGGCGACGTGGCCACCTACCTGGCGGCCAAGCACGATCCGCACACCGTGCAGGCGCCGCCGCTGGGCCACAACTTCCGTTCGCGCCCGGCGGTGCTGCGTGCCGTCCAGGCGCTGTACGACGGCGCGGCCGCGGCGGGGCGGGAGGCGTTCGCCAATCCCGACATCCGCTTCGAACCGGTGCAGGCCGGCGGTCGGCGCGGCGACGGCGATTACCTGCGCGACGGTGCGCCGGCTCCGGCGCTGACCCTGCGCCTGCTGCACGGCGAAGACGACCGACCGCTGGACGCCGAGGGTTCGCGCGAGGCCGCCACCGCCGCCTGCGTGGCCGACATCCACCGCGTGCTGTCAGACGCGCGCGCCGGCAACACCGCCATCGACGGCCGCCCGGTGCGCCCCGGCGACATCGCCGTGCTGGTGCGCAACCACAGGGAGGCCGCGCGCGTGCAGCAGGCTTTGGCGCGCGCCGGGGTGCCGGCGGTGGCCGCCGGCAGGCAGAGCCTGTTCGAAAGCGCCGAGGCCGGCGAACTGCGCGCGCTGCTGCTGGCGCTGCTGCAACCCTCCGACAGCGGCCGCCTGCGCGCCGCACTGTCCACCGTGCTGCTGGGCGAAGACGCCGCCGCCATCGCCGCGCTGGAAACCGAAGGCGATGCGCAGCGCCGGCACCAGGCGCGCCTGCTGCACTGGCGCGAGCGCTGGCAGCGCGGCGGCCCGTTCGCGCTGGTCTCCGAACTGTGCGCCGAACAGGCCGAACGCCTGCTCGGCCTGCTCGACGGCGAGCGCCGCCTGACCAACTACCTGCAACTCGGCGAACACCTGCAGGAAGCCGCCGCGCGCACGCTCGGCCTGCATGGCCTGCTCGACTGGCTGCAGGCGCGCATCGCCGGTGCCGACCCCAACGACGAGGCGCAACTGCTGCGGCTGGAATCCGATGCGCACCGCGTGCAGATCGTCACCCTGCACAAGAGCAAGGGCCTGGAATACCCGCTGGTCTATCTGCCCTTCGCCGGCCTCGGCACCGCGCGGCCCGACCACGGGCGCCACCGCGCCGTGCACGACGGCACGCGCCGCGTGCTGCATTGGCGCGTCGACAAGGACGATGCGGCGTGGAAGGCGGCCGGCGAAGCGGGCAAGCGCGAAGCGCAGGCCGAGGACGCGCGTCTGCTCTACGTTGGCCTGACCCGCGCCGAGCACGCACTGTGGATCGCCGCCGGCGACGTGGCCGGCTTCGCCAACAGCCGTCTCGCGCCGCTGCTGGCCGACCTGGATGCGCTGCGCGGCCACGCCGACGTGCGTGTGGTCGAAGGCCCGGCCGATCCGCCGCCGCCGCGCCTGCCGGCCGAACGCGACGCCGAGGTCGCGCCCGCGCGCGTCGCCGCGCGCCGCCTCGCGCCCGACTGGTGGGTCTACAGCTTCACCCAGCTCGCCCACGCCGAAGGCGGCGCCGATCCGCTGGCCGCGGCGACGCAGGCCGATCCCGGCGGCGAGGACGAAGCCCCGGCGGCGGATGCGGAAGAAACGCCCATCGAAACCGCCGCGCCCATCGCCGCCGATCCGCGCTTCGCCGGCAGCCGCTTCGGCGTGGTGATGCACGCCGCACTGGAACACGCCGACTTCGCCGCCTGGCGCGACTGGCGGCCGGGCGATGCCGCGCCGGCCGGGCAGGACGCGGTGATCGCCGACGCCCTGCGCGAAGGCGGCTACGCCGAAGCCGACCTCGCCGACGGCCTGGCCGTACTGGCGCCGCTGGTCGGCCACACGCTGGGCACCGTGCTGCCCGAAGGCGGACGGCTGGCCGACCTGCCGGCGGAAGAACGCCGCACCGAGATCGAGTTCCACTTCGCCATGGCTTCCACGCCGGTGCCGGCGCTGCTGGCGCTGCTGCACCGCCACGGCCTGCTGCGCGGACGCAACGCCTTCGGCCTGCGGCAGCGGCTGGAAGGCTTGATGACCGGGCTGATCGACCTGACCTACCGCAAGGACGGGCGCTGGTACGTGCTGGACTACAAGTCCAACCAGTTGCCGGCCTACGACGCGGCGTCGATGCAGCAGGCGATGGCGCACAGCGAATACGACCTGCAAGCGCTGATCTACACCCTGGCGCTGCACCGCTGGCTGCGCTTTCGCCTGGGCGAACGCTACGACTACGCGCGCGACCTCGGCGGCATCCGCTACCTGTTCTGCCGCGGCCTGGACCTGGAGCAGCATCCTTCGCCCGGCGTGCACGCGCAACGCTTCGCGCCGGAACTGGTGCAGGAACTGGACGCCCTGTTCGCCGGGCACGCTTCTGGCCCGCATCCGGAAACGCCGCCTCCCCCGCAAGCGGAAGAAGATCGGAGTAGGGGCAACCGCGCAGGTGGAAGCGCATGAACGCGCCCTCCCTCCTCAACGCCCTCTGGCTCGCCGGCCACCTGCGCACCCTCGACCACGCCCTGGCGCAGAGCCTGCGCCGCCTGGAACCCGCCACCCCCGACGCCGTGCTGGCTGCCGCCGCGCTGGCCTCGCTGGCCGTGTCGAAAGGCCACGCCGGCCTGCCGCTGGCCGACCCGCAGGCGCTGCTCGATGCCGATGCCGGCATCGCCTGGCCCGATCCCGCCGACTGGCAGGCCCGACTCGCCGCTTCGTCCTGGGTCGCGACGCCGGACGATCCCACCGCCGCCGCCGATCCGCAGGCGCCGCTGGTGCTGGAAGCCGCCCCGGGTCAGCCGCCCCTGCTCTACCTGCGCCGCTACCGCGAATACGAGCGCAACCTCGCCCTCGGCCTGCAACGCATCGCCGCGCATCGCCCCGATCCCGGCGACCTGTCGGCGCTGGCATCGTTGTTCGCCCGCCTGTTCCCGGATGCTTCCCTCGCCACGCTGCCCGGCGCAGCACAGCCTGTCGGGCATGTGGATCGCCTTCGCGACAGTGTTGCGCATGCGCGCAATCCGCATCCGTCGCAAGCGGGCGGAGAGCGCGACGCCGGCGAGCGCCGGCCTCTTCCACCGCACGCAAAAGACGAGCAACAAACCCCCACGCAAGCCTCGCTTTTCCCTAACGCAGAAGAAGCCCGCACCGCACCCCGCGATCCACCCCTTCCCGAGCTTGCAGAGGAAGGTCGGGATGGGCGCGCTCCACCCAACGAAAACCGCCAGGCCCGAGCCGCCGCTCTCGCCCTGCGCCACGCCCTGTTGCTGGTCACCGGCGGCCCCGGCACCGGCAAGACCACGACCACCGCGCGCCTGCTGGTGCTGTTGGCCGCGCAGGCGCGCCAGGCCGGCCGCGCGCCACCGCGCATCGCCCTGGCCGCGCCCACCGGCCGTGCCGCTGAGCGCATGGCCGAAAGCGTCCGCCATGCCGTACAGGCGCTGGCCGCCGCCGGTATCGATGCCGATCTGCTCGCCGCGCTGCCCACCACCGGCACCACCCTGCATCGCCTGCTCGGCACCCTTCCCGATTCGCCGCGCTTCCGCCACCACGCCGACAACCCGCTGCCGTTCGACGTGGTGGTGGTGGACGAAGCCTCGATGATCGACCTGCCGCTGATGGCCAAGCTGGTCGATGCCGTCGCCGACGGTGCGCGGCTGGTCCTGCTGGGCGATCCGGACCAGTTGCCCTCGGTGGAAGCCGGCGACGTGTTGTCTGCCATCCTCCACGCCGCGGGCGAAGGCGACCGCCTTCAGCCCGACGCCGCCGAAGCCCTGCGACCGCTGCTCGGCACTCATGTCGACAACCATCGTGCCCGCGCAGGCGGTGATCGAGCACCTTCGGGCGCGCCGAACGCAACGCCCGCGAATCCCCGTTCGCATCCGCATGACGACCCGCATGTGGACGACAGCGACGGCATGCACGGGCACGACGGCACGAAATTCCCCGGCATCCGCATCCACCTCCAGCGCGGTTGGCGCCAGAGCGAAACCCTGCATCTCGCACCCCTGGCCGCCGCCGTCCGCGAAGGCGATGCCGACACCGCCCTGGCCCTGCTGCGCAGCGACACGCTGTCCAACGTGCATTTCCACGAAGACCTGGCCGACCCGCTGCAAACCCAACGCGATGCCTTGCTGGCGCACTGGCGCGCACTGGCCGCCGCCACCGATCCGGTCCAGGCACTGGCGCTGTCCACCCGCCTGCGCATCCTCACCGCCGTGCGCGAAGGCCCGCAGGGCGCGCGCACCCTGAACGACCGCATCGAGCGCCTGCTGGCACAGGACGGCGCATCCGGCCCGTCGCACAGCGGCCCCGGGCATTTCCACGGCCAGCTATTGATCGTCACCGAGAACAGCTACCGCCACCGCCTGTTCAACGGCGACATCGGCATCTGCCTGCGCGACGACGACGGTGCGTTGCTGGCCTGGTTCCCCGGCGATGACCCCGCGCAACCGCGCGCCTTCCATCCCGCCGCCCTGCCCGCGCACGAATCCGCCTTCGCCATGACCGTGCACAAGGCCCAGGGCTCCGAATTCGACACGGTCTGGCTGCTCCTGCCCGCCCGCGGCAACCGCGTCCTCTCCCGCGAACTGGTCTACACCGCCATCACCCGCGCCCGCCGCGAACTGCACGTGTCCGGCAGCGAAGCGGTGATCCGCGAAGCGCTGGGACGGCATGCGAGCCGGTGGTCGGGGTTGGGGTGGAGAATGCGCGCGCGCGCGTCGTGACGTACTTTCCCACGCGCAAACCGGTGCTATCGTCCCGCCATGGCCAGGCCGAAGGCACCCGTCACGCTCCGTTTTGCCGCCGCGCTGCACCGCCCTGCGCGGCCGGGGAATGCGGCGTGGACGTTCCTCGTATTGCCCAAGGCGGCCAGCGCAAAATTGCCCTCGCGCAGTCAGGTGACGGTGGAGGGCACGCTGGGCGGTGCGCCGTTCCGGGCCACGCTGGAGCCGGACGGGCACGGCAGCCATTGGCTGAAGGTGGAGAAAAAGCTGAGCGAGGCCGCCGGCGTGCAGGCCGGCGCGACGGTGGCGGTGGAGATCGCACCGGTGGCGAAGGAGCCGGAACCGAAGGTGCCGCCCGACCTGCGCCAGGCGCTGGCGGCGCAGCCGGCGGCGAAGGCGACCTGGGACGACATCACGCCGGTGGCGCGGCGCGACTGGATCCAGTGGATCACCTCGGGCAAGAAGGCCGAAACGCGCGGCAAGCGCATCGCGGCCGCTTGCGACATGCTGGCTTCCGGCAAGCGCCGCGCCTGCTGCTTCGACCGTTCCGGCATGTACAGCCGCGGCAACATGGGGGCGCCCGAAGCGGCGGACTGACCCGGGTCTGCCGCGCGCGCAGGATTCAGGAGCGCTGCGCGGCGTAGCGTTCGACCCGCGCCACCGCGGCCGCGCAGCCGTCCTCGTGGCATATCCGTTCGCCCAGCGCCGCCAGCGGGCGAGTATCGCCTTCGTGCCGTAGCGGTTTCATGGAAACATGAATACGGGCGCTGTTGCTGTTGCAGGAGGGGCTTCAGCCCCGACCGCTCATATCGAAATCTTCCATCCGTTCTTCATATGGGCGTGCTGCGGCGCGTTCATCGTCATGCAGATTCGAAGGCTATCGAGGCGCGGGCTGAAGCCCCTCCTACAAGGGGGGATGCCGCCATGCCGCAGACCGCGGCATGGCGGCACCGCACTCACTTCAAGCCGCGGTGCTCCAGCAGCGGTTCCACGCTCGGGTCCTTGCCGCGGAATTCGCGGTAGGCGGCCTTCAGGTCGCGCGAATGGCCGATGGACAGCACCTTGTCGCGGAACACCTGGCCGTTCTCGCGGGTCAGGCCGCCGTGCTCGCGGAACCACTGGAAGGCGTCGTGGTCCAGCACTTCCGCGCCGAAGTAGGCGTAGTAGCCGGCCGCGTAGCCGCCGCCCCAGATGTGGCTGAAGTAGCTGGTGCGGTAGCGCGGCGGCACCGCCGGCAGGTCCACCTTGTACTTCGCCAGCGCCTGCTTCTCGAATGCGTCCACGTCCTGCTTGCCGGCGTCGGACGGCAGCAGGTGCCAGGCCAGGTCGAGCAGCGCGGCGGACAGGTATTCGGTGGTGGCGTAGCCCTGGTTGAAGGTGCGCGCCTTGACGATCTTGTCCACCAGCGCCTGCGGCATGGCCTCGCCGGTCTGGTGGTGCCTGGCGTAGTTGGCGAACACCTTGGGGTCCAGCGCCCAGTGCTCGTTGAACTGCGAGGGGAACTCGACGAAGTCGCGCGGCACGTTGGTGCCGGCCAGGCTGGGGTAGGCGGTCTTCGAGAACATGCCGTGCAGCGCGTGGCCGAACTCGTGGAACAGCGTGGTCACGTCGTCGAAGCTCAGCAGCGCCGGCTGGCCGGGCGCGGGCTTGGTGAAGTTCTCCACGTTGTAGATCACCGGGATGTCGCCGGTCAGGCCGTTCTGCTCGACGAAGTTGCCCATCCACGCGCCGCCCTGCTTGCTCTCGCGCTTGAACGGGTCCAGGTAGAACAGCGCCAGTTGCTTGCCGTCGGTGTCGAAGATGTCGAACACGCGCACGTCCGGGTGGTAGACCGGGATGTCCTTGCGCTCCTTCGCGGTGATGCCGTAGAGCTGGTTGGCGGCGAAGAACACGCCGTCGGTCAGCACGCGGTCCAGCTCGAAGTACGGCTTGATCTGCGACTCGTCCAAGTCGAACTCGGCCTTGCGCACCTGCTCGGCGTAGAAGTCCCAGTCCCCGGCGCCGGCGGCGAAGCCGCCGTCCTGCTTGTCCACCACGGCCTGGATCTTGGCCAGTTCGGCGCGCGCGCGGGCGGTGGCGGCGGGCACGGTGTCGGTCAGCAGCTTCAGCGCGGTCTCCGGCGTGCCGGCCATCTGGTCGGCGATGCTGTAGGCGGCGTAGGTGGGGAAGCCCAGCAACTGCGCCTTGCGCGCGCGCAGTTCGGCCAGGCGCTGGATCGTCGCGCGGGTGTCGTTGCCGTCGCTCTTCTCGGCGCGGCTCAGCGAGGCGGCCATCACCTGCTCGCGCAGCGCGCGGTCCTTCAGCGAGCCCAGCACCGGCTGCTGGGTGGTGTTCTGCAGGCTCAGCAGCCACTGGCCGTCCTTGCCGGCGGCCTTGGCGGCTTCCGCGGCGGCGGCGATGGCGCCCTCGTCCAGGCCGTCCAGCTTCGCCTTGTCGGTGACGAACACGCCGCCGGCGTTGGCCGCGGCCAGCAGCTTGTTGCTGAAGGCGGTGGTCAGCGAGGACTCCTCGCTGTTGAGCTTGCGCAGCTCCGCCTTGTCGGCGTCGGACAGCAGCGCGCCGGCGCGGACGAAATCGTCGTAGGTGCGCTCGACCAGGGTCTTCTGCTCGGGCGTCAGTTCCAGGCCGTCGCGCTGGTCGTAGACCGCCTTGACCCGGGCGAACAGCTTGGGATCCAGGTGGATCGCGTCGCTGTGCTCGGCCAGCTTCGGCGCCAGCGCTTCCTCGGCCGCCTGCAGCGCCGGGTTGGTGTGGGCCGAGGTCATCGCGAAGAAGATGGTGCTGGCGCGGGTGAGCAGCACGCCGCTGCGCTCCAGCGCCTCGAAGGTGTTGGCGAAGGTGGCCGGCTCGGCGTTGTCCGCGATCTTGCGGACTTCATCCAGGTGCAGGCGCATGCCTTCCTCGATGGCCGGCTGGTAGTCGGCGTCCTTGATCCGGTCGAACGGCGGCGCCTGGAACGGCAGGGTGCTGGCGGCGAACAGGGCGTTCTCGCTCTGGGCGGGGGTCTGGGTGGCGGTGGCGGGCATGGCGGATTCGGACGCGGGGCGGTCGCCGCAGGCGGCCAGGGCCAGGGCGATCGCGGAAGGCAGGAACAGCTTGCGCAGCATGGAAGGACTCCGGGACGGTACTACATGGGAAAAGGCTCGTCGCGGCACGGCGGGCCGGGGCATAGCTTGCGCCCTGCGTGCGGGCTTGCGAGTGCCATTGGGCATGCGGCCCGGCGGCGACAGGCATTTCGCCAAGCCGGGCAAAGGAATGCAAGCGCGGAACGGGCCGGGCGCCGCCGGGGAGCCGCGCCATCGCGCTGGGGCGCCGCGTCCCGGGGCGCAGGCCGCCTGACCGCACGCCGCGGGGCAGGGCGGAGTGGCACGATGCGTTACCATCTTCGCCCCCCGCAGGAATCCCCGTGATGAGCGCCAGCGACGACGACACCGGCAAGATCACCCAGGTGCAGGCCGAGGACGCGGTGCGCGTGCTGCTGCGCTGGGCCGGCGAGGACCCGGCGCGCGAAGGCCTGCTGGACACGCCCAAGCGCGTGGCCAAGGCCTACCGCGACTGGTTCAGCGGCTACCAGATCGACCCGCGCGAGTACTTGGCGCGCACCTTCGAGGAAGTGGCCGGCTACGACGAGATGATCGTGCTGCGCGACATCGAGTTCGAGAGCCATTGCGAGCACCACATGGCGCCGATCGTCGGCCGCGCCCACGTCGGCTACCTGCCCGACGGCAAGGTGGTGGGCATCAGCAAGCTGGCGCGGGTGGTGGATGCCTACGCGCGCCGCTTCCAGGTACAGGAGAAGATGACCGCGCAGATCGCCCAGTGCATCCAGGACGTGCTGCAGCCGCGCGGCGTGGCCGTGGTGGTGGACGGCGCGCACGAATGCATGACCACCCGCGGCGTGCACAAGCGCGGCGTCAGCATGGTCACCTCCAAGATGCTGGGCGCCTTCCGCGAGGACGCCCGCACCCGCGCCGAGTTCCTCCGCTTCATCGAAGTCCGCGGCCGCTGAGGCAGGCGTTCCCCGGGACGCCACGCCGGCATGCGGCAGGCGCTGCCGCATGCGCTGTTGTATGTAGGAGCGACGCAAGTCGCGACCGCACGACTTGTTCCCCTGTGTCGTTCAATACAGAGGCGGCAAATCGACCGGGATGCGCCAACCCATGCTCCCGTCCAAGAAGCCGATCGCTTCATGCAGCACATCATCCAGACCGGTCTCGGCCAGGAAACGCCCGCCGGACACCCCCTGTAGGAGCGGCTTCAGCCGCGACCGCACCCCCACAGCCACACGTCCCCATCCCTTCGCCCAGGGATGAAGGACAATGGCCCAGCGGCTACGGCGAAATGCACAACCAGTGACGATGCCGCACCACCCACCGTTTCATCCCCGCACGGCACACCAGACGCGTCCACCGTTCCAAGCCCACGGTCGCGGCTGAAGCCGCTCCTACAGACAACAACGCCATGAACCCCTGCCCCTGCGGCACCGGCCGCGCCTACGCCGCCTGCTGCGGCCGCTACCACGCCGGCGAAGCCGCGCCGGATGCCGAAGCGCTGATGCGCTCGCGCTACAGCGCCTTCGTGCTGGGCGACGCCGACTATCTGCGCGCCACCTGGCACCCCGACACCCGCCCGGCCGAACTGGGCCTGGACGCCCCCGGCGCCCCCCGCACCGCCTGGCTCGGCCTGTCGGTGAAGCAGCACCGCGCCACAGGCCCGGACACCGCCGAGGTCGAATTCGTTGCCCGCTACCGCGTCGGCGGCGGCAGCGCCGTGCGCCTGCACGAGTCGAGTCGCTTCGCCTGCCTGGACGGCCGCTGGCTGTACGTGGACGGCGACCAGCGCTGACCACCGCGCGATCTCCCTCGTGGGAGCGACGTCAGTCGCGATAGGGTGTCGACGCCATGAATTCTTCCGCCATCGGTGTCGCGACTGACGTCGCTCCCACCAAGCCCTAAAGAAACGGAGGACTGATGTCCCCGTCTGTACGGTGCGCGTGGAACGGGCTTTCCTCGTCATCATGCTGCGGGCTTTCATGAAGCATGGACCGGATTGTTATTCGCCAACCACGATGGACGTTCTGAGCCGCCCATACGTCCTGCATTCCCCCTGTAGGAGCGACGTCAGTCGCGACCGAACGCTCAAGGACGCAAGGTGGACGAATACGCCTAGGCGGGCCCAGGAAAATTGGAGCAGGCAACTTGCCCTGTGCTTCCAGGCGTGTAGTCGCGACTGACGTCGCTCCTACAGGGGATGGCGGGGAGCTCCGCGATACTGCGTGATGCATTGCCCCCGCAGTACGGCACGGTTCGCCATGAACGGACAGTCCTGAGGCATCCCATCCCCAATCCGTCGTTTCCGCATTGATCCGCGTCGAAAACACGCCAGGTCATGTCAAACCACGCGGTTGCGGCTCACATCGCTCCAGCAATCACCGCTCCTGCACAGGCAAGGGCCTCAGGCAGACGGTGGTGCGCCCAGATAGTCCAAGGTCACCTGCAGCAGCGCGCGCAGGCCGATGTCCAGGGAGGCTTCGTCCAGCATGAACTCCGGCGAGTGGTTGCTGGGTGCGGTGACCGGATCGATGCCCCGGGAGGTGCTGCCGACGAAGAAGAACATCGACGGTACTTCGCGCGCGTAGAAGGCGAAGTCCTCCGCGCCCATCTGCAGCGGTGGGGTGATGACGTTGTCCGCGCCGACCACCGCCTGCAGGCTGGGCGTCATGCGCGCGGTCAGCGCCGGGTCGTTGAAGGTCACCGGGTTGCCTTCGCGGTCGGGCACGTGGGCTTCCACCTTCGCGCCGTGCGCTGCGGCGACGTGGGTGGCCACGTTCTCCAGGTCGGCGAAGATCTTCTGCCGCATGCCGTCGTCGAAGGTGCGGATGGTGCCCACCACTTCCACGTCGTCGGGGATGATGTTGTAGCGGATGCCGCCCTTGATGGCGCCGAAGGTCACCACCGCCGGCAGCCTGGAGATGTCGGTGCGGCGGCTGACGATGGTCTGCGCGCTGCCGATCACGTCGGCCATCGCCACGATCGGGTCCACGCCGCCCCACGGCCGCGAGCCGTGCGTCTGCCGGCCGATCACTTTCAGGTTGAAGCTGTCCGAGGCCGCCATCAGCGGTCCCTGGCGCACGCCGATCTGGCCGACGGGGATCGACGAGAACACGTGCAGGCCGAACACCGCCTCCGGCCTGAAGTCCTTGAACACGCCCTCTTCCAGCATCAGCGAGGCGCCGCCTTCTTCGCCGGCGGGCGCGCCTTCCTCGGCGGGCTGGAACACCAGCAGCACTTCGCCCGGCAACCGGTCCTTCATGCCGACCAGCGTCTTCGCCACGCCCAGCAGGATGCCGGTGTGCGCGTCGTGGCCGCAGGCGTGCATGACGCCGACGGGCTCGCCGCGATACGTCGCCGTCGCCCTGGAGGCAAACGGCAGGTCGTTGCGCTCGGTCACCGGCAGTGCGTCCATGTCCGCGCGCAGCGCGATGCGCGGCCCGGGCAGGCCGCCCTTGATGACCGCGGTGACGCCATGGTGGGCGATGCCGGTGCGCGGTTGCAGGCCAAGCTTGCGCAGTTCCTCGGCCACGCGCTTGGCGGTCTGTTCCTCGCGGTTGGACAGCTCCGGATGCTGGTGGAAATGGCGGCGCCAGCCGACCACCTGCGCCTGGATCGCCTTGGCGGCCGCGGCCACTTCGGGGCGCGGCGCGGGGGCGGCGTCCTGGGCCAGGGCGGGCAGCGCGCAGCACAGGGCCGCGGCGAGCAGGGAAACGGCGAAGGGGCGGGCGTGGCGCATCGTGTCGGTCTCCGGGCGGAATGCCGCGATGCTAACCGCAACGGCGCCCGCGCAGTCGATACCCCTGTAGGAGGGGCTTCAGCCCCGACCGCGGAAAACAAGGAATCTTCAGCCGCGGAGCGACATGGATGGACGAAGAAAAGGTGTTATTGGCTTTATCGGCGTAATCCGCGCTGATCCGTGGCGAGTGGCTTTCTGTTCCTGCGGTCGGGGCTGAAGCCCCTCCTACAGGGAGTCCTGGTTGGCCAAGTAGTCCAGCGCCACCTGCAGCATCGCCTTGCTGCCGGTTTCCAGCGCCTGCTCGTCGAGCAGGAACTGCGGAGAGTGGTTGATGGGGGCGGTGGCCGGGTCGATGCCCTGGGCGGTGGAGCCGACGAAGAAGTAGAAGCCGGGCACGGTGTTGGCGAACTGCGAGAAGTCCTCGGCAATGGTGACCAGCGGCATCTCCAGCACGTTGCCGGCGCCCACCGCTTTCTCCAGCGACGGCCGTGCGCGCTGCGCCAGCGCCGGCTGGTTGATCGTCGCGGGTGCGTTGTTGACCACCTGCAATTCGGCGCTGCCCGCGCTGGCGTGCGCGTAGTCGTCGGCGATGCGGCGGAAGCGGGCGATCACGTCCTCGCGCACGGCCGGGTCGAAGGTGCGCAGCGTGCCGACCAGCCTGGCCTCGTCGGGGATGATGTTGAAGCGCACGCCGGCCTGGAACTGGCCGGCGGTCAGCACTACCGGGCTGCTGGCGATGTTGATCTGCCGCGCGATCATGCTCTGCGTGCCCAGCAGGATCTGCGCGCCCAGGGTGATCGGGTCCACGCCGTCCCACGGGCGCGAGCCGTGGGTCTGCTTGCCGCGCACGGTCAGCGACCACTCGTCCGCCGACGCCATCAGCGGGCCGCTGCGGTAGCCCACTGTGCCCACCGGCAGGCCGGCCCAGACGTGCAGGCCGAACACGGCGTCGGGCCTGAAGCCCGCGAACACGCCTTCGCGCAGCATCAGCGCCGCGCCGAAGGTCTCGCCGGCGACCGGCGGGCCTTCCTCGGCCGGCTGGAACACGAACATCACTTCGCCGGGCAGTTCGTCCTTCGCCGCGGCCAGCGCCTGCGCTACGCCCATCAGGATGGCGACGTGCGCATCGTGGCCGCAGGCGTGCATCACCCCGACCGGCTGGCCGCGGTATTCGGCCCTGGCCTGCGAGGCGAATGGCAGCCCGGTCTGCTCGGTCACCGGCAGCGCGTCCATGTCCGCGCGCAGGGCGATGCGCGGGCCGGGCTTCGCACCCTTCAGCACCGCCACCACGCCGGTCTTGCCCACGCCGGTGCGGACGGTCAGGCCGAGCGAACGCAGGTGGTCGGCGACGAGTTTCGCGGTGCGCACTTCCTGCTCGCCCAGTTCGGGATGCTGGTGGAAGTCGCGGCGCCATTGCACGAGCCGGGGCTGTGCGCGTTCCAGCGCGGCCCGGGTGGCGGCTTCCTGTGCGTCCGCGCGGGGCGCCGCGAGCGCGGCGGCCGCGATCAGCAGGGCGGCGGGCAGGCGAAGGGCGCGAGGCATGGCGGCATCCGGTGGGGCGTGACGCACGATGCTAGCGCCTGCCGCCGGCGCGTCCAATGACACGAAGGCATGAGGCAGCGCTTTCGTCCCGTGGGAGCGACGTGAGTCGCGACCGGAAACCAAAAGCCGCGGGGAGCCGCGACGGCAACGCGCAACACCTTCGGATGTTTTCCTGCGGGGCCTGGCATGCGGTCGCGACTCACGTCGCTCCCACGGACGGCATGTTCCGGCGTCAGCGGAACACCACCGTGCGGTGGCCGTTGAGCAGGATGCGGTGTTCGACGTGGCGGCGCACGGCGCGCGCCAGCACCAGCGATTCGATGTCGCTGCCCACGCGCACCAGTTCCTTCGGCGTCATCGCGTGGTCCACGCGGGCGATGTCCTGCTCGATGATCGGGCCTTCGTCCAGGTCGCGGGTGACGTAGTGCGCGGTGGCTCCGATGATCTTGACGCCGCGCGCGTGCGCCTGGTGGTAGGGCTTGGCGCCCTTGAAGCTGGGCAGGAAGCTGTGGTGGATGTTGATGGCCCGGCCGGCCAGCGCGTCGCACAGTTCCGGCGACAGGATCTGCATGTAGCGCGCCAGCACCACCAGGTCGATGTTCTCCCGTTCCACCAGCGCCATGATGCGTGCTTCCTGCTCGGCGCGGTTGGCGGCCGCCACCGGCAAATGGTGGAAGGCGACGCCGTAGGACTGCGCCAGCGGCGCGAAGTCCTCGTGGTTGGACACGATGCAGGCGATCTCCACCGGCAACTGGCGGCTGTGCACGCGGAAGAGCAGGTCGTTGAGGCAGTGTCCCTGCCGGCTCACCAGCACCATCAGCCGCGCCTTGCGGCTGGCGTCGTGGATGTGCCAGTCCATGCCGAACACCTCGGCCAGCGATTCGAAGCCTTCGCGCAGCACCTCGATCTCGGCCGGGCCGGGCACGTCGAAGTGCACGCGCAGGAAGAAGCGGCCGGATTCCTCGTCGCCAAACTGCTGGGCATCGAGGATGTTGCAGCCGGATTCGTACAGCAGGCCGGTGACGCGGTAGACGATGCCCGTGCGGTCGGGGCAGGAGAGGGTCAGGATGTGGTCGCGGGGCATGGAGGGAGGCGGTGGGGGTGTTCGGGAGTTGCGGGTAGGGTGGTCGATGCGGGCATGGAAACGGCGGTGACCGGCCGTCGTTCCCGGCCAGGCCAGGAGCGATGGTCCGGCGCCGTGACTGCGCGACCGGCGTATCAGTCCGGCCACGCGTGCAGGCGCTTCCGCATCCCGGCATCGCCCGCCGCAGGCGCGGCGGACGCGCTGTTGCAGGCAGGCGGGACCAGTCGCGCCGCGGCGGCGATAGCCGGTGAGGGCCATCGCAGGCAGGAACGGCGGAACGGTCGAGGCGGGGACATGGGGCCGGGTCGTTGTTTAGCACACTCGCCGCTGCGGTGGACGGATAGGCGCAACGGATTCCGTTTCAGTTGCTACCAAGGCCGTCGTTGACGTCCTTTCGCCGTGATGCTTGCCCATGCTTCATCGCCGGGGCGAGCCTGCGGCGCCGCTAGCTTTTCCTGCGGCTCAGACGTCGAACGCCAGCAGGTCCAGGCCGGTGGCCGCGCGCACGATGCGCCGGTACAGCAGCGCACCGTTGGCACCGTTGGTCATCACCACCAACGCACGCCGGCCGGCGGCGTCGCCCAGGGCGAAGTTCTTGAAGATGCCGCTGTTGCTACCGGAGTGGAAGAACACCGGGCCGCGCGCCGTGACCTCCAGGTTCCAGCCCAGCGTCTTGTCGGTCCAGCGGCCGGGCACGTCGATCTGCTTCGCCAGCATGGCTTGGCGCGTGGCGTCCTGCAGTTCCCACGGAGCTTGCCGCGCGTGCACCGTCAGCGCCATGAAGCGCGCGTAGTCCTGCACCGTGCAGCGCAGGCTGGCGGCGGCGTTGGCGAGGATGTCGCCGGGCCAGTTCACCAGCCCCGGCGGCGTGGCCGCCTGCACTTCCGGCAGCGCGCGTGCGGCGTCGGCGTAGCGCCAGGCCGACAGCGGCTTGCCGATGCGGTCGGCAACCCGCTGCGCCGCGTTCCATTGTTCGCGCAGCACCTGCGAAGGCGGCGCGGGCGTGGCGTCGTCCGGCGCGCGATGCCCGTGGACCGAGCGCATGGCGAAGGCGGGATCCCAGGCATAGGTGCTGTCGCGCATGCCGGCCGGGCCCCACAGCAGGCGCTGCATGCTCTGGTCCAGGCTTTCGCCGGTGAGGCGCTCCACGGCGAGTTGCAGCCAGAAGATCGCCTCGCCGGAATAGTCGATGCGCGTGCCGGGGGCGACGGCGGGTTCGAGTTTCTCGTGCGCGGGGTCCTTGCGCCAGTTGGGCAGGCCGGTGGAATGCCGCAGCACGTCGCGCGCGGTGATCTTCGCCAGCCACGGGCTGTTGCCGAGATAGTCCGGCCGGTGGTAGTCCACCAGCGGGCGGTCCAGGTCCAGCACGCCGCGGTCCACCAGTTGCAGCACCAGGTAGGCGAACACCGGCTTGCTCAACGAGGCCACCTCGAACACGGTGCCGTCGCCGACCGGCGTGCCGTCCTGCAGGTTGGCGATGCCCGCGCAATGCGACCAGCGCAGGGCGCCGTCTTCCACCACCGCGATGCCCACGCCCGGCACGCCCAGCGCCTGCATCAGCCGCGGCAGGCCGGCGAGCCATCCGTCCGCCAGCATCCAGTCCGCCGCGTCGCCGCAGGCCGCGGCCGATGCCAGGGGCGGCAGGCCGGCGGTGCACGCGGCCGCCAGGGAGACCGCCAGCCAGCGGCGGCGCGAAGGCGAATCCGGCGGGATCGGAAGCGTCATGCGGTGGTGGTCCTGTCGCGGGCGTCCCCCATCATGACGGTCGAGCGCGCCAAACCCCGCCCGCTCGCGGCGTCGACGGCGGGAAGACGCCGTTGGCCCCGGTCGATGAAGGTACGCAGCCGCGGCGACGGCAGTTGCGTGCGCGCATGGACGATGCTCACTGGGCATCGGGGTCGGCATGCTGATGGGGCGCATGGCGAATGGGCAGGTTCTTCGCATGCGCGTCGAGTTCCCGGCCAAGCATGGCCACGCATTTCCGTCGCTTGACGCCTCCCCCGGCGCGTCGTACCTTGTGCGCGCCAAGGTTTCCATCGCTTTATCCGTATAGAGCGATGGGATTAAAAGGGAAGCCGGTACGGCCTGTTCCATGGGCCAATTCCGGCGCTGCCCCGCAGCGGTATTTGGGAACGAACCCGCCACCAGCACTGGGGCCATGCCCCGGGAAGCGGCGGACTAGGTGAAGTAGTCAGGTGGTGAGGAGGCAAGGAGTGAGCAGAAGCGGCGTCGCCGTCGCTCACCTCCTCCCTCCTCTCCCCTCCCTGCCTTCAAGCCCATGAGCCCGAAGACCTGCCCTGGCCGGGAGACCGCGCGTCTCCCGCCTGACCTGGAGCTTCCGAGGGGAGGCGGCCGGAGCCTGCGTCCGTGCCTCCGCGCGCGGATGCGTCCTCCTGCGCCTTCCTCCCGGCATTCCGGCTCGCCCGCGGGGGCGAAGGTCGCTGGCGTGGCGGGCGCGTGCCCGGCGCGCGGTTCCTTCGTTCCTCATCCGCCACTGCATGAGGACACGCACCAATGACCACCGTCACCACCCTCGGCTTCCCGCGCATCGGCGCGAAGCGCGAACTCAAGGCCGCCCTGGAACGACACTGGCGCGGCGAGGACACCGCCGACGCCCTGCAGGACACCGCCCGCGAACTGCGCTGCCGCCACTGGCGGTTGCAGCGCGAGGCCGGCGCCGACGTCGTGCCGTGCAACGACTTCTCGCTGTACGACCACGTGCTGGACACCGCCTTCCTGTTCGACGCCATCCCCGACGCCTGCCGCGCGCTGGCCGACGCCGATCCGCTGGCCGGCTACTTCGCGCTGGCGCGCGGCGTGCAGCGCGACGGCGTGGACCTGCGCGCGCTGGAGATGACCAAGTGGTTCGACACCAACTACCACTACCTGGTACCGGAACTGCACGCCGGCCAGGCGTTCCGCCTGCGCGGCGACAAGCCGGTGGCCGAATTCCTGGAGGCGCGCGCCGACGGCCACGCCGCGCGGCCGGTGCTGCTGGGGCCGGTGAGCTTCCTGCTGCTGTCCAAGACCGTGGACGGCAGCGACCGCCTGGCGCTGCTCGACCGTCTGCTTCCGGTATACACGGAACTGCTGGCGAAGCTGCACGCCGCCGGCGCCGAGTGGGTGCAACTGGACGAGCCCTGCCTGGTGCTGGACCTCGATGCCGCCGCGCACGCGGCGTATGCGCGCGCCTACGCCGCGCTGGCCGGCAGCGCGCGGCCGAAGCTGCTGCTGGCGACCTATTTCGGCCCGCTGGGCGACAACCTGGCGCTGGCCTGCGGGCTGCCCGCCGACGGCCTGCATGTGGACCTGGTGCGCGGCAAGCCGCAACTGGACGACGTGCTGAAGCGGCTGCCGAAGGATCGCGTGCTGTCGGCGGGCCTGGTGGACGGCCGCAACGTCTGGCGCGCGAACCTCGACGACGCGCTGGTCCTGGCCCGGTACGCGCGCGGCCATGCCGGCGACGGTGGCCTGTGGCTGGCGCCGTCGTGCTCGCTGCTGCACGTGCCGGTGGACGTGGCGGGCGAAACGGCGCTGCCCGGCGACCTGAAATCGTGGCTGGCCTTCGCCCGGCAGAAGATCGAGGAACTGCGCCTGCTGGCGGACGCGCTGCACGATCCGCGCGCCGCGGACACCGCGCTGGCGGTGGCGCGCGACCGCATCGCATCGCGCCGCCAGTCAGCGCGCGTGCACCGGCCGGACGTGGCCGCGCGGCTGGCTTCGCCGGAAGCGGCCGACGTGCACCGCGATTCGCCCTATCCGCAGCGTCGCATCGCGCAGGCGGCGGTGCTGGGCCTGCCGCCGTTCCCGACCACCACCATCGGTTCCTTCCCGCAGACCCGCGAAGTGCGCGAAGCGCGCGCGCGCCACAAGGCCGGCAAGCTGTCCGACGCCGGCTACGACGCTTTCCTGGAAGCCGAGACCGAGCGCTGCGTGCGCTTCCAGGAGGAGATCGGCCTGGACGTGCTGGTGCACGGCGAGTTCGAACGCAACGACATGGTGGAATACTTCGGCGAGCAGCTCGACGGCTTCGCCTTCACCAAGAACGGCTGGGTGCAGAGCTACGGCTCGCGCTGCGTCAAGCCGCCGATCATCTACGGCGACGTGCGCCGGCCCGCGCCGATGACGGTGCGCTGGTCGCGCTACGCGCAGTCGCTGACCGCCAGGCCGATGAAGGGCATGCTGACCGGCCCGGTCACGGTGCTGCAATGGTCGTTCGTGCGCGACGACCAGGCGCGCGCGCAGACCTGCCGGCAGATTGCGCTGGCGCTGCGCGACGAAGTGCTGGACCTGGAGGCGGCCGGCATCGGCGTGATCCAGATCGACGAGCCCGCCCTGCGCGAGGGCTTGCCGCTGCGCCGCGCCGACTGGCAGGCGTACCTGGACTGGGCGGTGGAATGCTTCCGCATCGCCGCCGCGGGCGTGGCCGACGCGACGCAGATCCACACCCACATGTGCTACTCCGAGTTCAACGACATCATGCCGGCGGTGGCGGCGATGGATGCGGACGTCATCTCCATCGAGACCTCGCGCTCGCGGATGGAACTGCTGGAAGCCTTCGTGAAGTTCCGCTACCCCAACGAGATCGGCCCGGGCGTGTACGACATCCATTCGCCGCGCATCCCCACGGTCGCCGAGATGACTGGGCTGCTGGAGAAGGCGCGCGCCGTGCTGGCGCCGGAGCAGCTCTGGGTCAATCCGGACTGCGGCCTGAAAACCCGCGGCTGGCCGGAAGTGCGCACCGCGCTGGAGCGCATGGTGCAGGCCGCGCGCGTGCTGCGCGGGGAATCGACGGCGACGTGAAGGCCGCGGGGCGCGGGCCGCGGCGCCGGCGCCCCGCATTCATGCGGATGATTGTGTTCCATCGCATCCGCATCGTCACGCGCGCTTGGCGGAGGTGAACGCCGCCAGGCGCGCAACGCGGCGTGCACGCCGCGTTCACCCCGTGGCAACGCGCACTGCGCGAGCGTGGAACCATGCCGACGAGGGAGCCATCGCCATGACCGGTCCCGTGTTCTTCACCGAAGAAGTCTCCAACAGCAAGGTCGCCGCGATCTGCCCCAGCGCCGCGGTCGCGCGCCTGCAGGCCAAGCGCCTGCGCGACGCCCTGCACCTCCCGGAGCGGCAGGTGCAGGTGCTGACGCCGGGCGAACCGCGTCCGGGCCGCAAGCTGGAGCCGGAAAGCCACGGCATCTACCGCACCATGCTGTGGTCGCACGCCAAGCTGGGCGCGTTCGGCGCGCTGGCCGGCGGACTGGCCTACGTGCTGCTGCGCATTCTGGGCGTGGCGATGGTGGTGCAGTCGCCGTGGATGTCGCTGTTCGCGCTGGGCTTCTTTGGCGGCATCGCCGGCCTGATGCTCGGCGGACTGGTCACCCTGCGGCCGGACCACGATCCCTACGTGATGAAGGTGCTGGGTGCCTTGCGCGAAGGCGATTCGGCGGTGGTGGTGCATGCGTTGTCGGCCGAGCAGAAGCGGCAGGCGCAACACATCCTGGAACAGGCCGGCGCCGACACCACCGCCACCCTCTAGCGGCGCGCGGTGCCGCGCAGGTGCCGGCGTGCGCGCACGGACGGCATCGCGTGCGCATTGCGCCGGCGCAAGGGCGAGGAAGCCTGCGGCCTGCTAGGCTGCGGCGCTTCCCTTCATTTACACCGGAGCCGGGATGTCCGTGCCGCCGTCCGCTTCCATCGCCCTGCTGGTGATCGACCTGCAACCCGATTTCATGCCCGGCGGCGCGCTGGCCTGCCACGAGGGCGACGCCATCGTGCCCGGCATCGCCGCGCTGGTCGCCTCGCGCCGCTATCGCACGGTGGTCGCCACCCAGGACTGGCATCCGCGTGGGCATGCGTCCTTCGCTTCGTCCCATCCGGGACATGCGCCGTTCGATACGGTCATGCTGCACGGCCAGCCGCAGGTGCTGTGGCCGGACCACTGCGTGCAGGGCACGCCGGGCGCGGCGCTGGACGCGCGGGTGGACTGGGACGCGGCCGACCTGATCCTGCGCAAGGGCACCGATCCGGGCGTGGATTCCTACAGCGCCTTCCGCGGCAACCATGGCCCCGGCGGCACCCGGCCGCCGACCGGCCTGGCCGGCTGGCTGCACGAGCGCGGCATCGAGGAAGTGCACGTCTGCGGGCTGGCGCGCGACTACTGCGTGCTGTGGTCGGCGCAGGACGCGGCGGTAGCCGGTTTCCGCGTGCGTTTCCTGTGGGACCTCACCCGCCCGGTCACCCCGGCCGGCGATGCGCCGGCGCGCGCGGCCTTGCAGGCCGACGGCATCGCCCTCGACGGCGGCGACTAGCCGGATCGAGAACGACTAGCCTTCGACGGCCGCCGGCAACGGCGGTGCCGGCGTGGGCCGGCCCAGCGGGTCCAGCGCGATCATCACGAAATGCCCGCGCGTGCACAGCTTGCGCTCGCCGCTCAACAAATCCTCGGTGATCACGTCCACGTCCACGCTCATCGAGCTGCGCCCGACCTTGACGATGCGCGCCACCACTTCCACCAGGTCGCCTTTGTGGATGGGCTGGTTGAAGTCCACTTGCTCCGAACGCGCGGTGACCACGGTGGTGCGCGCGTAGCGCGAGGCGACGATGAAGGCCGACATGTCCATCCACGCCAGCGCCTGCCCGCCGAACAGCGTGCCCAGGTGGTTGGTGTGGTCGGGGAATACCATGTGCAGCAACCGTGCCTCGGTCGGGCGCGGCTCGGCGGAAGGATGCTCGCTCATTGCAATGCTCCGGTTCGCTGCTCCCGGGGGCAGCATAGCGCGCCCGGGATGGTAGGTGGATGCATGCGCCGCAACGCGGCGGTTGGCGGGCCGAAAGCGGGAAACACGGATCGACGCGGATGGACACGGATAAAGCTTTCCGCATTGATTCGCGTCTTTCGCTTCAATCCGTGTCGAAATGCCTTGCTTAGACCACTTTATCCGCGCTATCCGCGCTATCCGTGGTTGAAGGCGCTTTGGGATTCACGGTCGCGGCTGAAGCCGCTCCTACAGGGGAAAGCGGATCAGAAGGCGTGGTCGAAGCCGACTTCGCCCTGCACGCCGACCTGGTAGGCGGAAACGCGGCGCTCGAAGAAGTTGGTCAGTTCCTGCACGTCCTGCAGCTCCATGAAGGGCAGCGGATTGCGCACGTTGTACTTCTTCTCCATGCCCAGCTTGAGGAAGTGCTGGTCAGCGCAGTGCTGCAGGTACTGGCGCATGTCGCGGGTGGAGATGCCGGCCACGCCGCCGGACAGCACGTCCTCGGCGAACTGCACCTCGCACTCGATGGCCTCGGCCAGCATGTCGTAGACCTGCTCCTGCATCGTCTCGTCGAACAGGCCCGGCTCCTCCTCGCGCACGGTGCGCACGCATTCGAAGGCGAACTCCATGTGGCAGCTCTCGTCGCGGAACACCCAGTTGGTGCCGCTGGCCAGCCCCGGCAGCAGGCCGCGTGAGCGGAAGTAGTACACGTAGGCGAACGCAGCGAAGAAGAACAGCCCCTCGATGCAGGCGGCGAAGCAGATCTGGTTGAGCAGGAACTGCCGGCGCTGCTCGCGCGTCTCGATGCGCTTGAGGTCCTGGATGCTGTCGATCCACTTGAAGCAGAAGTCCGCTTTCTTCTTGATCGCCGGGATGTTCTCCACCGCCGCGAACGCCTTGAAGCGTTCGGCCGGGTCGGGCAGGTAGTTGTCCAGCAGGGTCAGGTAGAACTGCACGTGCAGCGCTTCCTCGTAGAGCTGGCGCGACAGGTACATGCGCGCTTCGGGCGCGTTGAGGTGCTGGTACAGGTTCAGCACCAGGTTGTTCGACACGATGGAGTCGCCGGTGGCGAAGAAGGCGACCAGCCGGTGGATCAGGTGGCGGTCGGCGGGATTCATCTTGGAATGCAGGTCGGTGATGTCGATCTGGAAGTTGATCTCCTCCACCGTCCACGTGTTCTTGATGGCGTCGCGGTACATGTCGTAGAACTGCGGATAGCGCATCGGGCGCAGGGTCAGTTCGAAACCGGGGTCGAGCAGCATCTGCTTGGGTTGTGCGGACATGGTGCGTTGTTCCTGGTCTGCGCCTTCCCCCGCGCGCGGGGAAAGGCTGGAATGGGGGCGAACGGAGCGAGCATGTGTTCGTTCGCGGGGAAGACGGGGAAAGCGAAGCGAGCGCTTCGGGCGAACTTGCACGGGTTCGCCGTCAGCGGCTTCGGCTTGCCCCCACCCTGGCCCTCCCCCGCAGGCGGGGGAGGGGACAGGTCATGGGGTGTGGCGCGTCCCTGCACCCGGAGCGTCCGTGCTCCGTCGTCGGCAGCGCCGACGTGGGGGATCCGGTTACTGGCACGCCTCGCAGGCTTCCGGATTCTCCAGCGAACAGGCGATGGCTTCCGTGGGCGTGTACTCGCGCTTGGGCGCCGTGGCCGCGGCGCTGCTGACCGTGGTCTTGGCGATGCGGGTGGCCGGGCGCGAGCGCAGGTAGTAGGTGGTCTTGATGCCCTGCTTCCAGGCGTACATGTACATGGACGACAGCGCGCCGATGTTGGGGCTTTCCATGAACAGGTTGAGCGAGGCCGACTGGTCGATGAAGGCGCCGCGGTCGGCGGCCATGTCGATCAGCGAGCGCATCGGCAGTTCCCACGCGGTGCGGTAGACCTGTTGCAGCGCGTCGGGGATCTGCGCGATGCCCTGGATGGAGCCTTCGGACAGCTTGATCGCGTCGCGCATCTCCGCCGTCCACAGGCCGAGCTTCTTCAACTCGTCCACCAGATAGCGGTTGACCTGGAGGAAGTCGCCCGACAGCGTTTCGCGCTTGAACAGGTTGCTGACCTGCGGCTCCACGCATTCGTAGCAGCCGGCGATGGAGGCGATGGTGGCGGTCGGCGCGATGGCGATCAGCAGCGAGTTGCGCAGGCCGTGCTCCTTGATCCGCTCGCGCAGCGCGTCCCAGCGCGCGGTGTCTTCCGGCACCACGCCCCAAGCGTCGAACTGGAGTTCGCCGTTGGCCGCGCGGGTGTCGGCGAAGGACGGATGGCGGCCGCGTTCCTGCGCCAGCTCCACCGAGGTTTCCAGCGCGTGGAAGTAGACGGTCTCGGCGATCTTGGCCGAGAGCTTGCGCGCGCCGGCGCTGTCGAACGGCAGGCGCAGCTTGAAGAACACGTCCTGCAGGCCCATGCAGCCCAGGCCCACCGGGCGCCAGCGCAGGTTGCCGCGGCGCGCGGTCTCGATGGGATAGAAGTTCAGGTCGATCACGCGATCGAGCTGGCGCACGGCCAGGCGCACGGTCTCGGCCAGCTTGTCGAAATCGAACCAGGTGCGGCCGGTGTCGGGATCGCTGTCGAAGTGGCGGGCGAGGTTGATCGAGCCCAGGTTGCACACCGCGGTCTCCTCGGCCGAGGTGACCTCCAGGATCTCGGTGCACAGGTTGGACAGGTGGATGACGTTGCCCGCCTTCGCCGTCTGGTTGCTGGCGGCGTTGCACTTGTCCTTGAACGTCATCCAGCCGTTGCCGGTTTCGGCCAGCGTGCGCATCATCCGGCCGTACAGCTTGCGGGCGGAGGTGGTCTTCATCGCCTTGCCCTGCGCTTCGGCCTGCACGTAGGCGCGCTCGAAGGCGTCGCCGTACAGGTCGGTCAGTTCCGGCACCACGCGCGGATCGAACAGCGACCATTCCTGGTCGGCCTCGACGCGCTTCATGAACAGGTCCGGCACCCAGTTGGCCAGGTTGAGGTTGTGGGTGCGGCGCGCCTCGTCGCCGGTGTTGTCGCGCAGTTCCAGGAAGTCCTCGATGTCGGCGTGCCAGGTCTCCAGGTACACGCAGGCTGCGCCCTTGCGCTTGCCGCCCTGGTTGACCGCCGCGACCGAGGAATCCAGCGTCTTCAGCCACGGCACGATGCCGTTGCTGTGGCCGTTGGTGGACTTGATCAGCGAGCCGCGCGAGCGCACGCGCGAATACGACACGCCGATGCCGCCGCTGAACTTGCTGAGTTGCGCGATGTCGCCGTAGCGCTGGTAGATGGATTCCAGCGTGTCCTGCGGCGAATCCAGCAGGAAGCACGAGGACAGTTGCTCGTGGGTGGTGCCGCTGTTGAACAGCGTCGGCGAGCTGGGCAGGTAGTCCAGGTTGCCCATGCGGCGGTACAGCGCCAGCGCTTCCGGCACGTCCTCGCTCAGCGCGCAGGCGATGCGCAGGAAGAACTGCTGCGGTGTCTCGATCACCTTGCGCGTGTGCGGGTGGCGCAGCAGGTAGCGGTCGTACAGCGTGCGCAGGCCGAAGTAGTCGAAG